>Ga0302309_10003918_pt1 | contig 11221 bp, 8 predicted proteins | sample III_Palsa_N1_1_FD_200453 | JGI IMG/M metagenome (GOLD analysis project Ga0302309, IMG submission 200453) | Peat permafrost microbial communities from Stordalen Mire near Abisko, Sweden - III_Palsa_N1_1 | ecosystem: Environmental > Terrestrial > Soil > Palsa > Peat permafrost | place: Sweden... | reverse complement strand
TCGACTGCTGCAATCGAAGTGCAAAAGAACCAGAGCGACCTGGGGGGCGGCTCGCTCGGGGCGCTCGCCAGCACTCTCACGGGCGAAGATGACGTAAAAACCGAACTTCAAACCGAAGTCTCCGTGCTGGAGAGCGACGACCTCGGCATTGAGACGATTGAACGGACGAATTTTGAAGCTCACCAGAAAGAAGGCTGGCATCCGTTTGGGGTCACGGAAAGGCTGCCACAAGAGCGCGGTTTGCCGTTGGATCAAGCTCCCCGCGCGCGAGAGGACCTGCTGAAGGAATTCGAATCCCATTTGAAAATCACGCCGCTTCCGGACACGCGTCTGATCCAAATTGAATTTGAAGATCCGGATGCGAAGTTCGCGGCCGATACCACGAACGCATTCATCGATCAATACGTCCAGGACCGGCTCCAAAGACGAAACTCATCTACACAACAAGCTACCGGATGGATGACCGGCGAGATAGACGACCTGAAGAAGCAGGTACAGGCCTCGCAGCAGCGGCTGATCGATTATCAGCGGCAAAGCGGGCTCATCGTGATGCCCAGCGTCGGCGGCCAGGGACCAGGCCAATCGGCGGGAGCCGGCGCAACCGTCACTAGCCCTGTGCTTGACCGTCTAACTCAGCTGAATACAGACCTGGTGGCAGCCGAAACAAATCGCATCAGCCAGGAGGCGCTTTACGAGTTAGCGAAAGCGGGGGATGTGGATAGGCTATCAAGCATGGGCAGCGGACTTCAAGCTCCCGGAGGCGGATCTTCTCAGCCCGGAATGTTCGATGGATTGCTTGCTCTTCGCCAGCAGGAAACGAACCTCAAACTGCAGTTGGCGAACGCTCTGCGAACCTACGGAGAAAAGAACCCTCATCTGATTGATCTTGACAACCAGTATGAGGCCCTCAGGCAACAAATGAACGAAGAAATGAAGCGCATTGTCAATACAACTGAAATGAACTACCAGGCCGCTCTGCGAACTGAAAACGGAGTGCGGAGCGCCTATACAGCGGAGGAACAGAAAGCATACAAGATGAACGATTCCGAGATTCGCCTTGCAGTATTGCAGCAAGAAGCGGACTCGACGCGAGCCTTGTACGAGGATCTCTACACGAAATTGCAGGAATCGAAACTCTCTGAGGGTACACAGAGTTCAAATATTGCCGTCATAAGTCGTGGGTTAGTTCCCTTCAAGCCTTTGCATCCGAAGAAAATCCTGAATACCGCAATTGGACTCCTGGCAGGCATAATTCTCGGCATGATTGCCACTTTCGTGCTTGATTCCCTGGATGACTCGGTTACTAATATCGACGAGATTGAAATGCTGAGCGGCCTGCCTGTCTTGGCAGCAATTCCGCAACTTGTCTCGCCTTCCGCCCCTCTTCTCGGTAAACGGGAACCCACACCGATGCTGCCTGGTGCGGGTAGATCAGTTACGCGGAAGTCGTCCCAGGAGTTATCTGAGGCCTACCGGACCCTAAGAACGGCAATTCTGCTCTCTCATCCCGGAACCCAGCCGCGAACCTTGCTGGTCACAAGCGCCATTCCTGGAGAAGGAAAGACGACGACCTGCTATGGGCTCGGCGCATGTTTTGCGATGCTGGGTAATCGCGTACTGCTAATTGACGCAGATATGCGGAGGCCGGCTCTGCACCGCCGCGCAAGTATGAAAAACGATCGTGGACTCAGTAACCTGCTGACTTCGAACTCGGAGCCAAAGGATTCCATCGTCGAGGACGCCAACCTCAAGAACCTCTTCATCCTTCCGGCTGGTCCCGCGCCGCCAAACCCCGCCGAACTGCTGGCAGCCGGAGTATTCGGCAACCTAGTCGACAATCTCTCGGCGCAGTTCGATATGGTCCTGATTGACAGCCCGCCTGCGATGCTGGTAAGCGATGCGGCAATCATGTCTGTGAAGGTCGACCAAGTCATCGTTGTAATACGGTGGGGCTCAACCACGCGCTCGGCGCTGCGCCGCGTCTTCGAAAACTTCAGGAGAAATAAGGCGAAGGTGATGGGAACGGTTTTAAACGCGGTGAACACCAAATCGTCAGAGTATTACTATGACAGCGGCTACTATGGAACGGATTATGCGAGTGAGGGCGACAATGTTTAGCGAGACAATCAAGCCGGTTTCCGCACATCGGATTTGGATGAGACATCTGGCATGCTCATCCCTTGCATGCCTTGGAGTTCTTGCGCAACTGCACGGGCAAACAGTAACCGGGGTGCAACTGCAGCAACTTCAAACGCAGGTTTCAAACAGTCCTCAAGGGTCACCGGCGGCGGCGGCGATTCGCCCGGGTAGCGCGACTGTTGCGCCTGTTGATGTGGCAAACCTGAAGCTGATGCCGGGGAGCATGGTGGACTTGCACGTATTCGAAGAACCAGATCTGAATGGCTCATACCGCTTGGATAAGCACGGGAATATCTCGCTGCCCGTAGCAGGCGCCGTTCAGTTGGAGTCGATGACTTTAAGAGAGGCTGAAGATGCTATTCAAGCCAAGCTGCTATCGACGCAAATCTTGAAAGTCGCGAGTGTGGAGGTAAACCTTGATGAATATAGTTCCCAGAACATTATCGTAACCGGAGAGGTAGCTGCGCCGGGAAGCTTTCCGGTTATGGGACCGCGCAAGCTCACCGATGTGCTTGCCCTGGCCGGCGGAGTGACAGTGTTCTCGGGAGGCGAGATTGTGATTCAACGGTTTGGAGCGCCGGCTGATGCGCCTGAGGTCATCCACTATAACCGCAACGCGAACGATGCTGTTACGCTGGGCACCGTGATCAATCCAGGAGACTCCGTCCTGGTTAAGCGGGCCGGCGTCGTGTATGTCCTGGGAGCAGTCAATCGTCCCGGAGGCTATCTCTTGCAGGAGTCCGGCGAGTTGAATGTCGATCAGGCTCTTGCAATGGCCTCCGGCACCGCGATAGAAGCAAAGGTCCAGGATTTGAGGGTATTTCGGAAGCAGACCGATGGAAACCTTGTAGAGATACACATTAATTACAGAAAGATCAACAGTGGCAAGGAAACACCGCTGCGGTTGAAGGCGGAAGATGTGGTTTACGTTCCGCCGAGTTCGCTCAAGTCAGTGCTTATCCATGGTTCTCAAGTGGTTGCCTCGGCTGCTTCGGCAACGATCTACTCATTGTATTAGAATGCGCGCAGAAGCACGATCCGCGAGAGCTGCTAACCTCAGGTGGGCGAGGGTCTCGAAGTTGTCTTGCGGCTTTCAGCATCTCTTCACTATAGCTTGATTTTTCCCTTAGGCACCCGTGAGTATTATGCGCGTCCTCCTTATACATAATCGCTATCAACTTGCTGGGGGAGAGGACGCGGTCGTTCAGCAAGAATTGGCAATGCTCAGGGAATCCGGGGTAGATGTGAGGCTCTTTGAAGTTGACAATGATTCAATCGTTTCGCCACTGGAACGGATTCGTGCCGCAACTGGAACTTTCTACTCTTGGCAAATGCGCTCGACGGTGTCTGAGATCATCAAGGAGTTGCGACCCGAAGTCATACATGTTCATAATTTTTTCCCGCGTCTGTCACCTTCTGTCTACGATGCTGCGCATCAGAATGGGTGCGCGGTAGTGCAAACTCTGCACAATTACAGACTCATTTGCGCTAATGCTAAGTTATTTCGCGACAATCTACCCTGTCACGACTGTGTGGGGCGTGCGTACGGTTGGCCAGGCGTTTTGCATCGCTGCTACAGGGAAAGCGCAGTCGGCAGTGCAGTTGTCGCGGGGATGACGGCGTGGCATCGTGCGCGTGGAACCTGGAAAACCAGGGTTGATCGATATATCGTGCTCACGGAGTTTGCGCGGGATCTCTTTGCACAGTCCGGGGTGATCCCTCTGAACCGAATGGTTGTGAAAGCGAACGCTGTTGCCGATCCGGGTCTTGGCGCGGGTAAAGGAAATTATCTGTTATTCGTCGGGCGCCTTGTTCCTGAAAAAGGGATCAAAGTCCTGCTCGATGCTGCAGGTTTGGGAGCCGGGTTCCCCATGCCTCTCAAGGTCGTTGGCACAGGCCCTTTGGAAGGCGAGGTGCGAGCGGCTGAGCGGGCTGGGCGCATTGAGTACCTTGGCGTTCAGACAAAGGCTGCTGTCTTGAGTCTGATGCAACACGCCACCGCATTGCTGTTCCCGTCGATTTGGTACGAGGGCATGCCGGTGGTACTCGCCGAAGCATATGCCACCGGTCTGCCAGTCATTGCGAGTCGTCTGGGTGCAATGACCGGATTGATCATACACGAAGAAAACGGGCTCCATGTTGAACCAGGTGACTCCGATGGACTTCAGAGGGCCGCCAGACGAATCGCGTCGGCACCCGAGTTCGCTGCAAAGCTTCGTCGAAATGCGCGCGCGACTTATAAAGAAAAGTACACTCCACAAACGAGTTTAAAGATACTGCTGCAGACCTACGAGGATGCTCAGAAGTCGTATTCAGGTTCGTGACGCAGTCCCATTCTCGGCGGGTCGACCTAAATTTGTCACTACCTTTCTGGCGCTCCTGCGATTCGATAGGTGACCCAGCCCCAAAGGGCAGACCCGCAGCGCGGCGTCGACGTTGAAGTTCACGCGGCGCGCGAGAATCTAAGCGTATGTTGTTTCGAAGGGGGACTACGAATATGAGGTTCACACGCCTTTGGACCAAGCTATGGAATTGGTGTGGATTGACGACTTTGAACTCTGCGACTCGGGAAGTTGTTAAGGAGAATCTCACCTACCTCACTCCCACAAAGCTGCGACGTGTCCATCGCGCGCTGAAGGAAACGAAGCGAGTTGAAGGAGACATTGTCGAGTTCGGTGTAGCCCTTGGAGGCTAAGGAGTCATCTTTGCTCAGAACAAGGGTAACTCGCGCAGGTTTCTAGGTTTTGATGTTTTCAAAATGATACCGCCCCCGACCTCGGAGAAAGACGGCCCCAATTCAAAGGACCGCTATCAGATCATCCGTTCAGGGGCCTCCAAAGGGATCCGTGGAGACAAGTATTACGGATACAGGGAAAACCTCTTTCTCGAGGTGAAAGACACATTCAATCGCCACGGCGTACCCGTTGACGGGCAGACGATCGTGCTCTATCAAGGGCTTTTTGAAGAAACTTGGCCGACAGCAGCCGTTCCTCGCGTTGCCCTCGCCCACATCGACTGCGATTGGTATGACCCGGTGCGCTACTGTTTACATGCCATCGCCGACAAAATGAGCGAAGGTGGGATAGTGATCATTGATGACTATAACGACTGGGGTGGTTGCCGAACCGCTGTCGACGAATTTGTCGCCGAAAGGAACGATTTCGTGTTCGAAAAAGGCTCGAATCCATTTCTTCGCAGGAAACTCGGAGCGGCTATTTCCTGAGAGCACCGCCGCGGCTGGTGCTCCTGCTAAGCCCGATTGACGAACTCACACGTGCAGAATTGCGGCTTTGCCGTTCCACCTTGTTAGACCGGCGTCTTCCATCACCGCAAGTTCTTTTTCGAAGCTATGCAGATTTCGCGTCTTGACCCGTAAAGAATCGAGGAGAATTTGGAGCAGCACACGACTTTCCCGGCTCCTGAGAGCCTCGCAGTCATCGTAAACTGCTGGAGCGATGTTAATAAAGGTGACGCTGCCATCACCATAGGCGTGCTGAATGCACTAAAGGAGAACCGTGTAGCTGCCCGATACTCAGTGGTCTCCTACATCTTTCACCCAGACGAACAATCGACGAGGCATAGCTTTCGCCACGTCTTGCGTGAGCATCCTGACGTTGACATTCAACAACCCAGCGTTCCTGCGCACGTTAGATCCGTGGGCCGTTTGAAGGGCTTCCTGCTGGCCATTCGCGGCATAGTCAAGCTGATTGCACCATCATTAATTAGAGATGACGGCATGGAGTCAGCAATTCGTAAGTCCTCTCTAGTCATTTCCAATGGGGGTCTTTATTTTGGTTTTGTGAAGTCTGACTACGCTGCTACTCTGTATCACTTATACTCGTTTTGCTATCCGATGCTGTTTGCGTTCCGGATCAATGTTCCATTTGTCCTTTACGCGCAATCGTTCGGACCCTTTCACAACGGAATAACGCGACGCTGGATGAGATGGCTCTTGCGCGCTTCAAGTGGCAACTGGGCGCGCGAAAGCATTTCCGAACAGCTCTTGCTGTCGATCGGCGCCCCTCCCTCAACCACACGTACTGTTGCAGACGCGGCATTCGCGGTTCTGCCGAATTCGGCCGATAACCATGTCGATTTCGATTCGCTTGGACTCGGCAAGGGCAGCTTTGTAGCCGTCTCCGTTCGGCAATTGAGCCCAACCGGGCATGGGGATTTGAGCGAGCAAATGTATTTTGACTCAATCGTTGCCACAATCGAACAACTGGTTGAACGAACGGATCTGATTATCGGGATTGTCTCTCACACGCAAGGCCCGGTCATCGAGGAAGACGATCGCATCGCAAGTCAGCGCGTGTTCACTGCGCTTACGGCACATGCGCAGCAGCGCACCAGAGTAGTTAACGAGGATCTGTCTCCGTCTGATCTTGCACTGGTTTATGGCCGGGCTGAATTGGTCATAGCGACTCGATTTCATGCGGCAGTCCTTGCGATATGCGGCGGCGCCCCGGTAATCGCAATTCCCTATTTCGGAACCAAGGCACAGGGTGCGTTCCGTGATATAGGGATTGAAGATCTTCTTCTAGAAGTACAAGACATCTCGCCACAGTTGCTGTACACCAGAGCAATGGATTGCCTGAACCGGCGCACCGAGTTGCGGGAGCGCATTAGGCACGTGGCGCGTGCGCAGTACGAGAATGCTATGCAAACGGGGGCTTGGACGGCTCAAATCGCGAGAGGCCGAGAGGCGAGGGGCATGAACGGGAGACAGACTACGATGCTTGGGCAGGCACGGGGAAGCGAGTAAACTCATATGGCATTAGCGCGAAGAAGTATTGAATGGCTCTGGCTGAAAGGCACTCTGTTTGTGATCTTTGGATATTTTCTGCTTGGAAAAGGATTTGCCTATCTGTTCCTGGGTGAGTTAGTCCTTGTTGTTGGGGTCATCATCTACCTACCCTCCCGGAGGTTTACGCTACCATTCACTGATCCGGTATTGCTTTTGTGGACGGCATTTGCTTTCTGGGGATTTTGCCGAACGGTCCCCTTTCTCTCCGTGTACCATTTCGACGCAGTGCGAGATGCCGTTCTTTGGGGCTACGGGACGTTTGCCCTGATCATCGTAGCATTCATCAACAGGAGCAGCCAGATTTCCAGGGCTCTCAACACTTACCGCAAATTTCTGCGATGGTACCTGATTGTTTTTCCGGGCCTGTTGGCCGTTTCGCTTGTGACCCTGGGAAAGTTACTCCCTTTGCCGTGGTCGCACGAGGTCGGGATTCTTGATCTAAAGGCCGGGGATGCCGGCGTCGATATCGCAGTCGCCGGAATGTTTATGCTGATTTTCTCAGATAGGCGGACTGGAGGAGAGAAACAAGGGCTTTCGATGTTCCGCATTGTTGGGTTCATCGGGTGGTGGATGGCAGCACTCTGTGTCGCGGCCGTGAACCGAGGCGGAATCGTGAGCGTGATTCTGTCGGCCCTACTTGTCTCCATCTTGCAGGCGCGGAAGATTGCATGGAAGGTTGCTGCTTTTGGAATCGTCGGAGCAACCCTCGCCGTCGGCATTCTTTTCATTCTTCCATCCGACATTCATTTCGGCAAAAAAACACTCGATTCGAGTAAGATTGCCGCGACGATTGCGAGCATTGGCGGCAGCTCTGTTCAGCAATCAGGCCATGAAGGTACTATGCAGTGGAGGTTGCTCTGGTGGAGAAACATTATTCACGAGACGTTTTTCGGTCCATATTTTTGGACAGGGAGGGGCTTCGGCGTGAATCTTGCCGTGGCAGATGGGCCCTTCAGCACGGCAACCTCAGAGGATGATGTATCGCTTCGCAGCCCGCACAATGGAAGCATGGCCGTGCTGGCTCGCATGGGCGTTCCTGGATTCGCCATCTGGGTAGCACTTAATGCCGTCTTCTCATTCCGCCTCCTGAAAGCACAACGCCAGGCGGCCCGGTCAGGTTCGCTTTTCTGGAGCCGATTGAATCTTTGGATACTCGCCTGCTGGTTTGCCGCGCTCACTAATTCGACCTTCGATGTATACCTTGAAGGACCCCAGGGTGGCATCTTGTTCTGGTCCTTGATCGGACTTGGGGTTGCGGCGTTGCGGGTGCAGAACTACGAGGCCCGGCTGGCGCGCGCACAAGACCTGGCCCGGACCGCAGAAACGCCGGAACTCGTTGGCGCCTAGAATATAGCGATTCCGCTTCGTGGCCATTGCGCTGCTGCGACCCATACCTAGAATCAACCTAAAGCCGGTACACATCGGGCAGATTGAATCTGGTCCGTACAACGCCCACACTGTCTTCGCTGGCGAAATAGATCCAAGGTATGCTTTGCTCGAGAGAAGCCAACATGAAGGTTTTTCTAGTTGCGTACGCCTTAAGCCCTTCTCTCGGGTCGGAAGCTGCGATTGGCTGGGGGTGGGCCAGCGGACTAGCCCGGGTTCACGACGTGACGGTTGTATCCCGCGAAAAACATCGGGATGAAGTCATTTCTTATCTGAAGGAACATCCAGAACTCAAGATAAGCTTTCAGTGGATTGCCTCCGGAGTGGAACCGGGACCAATTTGGGGTTCATCTACATACCTCGCGTGGTTGCGCCGCGCGGTGAAGCTATGCAGAGAGCTTACGGCCCGGGAGTCATTTGATGTCGTCCATCATGTTAGCTATGGCACCATAAGTGTCCCGGTTGATCTTTGGGATTGCGGAATTCCATTTGTGCTGGGCCCCGTGGGGGGAGGACAGAAGCTAAATCCCATGTACCAGGAGGTACTGGGAACCATGCCGATGGAAGCGAGGCTGCGCAACTTGCGGGTTGCGTTGTTACAGTATTGGCCTCCAATTCGAAGGATGCTGCGAAACTCAGCGTTAGTGCTGACATCTAACCGGGAAACGGCGCGGCTGGCCAGCAGGTGTGGAGGGCGTACTGAGCTATTCAGCGACACTGGAATAAAGGAAGAATTCCTCCTGGAAGAACCCAAGTTGAGGCCGCGGCACAGCGGCCTGCGTATGCTCTGGGCGGGGCGAATGCTCTACCGAAAAGGAATTCCGATAATCCTGCATGCGATGAAATTGAGCGGAAGGGAGGACTTCACTCTCGACCTGCTTGGCGCAGGTCCAATGGAATCGAATTGGCGCGCAGAGGCAAGGAAACTTGGCCTTGAGAAACAGGTGACTTTTCACGGACACGTGCCATTCGCCCAGGTGTTCGATTTCTACGATAGAGCGGACCTGTTCGTGTTTCCAAGCGTGAACGATTCCCTGGGGAGCCAGTTGCTGGAAGCGGCGTGCAGGGGACTTCCGATTCTTACGCTCAACCATCAGGGCGCCGGCGCTCTGTTACCCGATTCGGTCGCCTGGAAGGTTTCGGTCGATACGGTGAAAAACACCATCAACGGAATGGCAGAAGCGATGGCCACCCTGGCAGAATCTCCCGAGCGTCTTTCAACTATGTCCACAGCTGCGATCCAGTACGCGCACACCGAATCGTGGCCAATGCGGGTGGTACGGATGTCGAAGCTTTATGAACAGCTACTTCCGACAGCAACCGCAGAGAGCCGGTTGAGTGGAGGAGAATGTCTGTCCTGATAGTTCGCTTGGCTCGCGGATGCGAGATCTGCGGTGATCCCAGTTGTTCGGACAGTTTTTCGTGTTTCTTAATTGGAATTTCCTGTTCTCGGATTTAGGTTACCGTCGGTTCTGGCGGGCGGTCCGCAAACAATGAGGTAGACGATCATGGAAATTACGTACACTCCTGTCCTCGGTGGGACAGCGCCGCGACATGCCTCACGAACTGCCCAGAAACTCGCCGGTTTCGCGATCCGCCACATTGGCGCTTCAATGCCCTCGCAAGAGCAAAGATATTTGGATGTTGGGTGCGGGAACGGGTTTATTACGGAACTTGTCGCCGCGGGCTTCGATGAGGTTGTTGGGATCGACGTGGAAGAACTGCGGCTAGAGGACTTTCGTGTGCATGCCAGAGAGAAAACTCACTTCAAAATTTTGCTTATGTCTGCAGCGAGAATCGAGTTCCCAAGGGAATTCTTCTCTTTCATAACTTGTTTTGAGGTTCTCGAGCATGTACCGGATCTACAAGCCAGCGTGCTAGAGATTATTCGAGTGTGTAAGCCGGGCGGTACAATCGTGATCTCCGTCCCGCAGGTATGGTTTCCGTTCGAGAATCATGGAGTGCATATCGGGAAACGGATATATTCGAGCAAAATTCCATTCTTGCCATACATCCGGCCATTGCATCGGAAATATTCCAATGCGCGAGTGTTTTCTTCGGCTGAAATGGATCGCCTTTTCCTCCCAAATGGTATGGAACTTCTGGAGACAAGTTACGCATCGCCCCAATTCGAAAGGGCCGCGAAATCGGCAGGCTCGTGGGAGAGCCGGTTTGCGTTTCTGAGAGATTTTCTCGGTCGGTGCGAGAGGATCCCGGTTCTCAGGGCCCTGACCGGGGTCTCTATACTTAAAGCATATCGGAAGGTTTCACCCCAATGACTTCGCTTCTTGTAATGTCAATCTTATCGGAGTCACTTGGCAGGGAGGCCTAGTGTAACTGGTCAATATTTCTCGAACCTGAGTGGTAAATGGGGGCGTAATGGCAGCAGCGAGGATTGATCTAAGCGGGCGCAATATGGCGCAACAAAATGACTTCAGCAGGCGCGAACCTGAGGATGCCCGCCTGGATGTAGATTGAGAATCCGATGCAGTGGTTGAGAACAATCGGAACATAAGGTGTGACATCATGAGCATGTGCTGCGATCCAGTACGCGCAGACCGAAACGTGGCCAAGGCGGGTCTTACGGATGTCGAGGCTATCTGAACAACTGATTCGATCAGAAACCGCAGAGAGCCGGTTGAGTGGAGGAGAATGTCTGTCCTGATCGCTCGTCTCGCTCGCGGACGCGGGATCATTGCCCTTGCGGATCAAATGATGGTGAGTTTGTCGAATTTTCTCGGCGGCATCATTCTGGTTCGCGCTCTCGGTCTGTCGGAGTTTGGTAAGTACACCATCGCTTACGCCTTCCTTCTTTATGCCAATTCGTTGCAGATGAGCTTCATTGCGTCCCCCATGCTTAGCCTTGCGCCCCTGATGGAAGCCAAAGAG
>Ga0302309_10003917_pt1 | contig 11226 bp, 8 predicted proteins | sample III_Palsa_N1_1_FD_200453 | JGI IMG/M metagenome (GOLD analysis project Ga0302309, IMG submission 200453) | Peat permafrost microbial communities from Stordalen Mire near Abisko, Sweden - III_Palsa_N1_1 | ecosystem: Environmental > Terrestrial > Soil > Palsa > Peat permafrost | place: Sweden... | reverse complement strand
TCAGAAAAATTCTATCTTTGATATCATCACACTATTACGTTGTTTATCAGACAAGCTTTCTGTGTTATATCTATAAGATTTTACGGGAAGTCTTTGTTGGTAATCTGGGAGGGATCTCTGTCACCAACAACTACCAGAAACTTGGTTTCTGGAAAAATTTTCTAGTGCTTAACGCATACCCCTTGGCAGCAAATTTTTATATTAGCTATTAACATCTAGCTGTGTTGATAACAAGCCGATTTTACAACTACAACTACAACTACAAAATTTAGTGAGAATAACTTTGGTAAGCGTAGTTGGTAACTTCCTGACATCGACGACAACCAGAAATTAAGTTTCTGGTAAAATTTCTACCACCCTAGCAAGAGATTTTTGTACTGGTTGTCGATGTGTAACTATGATGGTTGACAGACAAAATTCTAGCTTATAACTACTAAATCTTAATGTATTTTTGGTTATTACTGGTCATCAGAGACTGTTGGAGGTTGTCAACAATTTCCCGACATCGACGACAACCAAAATCGGACTTCAACAAAATTTCTCGGGTCAGTCACAGCAAGAGATTTTCCTTCTAGTTACTATCACACTACTACGCTAACTTCTCGACAATTTTTCATGGTTACAACCATAAAATCTAGTAATAATAACTTTGGTGAGAGTAGTTAACGATCTCCGACAACATGTGGTAGCCAGAAACCCGGTTTCTGGAAAAATTTTCTAGTACTTAACGCATATACCCCTAGCAGCAAATTTTTATATTAGCTATTGACGTCTAGCTGTGTCGATTGCAAGACAAAAATCTAACTATAACTATAACTATAAATTCTTAGTAGTTAACATCCTCAGTGGTTGTCAGTAATCTCCAGTTATCGATGACAGTCAGAAACCTAGTTTCTAGCAAAAATTTTCTAGTGCCTAATGCACCACCCTAGAAAGCAAATTTTTATAGTGATTATCACTATACATCTGTGTTGCTTCTCGAGCAAAATCTGTAGTTATAATTGTAAAATGGTAAAATTATTGTCTTTGGTTGTTGTCAGTGATCTCCTGACATCGGTGACAGTTAGAAAGTGGGTTTCGAACAAAAATTTTCTGGTCTCACAACAACCCTGACAAGAGATCTTCGTATTGATTACTGGCGTCTAACTGTGGTGGTTGACAGACAAAATTCTAGCTTTATAACTACTAAATCTCAGTAGATTTTTGGTTATTACCGGCTAGCAAGCCAAATTTTACAACTACAACTACAAAATCTAGTAAGAGTAACTTTGGTGAGAGTAGTTAGTAACCTCCTAACATCAATGACGACCAGAAACCAAGTTTTTGGTAAAAATTCCTACTACACATACACACCTATAGCAAGAAATTTTTCTTTTTACTATCACCACGCTACCGTACTACCTTCCAAACAAATTTTGTGGTTATAACCGCAAAAGTTCGGTGAATATATTTCTGGTGAGAGTAATTGAAAGTCTCCAGAGCTTGAAGACAAACTCTAATTGAAATGTTAAGATAATGTAGAGTGAAGTAAAGTTATAAACCATCACTAATGTCTGACTCTTTCACAGTGATGGTGGCAGCCAATTATGTCTACCTGCTTGGTAATCAAGATCGTGATACTGAGGCACTGAAGGCCTTAATGAAGGCTGTACCTATACCAGTGCCCAAGTATTCTAGAGCTAAGCATTCGATGGCTTTCTTGTTCCGGTACAACTTGACTACTAATCAAGCTACTAAACAGTTCCACAAGTTCTACCACTGTAGTTGGGCCAATAATGTTCGAGTAGCAGCTAAAAATACTCCTGCCACATTCAGGCAGTTGGTGAAGCTTCGTAACGACAAACTGTTTGACGTTAGTACTTTCAATGAAGTAGACCATTACAACGTGCTTCACAACGACTGGCTTGACCTCAACAGTGACTATGTAGAAATTCTTCGTAACTCTTGGCTTAACTATCTGAAGATGCGACCTGTAACTATTCCTGATATGGTGTTCATAACCTCCACCAGTCATTCTGATGACTCTGCTGCTTTAGAGCTAGTGCTCAAATTGTACGCTGACATTGACTGGCAGTCTGCTGAGACACTGACTGTCGATCTTCAAACTTACGAGTTTTGCTGTTGGCGCCTATTACAACACCATGTTGTGATATCCACCCTTTTATTACCATAGTAGGGATGTCTGACAATATGGTGTTTATAACAAGTGTCAAGCTTATTAGTTAACTGTCTTTAATTTCTACCCTAAATGAAGTCTAGCAGTGAACTAGGCTTAACACACATCTCTAATTTATGAGCGAGAGTCTATACAAAAGTTTGAAGTTGATAGTACTAATTACTGTTACTAGTTGATTGATCGGTTGATAATCTAGACTATAACTATGATGTTAGTCCTCTTAAGACTTAGCCAGTTAGAAGTTGTCATTCTAGATGACAACACAGTTGTTACTCAAGATAAGCTGTTATCTAACAAACTTTATGTGATCAGAGTTATAACTATAACTGTAAGAGTTGTTATAGATATAACTAGAGGTTTTGATCCGATAACCTATTCTACCGAACTTGTTGTTATTAAGTAACAACATAAATTGTAAATCTCTACTAAACAGTTATTGTTACAACAAGTGGTTGTTATTATAACAGTTAAACATTATTCTCTAGTAGGTACTAACTTGGTTAGTACAAAGTTTTACTACTACGTGTCTTAGCAGATGTAACTGGAATGACGTTGAAGGAACGATATAGTAATACCAGCAAAGTTACCCAGATAAGACTTGTAGATAACGCTGTTGTCAACTCTGTTGACACAGACCGTAGTCTGTAGAGAATCACTAACTTTGTTAACCACAATATCACTGAGTTATATTTTGTAAACTGACGACAGTTATCAAGCATTAAAATGTCAAGCCATGAATGGATAATAACTATAGTTGTGGTGGTAGCTGTAGCAGCCATCTGTTACCGCCATTGCTATGGTCAGAGTGCTATTACTACTGCTAAGCATGAGGGTGAAACTGTAAGTCTCATACCGTTCAACTACATGACGATTGTGCCAACTAGATGTCTGCCTAAGGCTGATCCTACCACCTTCCTGTTCGACTGGACTAGTCAGAGTAACTATAACACGTTGAGAGATGCAGTGGCCAACAATCACGACATTGTATCACTGCAGGAGTGGAACAGTGTGAGATTGCTGCTACGCCACATGCATGAGGTCGATGACATTACCCCTTTCTTACGTTATGCTATTGTGGTGGTCAACACTAATCATGGTCAGCTGCTGCGAGTGACTAATGACCAAGCTCCTATTCAAGATAAGGCTGCTCACATTGACCTATCAGACTTTATGTCTGGTATAAGCAAGCAGAAGCTTGGCTCATTGTAGTGGCGGTAGTGATGGCAATAGTGGTAGTAATCGGAAATACCTTACAACTTTAAGTTGTAAGTTAGAATAATAGTCTATGATAGACATTATGACAAGATCTGTACTGTAACCGTAAGACTTCCTTAGGCAAGAGTTCTATGTTACAATCCCAAGTTACAAGAGTTACAAGAGTTACAGAAGTTACAAGAGTTACAGAAGTTACAAGAGTTACAGAAGTTACAGAAGTTACAACTTAGAGTTCTAACTTGGGAGAGCTACAAAGGTCATAAGAATTACAACTCTAAGTTGTAATTAGTGCTATCATAACAACAGTTAGAAACGCGACCGTCTGAAAAGGAAAGGGTAGGCATCACGAGGTAGGGTGATATCGAAGGCTGTGTCTGATGGCAGAATAGTTCGTGAGGTCTCGTCCCCATTCTGGTTGTACTCAACTTCCTGCATGGTAACTGAGACAGGAAGTTTATGAGAGAACGGGAATGTTATCTTACGCACCAAATGACCGTTTGAGTCATAGAAGAGAGCAGCGTTCCGATCAGCCTCAACGTAGGCACTGTCCGCTAGATACTTGATAGCGTGAGTGTTACCAGCCTGATCTTCTTCGATCACATAGTCCTCTTCTCCATTGGAATGATACCCTCTGAGGGTAGTACTGTCGTCTGGTAACATATGAAACCACGTGTCTAACTTGCCATCGCCGAAGTAAGTCCTATCATCAACCACTACATTCTCCTCATAGTACTCTTGTCTGAACATTCCACCCTTAATATTGTTATCATAGACTGTCGAGAGACCTTCTTGGAGTCCGCTTATGAAGGTCTTTACCCACCTTCTTTCATGGTCATGTTCATCTCGAGTTACTTCCACGTACAAACCCTCAAACTTTCCTTTGTACTCCTTATACTCTTTGTGTGAACTATCTTTCACCCGTTCATAGTTGACCCCTGCATCAGTGAATTGCTCACTTGAAACTTTATCAGTCGACAGGTAGAAAATAATGTCGTCAAAAGAGGGTTTGTCTTTTTGCTGATATGTGCATGATCTGTTAGTGGTAGTAACAGTAACAGCATCCCAGTCTGATATCGATGAACTACGCTCTTTAAAGTGACTCTCAAACCACTCAAAGTCATTAAGTGTTATAGTATTCTCAGTGTTGGATTTATACCAATTCTCCATAAAAATCTTGTCGGTGATATACTTTTTAGGTAGCAGCATTTCGGGGCAACGCAGAAAGACATCATACTTGACCTCTTCAGGTAGCTGGTAATCCTCGCTGTTGTATAGCACCAGTGACAATAGAGTCCAACGCTGAAGCAGCTGCTCTAACAGCAGAGCGAAAAAGTTCTCATCACCCAGTAATCTGTAGATGACCAGACAGGCTGCCATGAGATCTCTATCAATAATAACCAGTTTACTGTAGTCAGTAGACGACAGAAAGGTCACATAGAATGTGATACTAGTGGCATCTATCTGTGATGACCAGCGAGAGTTAGTCTTCAAGTAGTTTGGTAGATTGAAGGGTTGTGTAAGTTCCAAATCGCTGTGTAGATCATACAGGGTACCAGACTTCTCGTTGATCGTGACCGTTCTGATGACATCCTGACCAACATCAATCTTGATGTCTAGCTGCCTCTGCGCCTGTTCAGGATTACTATCTTGTGATAGCATAGTAGTTTTACTACTTAATCAAATCAAGTCAAATAAAATAATATTCAGATAGATTGTAGACTTGTAAGTTAGAGCGAGATCTAGCAGTTACAACTTAGAACGGTTATAAGAGTTACAACTCAAAGTAGTAGCATAACTATAGTCGATATAAAATTGTCTTCTAGGGGTCACACACACACACACCCTAGAAATTTTCAGTGAAGATTTGGTCAAGCTGAAATGGAAGACTTGAAGTCAACCTTAATTGTGCTGGCTATGTCTAGTTGCAGTAGTTCATCATAGTAGCCATACCAAAAAAAAAGAAGAAGTCCACCCTACCTATTACAGTCTTTGATATTAAGACTAAGGATCTCAAAACCTACTATAGTTGTTAAGCTAATCTCACTCAGCAGATGTTGTTAATAACACTCAAAGAGTATCATATTAACAGTTAAACTTACTGATACAAACAATCTTCATCCTGTTAGTCAGACTAAATTATCAATGACTTAGTCATTGATTGATTGATTGATTGATTGATTGATTGATGGTAGGTGCCACCTCTCTTGTAGATAATGTAGTTTTTCAGTACCACTGGGTGAAATGCGGATGCCGAAACAGTTAACTGTTAGGTACTTCCCAGCAATCAGAGTGTTAATCCTAGTTAGATAATCTTGCACACTACGATGGTCGTAACCAAGCAGGGGGAGTCGTTGTAGTTCAGTTATATAACCACTATAGTTAGTAACTATGGACAGACCATAGCTGTTTTTGATTCTGCTAATGCTGTCAGCCACTTTCAGGATGTCGTAGTAACTCATGTCGTTCATATTAGTAACACCGTACCGAGTTATAACATCATTGTACTGATGGCCGCCAGCTGATGATTTCGGTGACGTCTGATCTAGTGCCTGATCAGGCACTAGATCAGCTTCAGACACCAGACCACTATCAACTATTAGATTTTTGCCTGCTTCAGACAACTCAAAAGTGGACTGCTTGAAGTTGATCCTGACCGCGCCAGCTATGTGTAGTTGCAGTAGTTCATCATAGGAGTAATGATGCATATCAACATCACGTATATCAATCTCATGTGCCTATTGACTAGGTCTACTATAATAGAGCTAGTTAAGATGTTGTCTCTAATGTGTTCAGCAGTGTTGAGTGAGCTCGGAAATAAACCATCGTACCAACTAACTGGAGAGGAGTGTCTATTAACTTCAGGATCATAAAGTACCATCTGCAATCAACTCGTCAATGAACTTCGACACTAGCATGCTCAACATGCTAAAACTTGACTTCCAGAGGTCCTCTAGATACCTTTCGACATACCAAGAATTACCTAGGTCCAGCTCAATCATTGATTTTAGACCATCTTCACCTATAGTCAACGTATCCACTAGTACTCCAGTAAAGGCATCGTATTTGTTGTCGGTTGTAGTAAAGAGTTTAACTATACAGTCCGTGACTAGTTGCTTGGTTACTATAGCTCTAACTTTCCTATTAAACTCTCCTTCATACTGAGTCTTGTATCGTTTCTCTCGTTGTTCCGGCTGCATGTACCAGTTACCGTAAAAACCTTCATTCCTCATAAACTCATCCATCGACATTGTTAACAACACTAACGATGTTTAGCTTTTAGTGGTTAGAATTACGTCAGGTAACTCTATATTCAAAATCCAAAATTCAAGATCTAACTCTAGGGGCTGGTTTCGAAGCCGAATCAACGCAGGCTTACTTATTCTTGTCTCACCAAAGATAACCTTGGCTTTATATCTAGAGAATGCTAGACTCCCTGATCTTGCCAAGAGAGTTTACAAAGGAGACTTTGACCTCCAACAACGATGTGGTCTAACGGTAAACTATTGTCGTTAATACACTATCAGCAGAAAATGATTTTTCTGTTGACACCAGACTAAGAGTGCAAAGCCACGCTGAGTAGTCTCTATTCTCATTACTTCTACTAACCAACTATTGACAATGGAGCAAGCACCAGTCGTCAAGATTGCCTCATTCAACATTGCCAATTCTGGCTATGAGGAGACCAAGTTTCCGCTGTGGCAGCGTCTGCCCTGCCTGCTGGAGTACATCACTAATAGCGCTGCCAAGTTCAACTTCGACATCTTGTGTGTTCAAGAGCTTCAGGGTACGGGTGTGGGTCGCAACGATGGCAGGTCATCGTTGTCGGTTTTCGGTGTCATAGATAGTATCCGCTCTGCCCTAATGTCGGCTAGTATCGACCGAGACTGGCAGGTTGTCTACAGTAAGGTTAACCCCACTAAGAATAGCTTCTACCGAGCCACCTTCTATGATGTCAACAGGCTGATGGTCAAGCGGAACACAGTCTTCACCGTGATCGACAGTGAGGACTCACCAGACGATCATCTGGTAATGGAGACCGACTTCTACTGGGCCACTAGCACCAGCACTGGTGCTGCCGCTACCGTTACGGCTCAGGCAGGCTTCCGTGTGCTCAACTGCCACGCTCCTATGAATCTCAAAGATAAGACTGTGTATTGGCAACTGATGAGTGATCGCCTGACTGAGAACTGTCCTCAGGGTGTTAGGCCTCAGATTGTTAAAGCATGTTATAGTCTGGCTATTGGTGATGTCAACAAGTTTAGTGAGCATCTGGACGTCTACCGTGGCATCTTTGATGCCCGAGGTACACCCGATCGTATCCAGGGTGAGCTGACTTTTGTGTCCTTCGATTTCAACCTCAACCCAGAGGGACAGCAGTGGCGTTCATCCCTTGATGCTGTCATTAGTCATGGTGACAACAAGATTGGGGTGGAGATCGTTCCCACTGTCTTTGACAGTCACTCTGGCAATCTTGCTGTGTCATCGCCAGATGGCGACAGCATTAAAGGTCTGCAGTACCCCATGCGTCCCACCGACCACTTCCTCATTGTGGCCACCGTCAACTCATGGGCTAATTGAGTCAGTCAACTGTGACAGTCGTCACCACAACTATGTTCCTTATCGTATTTATAACTATCTTCTGAGAAGATAGTAGCCTGTTATATCCTATAACTAGAGAATTACTATATCGGTGTAGCAATAGACTATTGCTGTACTAAGGCTGACTACTAGTTTGAAGTTAGTTGATTGTAACAATTACCAATCTTGACAACGTCATCAATATAGCTGTGGTGGTAGTAGCTGTTACTAGCACCTTGGTAATAACAAAAGACATGACTTCTGAGAAGTCATAGATAGAAGTTGTGAGTAATTGCCAGTCATTAGTTACTATTGAGTGTTAGTGGTTGTTGGTCCTACTATGCTTTGGTCGCATCAAGGTGTTAATTACCATAGTGATAATAGCAATAGAGAAGACTAGCCAATTAATGTTAGTGGACTACAAGTTAGTAATCTCCAGATCGACATCGGAAGATAACTAACAATCATCCAAAAACAATTTCTACTAAGAATTTGTAGGTATAGTTGAGATTTTTGTCTGATATCTACTAACACAGCTGTATAGTGGTTACTACTATAAAAAACTACTACTGAGGTTGAGAGGAGGTGAAGATATCTATGCTATCTCCTGAGCAATTTCCACAGCTACAAGACAAATTCTGGTATAAATATCTTCGGTGAGAGTTGTTGGTTATCTCCTGACATTGGTAACAGTTAGAAACTAGGTTTCTAGCAAAAATTTCTACTGCCTAATGGCGCGCAACCCCTAGAAGACAATTTTTATATTGGCTAAGACCAGGCTACTGTGTTATCTTCGTAACAAATTTTGTAAAAATAGTAGAGTTGTTGTCTTTGGTAGTTGGTGACAATCTCCAATCATAGGTGACAGTTAGAAATTGGGTCTTAGATGAAAACTTTGTAGAGTCCTTTCTCATTCATAGTGGTGAATTCTTATATTGGTTGTAGTCATGCTACTACTATAAGAGGTTTATTACAATTTAGAGTTGTAATCCTACTCTAAGTCAGACAAATTGTTCATCATAATATGTGATAGGAGGCTTTTTTTTTGGTGTTATATAATGCAATCAACAATTTGTCTGACTTAGAGTAAGGTTACAACTCTAAGTTGTAACAAATCTTTCATAGTAGAATTATAACTCTAAGTTGTAACAAATCTTTCATAGTAGAATTATAACTCTAAGTTGTAACAAATCTTTCATAGTAGAATTATAACAAACCTTTGCTACTACTACTACTACTATTACTACCTTGAACGACTACAACCTAGAGTTGTGGTTAAAACTTTATACTGGCCGACTTAACATAAGTTTTAAGTAGCAAGTGGGAGAAGGAGAAGGGGAAGTAGTGACCAGCAACTATTGTGTTGTCATCATTACTACCGTTAATGATGACATCGTTAACAACAACAGCGTTGCAGCCACCATAGCTGTGATGAAGTTCAATAGGAGTGATATAGCGAGTGAGACCGATCAGAATTAGCTGGTTGAAGATTACTGGGTCAGACTTGAACAGGTAGTTAAAAGTGTCGCCTATCTTATCATATTCAAAGTTAGCCAAGTAGTTAATAATATCGGTTATCAGCTGAGTTTCGTTACTGATGAAGCTATTTCTGACCATAGGATGGTTGAAGTTCAGGCGACAACGAAGATAACTATCGAAGACGTCCGTTAGAGTATTTATTTGTCTAGGTCTGACACTGTTCTCATCCGGATCCTGTTTCTCTAACTTGTCTTGATAGATAGCAATGTAAGAGTCGAAGAGGTGTAGCATAACGGTATCACTGTCAATATCGGCTAGTAGTTGTCTTAATCGACCAGTAATAACAATAACCTGGCTGTCAAGCAAGGCTTGCCGGTCGGCTATGTAGGCAGCCACATTGTTACGGTAGTTGGGACCTAGCCCAACAGGGAAGTAACCAAACTTGTTGTAGAAGTCTAAGGGTTTAGTAAACAGTTGTAACACTTGCAATGCTAAAGATGTAAGCAGTGTTGGATCTGCCTCTGCGGACACTAGGTGCCGCAGATTGGTATCTATGACAGACTTACTAGCAGTAGTGTGATTAGTGACAAGATTATCATTAACAGCCATCCTGACAGTAGCTACGTTATAGAGGCTAATAACAAAGCCGGTTAGAGAGCTGATGTAGACAGCCAAGTTATCAGCGATGGTCATAACCTGTCGACCACTATACAGAGCTGACCGCTCGATAGTAGATAGTTCAATCATTCTGAGGTAGAAGTCAACAGTCAAGCTGATAATACGATCACCATTGGTATCCTCGATTACCACATCAAGATTGACCTTGTTGCCTACCTTAGGTATGAAGACGTCGGTTAGGCAAGTTAAGTCCTTGTAGACTGTCTCTACTCTAGTCCTAACTGCTGTTTCAAGCTCAAAGATGCCAATACTAGTTTGTTGTGACATGATAGTTGTTGTATTTCATAAGATAAAGATAGTGGTAGTGTAGTAACTTTGCTTAGTTACGGTTTAAAGTCACATCTGGTAACTCTTATTATCAGCAAACATTGTTGTACTCTCTAATTTGTAACCCTTTAAGTATGTATATGTGTACACATATGTGCATATAAACTCTTAGTTGATTTACCACCCAAAGTAGTAAAACTCTCTGTCTGACTGTGACCAGTAGTCACTACTGACTGCTAGCAACCGAACGCTGTAAAGCAGTCAGCTTTGACAGTATTAGCTTCATCCACATACCGACACTGTCGACATTAAAGTTGTCGAGACCCACATACTGACCAATCTGTTCCAACTCATAGTCAGCGAACAGTGTCTCTAGCATATTATGATGCATCAGAGCCTAATGCGCATCTCAGTTGGTATCTCATCCTTATTGTCGAGCAGCAACTGTTTGTTGCTGGGGCTAAATAGGAATAGTAGCCAGCTGTTGTGACCGGCCTCACTCTCGACATCCAGCAGCATTTTGTGCTTGAGTATCTCTTGACGGTACTTACAATAGAAGGGGTGTAGATCGATCTCATCTATTACCCTCATGTAATCAACCAGCAGGAGATAACCTCGAGTCCAAGTCCAAAAGATATAGTCTCTCAAGATTGACTTAAGTCTTCCATTAGTGATCCGATCATAGAAGTAGTAGAACTCCTGATCATGTTTAGTATGACTATGCTGTTCATGCTGTTCATGCTGTTCATGCTGTTCATGCTGTTCATGCTGTTCATGCTGTTCATGCTGTTCATGCTGTTCATGCTGTTCATGATGTTCATGCTGTTAATGAT
>Ga0302309_10003910_pt1 | contig 11240 bp, 7 predicted proteins | sample III_Palsa_N1_1_FD_200453 | JGI IMG/M metagenome (GOLD analysis project Ga0302309, IMG submission 200453) | Peat permafrost microbial communities from Stordalen Mire near Abisko, Sweden - III_Palsa_N1_1 | ecosystem: Environmental > Terrestrial > Soil > Palsa > Peat permafrost | place: Sweden... | reverse complement strand
TATGGACTGCGCCCAGGATTGCTCTCTGGCACGAGAAGAGCGAATCAGAAATCCTGGATCACGCGACCCTTCTTGTTGTTGACGATGCGCATCGCTACGACTATCTCGAACGAGTGCTGGATATCGTGGCGCGGCGCGGCGATGCGAGTCAGCTCAAGCTCTTAATCTCCATCAGGCCGAGCGGTAACGACTATCTCAAGCGGACGCTCGCCACGATGATGGATGCAAGTATCGTGAAGCATTTTGAACCGCTGAAACCTCTCAAGCCCGAGGATGTCCTCGCAATGGCGGAGGAGGCTCTTGGCACTGGTCACATCCAATACGCGCCACAATTGGCGACCGTATCGCATGACGCGCCGATCATCACGGTTGCCGGTGGACGCCTCATTGCCCGTGAGGAGATCCTTCCGGCATTGCTGAATAACCACCAGCAGTTTTGCAGTGTGGTCATGGAGCATCTTGCCAGCCAATACGAGGGAGAGATCCTGACCAAGGGCGTGCTCAAGCGCGAATTTATGGAGGTGGTTGCGGCCCTGCAACCTGTATCGCAAAGCCAAGGCTCGTTCTATACGGGCGTCCAAGAGTATCTTGGCCTACAAGAAAGCCAGGTGCGTCGAAGCTTCGGAACGCTCGAAGACGGAGGCGTCCTGATTCGCAGCGAGGGTAAGGTCTCCATAGTTCCGGATATGCTGGCTGACCACATTCTGGAGCAGGCAGCCACCGAACCGGACGGAACGCCGACGCGCTTTGCTGACGACATCTTCGCAACATTCCAAAAGGATCACGTACCGAACCTTCTCAAGAACCTCGCGGAACTCGACTGGAGAATCAGCGTGCGCGATAACGGCTCGCGCTTGCTGGACGAGATCTGGGCCACCATCCTGACGCAATTTCGCCAGCAGGACTCGGCGGATCGAACTCTTTTCCTCCGTGCGCTCGAACCAATCGCTCAATATCAGCCAGAGCGCGTGCACGCTGTTGTGCAGTTGGCTATGGATGACCAGGCGACTCCCGCGTGGAAGTACGGCCTGCACTACTACACGCAAAAAGATGTCCTCAAACGGCTGCCAGATTTTCTCGGTGTGACAATTTTTCATCCGAACGTATCGCGCGATGCTTTCGACCGCCTCTGGAAGCTCGCTCACCACGAAGACAATGACATCAGTGGACCGGCCCAGCGCACCATGGAGCGTACCGTCGGCTATCACAAGTACAAAGATGTGGTTTTCCAGGAGCGGATGCTTGCCCTTGTAGATGAGCTTGCCCGGGACGCCTCAGCCTACCGGCACACCTTCACACCGCTAGACCTGATCGATCCGATCTTGGCGAGGGAGGTTGACGACCACGATTGGGTCGGCACGTCCTTCCATGTCGGCGTTCTCCTGCTGAACCACGGGCATGTCAAAACCATGCGGTACAAAGCCATCGCGGTCCTCGCTTTGGCGCTATACGCCAGTGACCCAATGGTAGCTGTCCGTGCCACGAGGTCGCTCGCCAAAGTGATCTCTGAATTCCGTCCGAAGATGCGGGATATGCCTACCAGTGAAGAACAGGTGTGGCAGGACGAAGAGAGATTCAAGGCTCTCGAACTTCTCGAAGGCAGGGTCGACGCAGGCGGCATCTCAATCCAGCAAACGTGGAAAATCCATCGCATTCTGCGCGCCGTTGAGCGCAGCGACCGACAAACCGACGCGGTAAAAGCTCGGGCTCGGGCTGTGATCGCAAAGCTCTCCTACCCGGAGCAGTTTCTTCTCTTCAATCTCCTTTGCACAGTGGAATGGGAGGACAGGTCCCCGGACGACAACTTCTCTCTTGTCTCAGACCAGCGCAGGGCGCTTGAAGAGGACGCGTGGTCTGAATTCAATAAGAGCTGTTCCGATCCAAGAGACCGCGTCCTGCAGCTCGAAGATATGCTTCGACTCGCCGATGATGCCCGCATCTCGGTCAGGAGCGTGGAACGAACGCTTACCGAACAGTGCCGGGAAGCAGATTTCCTGTCCTCCCTGTCGAGCCGCCTATTGGCGGGGGAACTACCTTTGTTAGAAAGGGCGGCTTCCATACCGCTAAATGCATGGCGCGAACGGGATCGAAAGGAGTTCCTGCGTGTCGGCTTGTCGTTCGCAAACGCCACGCGTGAGCGTTTAGCCCTCGCCGCAGCTTTAGTGGCCCCGTCGGAGTTCACAAACCGGCAAGCGATGGTTGAAGAAATCGAGATTCTGTCGGTTCTTGCGAAGAGGAAGGAGCCATTTCTCGTCTTGAACCTCTTCCACGGCATCGGCACCTTAGCGCGACAACCTCAATTCACCGAGGTGGCTGAATCGATGATCCGTGGAATCGACATAGGAACGTATCCCGGAGTAGCCGAAGCCTACTGTGGCATCGTTGGCCCTGGGCCGCTGAGCGTGGGATCTGACGTGTTGAGTCTTGCGACCATAGAAGAGATGCTTCGCAAGCTTGTTCGTGTGACCAAGTTGGATCAACACCATTTCGCGACATTCGTCTCCTACGTGTGCGGCCGCGCCCCGCTAGGCGTCGTTGGTCTGTTCAAAGCACGGTTGGAGTACGCGTCACAGCTTCCCACGGACGAGGAGCGGGCTGCCTACAAAGCTGTGCCCTCGCCCCAGCAATGGTCCTCCCTGAGCAGCTTGCGACAGTCACCGAAATATGCGGAATCTCTTCGTCAGCTGCTGGACTTGCTGCGTACGTACTCGGATTCTTCGGTGTATCTGGAGGAGTTTTTCTGGCGTATAGCTGCAGCAGACGATACGACGCTCAATGTGTTCTCTGAACGGATCACGTCCAACGTCGAACACTATCTGCGAACCGTGTTGCACTTGCTGCACGAAGGCCCCACCAAAGTCGTCTTCACCAACCCCGACTTTGCCGAAAAGATCCTCGAACGATTCGCTGATCTCGGTCCAGAAACAGAACAGAGGGCCGTTGATGCGCTGATCTCTAATACCGTCAAGCTCGGCGGTGGTGTCTTTGCGGCGGGAAACGGTCCCGTCGTGTTCAACAGTGGACTTGCGGAACGCGCACAGGCGCAACTGGCTGCGTGGCCGCCGAGCAGTCGACTCACAAAAGTCTATGCGCTCCTTGCGGGCGTGAAACCGATTATCTTTCCTGGGGTCCAGCACGAGCTTCTTGACGACGAAAGCGGCTAGTCGAGTGGTGCCTGCTGAATGGGGCTTTATGTGGGTGGGCGGCACAGTACAAGGCCGCACGATAGCGTGCTACGGGTTTTCACAAAGCGTCGAGTTGACGTCTGGAGATTGATGGCCTGACCAAGCCTCACGTAGTTGCAGGCTTCTTTCCATCGATCAAGGGGCCGTAGGTTTCGAGCAGAGCTTGGATCTTCCCCCCAGAATCAATGTGACCATGTCTCTTCAGGAAAAACGAGATCGTAAGCAGGACTATCGTTGTGACCGAAGTGGTCAGCTCGTAGAGTTCTTCTTCGCTGTAGTTGTTTGCAACCTCATTTTTAACAAACCGCCGTCCAATCTGATGCATGCCGCCGTGGGTATAGCTGTTGAGATGCTTCCATGCGCGAGTCTTGAAATCTTGGAAGAAATCATTCATGCCATACGCACCATCAAGCGTCGTCGCGATCTGCCCGAACTCTAGGTCAATTTTGTCCTTCTCTACGAATTTCGTGACCTCCTCATCGTTTGCAGGAAGGTTGATCCAAAGCGCCCGGTATGCGCCTTCAACCACAGGCCTGAAGAGAGCAGATGCAGAACCTTCGTGATTGTGCATCACCAGCAACAGAATTGATTCTTGGTATTCGATAAGGACTGAAATAAAGCCAATGACAGTCAACGTTCGGCTGTCAGTGGGAAAGCTGTGCTCGCCAAGGATTGGCTTCGCAGACTGCATCGCTTTCTCGCACAGTAAGAGATGGTGTTTGAGTTTTTCCGTCATACTTGTGTTTGATCTCCGAGAGATACGTCGCCAAGCTGAGTAAACCGTGCCGAGCGCAGCGGCGACGATTACAACTGTTTTGACCGTTTTGTGTTTCATATCGGAGGCATTCAGATATGCACATTGTCCTCTGCTGACTGTAGCGCTCTTTGAGCTTAGTATCAAAGCGAAGAATCTTACAGGGCTAGTCCTAGTCCTGACTCCTGAGTCTTCTTCACCATCTGAGGGTGGTCTACCCCGAGGTTTGGGATTGCAGGTTGTTGTATCCCAAGGTCCATAGCTGATGTTTTGGACACATCACGGCTCAGCCTTTCAGCGAGCGTAGAGGCATTGTTGGTAAAGATTTGTGCGTCCTGCGAAGCTCGGGAGACGGACACGTACGCGAACCTTCCGTTTATCAACTCAGGATGAACTTCTGTATCCATGTTCACTAGCACTCGCTCAGACGTTAACCCCTGAGAGCTATGAGAAGTGATCGCGTATCCGTGATCAAAGTGCCGCATCTCTTTCGGATCAAAAAAGACCTCTTTGCCGCTATCCATTTGGAGAGTGATTCGCCCGTCTTTATCGAAACTTGTTAACGTGCCGAGGTCACGATTGGCGACCTGAAGGTCACGATTCGGAGCTGTCACTTGGACCCGGTCGCCGACGGTAAATTCACGCTCGATCTCACGATAGGCGGAGATACCTCGTAATCTCGAAGGATCATATGTGACAAGCTCGCCATCCGTTTTGCGGACTGTAACAAGATTGTCGGGGGCACTCGCTGTGACAACCTGTGCATAGATGCCGCGCTCGATACCATACTCTTTGCTCCCACGAATGTAGTGAAGAACATCTCCTGGCTGATAGCGTGCCGCCCAGGCGCGATCTGCGCCCGTCATATCGGAACGAGGAGTGAGCACTTGGATCGGACGGTCCTCCTTTTCCAGCAATCCGACTGCCTGGAGCTCCTGACGGACTGCCTGATTCAGAGCTCGCCGTGAAGCGTTGTCGGGCGAGACAATGATCGTGCTCTCAGGGTGCGCCGAATAGATCTTCGCGATAGAGGCGATACGTCGTTCGGCATCGGAGATTTCGGTCACTCGACCTTGCTGTTGCAGCATACGGAGTCCGACAGTTATTTCGTTCTTTGATAGGCGTTCTACAGCCTTCAACAGCTCGGGATCTTTCTGCCGAACGATTAGGTCGAGCAACGCACTTTGCATACCAGACGCCTGCAACTGCTCGAAGGGCTTACCGGCGTCTACGCCCTGATGCTGCCGAACATCACCTATCAAGAGAACTTTGTCCTCTGAACTGATGCGCCGTAGGAAATCCCGCATCTGCTCCGTTGAAGCCAGCGACGATTCATCGACCATGTAGAGGTGCTTTTGCGTAGGGTCAATCGTGTTCCGAGTCCGGGCAAGGAATCGTTGTAGGGTGTCTGCAGCTACGCCGACCTCGCGAAGCTGGTGCGCCGCACGGGATGTCGGTGCAAACCCCTCCACCACGTATCCACTCTGTTCAGCGCCCTGACGTATAGCGGTCAGCGTGGTCGTCTTTCCGCTGCCCGCGCTACCTTGCAATCCCTGGATTTGATCTCGGGAAGTAAGGATCTGCTCGATTGCTTTCTGCTGTGCCCGATTCAGTTGCTCGCGAGCTTCAGTGAGAGGAATGGCATCCTGAATGGACATAAGCTGCGGAGCCCGGCCTTGCCCGGCCTGTACGGAACGGATGACCTCTCTCTCGGCCTGGATCATTTCCGCCGTTGTGAAGTGGCGTCCTCCTGAGTGCTTACTGCCGGAGACTTCGCGGAACTCACCAGAGGCTATGCGCGCCTCGAAGTTCGCGCGGACTTCCGGGTAAGTCATCTCCCCCATGCCACGACGCATGGCGTCTACAAAGATAGCGCGCTCGTCAAGAACGGCCTCGCGCTCGAAGCCTTTGTCACGGGCAAAGGTCAGCGCCGAGCTCGCCTTCTGTGTTCTTTCCTCAGTCGAGTTCTGGTGAGCTTTGCTCTTGCGGCGTGACAGAGCCTCGGCAACGATCGCATCTGCCTGATTCCCGTGGTCAGCGGCGATCTGACGGTGTGCCGCCACGACCTCAGCCGGCGACAGAATTTGCTTTCCATCGCGTGTATTGTGCGCCGCGATCTGAGCTGCTTCCGGTCCCGAAAAGCCGCTTCGAGCGACGGCCTCCACGATCTGCTGCCTGCGGGGGCTTGAGGCGTCAAGGTATTCCTGAGAGTAGCCCTTGATCTCCGGCGCACCGCTCCTGCCTGGCTCGATCTCATAGCCAAGTGTGCGGAGCTGGTAGGTGAGGTGAGTTTGGTAAACGGCAGTTGCAAACTGCTGTGTCTCGAAGAGGCTGCGAGGTTGCAATGCGCGCACAGTTCCGTCTTCACGCTCGGTCATATTGAAGATCACGGAATGGGTATGAAGCTGCGGCGCGGCGTATCCATCCACCGGTCGCGCGGTGTCGTGCTCGAAGGTGGCGGCAACAAACTGCCCGGTCGTTTCCGGCGCGTAGTTTCCGCCAATGCGGGCCTGGGTATAGCGCTCAAGCTCGTTGAGGGCGAAAGCGACGGCTTGCCGGTGGGCCTGCCGAACCTCGTCATCGCCGCCAACGAGAGCTGTCAGCGAGACGGATTTCGGAGCGGAAAAGGTGGCATCCCAACCTGCGCGATGCTCAACGGGTGTGACAGTCCGGCCGTCTTCGGTCTTGCATTCATGGACGGCGCGGTGACGAACGAGTTGTTCGCCACTCGCCGGGTGCTGCCCCTCAGCGAGGCGGGAGAACTCTGACGCGCCTACCGCGCCAGAAAGTCCAAACTCCTCCGCGAGCTTTCCACGCCATTCGCCTTGGATCGCGTCTTGCTGCTTCCAGTAGTTCTGTTCCGCGGCGGTGAATTCCTTGGCGTGGTAGGTTTGCGCCTGTGTGGAGGAAAGCGGTTTGGATATCGTCAGCATGGTTCACTCCTATCCGCGTGTGATGAGGTTCTGAACGTCGTCGTCGGGAGCCAGCGCGAACTCCGGCTCGATCTCCTTGACCTCGTAAATTCCGTCAGAACTGACGGGCGGCGCGGACGGTTCTGGCTCCTGCTTCAACTCCACCGGGGCGGGAGCGGCATTATCTGTCCTTTTCGGCTGATACGGCAGCTTGTCGTCGGGACGGTCGCGCGGCTCGAAGCCGTTCGCAACGACAGGCATATCGAAGTACGGGAAAGAGAACCGCGTCACGTAATTTTGGTACTTCATAAAAGCGTGCAGGTCGGCAAGGCCGGAAATTTCGGACTCCAATACGAGCGGTTCCACTTGGCGGTCAAGCTGAAAGTTCCGCCCCGCGCGCGTACCGTCGAAGTGCGTCTCCCGAAGCCGTTCAACCTCCACTTTGCCGATGAATTCGCTCACCCACTGGCCGGCCTTGGGCTCCTTCGTCGTGAGCCAAACGCTGGTCGCTGGCTGTGACAGCATGACCTCGGCAAGGTGGCCGTATAGGTATTCGAGCTGGGCCTTGCCCTGGAATCCCAGCACGACCGGATTCCGGCTCTTACGGGCTTCGGTGATGGCCGTGTGAAGCTGCGGTAGCTTCTGCAGACTTGCCAACTCGTCGATAACGAACCAAACCTGTCGCTGCACTTCGGTGGGCTCATTCAAGAGGCGCAACACCAGCCAATCAATCCAGAGACTTTGAAGTGGACGAAGCGCTTCACGCTCCGCAGGAAGCGACGTGAGGAAGATCCAACCTTGCCGCTTCTCGGCCCATTCAGTGGCCGTCCATGATCCGTTTCCATCGTCTGCTTTGGGCAAGAGACGCAGGCTGTCTGCGACCAAACCGAGGGATGCTAGTACACCTGCTCGCTGCTGGTGTGCGCGCGGGTCGATAAGATGGGCATGCTCCGTGCCCTTGAGTCTACGGTCGATCTCCTCCGGGTTGGACATCCACGCGACCAACTCATCCGGCGTCGGCCCATAGGCCATCAGGAATGCAAAAATCTTCTGCGGCGATTCAATAAAGAACTCGCCTTTTTTGTCCTGGGGCGGCTGGAATAGCGATGCGGCAAGAGCCTTGGCTTCGGAGCGGCTGCGCAACTCATCGGCTGGTCCCCAATAGGGGCAGCGCTTGTCTAGCGGATTCAGGATGACATCGCCACGCGAAGGGTCATAGAAGCGTTTCACAAACTCGCGGGCTGGGTCGTAGACAATGGCCGCATCACTCCGGCTCTGTACCTGGCGGAGCACCTGAAACATGAGGGCAGACTTGCCCGCGCCCGTGTCTCCGATGATCTGCATGTGCTGTGCCTCGGCACGTATCGGGATGCGCAGCATAGGCTTCATGTCGGTCGTCTTGAACCCGACGCCATCGCCCTTGACGGTCTTGTTGAACTGCTGAGGCGTCAGCATCTCCGGACCTTTCAGCCGACGCCCATACTTCAACTGCTTCTGACGCTGGACATCCTTGAATACAGCGATCGGTAAAAGGATCAGAAAGAGGATCGTGCCTCCAATAATGGGCGGCTGAAAGAACCCAAAGAGTGTTGCTCCCTTGTAGACCATCCTCCTGAGATAGACACTGAACCGGGCATCAACATAGCTCCGCTCCGGTGCACGAAAGAGGAGAGAATAGCCACGCTCGCGCGCGTCTTCGGAGAGAGCGAGGGGAAGGGTCTGGCCGCCCGCGTCAGCGGTCTTTCCGAGAACAACGTCATCATTCATGGCGGGTCGAGGATTGCTATGCAGACCACCGACAAACAGGAGACGATAGCTGCTTTTGTGGGTCTTCATCACTGCGCCGAACGCTGACGAGCGTTCGTAGGCAGGTAGGCAATAGCGTTCCAGAGGAGTCGCCAGATGGATACGAACGCAGACGGCAACGAAGGTTAGAAAAGCGACCCCGAGAGCCACCGCATATGTATAAATCGGCATGTGGCGAGGCCAGATGATCGTCTCTTTGCGTCCCCAAACAGTCTTCGGCATTCGTCACCTCCGCCTTTCGGCTATCAGCTTGGCGGCGAGGTCGTGCTTTGTCGCCCCGATTTCATCGAGCAGCTTGTCGAACCCCTCAGCGCTCATGCGTTGTCCTGTTCCGAGCGAGCGAAGGACATTAACCAGCAGTAGGCGAACACCCACAGTTTCCGAGAGCACAATGAACTCGGCATCATTAGCGCCGTTGCGAAGGCTGCGGAGCGTGAGGTCGCGAAGCCACTCGCCGGTCGTCTTGCCATCGGCGGATGATGCCTTCGCGACGGCGCGGTATTCCGTCTCAGTGAGCTTCGTGCTGAGGGTCTGATTCCGGCTCTCGCGGCCGCGAAGTGCGCCTCGTTTCACCGGACGTTCTGTATCCAAAATTGGCATCGCTACCGGCCTCGGTTCTTGAAAACTGAGGGAGCTAATAAGCCCCCGCCTGCTTACTAAGTCCCCCCAATTCAGTGGGAACCCATTAGCTCCCGCAGGGAGCTAAACAGCTCCCTAGTAGGGGTGGAGTGTCAATATTCTTCCGGTGCGAAGCACCGCTGTGCTTCTGCCCCGGAATGAAATGGAGGATCATGCGCTTTTCGCCGGCGACAGGGGAGCGGCGACAGGTCCCGGAAGATGCTTCGGAGCAGACGGCTCTGAAGCCTCCGCAGCTGGTGCTTTCCGGATACGCAATGTCGAGGCGACTTTCCGGGCTTCTGGACTCTTCAGGAAGTCCTGGAAGTCGCGATCCTTGCTAAAGACATAGGCCAGCGCTTGCTCGACGACATCATCTGCGCAAGCGCGGATGAATGCCGCATACTGATCAACCTGCGTTGCGGTTGAATCAGTGAGACGAATCGAGGCGCTAACCTGACGGGTTTGTGTGACTTCAAGCAGTGGCATTGTGATTCTCCTTTGGGGTGTGAAGTGAGTTGAACTTGTTGCCAGCAACCATGCGCTGCGCGGTGGTCGCAATCTCCCGCGCTCGGGAGGCGCCAAGGGTAGCGGCAAACTCCCCTGAACGCCGGTGTTCCAGGGTGGTTATTACGTCCTCAATCCCCTGCCCTTCGAGCAAGCAAAGACGAGCTGAGGCGATGTCCACGGTGCGTTGCGCGTAATAGAGCGCATTCGGCTTGTCCGGCCGTCGAGCAGCGAGTGCAGCCGTGATCTCTTGGGGGTCTTCTCCCGAAGAAAGCTGCTGAATCACCCAAGTCCAGTCGATCTCAGACGGGCTATTCTTTGAGACTGGATATTTGCGCGATACTTCGCGACGGATCGGCGCCAATACGAGAGCGGCATCAGACGGCCGGAAGTCGGTCGGACGGTAAGTCAGATTGCTGGGGTATTCAACAGTGACAGTGTGGGCTGGAGCATATTTGAGATTCTGGAATCCAGGGACGCGAAGCACTCGATTCCGGTCCGTGCAGGCCGGATCTCCGCCGAAAGTTATGGCGAGCAGCTTCAGACTCTCTTCCTGCTGCTCGAAACTGAACCCCTCTACCTTCCAAAGCACCTGGTACTTATTCGGCGATGTCGACAGGATCGCGGTCGGAGCTGGCACGGCATCCGAGGCCCGCAAAGCTGCTAGACGCTCTTCGCCATTCATGTCGATGTCGATATAGAGGTGGCGCACCTCAGCGATGCAGTCCTTCGTGCGTCTACGGCTGCCAGCGCGTAAGGGATTTGCGGCGACATAGACATTTGCTCCGTTCTGATTCTCGTGGCGAAGCCATGCAAGATATCGGGGAGACAACGCTTGCTCCAACCGGACGACGCGCTGGGTCACAGACGTGGGGTTCTCCCTACGGAGGAGAACTGCAATCGTCTCGCCGGGTTTGAAGCATCGGGTTAAGAATTCCTTGGCAATTGTGGTGTTCATCGGGTGCCTCGAAGGTTAGGAAGCCCGGCGTTTACCGGGCTCCCGAGTTGACGGAAAGAAAGCGGCTTATGCGGCCGCTTCCATAGGAAGCTGGGATTCGGTCTCCTGCTCTTCCGGACCAGCCTTTTCGGCCCGGTCCAGCTTGAGAATCGAGGTAACCCGGATCTCCCAGATGGTTTTCTTCTCGGCTGGCTTTTTGCCGACCTTCTTGGTCTCATACTCCCGGCTGCGAAGTTCGCCCTCCACCTGCAGATGAGCGCCTTTCTTCAGCGTGCCGGCGAACTCCGAGAGGTTGCCGAAGACCACGCAACGGTGCCATTCGGTGTGCGAGATGTACTGGCCGTCTTTCTTGTAGGAACTCTTCGTTGCCAGCGAGAGTGTGGTGAAGCTGCGGTTGTCGTTGGAGCGAACCTCTGCGTCGTTGCCGAGGAATCCGATGAGGGTGACTTTGTTCTGGTACATGGTGGTGATCTCCGTTTCGTTTTGAATTGCCCGTATCCTGC
>Ga0302309_10003907_pt1 | contig 11245 bp, 11 predicted proteins | sample III_Palsa_N1_1_FD_200453 | JGI IMG/M metagenome (GOLD analysis project Ga0302309, IMG submission 200453) | Peat permafrost microbial communities from Stordalen Mire near Abisko, Sweden - III_Palsa_N1_1 | ecosystem: Environmental > Terrestrial > Soil > Palsa > Peat permafrost | place: Sweden... | reverse complement strand
TAATTTGCATTGGTGTAGTAGCAAGTACATTTAATAAAGAAAATTGGGTGTATTCAGCTGTGGTAATATTTAATCCGCTGCGTATACCCTCAAATTTTGAATTATATACAGATGGAAGAAAATATGCGCTTTCGCGAGGATCATTATATCCCTCGACTATTGATTGCATTGGGGCTCCCATACAAATATCATTATAACCATTGGTAATGTTCCATAATGCATTTTGGTAGGATAGGCCATTTACCATGTTTAAAAGGGCTGGATCATTCTTGGGGTCACTTAATAAACCATTCGGATCAGCAACAGCTTTTTCTGCCTGTGTTTTTGCCGTAGCGGCATCAGCATAAACAATACGCATTGCCAAACGTAACCTTAGTGTGTTAGCAAATTTTAACCATTGTTTGTAATCACCACCATAAATTAAATCGAAAGGTTTAAATGGTGTTGCGCCAGGGTTTGCTTTTACATAAGCGGTAAGCGTAGTTACAGCTGTATCTAATTCGTTAAAAAAACGGGTGTAAATTGCTTGTTGACTATCATAAGGCACAAAGAAGTTGCCCGTACCATATTGTGAGTAAGGGATAGGGCCGTATATATCAGTTACACGGTGCATACCCTCAACTTTAAGAATAAGCGCGATAGCAACAAAGTGCTGATCCTGCGGCCTGGCTAATGCTTTTACCTGTTGCCAGTTATTCATGATGTGCTGGTTGCCTGTATCAAATGCCTGGTTGTTCCAATCATAACGCATAAAATATGTTGCATTATTCGGTCCAAAACCATAATCAGGAGATGACATATATCCACTAAAAATATCAGCATTTAAGTTTTGCTGTACCTGGTAAGTATAATCTACAGGGCTGGCAATATTTTCTTCCATATCTGGTAAAAATCCACCAATATATTGGAAATCTCCTGCAGCTTGCGCTTGTGTTACTTTGCTTGGGTTTGTGTTTAGCCCTTCAAAGTTTTTGGTGCAAGAGCTCGATAAAAGCAAGCCTAACAGGCCCACCCATAATATCCTGCTTTTTTTATATATCGTTTTCATATTTGCTATATTAATATGTGTTATTAAAATCGTGCTGAAACATTAAAACCTAATTGCCTTGTACTTGGCTGTCCAAATAAATCTAAGCCCTGTAACGTATTATCGGTTGCTAAGTCAGTTTCAGGGTCGAACGGTGCTTTTAGGTAGAAGAAGAATAAGTTACGACCAGTAAATGCCACGCGAACGTTGCTTATCTTATTGTTAAATACAGTGCCCGGAATAGTGTAACCTAATGATGCTTCTCTTAAACGGATATTTGTTGCTGAGTAGGCATATTCTGCTAGTGCGCCAGAACGACCGCCTGCTGCTTCATAATATGTTTGTGCATACATTTTGGTTCCATTTACTAAAACACCACCATTATCACGTGCTTCTCCCGAAGCTGCAGATACACCATATGCATCTAAGTATGCCTGGGTCATATCTATTACTTTGCCACCAAAACGGCCATCAATAGTGAAAGCAAGGTCAAATTGCTTGAACTTAAAGTTGTTTGTCCAACCTAACATGAAATTTGGATTTGAATTACCAACATCAACAAAGTCGTTTGCATCAGTATTTACCTGTGGTTTGCCGTTACTTACTACTATGTTACCATTGGCATCTCTTAGCCAGTCACTTGCATAAATTTCGCCAAATGGTTTTCCTACCCTTGCTTCAAGCGAATAGCTGTTGAATGAATTCGGGAATACAAACTGGGTTTGCGGGCCGGCAACCGGATCGGTGTATAAAGAGATAACTTTATTTTTATTAAGTGAGAATGTGAAGTTAGAGTTCCAGCTTAAATCATGATTAATATTACCATGATAGCCTAAACTACCTTCAAAACCTTCGTTTTTCACATTACCACCATTTATGTACTGGCTGGCATAACCACCTGATGCGGTTGATGTAGCCACATTAAACAGTTGGTTGTATGAGTTTGTATGGTAATAAGTCGCATCAAAACTAATGTGATCATTAATAAAACGCCATTCGGTACCAATTTCAAATGAGTGGGTGATTTCCGGCTTTAACGCAGCAAGTGGCTGGGTTAAATTTAAATTAAGGAAACCGCTGCTTAAAGTATACTGTGCAGGTGTACTTACAAAGGATGGAATACTGTTACCTACATCAGTATAAGAAATACGTACTTTACTAAAGCTGATGAAGTCGGGCATCTTAAACATGCTGGTTAATACATCACTTAAACCTACTGATGGATAAAAGAATGAATCGCTCGAGGTATAAGCTAATGCAGAAGACCAGTCGTTACGTGCAGTAACATCAAGGTATAAGAATTTCTTATAACCAAAATCAACGCTGGCGAAAAGTGATTGTGTTTGATTTTCTGTTTTATTAGTTTGGTTAAAAGGATTTCCGGCAGTAAGAATTACGTTGCCAACATTGAAATAGTTATCAATATTGCCAAGGTGTCCATTAAATCCAAGTGAACTGTTTTGATTATCCTGTATACTTGCGCCTAATGTACCATTGATGTTAAAATCACTGGAAATATCCTTATTTGCATTCAGCAAGAAATCACTGTACACCTGGTTTGCACCACTTGAATTATAAGCATAATTACCAGCCATACCCGCGAAAAGTGTGGCGGTACCGGCGTATAATTTTTGATCGCTTGTTTGCGTGGTTTTATCCAAATTTACACGGCCTTGAAAGTTAAGCCAGCTATTGATCTCGTATTTAGCCGAAACAGTTGCCAATAAACGGTTTAAACCTTGATCGTTAGGGTTACGGTATTGTACCCAATAAGGGTTTTGCAAGTCATCACCCGAGCCGCCAATATAAGGTTGTATCCAGTTTGGCAGGTTGATATTACGTGTTGGATCAAATGACTCGTAATTTTTATATTGGTTAAAATCAACCCCTCTCGGGAATAAATAAGTACTTGTTAAAGGGTTAAAATAAGTACCTGAAGTTGGGCGGTCTATCGTGTTTTGGAAAATATAGTTAGCGCTTATATCCAATGTTAATTTATCATTTAACAGTTTGGATGTATTGCGTACACTAATATTGTTTTTGTTGAAAATGTTTCCGGGTTCAATGCCATCAGCATGTGTATTTGCATACGAAACATAAATTTGGTTTTTCTCGGTACCGGTGCTTAATGTAAATGCATTAATTGTGGTAACCCCGGTGTTAAAAAAGCTTGCAGGATCAGAGTTTACAGTGCCTGGCGCTTCTTTCGCTCCCCAGGAGTTAAGGGAAGTGCTACTCGCAAGCGAACTATCGCCACGCCCGTAGCTGTTTTGCAGCTTTGGTACTAATACAGCTTTATCAAAAGTTGTATTGGTATTAAGTGTGATAGTAGTTTTGCCTGCTTTGCCTTTTTTTGTGGTTATTAATATAACACCATTAGCCGCCGCGCTACCGTATAAAGCCGATGCTGATGCACCTTTTAGTACGCTTATGCTTTCAATATCATCCGGGTTAATGTTTGATATACCATCGCCACCATCACCGCTATATGCAAATACGCCGTTAGGCTGCGCGCTGGTAAGTGGTTGAAGCGGGATACCATCAACAACGTATAAAACATTGCTGCTTCCGTAAATTGATTTGTTTCCGCGTAAAATAACTTTGGTTGAACCGCCCGCACCGGATGAACTTTGGGTTATTTGTAAGCCTGATACTTTACCATCAAGACTGTTTACAAAGCTTGGATCTTTTGATACTTCCAGCTCTTTGCCGCTTACGGTTTGTTGATCGTAGCTTAATGATGCTTGTGTTTTGGTGATACCTAAAGCGGTAACAACAACCTCATTAAGGGCTCTGGCATTTGGAGCGAGTGTTATATCAAAGTTAGTTCCATTAGCAATTGTTATTTGTTTGCTTATGTAGCCTACATAGCTAAATACCAGAACATCTCCCGTGTTGGCGTTAATGGTGAATTTGCCATTAATATCAGTTTGGGTACCTGTTTGTGTTCCTTTTATCACTACGGTTACGCCCGGCAGGGCTGCACCTGTTTCGTCTTTCACAATACCTGTAATAGGGGCTTGTGCTTTCATGCTGCGGCTTGTGCCGGAGATGGTAATGTTGGCCTTGTTAACTGCGTTTGGATGGCTGCTTGCCCCCATAGCAAAACATGGCACTAATAATATTAGTGGTAATATTTTTTTCATGTTGATTGAATTAGTTTAGTGTAAATGAGTTGAGTGGGTTTAGTTTTTGCTTGCTTTTTCCATACTTAATTGTTTAGTGGTGATTGATTGATTTTTATTGTCTTTATCGAAATTTTCCATAACCAGTACGGCCGTGCCGATGAGCTCGGCGTTAAAGCCCAGTGCGGAAATTAATAGTTCGGTACTACTAACCAGCCTTGGTATGCAATATTTGGTTAGTGCCTGCTGAATAGGTGCAAGCAATATTTTACCCACAATAGCGCCACGACCGCTTAACACAATACTTTCGGGGTTCATGATGTGGATGAGGATAGCCAGGGCTTTGCCAATTTTATATCCCGCATCTGATAATAATTCAATGGCAAACTGGTCGCCGTTATTGGCGGCTTCCATTATGGCGTTGCCTACTACTTTGTAAGGGTCTTTATCGGTATGTTTTAAGCTGGATATGTGTCCGTCTTTTATTCCCTGTATGGCTTTTTCGGCCACTACCAGCATGGATGCTTCGGCTTCGAGGCAGCCGCGTTTACCGCAGGTACATAAGGCGCCATCATCAAAAAGTGGGATGTGGCTGAATTCTCCCGCAAAACCGCTGTGGCCGCTGTATAATTCGCCGTTTACAATCATGCCCAGCCCAATACCCCAGCCTAAATTGATCACCATTACATCCCTGTGGTTTTTAGCGATACCGAATTTTTGCTCGGCAATGGCTATTAAGCTGGAATCATTGGCGATGTAAACAGGTGCGCCGGTTTTCTCCGCGATTAATTCAGTCAAGCTTTGCCCGGCGGAATCAAGGTAAGTGTAGTTGAAGCCTTTTGCAGAATCAATAAAACCGGGCATCCCGATACCTATACCAACTATTTTATCCCGGGCTACGCCGGAAGCATCTATATAATCATTAATATAATCTATCAGTAAGGGCAGCGCTTTGGGGTTGTTGAATAGCTTAAGCTCTGTCATCACCGTTTCTGCTATAGGGTTATTATGCAGATCGAGCATTTGGATGCGGGTAGACAGCTGATCCATAGCTACGGTAACAATATACATGGCCGAAGGCTGCAAACAATACATCAGCGGGCGGCGGCCACCACTTGAGGGCGCATAGCCTTGCTCCATTACAAAGCCTTCTTCAATTAGTTCACCAATGGCTTTGGAAACGGATGGTACACTTTTTTCTAAAACTTCGCTCAGGTCGGCACAAGATAAAGCCTTGTCAAAATAAAGACGCTTGATAATAGAGTTCTTTAATTCGGCGCTTTTGACAATCCTGGTTTTTAATTCCATGGTTAATAATAATAATTGGCACGTCTGTAGAACAAACTTAATAAATTTCCACCCAAAAAAACAAGCACTTATTAAAATAATTTAAAAAGTATATTAGCTTAGTATAGATTTGGTGTCATTTAAATTGTCACTATAATTTATAAATTATTTATAATTATCTATTATATAGCTACTTATAAGTAAATAGCTTTAATTGATCGCTTGGCTTCTCAGTAGTTGGTTTATCAATGTATCCGAAATTTGACAAGGAAATTCCCAGGAGCCTTATTCTTTTGTCCTGTGGATTGGTGGCTGCTAATAACTGCTTTGCCGTAGTACTTATAGTCTCTAAATCAGCAACAGGTGATAGGAATGATTTGTTGCGGGTAATTTGTTTAAAATCGTTGTATTTAATTTTTAAGGTGATGGTTCGTCCTTTTAAGTCATAACGCTGCAAACGATCAGCAACCAGTATTGCAATCTTATCCAGCTCAGTTTCCATCTCTTCAATAGTTGTAAGATCATAGGCAAAGGTATCTTCCGCACCGGATGATTTGGTTTCGCGGTGGGGTTGTACCTCACGATCATCAATCCCCCTTACTATGTGGTAATAGAACCTGCCAGGCTTACCAAAATGCCGCACTATCTCATCATGCGTTAATTGTTTAAGATCGGCACCCAGATGCAGGCCCAGTTTCTTCATCTTTTGGGCAGTAACTTTACCTACGCCATAAAATTTTTCAACCGGTAGTTTTTCCATGAATGATTCGATGGAAGACGGGCCAATAAAAGTTAAGCCGTCGGGCTTATTAATATCCGAAGCGATTTTGGCTACAAATTTATTGATAGATACCCCGGCAGATGCGGTTAGCTGTAACTCATCCTTAATGGCCTGTTTTATTTGTTTGGCAATTTCGATAGCTGAGCCGATGTTTAATTTATCGTTGGTAACATCAAGATAGGCTTCATCTAACGAGAGCGGTTCTATCAGATCGGTATACCGGCTGAATATTTCACGGATGCATTGCGAGGCTTCTTTGTATGCGGGGAATCTGGGGCGAACAAATATGGCATGCGGACAAAGTTGCAAGGCCTGTTTGGATGACATTGCCGACCGGATGCCAAACTTGCGGGCTTCATAACTTGCTGTGGCCACAACACCGCCCCTGCCTTCGGGCGGGCCGCCAACTACTAATGGTTTACCACGAAGCTCTGGATTATCGCGCTGCTCAACCGACGCATAGAATGCATCCATATCAATATGGATGATCTTTCGGTGGGATGGCAGCGGTTGCGTTTCCATATATACTATACTCTACCCAAAAACAAAAAGGATGCTACATGCATAATGTAGCATCCCCTAAGTTAAATATATAAATAAGCTTATGCAAGCAAATTATGCTGGTTTTGCTTTTACCTTATTAGTTTGTGATTGCTTCGTTCCTCCTATGTTTACAGATAAATAAAAAGGAGTAATTATTATCGTTATATGCGTTAATAAAACATTCTTTATATGATTTTTCATTAGTGAAAAAGAGTGAGAGCACATCGTTCCTAAATAGCTAAAAGCATATTGTTTGCGAGATATAGCCTCATTCTTTTCACTTTCTTGAGTTTGAACAGAATGTAAGGAATACCGCATAGCAGTATATCCAGGATAGCCAACAGGAGGAAAAACGGAGGAAGGTTTTCACTTATGAACATCATTAAAGCACTTATCTATGACAAAAAGATTATTAAAACAGGTAGTTGGTATTGATGTGGCTCACAAAGAACTCGTGGTATCATTAGGCAATATGGATGAGGAAGCAAGAACTAATATTTATGCTTATAAGACCTTTTTTAATACTGAAAAAGGGTTTATGGCTTTGATATTATGGGTGAAGAAACAAACCATCGAGAGCTCGCCATTAACATATGTAATGGAAGCCACAGGTGTATATCATGAAGCACTGGCTTATTTCCTATCAGAGAATGATTACTTTGTTAGTATTGTGATGCCCAATAAGATCACCAACTTTTTCAGGACATTAGAAATTAAAACAGTGACCGACAAGTCCATGTCTGAAGCAATTGCCTGGTTTGGATTGGAGAAGAAACTAGATAGCTGGGTACAACCAAAAAAGGTATTCAGAGAGCTCAGGCAAATAACCCGTGAGAGGGATCAGCTGATAACCGAAAGGACCATGCTCAAGAACCAACTGCATGCAGAAGAGGTAGAAGCTCACCCCAGTAAGATGACCATCAGCAGGATTAAATTCCGAATAAAAGTAAATTAATGCCCAGATCAAGGAAACACTGGCAGAAACAACGGCAGTTATTAAGAATGATATAGAAATAAATCGGACAATAACGCGGCTGACAACAATACCGGGAATTGGCATGTTAACTGCAGCTATCATTATGGCTGAAACAAATGGCTTTGAATTGATCAGAAGTAAAAAGCAACTAACCAGTTATGCAGGGCTCGATGTTAAAGAGAAAGAATCAGGCACGTCGATCAAAGGGAAGTCTAGGATATCCAAAAGAGGGAATCGTTACTTACGAAAGGCGATGTACATGCCAGCGATGGCCGCTATCAGGCATTCAGAAAGATATAAAGCGATCTTTGTCAGGATCGTATCCATGAATGGCGTTAAAATGAAGGGTTGTGTGGCTGTGCAAAGGAAATTATTGGAAATGGCTTTTACTATTTATAAAACCAATACCCCTTATCGGGCTAATCACCTGCAAACTCAATCAGAAAATGCATTGGTATTAAATAATTAGAGCAGCCACTTAAAAAAAGGGCCGCCCTAAACAGGCTAACATAAAGCCGCCTAAGATTCAAAGATAAAATAAATCATACGAATTACTTGTATATCAACACAGAATCTCGCAATGGCATGGTGTAGAGTTTGGTGAATTATTATGCTTCTGCCAGCAACTCATCAAGATTACCCAATCCCATGGTAAAGCCGCCTTCAAAGCCCATCGCAAGGATATTTTCAAAGACGGCTACATCATCAAAAGTGAGATCAACTTCAACCCCTGTACCTTTTTCAGTGGCGTGGAATTGATTGTGCCAATGCATACCGGTATAATCGTTGGGGGTGTTTCCATCTTCATCGCAAAATTTACTGGTCAGACTAAAGCCCTGCTTTGGTGTTATGGTTTCAAAATCAAACCTGCTCCAATGTTTTTCACCTTCGGGCCCGGCCATGTAATAAAGCCATGTACCACCTTCAGCAAAACTATATGATTTGGTTACGGCTTTCCATGGTTTTGGTGCCCACCATTTATCAAGTAAATCACTTTCTGTCCATGCTGCCCAAACTTTGTTGAGCGGTGCAGCAAATTCACGGGTAACATGCAGCTTTTTGTTAGCTAAATCTTTGGTAAATACGGCTTTGTTAGTCATGATTAGTTTATTTAATATTATTTAGTAAGTCATCTAATTGATCAAATCGGTCATCCCACATTTTGCGGAAATCCTCGAGCCATTTGTCTATTTCTTTCATTTTTTGAAAATTAATATGATAATAAATCTCTCTGCCGGATTGCCGTTGTGTTACCGCTTCGCATTCCGTTAAAATTTGAATGTGTTTTGATACTGCCTGGCGCGTGCTGTCGAAATGTTCGGCAATGGCATTGGGTGTCATGGCTTGTAAGGCTATCAGCGCGAGGATAGCCCGGCGGGTAGGATCGGCAATGGCCTGGAAAATGTCTCTTCTCATTTATTTGCAACTATATGGTTGCAAATATAAATGCAATTATTCGGTTGCGCAAATTTAATCTGATTTTTGTTGTAGGTTTTTATCTTTGCTATATGGAACCCATCACCTGGCATGATTTTGAAAAAGTGGAATTACGTGTAGGCACTATTTTAGAAGTTGCTGATTTTCCGGAAGCGCGCAAACCTGCTTATAAGGTAAAGGTCGACTTTGGTGAATTAGGCACTAAATGGTCGAGTGCGCAGATCACTAAGCATTATACTAAAGAGGAATTGGTAGGAAAACAGATTATGGGGGTGGTTAACTTCCCCAAAAAACAGATCGCGAATTTTATGTCGGAGTTTTTGGTAACCGGCCTGGCCGACGAAAATGGCGATATTGTATTAACCACAATTGATAAACCTGTGCCTAACGGCAGTAAATTAATATAGATGAATTATTATTTGAGCTTTTTTATCGGTCCGCAATTAATTGGTGTGCTGTTTATTGTAATTGGTTTGTTGCAGCGTTTCCTGCCACCCAAAAAGATAAACCGTTGGTATGGTTACCGCACGCAAAACGCCCGTATTGACCAGGAAACCTGGGACGAAGGAAACAGATATTCGGCTATTTACATGATGAAGCTTGGTTTAATATATTACATCATTGGGTTTGTAATAAACGCGGTGACGGTGTTATATGTGGCCGATTATGATAAGCAAACCATGATAAAATATGTGGTATTATTTGGCGGTGCGATGGGGATAGGTATACTATCAACCATGGCAACTGAGAAATACCTGGCAAATAAATTCAAAAATAAGATTAAGAAGAGGCGGAAATGAGGTATGTAAGTTTTGAGAATGAGCCCGCGGCAATCTCGCCGGATGAGTTTTTTATGAATGAAGCGATAAAAGAGGCTAAATTGGCGCTGGCGGAGGATGAAATACCTATTGGTGCTATAGTTGTTTGCAAGGGAAAGATAATAGGCAGGGGGCATAACCTTACTGAGCGCTTGACCGATGTATCGGCGCATGCAGAAATGCAGGCGCTTACTGCTGCCGCCAATTTTATGGGCGGTAAATACTTAAAGGAATGCATTTTATATGTAACCATGGAGCCCTGTGTAATGTGCGCAGGCGCAGCCTACTGGTTTCAGCTGGGCGGGATAGTTTTTGGCGCTTATGATACTAAGTTGGGCTTTGGCAGGTTGAACCAAAAAATCACTCATCCTAAAACGGTTATTACCGGTGGGATTAAAGAGAATGAATGCTCGGAGCTGGTAAAGGAGTTTTTCAGGAAGAAGCGGTAGGGGGGTATTGTTCATAGATCATGGAAAAAGCAAGGGGTAGTGCGATTCCTTCCTTGGGGAAGGAGGAGGAAGGGTTAAGTGGGGTGGTTTTGTTGGTGACAACACCAACAAAGGCAGAGGGTGTCATGCAGGCACTCGAAGTATGTGGGTAAAGGCCTCTGCACCTTGTTAAGCAAGCGAAAGGCCTCTGCGCTCACCCTTCGAGTGCCTCAGGCTGACACCCTAAGATAGTTCTGAAACAAAACTTGTCATGGGTAGGTACGAAGCATCTGTACACGCGTCAACCAACTTACAGATTCTTCGCGATGCTCAGAATGACACCCTTTTTTAATCTTTCGAACATCTGTGGTGCGGACACAGACAAAGAAGAAAAGAAAATAGTTCATGGTTGCTCTGCGTTAGCGAAGTGGATACTGGCCTCGAGCCTATTGCCTGGCAGGCGTATAAACGGATAGCGTGCGCCGGAGGCAACGCCCAAATCTTTTTTGCGCTCCGTTTACTCACGAATGCGCTTCGCTGTTCGACCCTCTCTCTCGCTGCGCGACATAGAGGGTGAACTACAAAATAAATTTAACGCTCTCCCTCTTTACCGCAAAGCGGAAGAGAGGGCAGGTTGAGCGGCTGAGCGAAAACCGGATGAGTAGTCTGCGCAATAAGAGTATGCAAAACACTAATGAATCCCTCTACAAAAACATGACATTTATTTAGAACAAAAAATATGTTTCAAACCTTATATTTGTTCCAGAACACTATCTTAAAAATTAAAAACTTACATTATGGCATTCACACTACCGGCGTTACC
>Ga0302309_10003906_pt1 | contig 11249 bp, 9 predicted proteins | sample III_Palsa_N1_1_FD_200453 | JGI IMG/M metagenome (GOLD analysis project Ga0302309, IMG submission 200453) | Peat permafrost microbial communities from Stordalen Mire near Abisko, Sweden - III_Palsa_N1_1 | ecosystem: Environmental > Terrestrial > Soil > Palsa > Peat permafrost | place: Sweden... | reverse complement strand
GTCATACATACCGGCAACTTTGGTAACATAAGTGATCGTTCCCTTATATCCTAAATACCCGGCGGCAGAGCAACGCTCCAAAAAATTTTGATCATTTGTCGGAGTAGCGGCTGTTTCAGCAATAATATCTTTTACAGGCCGGCCTATAAATTTACCATGATATTTTGAGCCGGGTATACCCCCTGTAATCACAAAAAATGTAGCAGGGAGCTTTAGCCGTTCCATAATTGGCAATGCTTTTGTGAATTGGTGGCGGGAACCATCATCATAAGTGATAGACACAGCCCCGGCCTTCCCGTATTGCCATTCGGTTACTTCCGTTTGGCCGATAGTGCTTGTTTGCCCTTTGGTCGATATAATACAAAAGCTGATGAGAATAGTAAGGAATAGTGGTTTCATAATGGTTGGTTTTAACGGGGACAGTTCAAATATAAACCGTTAGAAAACGTGGAGCACATATTTTTTGTATCAAATCTGTTATGATGCCCAGCTTATTAATTTTATTTAAAAGGTCAGATTTGGCGTGTCTAAAAAGGTTCTCTATTACATATTATAGATCATCCCTACCCTTCTACCATCAAACGTCACCGGGTTCTTTTCCAAAAAACGTTTTATCTTGCCGCCATTATGCCTTTGGGCGTTATACATCGTACCATCAAACAATAATAAAAATGCGCCCTGCAATATGATTGATGAGCCATAGCCCTGTAGTTGATCGGAATTTTCAATATCTCCCCGATGTTTAAGGAACAAGCCTGCCCCAATGTAAACGACATCAAGTCCCCCGTTGATGAGAAATATTTTTTCTATTTTTTGCTGTTCTTTTAAACTTTCGGCGGGAGTAAACAAATTGCTTTCATTTTTCTTCGCCCCGGTAAATCCCTGGATTGCCGCACCCAGGTTTACCAAATTCCATAAAACATCCATCTGGTAAAAATACTTATTGGAACCACCTGCCGAATTGGCCCATCCCACAGCCCCAACGCCAATATTAGCGATCGCCCAGCTGCCTAAAACTTCCATACCAGTAGTTGTAATCTGATGACGGGAATAATTAAAGCTTTTTAGGGAGTCTTGTGCGAATGCGCCACACCACGCTAAAATTAAAATAACTGTAAAAACCTTCTTCATAAGTCTCAAACGCTTAGCTACCAGGTAATGTTTACACAAACCTCATTCCCCGGTGTAAGGGTCTTTAATTTTTTTGTGCTGATTAAAATTAAGGAAAAATAAAACTCTTTTATACTATCCTAAACAGGTTCAATTTTATGTTATTTTTATGCCGGCATTTTTTATACTATTATGGAGAATTTAAATCTGTTGCGTGAGCAAAAAGTTGCACTATATAACAAACTGGTCGCATCCCATCCTGATGCTGTCGTCAAAGGGGATACAATACCATATACTTCGCTAAACGGGCACATGTACAGTTATTTTACAAAGGATGATTTTGTTGCCCTCAAGCTTCCGGAGGATGAAAGAGTAAAATTCCTGGACAAATATAAAACCAAACTGGTAGAACAATATGGAATAGTACAAAAAGAATATGTAATGGTTCCAGATAGCCTTTTGGAAAAAACAGAGGAACTTAAACCTTATTTTGACATCAGTTATAAATATACGAGTACGCTGAAACCTAAACCAAACGCGAAAAGCAAACAAAAGAAATAAGCCTTACCCGGGAAGGGTAAAAAAAACGGAATGACAATAAGAATATTTTATATCTACTTCTCCTTTTTGGGCGATTTTTTGGCGTAGTTAAAATCATTTTACCTATTATCAATAGTCCGGGAACCACTCTTGAGCGCTATTAAATTACCTAACGCTGTAGCAGTCCGGACTAAATTTTTGGTGGTATTTTCCATTGCAGCCACTATGTCAGGTTCATTATTGATGGAAATTAAAACATCAAAATATTGCTGTAGTTCCTCATCCGGTTCTAAAGGTATTTTACCAGCCATCCCGATAACCGTTATACCCCTGTTTTTTGCTTTTACGGCAACACCATATGGCCCCTTGCCCTGTAGCGTTTGCCTGTCAATACTCCCCTCCCCTGTTATCAGCAGTTTGGTTCCGCGTAAAGCAGTATCAAATTTTGTAAGCGATAAAAAATAATCGATACCATTAACCAGCTTTGCATTTAACCAGGTATGTAAGCCCGCTGCGGCACCCCCGGCCGCGCCGCTATGTTTTATATTTGCCATATCAATTCCTGATTTGGCGGCTGATATCGCTGCAAAGTTTTTCAAAAAATCATCTAACATATTTACTACTTTAGGTGTGGCGCCCTTTTGGGGGCCAAAAACATAGGCGGCCCCATGCGGCCCAAGCAATTTATTATCTACATCACAAAGTATAACCAGCTCACAATCAAAAATTCTTTTGTCGAGTGCCAAAATGTCAACCCTGGCCATATTGATCAAACTGCCGGGTACCGCCCATAAATTTTCACCTTTTGCATTATAAAAAGATACGCCAAGCGCGCTTAATATACCGCAGCCCCCGTCGACAGTGGCCGACCCTCCCATCGCAATGATAATCTTAGTAACGCCTTGATCCAGTGCAAACTTTATCAGTTCCCCCGTTCCGAAGGATGAGGCACGCAAGGGATCAAGCTCATCTTTTTTTAACAAACGGAGGCCTGATGCATCGGCCATTTCAATTACCGCCGTTTGTCCGTTATCGATTAGCCCGAATTTAGATTTAATTTTTCTTCCTAAAGGATCCTCTACTTCTTTCCTGATCACAGTGCCTTTGCATGTTTCAATGATCAGTCGTCCTGTGCCGTCGCCGCCGTCAGCTATCGGGAAACAGGCTGTCGTGCAATTCAGGTGGCTTAGTTTTAAACCGGCCTCGATAGCCTCCGCAGCCTCTGTAGCATTAAGACTATTTTTAAAAGCGTTTGGAGCAATGAGGATATGCATCTTTGATTTCGGATTTTCGATTTCGGATTTATTTGTCAGAACCAGGATTGATGGATTTTACGGGTTTCTCTGATCTTTACAAATTATAAACATCCGATAAATCCTTCAAATCTTATAAAATCCCGGTTCAGACAATCTTCAATTTTAATTAAAAATAGTTAAATAACGGCTATAAAAACTTTGATAAAATATAAACCATGGTTATTGTTGTAAGCCCCATTAGTATAGTTGCAGTTGAGTATACTTTTAGCATGGTTTTCATTTCAAGGCCCGAGAATTTGGCTATTACCCAAAAATAGGCATCGTTGGCATGCGATATCATCATTGATCCCCCACCCATGGCCAATACACAAAGCAATTTACCATTTTCGGTGTTTAAACCTAATGCCGGTAACAGGGGCAACACAATGGATGCGGCCGTAATGATAGCTACTGTTGATGAACCCTGCGCCGTTTTTAATACCGAAGTTAGTAAAAAAGGAAAAAATATGCCCATGCTGCCCAGAGCTACAGCATGGCTAAAGTGACCCCCTATATTTGCGGCGGCTAAAATAGCGCCAAAAGCGCCGCCCATGCCTATGATCACCAATATACCCCCTGCTTTTTCTGTGGCTTCCTGTAAAATTTTGCCCGTTTCAGTCCTTTTCCATGATCGTTTGCAGTTAAATGCCAGTAATACCCCAATCAATAATGCAATCACAGGATCTCCTAAAGAAAGCAGCAATAACTGCCATCCGTGATAAACGGCCTTGCCCGTCGTTAAAAAAGATTTAAACCCAATCAAAACAATCGGGATAATTATTGGCAGGCAAGCCCTTATTAAAGACGGATTACTGTCAATATTGTTTGACGCAATTACATCTTCGGTTATTTTATCAGTCGTGTTTTTGCCTGCATACCTGGCCCATAAATTACCCACGATCATTGCCGGAATAGCCACAACCATCCCGATTAATATCAGTTTACCAAAATCAACCCCGATGGTAACCGCAGCTGCCGTGGCGCCGGGATGAGGCGGTACCAGGCAATGAACGGCTAATAAACCCGTGGCCAGCGAAACCGACATAATGGTTACCGGGATACCTGTGCGTTTTGTCATCGAATTATTCAAACCGCTCAATACAATAAAACCCGAATCGCAAAATATTGGTAGTCCCACTATAAACCCTGTAATACTCATGGCCAGGGGCGCATACCTGTCACCCAGCTTTTTTAAAATAAAGGAGGCCATAACGGCTGTGCTTCCCGTATACTCGAGCAGCAAACCCAAAGTAGTGCCTAACACAATTATTAAACCTAATGACTTTAAGATGTTGCCAAACCCATCTTTTACTATGTTAAGCACACCTCCTAATGGCAATCCTATACCTAAACCTACCAATAAACAGGCAAAAAATAAAGCGAAAAAAGCCGGAACCTTGTATTTAGTGGTCAATATTACAATGAGGGCAATGCCTGCTATTAAAAAGGCAAGTACATAAGCCAGTGAATGGGTCATTTGCGAATTGGGTTATCTTAACAAGTCATTGATTTTGGAATAGGGAACACTTCCCATGTTAAAATTAAATGTACCCTCCCGGCGAATTTCTTCTGCACCGTTAAGGAATGCCCCATAGGCAGTACGGGCAAGAGCCGAACCCAGGCTTAACCTTTTAACCCCAAGCGCAGCGAGTTGCTCAAGTGAAAAATCCGAAACCCCGGGGACGAGTACAACATTCACTGGCCGGGGCGCTACAGCCTTTACTACGGCTTCAATTTCCATGGCGGTATTTATACCTGGGGCGAAAAGCACATCTGCGCCGGCATCGGCAAAAGCTTCTAAACGGCGGATGGTATCCTTAAGATCATGGCGGCCATGTAACAGGTTCTCGGCCCGTGCTGTTAATGTGAACGGGAAAGGCAGGCTGCGGGCCGCCTTAACAGCAGCTTTTACCCGTTCAACGGATAACTCAAACTGATAGATAGGGTCTTCCGGGCGACCTGTTGCATCTTCGATAGAACCGCCAACAAGCCCGGCAGCAGCGGCAAGCAAAATAGTTTCGGCACAGGCTTCGGGATCATCGCCATAGCCGTTTTCCAGATCGGCGGATACAGGGAGATGCGTTGAGTTAACGATAACACGCGCATTTTCCAATGTTTCTTCACGGGTAATTGCGCCTTCTCCATCAGATTTACCAAGTGAAAAAGCAAGCCCTGCGCTGGTAGTAGCAAGTGCTTCAAAACCCAGGCCGGCCAGCATCTTAGCCGACCCTGCATCCCATGGGTTTGGAATAACAAATATGCCCTGGCGCTCGTGCAGCGCTTTGAATGCCTGTGCTTTTAACATTTGTGTATTATCCGGTGATGTTCCCATTGGTTTGATTTTTTTTGAAAGACTAAATTAAATAATAATTAAAAAGGGAGGTAAGTTTAAAATAAGGGCATGATGTTTCGGCAAAAATAACATATTAAAAAAATAATTTAAACACGGAGGAAACGAAGAAAAAGCAGAGAACACAGAAAAATAGGGTTTGGCGCACTCCGTGTCTTCTCTGTATCTCCGTGGTAAATTTTTTTAATATTTTTGTTAACCTCTTCCTAAAACAATCACCCGCCTGTCACCTTCTTTTAATATTTCAGGGCGTTTAAAATTAACAATTTCGCCATTTTGTACCCCGACCGATGTAAGTTTAAGCGTACCGGAGTGTACGGTAAGTATTACCTTATCACTGCTTACTTCTGCATTTCCCCAGGCATAACCATTAGACCAGAAATAATTTCCCGGCACGTTGGTAATAGTGAATTTGCCTGTCACCGCCGAATAATTGAACCGGCTGATAGCTATAATAGCCGACCAGCTCGCCATGGCGCGGGCATAATGGTTGCCACATTCTTCCTCGTTAAACGGGTTTCTTTTTATGCCATCAAATCGGTTTCGCACATCGGTTATAGTGTTGAGGGCGTCATTTGGCATCCCTTCATAGATCATTCCTGTAGCCGCTGTGTATTCAAGGCCGGTCCACGCTTCAAACGCATAAGAAAGCGGCACCACGGGGCGTTTGGATGGATCAGGATAAGCGGTAAGGATCAACCCTGACTCATTCCCTAATGCATACGACCGCATATTGTTAAAATGGTCTTCAAATGAATGCACATAATTATATTTAACAATGCTTTGCAATGCCTTCTTAACGTGCGTTGAATCGGCCAGGTAACCAAGTCCGCATATCAGGGCCATATTTTGTCCAACCAGTTGGTCAACAAGGCAGCCCTCTCCTATCTGGAAATCCGGGTGACTAAGGTCTTTTGCCCCCATACCGATTAATAATCCGGGCGCAATAGCATTTTTATCAGCAACCGGTTCAACTTTTTGTATGTAATATTCACCATTGAATAGGTTAGCATCCGTCCATTTACTGCCGCGATTAAACAGGTCGGTACAAGTTATTTCAAATTCAACGTCCTTCATATAATGCGCCATGACGGCGGCAGCCTTTAAAGCGCCGAGGTACCAGAATTCAATTTCGGGGTTTGGGCCATAATATTCAATATCCATGGTATTGTGTTGGCACCCTTCCATTACCCCGTCCTTATTGGCGTCCCAGCCTCCGGGCACCCATGCAAACGACACAATTTTCTTCACTCCCGGCCATACCTTCTTCAAAAATTCATCATCGCCGGATAATTGCCATTCCCGGTAAGTTTTCATCACCGTGCCCATCTGGCCATCTGCAGCAGCAGCTTTCCAGTTTCCATTTTTCTTTAATGGCAGGCTTACACGGAAACTCATCAGGCCATCGCCATCCCATAAGCCATAATTATACTCCACATTCCTCATTTTCATGGCCATTTTTCCAAAAAGGAAAGGCGTGGCCAGCTCATAGTTCCATACATGCTCACAATTGCCGTAACATGATCCTGTGTTGGCAAACACACCCTCCCAGCCAAAGAAATTGCCGTCCTTTGTTCTGAAAGCGGTTTGTGAACGCAGTGTACTGGTATTAAATAAAGCAGCTTCTTTTATAACAGCAGGGTAATTGCTGTTGGCAATAAGGTTTACAAAGTCGAGTGTTTTTTGTTCAAGTCCGGGCAACAAAGGCATTGTTTTTTCTGCGGCATCCCACGCATCGTTATACAAAGTTGTATAGTAATTACCGACGGTTACTTTGTCGTCCCAATCTTTCCGGTTTGGGAAATGCCAGGTCAGGTAAAACTGTATCACCCGGGTTTCGTGCGGCGCTAAAGTAAAAGCAACTGACAAACCTGCACGGGGGCTGCTTACCTTGGTATTGAAAACAGTATCACGGAACATGCCATCGTCTGAAAAATCGTCCCACATATCATTAAGGTTGGCATTCCATCCCTTTGGGTCAAACTCGGTGCGGTAAGTAATTTTTCCGTTTTGAGCCGTAGGGGTTGTTAAAGCTATGGTCCCCCAGGCGCTGTCGTCTTTATCCACACTATCCGAACTCATGTAAATGCCTGCAAGATCAGTTGTTTGTTTGAACACATTTTTATTATGATTGGCCCCAAGCGGCACAATGGCCCTATTAAAACTATTAAATTCAACTTTCGATCCATCCATACCTACACAATTATCCATTGAGCCCGCCACAGCTGCTGTAAGGGTTTGACCGGTAGTATTGGTAACCTCGTACCGTATAACAGCTATCGGTATGCCGCTTGCTATGGCATCCCCAGGTATAAAAGGATTAAATGTTTTTACTTTTACACTCACAGGCATTTCTTCATCCTGCAGGTTTACCGTTGCAAAAGGATAGGCTGCATCAAACGAAGCAATCTGGAACCGCGGCATGCCGTGGTTAGGTGCATTGCTCCCTTCTGACCCGATATAGTCTGCGGCCGGTATTGGCCCCATTAGCGCTTTGCTACTTTTATGCCCTGAAGCATCTTTGGTATAGATCATGAAACAGGGCGCCTGCTTTGGTGTTACCGAGCCATAATAGCCCATTGCAGGTTTGTTCATAATTTCAACATCCCGCCATTGTCCATTCCCGCCGATAGAAATATCGCCGGTACCAATCCCTCCAACAGGCATGGCAATTTTATCAAGATGGGCCTGGTCATAATGTTTTATTATCGGCCAAACTGGTGTTTGTGCAAATGCATGTAAAGCAAAAAACAGACAAAAGGTAATTGGCAGGGTTTTCATATTAGGTTATAATTGGTAATGGGATATGATGTTGAAGTTACAGTTTTTTTGAAACAATAGCGTAGTGTAGTCAATTTGGTAATAAATACATCATATAATGAACAATTGAAGTATATTCCAGTAATTTAAAGAAAGTATCCTAAACTACTAAATTGGAAAAGGCACCTCAAAAAGTAAAAAATTAACAATCAATATAATAGTTTTTACGAGCATATATCCTGCCTATTATGCTCATATTGTTTTGATCACCCTGCAAGGGTTCCCAGCGGCAAATACACCTGGCGGAATGTCGCGGGTTACCACACTCCCCGCGCCTATTACCGCTTCATCACCAATAGTTATTCCCGGGCAAACAATAACACCGGCGCCAATCCAAACCCTGTTGCCAATGGTAATGGGCTTGCCAAGTTCGGTGTCCGAAAAATTACGTTCCCGTGCGTTAAGGCTATGAGTAGCGGTTAATAGCTGTACTTTGGGGCCACACATTACATTATCACCAATAATTACCGGGGCAACATCTAAAATAACGCAATCGAAGTTCATGTAAAAATCATTTCCAACCGTAATGTTATAACCATAATCACAATAAAAGGGCGGCTCAATCCAACTGCCTTCGCCCATTTTACTAAGTATTTGTTTTAATAGTTCAATTTGGTAATCGGCTTCATGCACGCCGGTTTGGTTATATATTCCAAGTATCTTCCTTACGGCAGCACGCTGTTTTATTAGTTCAGGATCATTGGCACGGTATGGAAGCCCACTGATCATTTTATCTTTTTCTGTCATGAAGAAAAAATTAGTACAAATACAAAATGTGTGTTTAAATGTATCGATAATTTAATAATGAACCATTTCCATCGTATCATTATGAAAACAACCCTATCAAATTGATATAACCTTTAAAACCCTTAACTTTCTGTTAATGGCCTGAATATCCTTTTAAAGCATTATTTCATTAATAATTATAAAAAGGCACCCTTTTTGGCATATAAAAATTTTCAAGAACTAAAATGGAACAAAAACTAATGGAATACCCAGGCACTGATAACGGGGCGCCTTTTCAATTTTTAAGCGAACATGCACAGGCAACGCTTGAAATAACCGATGCTAACCCTTACATAAAAATTAGCGCACCTGACAAAAGTATCCCGTTTATCGTACTGCCTGATGGAGGTGTTATTGTTGATAATACCGCTAACAACCCAAAAACTATTTTGAAAAATTTTAAGCTTGCTGCTTCATCTGATAAATTATATGGGGCGGGGTTTATAGATGTATGCCATGGAAATAAAACCTTATTATTCAGGCACATTGAAAGCAGCATTTTTGAAAAGCAATGGCGCGTAGACGATATTGCTTCGGCATTACAGCTCGAATTGAATGTATATTATCCGGGTTATAATATCAGGTCACATTAACAACCTACATCACCACCTTTATCTTTAGTTGCCCGTTTGATAAAGTGCGGATGATCAGTTTTTCGCTGGTTGGATAAATGGCCTGGATGTCAAGGTCTTTTATCGTTACTTCCGACCTGATATTATTGCCAAGATCCCGGCTTAATTCTTTTTGCAGCCTTGTTTTACTGTCAGCAATAAATTTGGTAAAGTTATAGGTAGCTTTTTGACGTATCATATCGGTTATTTTACCGTTGAACATCCATTTGGCAACTTTAAGCATCCATGCCTTTGTTTGCAGGTCGAAACTCAGGTCAGGGAAAGAAAGCTCGTGGGTAGCCTGGTCGTAGGTTGGCGTCCCGACAAGGTAAATTGTACCGGTACTGGTACCCTTAAAATCAATCTGCATAACTATTTTTTTACCAATACCCCAAATTTTGGTATTATCTACAATAAACTCGTTACCGGCAACTTTCTCATTCATACCAACGACCTGCTGGTTGACCACAGTAGTGAGATGGTCATAATTCTCTAATAAGTCAAGGTAGACATTAAAACCGGTTGCGGGCACATAAGTAGTTAAATTCGGCACCGGTTGTGGCGGCGGCGGTGTGCTAACCAGCGTAACAACAGGCTTTGCAGAAAGGCCCACCGAAAAATTCAGCAGTGAGCCATTTAAACTAAAACTGCTTAAGCGAACTGACAATGGGTTGATAGATACATAACCCGCATCGCCCAGCTTAGTTTCGGTAGCAATGTTATTCCATATTTCATCTACTATAGGTTTAATATTATAAGCGGCAATCTTTGAATCCACTTGCTTGCCCAAGTCATTTAACGGGCCGCTTATATACTTTATCAGCCTGTCGGTAACATCAATATTTCCCATAAAAATATTGCACCTGTCAATCGGTTTTGGGGCAGGGTACAAAACCGTTTTGGAGCTTAAACGGTAATCGGGTGTAACATTGATGGTGGACTGGTACGATATTTCCATCCTACGGGGAGGCTCACCGCCCATGCCGCATTGTGCAGATATAGTTGGTACTATACATTGCGGCCCCGAACCTAAAAGGGTAGTACACTTTGCACAATAAGATGCCGTGAAACCATAACTACCAATGAATTTTAAACTGACCACATTATTGCTGCCTGTGATGGCAAAGGGTGAACGTGTAAATGTATAGGCATAGCTTAAGCCCTCGCAAGCCTGTTGGTTACCCGAAAATTTATTAGGAACAGAGTTTTCAGCCTGGACAAAATAGCTTTTCAGATCAACAGTAACCGGAACTTCGACATTGGAAACCGGCTGAATGAGTTTTGGAATATCAACTTCAGTGTTGGCAGGCGCCAATGGTTTAAGCGTTGCACATGAAAAAAATACAAACGGCAGTATTAATACCGGGAAAAAGCGTTTTGGGTTTAGTTTCATATTCAAGGGGAAAATCAACCCATGCAATAGCAAATAGCAGCAGGGTTTCAATGGCTGTAAAAATAATAAAGCTTTCTGTTTTTTATAAGAATATTTTTAGTTTTTGAAAAGATATAACACGAGTTAAATAATCATTAGTTATCAGCGGGGATTGATTATCTTATTTAATAAACCTTAAATTTGTTAGCATTATAAATCTTTATGACAATGCATTGGATAAGCTTCCGCCAATTTGTTAAACAATCATTTAGCAGAAAGCGTAATAATCCGGTAACTGAATTTAAATGAAAAAAAACTTCCCATTGCTTTTAATAACAGCGTTACTGATTACTTCATGCGGTAAA
>Ga0302309_10003904_pt1 | contig 11252 bp, 8 predicted proteins | sample III_Palsa_N1_1_FD_200453 | JGI IMG/M metagenome (GOLD analysis project Ga0302309, IMG submission 200453) | Peat permafrost microbial communities from Stordalen Mire near Abisko, Sweden - III_Palsa_N1_1 | ecosystem: Environmental > Terrestrial > Soil > Palsa > Peat permafrost | place: Sweden... | reverse complement strand
AATATTTTCGCGTACACTCATGTTGAAAATAATACTGTCCTGGAAAACAAAACCCACCTGGCTATGGAACGATTCACTGTTATAATCGCTGATGTTCCTGCCGTCAAATAAAATTTCTCCTTCGTTTTGTTTAATAAGTCCGGTTAACAGGAAAAGCAATTGCGATTTCCCCGCTGCTGTTGGGCCTATAACGGCGATCTTTGAACCAGCTTTAACCGTAAATGATATGTTTTTCAGCGCAGGCTTTTGTCCATAAGTTATCGAAACATCCTTCAATTCAATATCGCCCCGTAAAGTTTCGGTAAGCGTGCCTGTTTCCGAAGTATCAGGGGCATCTAAAACTGCGCTGATACGAACGAATGAAGCCGTTGCCTGGGCAATAATATTACTCATAAAGCCAATAAGAATTATCGGGAAGATCAGCTGGGCCAGGTAAAGGTTAAAGGCAGCAAAATCACCGAGGCTCATAGTGCCGTTTATTACAAAATGGCCGCCTAAGGCCAAAATGCTCAATGCGGCCAAATTTGCAGTAAATGTAATAACAGGTATCAAAGCGGCAAAAAGGCGTAAAATAGAGAGGCCAATATCCCTTGCCTCTGTGTTCGCCCTTAAAAATTTGTCAAACTCTAATTGTTGTGAGTTAATAACGCGTATGAGCGCAGCGCCAAGGATGCTTTCGTTTATTACTTTGTTCAGCCAATCTATAACTCCCCTGCTTTTCAGAAACAATACCCGCACTTTTCGCAATACATAAGAAAAAGTACCTCCGATTATTGGTATGATAGCTATGACGCATAATGCCAGTTTCCAGTTTATGGTTAACAACAGGATACTTGCACCCAATATGATGAACACCGATGATATGATGGAAACAAGGGCCTGCGATACAAAAAGTTTTATCGAATCAACATCCGCAGTAAGGTTTGTCAGCAATTTTGATGGGTTTACCTCCTCGATAAATGCATTGCTTTGTCTCGAAATTTTATCAGATAATTTGGTACGAAGATCACGCGCCACTTTTTCCGAGGTATAGGTTTGGATGATAGTTTGCAGGTACGCAAATACAAAGATGAAAAGTACCGCTAAAGAAAATTTTATAAGCGTAGGGTTTATATTAAACTTTGTGTGCGTAAAAATGCTGTGGATATAACCATTAATACCGTGCGAAATAATTTTTGGCAGCCATAAGGTAACGCTGTTGCTAAAAAGCGCAAACAAAATCAACATCGTCACTAAACCCGAATATGGTTTCAGCAGGCTGAAAATGCCCGGTTTTTTTGGCTTGTCGTCAGGTTGTTTCTTCATTTCGCTTTAATTACAATTGAACTACCGGCAAAAATAATCGCAGATCCGATGGATTTATATGATTACATAGAATATATTTTTTTGCATCAGAAAAATCAAATAAAACCGTTAACAAAATAGTGGCTGCCTGATAATACAGACGATTGAGGACAAGAAACATTTTATTGTCTGAACCGGGATTAAGCGGATTTTACAGATTTTTGAGATAATTTCTGTTAGCACTTTTTTAAAATCAGATAAATCTATTAAATCTGCTTAATCCCTGTTCAGACAAAAGGATTAAAGTTTCTCTTTATGCGCCAGTTGAAAAATAGTGAACAGGTGATGCGCTTCATGTAAAAGGAAAAATTCAGCCCATTCTAAAACCGTTAATTTTCCATATTTGGGATGGTTGCCGGTGCGTTCAAGTTTATCAGCGGGCAAATTAGTGACAAGGTGAAATATCTTTTCCCTGTCCGATGATATTTTTTTTAGCAATTCGTAGGTCGTAAACGCGCAGTATAATTCAAATTCATCATCTTCCTCAGCTTTGTAAATTCCAAATTCGGGCTCATCGATTGCTAAAATCCTACGTATGCGGTCGATAAAAACTGGCTGATATTTGGCCAAATGGGCAATATTTTCATGAATGCTCCATTTACCACGCATTATATGCTGATTTAATTGCCTGTTGTTCAATTTTATGATGATTGAGGCAATTGTTTTATGTTGGCTTTTTAAGCGTTCTGCCAGAGAAGAATAGATCATATGCCTAATTTAATGAAGATTTACGAAAATGGTTGATCATTTTGATTCATTTCGGGATAATTTTAAAATTTACCTATTAAAAGCCCAAGCGCTTTAAGGCTCTGTTCAATCTCATCGTTATAAGGCATCCCAAAGCTGATGCGAATAAAATTGGTAAACCGGCTATCGGTACTGAATATCTGCCCCGGCGAAATACTTATATTATAATTCAAAGCCTGTTCGTAAAGTTCAAAAGCGTCAATCCTTTTATTCAATTCTATCCACAAAACGTATCCGCCCCGGGGCCTGCTCACCTTAATATCAACAGGGAAATATTCGGCAATTGCCTGGGTATATCTTAAACATTGTGTATTCAGTGCCTTGCGGAGGTTACGCATATGCAGGTCATACCGCCCGGTTTCAAAAAAATTTCCTATGGCGGCCTGTGTCGGGGTAGCCGATGAAAGCGTGTGCATTAATTTAAGATTAATTACCCGGTCCTTAAATTTACCTGGTATGCACCATCCCACCCTGTATCCGGGCGCAAGGGATTTTGATACCGATGAGCATAACATTACCAAACCCTGCATATCGAAGCTTTTGCAGGTGCGGGGCCTTGTTTTGCCGAAATACATTTCGCCGTAAATATCGTCCTCGATCAACGGGACCTCGTTTTTTAACAAAAGCTCAACCAGTTTCTTTTTTTTGTCATTGGTCATGCAGTATCCTAAAGGGTTGCTAAATGTCGGCACAAACAAACAGGCTTTTATTTGCCGCTCTTTAATGGATATTTCCAAAAAATCAAGGTCAAGACCATCAAGAGGGTCTGTAGGTATCTCTAATATTCTTAATCCCAGGCTTTGAATAGTAGTGAATATGCCAAAATAAGTTGGGCTTTCAATAGCAACAACATCACCCGGCTGTGTTACTGCCTTAAGGCAAAACACCAACGCTTCCATACATCCCTGTGTGGTTACAACATCATCAGGCAGAATATTTCCTCCCCAGCTAAAAGCATAGCGGGCAATATGCTTGCGTAAATTTTCATTCCCTTGTATCTCTTCATAATTGATGCAGCTATTGGGGCTTAAGCGGATAGCTTCCATCATAGATTTATTAAGTTTAGCCTGTGGTAATAAGGATAAAGCAGGCGTGGCTATTGATAATTTAATAATGCTATCGCTCGAAAAATGACGGTAAACCCTTGCTATCATTTCGTCAAGGCTCAATTTTTTAGTTTCTTTTACCTGTTTTTCGGGGTGGTGCTGATCAAATGACCGGGCTGGCGTATATCTTACATAATAACCAGATTTTGGGCGGGCTTCAATCAGGCCTTTTATCTCTAATTGAACATAGGCTTTATAGGCAGTGTTCAAGCTTATACCTTGTTCCTGACTCAAAGCACGAACCGAAGGCAGCTTCTCACCCGTTTTTAATAGCTGTTGCCGTATCTGGCTACCTAAACGATCAGCAATTTGCATATACAAAAAGTCTTTATCATACGAAACGGGTAATATTGAGTTGTCTATCATCTGTTATAATTATAGCAATAAACGGGTTTTTACTATTGAAACGAATTAAGAATTTTGGTAGAAGAATCAAGAGCCAAGAATCAAGAGCCAAGAAGTCAAAAGGCAGGCAGCTTATTGAGTTTTTTTTATTTGTCTTGATTCTTGGCTCTTGATTCTTGGCTCTCTTAATCTGTTATGTACAAAAATATTAAATCTGCATCTGTTTTACTAACAAAATATATTTCATTTTTGTACCGATATTAATTTTATGGAAGAAGCTATAATAAAACCGGAGATTGGATTAGATCCTGCAGACTGGAACGACATTAAAATCCTGGGTCACCAGATCATTGATGATATGGTTGATTATTTAAAAAATATTGGTGAAACAAAACCATGGACACCCATTCCGCAACAGGTAAAAGACGAGTTTAAAAAACCCTTACCTCATCAGCCAGCCGATATTTTTGAAATATACAGGGAGTTTAAACAAAACATATTGCCTTACCCTGCCGGCAATATCCATCCGAAATATTTCTCGTGGGTACAGGGGACCGGGACGCCAATGGGGGCATTAGCCGATCTATTGGCAGGTGTTATGAATAATAACGCCACCATAGGCGATCAAAGCGCACTATATGTAGACAGACAGGTAATTAACTGGTGCAAAGAGCTGTTAAATTATCCTATGGATGGCAGTGGGATACTGGTAAGCGGGGGATCAATCGCTAATATTACAGGCCTTATAGTTGCCAGGAACACCATAGTTGGCAATGCAAAAAACGCCGGTGTATACGCAGCAGCAGGTAAATTAACCGCTTATTGCAGCGCCGAAACCCATAATTGCGTGGGGAAAGCGGCTGAGGTTATAGGTATCGGCAATCAGCAACTGAGAAAAATACAAGTAAATGACAGGTTCGAAATTGATATTGAGGCGCTGAAAAGTAAAATAAAAGAAGATAAGGCCAATGGTTTTATCCCCTTTTGCATTATCGGCAATGCCGGCACAGTAAACACCGGGGCAATTGACCCGCTTGATGAGCTATCGCAAATAGCAAAGGATGAAAAAATATGGTTCCATATTGATGGCGCATTTGGGGCGCTTGCAAAATTGGTTCCGGCATACCGGGAAAGGCTAAAGGCAATTGAAGAAGCGGATAGCGTCGCGTTCGACCTGCAGAAATGGATGTATATGCAGTATGAGGTTGGCTGTATCTTGTTTAAAAATGCAACGGCTCACAGAGCAGCTTTTGCGACCGCTGCTAACTACCTTACCGCCCATGACAGGGGTTTAGGCGCAGGCCCGGAAACTATTTCAAACTATGGGATGGAACTTTCCCGAGGATTTAAAGCTTTAAAGGTGTGGATGTCTTTAAAAGAACACGGGCTCAGTAAATACGCTGACATGATCGCCCAAAATATCGACCAGGCGTTTTATCTTGGTGATCAGGTAAAACAGCATCAATCATTGGAGTTAATGGCGACTGTTACTATGAATATCGTATGCTACCGTTACAACCCCGGCAACTTGGATGAAGAGCAACTGAATATCCTAAACAAAGAATTGCTGATGCGGATGCATGAACAAGGGGTAGCCACCCCTTCAAGTACGCTTCTCTATGGAAAATATGCTATACGGGTAGCCATTACCAATCACCGCACTCGCCGTAAACATCTGGATGAAATGATTGCAGGTACCATTGAAATTGGCAATGCTTTGATGAAGGAATATGAAGCAAAATTGTTCAAATTTGATTTTTTAACCTCGTAAATTAATAACACCAAACAAACAAAATAATGACCCTGAACTTTGACCCTAATGCCGAATATTTACTTGAAGACGACCGCGTATTGTTAAAGCCTTTAAAAGAAACCGATTACGAATTTCTTTTGCCTTTTGCTATTAACGAACCTGATACCTGGAAATATTCAGGTGTGAGCGCTAAGGGGAAAGAGGGCATGAAAAATTACATAAATACAGCTTTAAATGCAAAAGCCGATAAAAAAGAATACCCTTTTATTGTATTTGATAAACAATTTAACGAATACGCCGGCAGTACCCGTTTTTACGATATACAACCGGCTAACCAAACATTACAATTGGGTTATACCTGGTATGGCGAAAAATTCAGGGGAACAGGATTAAACAAACATTGCAAATTTTTATTGCTGCAGTTTGCTTTTGAAAGTTTAGGTGCCGAACGGGTAGAATTCAGGGCGGATGCAAGGAATGAAAAAAGTATAGCCGCCATGAAAAGCATTGGCTGTAAGCCCGAAGGTATTTTGCGTAGTAATATGCCTTTGCAGGATGGCGGCCGGAGGGATTCTATTGTATTAAGTATTTTGAAAGATGAATGGGAGAATGAGGTGAAGGAAAATATTGGGAAGAGGCTGATTAGTTGAGTGGTGAGTAGTGAATGGTTAGTAGTGAGTTCGATGTAAGAAAATCTGTGCCCCATCGGGGATGTTGCAAGGGTATTCAATTCCTATATCGAACTCACGTTAATTTAGTATTTCAACAGATAGTCAACAACTCACTAAATCAACACAATCAACCATAATTATGTCATAGTTTTTAAATTCAGAAAAATTTCACTGTATATGGCCTGATAAATGGATATTTACGAAACCTGTTAAGTAACAAAAACAGGTTTTAATTATCTATATCAATAAAAGCATACAGTGGAAACCATCCTGAATATATCAAACCTTAGTAAAACATACCAAAGCGCCGGGCGTACGCTTACGGTGCTAGACAATATTAACTTCTCGGTTGCCCCGGGTTCAACCAATGCCATTGTTGGCCCATCAGGCAGCGGTAAAACAACCCTCCTTGGCTTGTGCGCCGGGCTCGATCAATCCAGTGCCGGCGTAGTCGAGCTGAATAATATTAACCTCGGCAATTTATCCGAAGATCAGCGCGCACAGGTTCGCAACCAGTATATTGGTTTTATTTTCCAAAATTTTCAATTGTTACCTACTTTAACCGCGCTTGAAAACGTTATGGTACCGCTTGAATTACGTGGTGAAAAAAACATCAAAGCAAGATCAATGGATCTGCTTGACAAAGTTGGTCTTTCAGATCGTGGCCATCATTACCCAGCACAATTATCCGGTGGCGAACAGCAAAGGGTTTCATTGGCCAGGGCATTTTCCAATGCGCCGCGCATATTATTCGCCGATGAACCTACCGGGAACCTCGATGCCGAAACGAGCGAAAAAGTGGTAAAACTGATATTCGACCTGAATAAAGAAGCCGGGACAACCCTTGTTTTGGTTACGCATGACCTTGAGCTGGCTGCAAAAACGCAACGTATCCTCCGTATAAAAGGCGGCAAACTTGTAGCCGATGACAAAACCGACAATGGATAAGCAGGCGATGGATACAAAAAGGAAAATAAATATCCCCTGGCTTTTTGAAATGGCCTGGCGGGATAGCCGCAGGAACCGCTCACGATTGATGCTCTTTATATCTGCAATTGTTTTCGGTATAGCTGCTTTAGTTGCCATTTATTCGTTCAGGTTTAACCTCGAAAATGATATTAACGCCCAGGCAGCAACATTAATAGGCGCTGACCTCGCTGTATCCGGCAATCAAGCCCCGGATGCGGGCATAAAAACTTTATTAGATTCATTAGGTGATAAAAGATCGGAAGAACGCAGTTTTGTTTCCATGATCTATTTCCCGAAAAACGGGGGTACAAGATTGGTGCAGGTGCGCGCCTTACAGGGTGGTTTCCCCTATTATGGCAGCCTTGAAACAACACCTCTGATTGCAGGCACTTCATTTAAAAATGGCAAAACCGCATTGGTTGACAAAACCTTAATGCTGCAGTTTAGTGCAAAAGTAAATGATTCGATAAAGGTTGGGGATGTTACTTTTTTAATAGCAGGTATTTTAAACAAAGCGCCGGGGCAAACCGGGGCTGCTTCGGGCATCGCCCCTATCGTTTATATCCCGCTACAGTATTTGCAGCAAACCGGGCTTTCGAAAAAGGGCAGCCGCATCGGGTATAATTTTTATTATAAATATGACCGGCCTGTAAATATGGATAAGCTGGTTAAAAATATTGATCCCCGGCTTGACAAGGAAAATATGAATTATGAAACCATTGAAACCCGGAAAGAAAATACTGGCCGTGCTTTCGGCGACCTTACCCGTTTTTTATCATTGGTTGGTTTTATCGCTTTATTATTAGGTTGTGTTGGTGTAGCCAGCGCCATACATATTTATATCCGCGAAAAAATAGCATCAATTGCCATTATGCGCTGCCTGGGTGTTAAAGCTTCCGAAGCGTTTTTAATTTATCTCATCCAGATAGTCGGTATTGGCCTGGTTGGTTCGGTGGCCGGGGCATTGCTTGGTTCTTCCATACAACATCTGCTGCCTTTTGTATTTAAGGACTTTTTGCCGCTAACCATATCCACGGATATATCATGGCTGGCTATTGGCCAGGGGATAATTTTGGGCGTGATCATTTCCATCCTTTTTGCTTTATTACCGCTTATCTCCATCCGGAATATATCGCCATTAAATACCCTGCGCATTTCGTATGAAGAAATTAATATTGTCCGCGACCCTTTAAGGTGGCTCGTTTATTCTCTCATCCTGATTTTTATAATAACATTTACCTTTTTCCAGTTAGACAGCTGGCTGGCAAGTATATTTTTCACCATCAGCATATCTATAGCTTTTTTAATCCTGGCTTTTACTGCCTGGTTATTAATGAAGGTGATGCGGCTTATCATACAAAACTCATGGAGTTATATACTGCGGCAGGGCTTTGCCAACTTGTACAGGCCTAATAATCAAACTATAATCCTTATCGTTTCTATCGGGTTAAGTACTGCATTTATCTGTACACTTTTCTTTATCCAGAGTATCCTGATTAACCAGGTTAGCCTGTCATCCAGCGGCAACCAGTCAAATATGATATTGTTTGATATACAAACCAGCCAGGAAAAGGCAGTTGCCGCCTTAACAAAGCAACAGGGCCTGCCTGTTTTGCAGGAGGTGCCCATTGTAACGATGAGATTAGAAAAGATAAAAGGAAAAACTGCCGCAGAGGCAAAAAAAGACACAAACCTTAACATTTCTGTCCATGCTTTTGCGAATGAATACCGGGTTACTTATCGCGATACACTTACTCCTTCCGAAAAACTATTAAAGGGTGAGTGGACAGGCAAAGCAGAACCCGGCAAAGAAGTGCCGGTTTCTGTTGAACAGCATTTTTTGCAGCGGAGCCATATAAATGTAGGTGATCATTTGGTTTTCAACGTGCAGGGGCTTAGCATCCCTGCTGTAGTTGGCAGTGTAAGGCAAGTAAATTGGAACAAAATTCAAACTAACTTCCAGGTAGTTTTTCCAACGGGGGTATTGGAAGACGCACCGCAATTCCATGTGCTGCTTACCCATGTGCCTTCTACCAAAGTGTCTGCAAAATTTCAGCAGGCAGTTGTACGTAAATATCCCAATGTTTCCATAATCGACCTCGGACTGATATTAAATGTTATTGATGATCTTTTGGATAAAATAAGTTATATCATAAGGTTTATGAGTGCGTTCAGTATTATTACAGGAATAGTGGTTTTGATTGCTTCGGTGAGGATCAGTAAATACCAGCGTATACAGGAAAGTGTTTTGCTGCGGACGTTGGGTGCAAGCCGCAAACAAATTTTTGCGATAACCGCTTTAGAATATTTATTTTTAGGGGCACTATCGGCATTAACCGGTATTGTAATTGCAGTATCAGGTACCTGGCTGCTGGCAAAATTTAGTTTTGAAATACCATTTACCATTAATTTATTGCCGGCCATTGCGTTGTTTTTTATTATATTGATATTAACAGTGGTAATTGGTTTGTTAAACAGCCGTGGTGTTTTGAATAAACCACCATTGGAAATATTGAGAACAAACGTGTAGGGACGGAATACTTTCAAGCCCCCTCTAAATCTCCCCCGGTTGGGGAGACTTTAGCTTCACGCTTTTTAAAGCCCTCCCTACTGTGGAGGGTTGGGTGGGGCTACAAGGCTTTTGAGGAGAATTACATTTGTGTTTTCCCTTAACTTAATGACATTTTATTTACGATAGGAGAAAAACAATGTATAAATTAAAGATCATTTGCATAATGTTTACCGGGTTAATGTTAGCAGCCTGCGGGGAGAAAAAACCTTCACAAGCTGATACGCAGGTAACAGGTAATACATCAGATTCATCCTTAACAAAAACCATCCTCTTTTTTGGTGACAGCCTTACTGCAGGCTATGGTTTGGATGACCCTTCGGAAGCATTTCCGGGTGTCGTTCAAAATAAAATAGATTCAGCTAAATTGCCTTATAAAGTAATAAATGCAGGTGTAAGCGGCGAAACATCGGCTGGCGGAAAAGGCAGGATCGCCTGGATATTAAAGCAAAAAGTAGATGTGTTTGTGCTGGAACTTGGCGCTAACGACGGGTTGCGCGGGATACCTGTAAGCGAAACCATACAAAACCTTCAAGCCATAATTGATAGTGTAAAAACTAAATATCCGAAAGCAACATTAGTGATGCTGGGCATGCAGGTGCCCCCAAATATGGGCGATGTTTATGCCGGTAATTTTAAAGGGATATTCCCGGAGCTTGCGGCAAAAAACAAGATGGCTTTGGTGCCATTTCTGTTAAAGGGCGTGGGCGGCATACCATCTTTAAACCAGCATGATGGCATACACCCAACAGCACAGGGCGCTAAAATTGTAGGGAATAATGTTTGGCAGGTGCTGAAAGGCATTTTGTAAACTTTGTAAATAAATTCCCTGTTGTGATTGCTATCTTCGCGAAAAAAAATTCATGACAAAACTTACAATAAACAGCAACGGTTCGGTAAAAGTAGATGGCGACTTCGAAATAGTAGATATGCAGGGTAACACATACGGGTTACAGGGACGTACCATTGTTTCCATTTGCCGCTGCGGCATGTCGGCCAACAAGCCATTTTGCGATGGTTCGCACAAAGGGCATTTTGAACATGATGCCCAGGCATTTGACTTGCCGCCACGCAAGGTTTAAAAATTCATTAAAAGACTTACGAAGTTTCTAAAACTTCGTAAGTCTCACAGGTACCAAATTATATTTGTAAAACCTTTAGTAAAATGGCCAAAGCAAAAGTTAATAATATAGAAATAGCTTACGAAACTACCGGAAAAGGAACGCCGATTGTATTGATACACGGGCACCCTTTTGATCATACCATGTGGGACCCACAGGTTGAAGCTTTTTCATCAAATTATAAGGTCATTACCCCTGACCTTCGCGGTTATGGAAAAAGCAGCCTGCCAGCCACAGAGGCTACCAGGTTTGAAGACTATGCAACAGATGTATTGCTCCTGCTGGATTATTTAAAAATTGACAGCTTTCATTTGGGCGGCTTATCCATGGGCGGGCAAATCATCATGGAAATATTCCGCCAGGCCCCGGGAAGAATTAAAACCCTAATATTTGCCGATACTTTTGCAGGATTAGATACACCGGAAGCTAAACAAAAGCGTTATGAGGATGCAGCCCGTTTAGAAAAAGATGGAATGGATGCTTACGCTGATGAGGTTATTTATAAAATGATCAAACCTGCCCATGTTAGCTCAATGCCGGATATAGCCGGGCACGTTATAAAAATGATGAAGGCGACATCGCCTTTAGCCGCCGCGACCGCAATGCGGGCCAGATCAGAAAGGATAG
>Ga0302309_10003902_pt1 | contig 11258 bp, 7 predicted proteins | sample III_Palsa_N1_1_FD_200453 | JGI IMG/M metagenome (GOLD analysis project Ga0302309, IMG submission 200453) | Peat permafrost microbial communities from Stordalen Mire near Abisko, Sweden - III_Palsa_N1_1 | ecosystem: Environmental > Terrestrial > Soil > Palsa > Peat permafrost | place: Sweden... | reverse complement strand
GCCATCGTCTTTACCGACGGCTACGATGAAACCCTGCGCGAGGGTCTGCGCGCTCTAAGAGGACATGGCTTCTCTGCCGTTGTCGTGCACATTCTTGGCGAAGATGAGCTTTCACCCGACCTTGCCGGCGATTTTCTTCTCGAGGATTCTGAAACTGGAGAAACGCGTGATGTCAGCGCCTCGCCTTACTTACTAGGCTTGTACGAGGCGCGCTTGAAGGAGTTTTGCGCGGCCGTGGAGAAAGACTGCTCCCGCTACAATGCGTCCTACGTACGCATCTCGACAGCGACTCCCGTTCAGGATGTAATCTTGACATCGCTGCGCAGAATTGGCGTAGTGTACTAGAGAATCGCAGCCTAAGTGTTGTACATTCGATCGCCAAAGTCTCCGAGTCCCGGTAAGATAAACTTGGAAGCGTTGAGTTCTCTGTCCAAAACTCCGCTATAAATGTGAACGTCGGGATGAGCCTCTTCTACCGCAGCCACACCTTCCGGCGCGGCGAGGACGGTAATGAGCTTAATTCTCGCTGGATTGAAAGTCTTAACAAGAGTGATTGCCATATTGGCCGATCCGCCCGTGGCAAGCATCGGATCGAGCACCAGCACCGTCGATCCCGTCGCACTTTTGGGAAGCTTCATAAAATAGATGCTTGCCTGTGCGGATACTTCGTCTCTCTGCAGACCAATGTGGCCCACGGCAAGATCGGGCACGATGTCGTTCAAGGCGTCGACAAGCGCCAGCCCCGCACGTAGAATAGGGACTGCGACGACAGTGCCATCCAGGATCTGCCCGATGTAAGGCTCAAGAGGAGTATTCACGGGCTTATCCCGCGTATTAAGATCCTGTGTTGCCGCCGACGCCAGGATTCGGCTCACTTTAAGGGCCGCATTTCTAAACAGGTCCGGTGATGTGTCACAATCGCGCAAAATCGTGATGTAATGGTCGATGAGAGCGTGCTTAACAATGGTAAAGGCCATGGATGTAGTACTATTCCTTTTATTTGAGGTCGCAAGATAAATCCATGCACGTGCTGAACGCCTATTCGTTTCTTTGGATCCCGCCTATATTTGGCGGAATTATCCTGCTCTGGAAACTAAAACTGAACAGGCAGCCTCGCAGAGTGGCGTCGCTGCGCCTCTGGCAGGGTCTGACCGACGACAAACAGGCAAATACACCGTTTCATAAACTGCGCGCATCTCTGCTTCTCTTTATGCAGCTTCTTGCAACTTTCCTGCTTATCTTCGCCCTGAGCGGTCCCTTTCTCTTTGCTAAAGCCCCTCCGCCGCGCACCATTGTTTTTGTAATTGCGGATTCAGCATCCATGAATGCGACCGATGCCCACGGCACTCGCCTGGATCAGGCAAAGCAACTATGCCGCAACGATATAAACTCGGTCATGCGCGACTACGACAGCGGCTGTATCGTCTGCGTAAATCGAGATGTCACGGTCATGGCTCCGTTTACGAACCGTAAAGAGGCGCTCCTGGAAGCGCTCGACCGAATCGAGCCCACCGACGAATCTCCGGACATCGCTGGAGCACTTGTCCTGTCGAGCGCTATCCTCACCGGCCATTCCGGCCCGTCCATCCATGTCTATTCCGACGGTGTCTACTCCACGTCGCAGCGCGACAAACTGTCCCGAGTCGATATCTCTCCCGCGACCGTAACAAACACCAAGGTTGGATCCGACTCGCCCGCCAATGCCGGAATTACGGCTGTGGAAGCAAGAACCAACCCTCTTACAGGCCATACAGACCTGAATATAGGGATCGCGCAGTGCGGCGGAGCCGTCCGTCAACGTTCTACGGTGAGCGTCAGTGTCGACGGCACTCTCGTCGGCGTTCAGCCCATTCTTGCACAATCGTCAAGCTCCGGCAGTAGCGAGCCCGAATCGTTCAGCAAGACATTTACGTCCACACTTCTGGACCAGGGCAAGGTGGCGACCATCACCCTGGATCAGGCTTCCGACGTGCTTTCCGAGGACAATACAGCCGTCATCCCGCTTCCCCGCAGCACTCCAATAAATGTCCTCCTTGTTAGCACGGGCAACATCTACCTCGAACGAGCCCTCGCGGTCGACAAAACGGTTCAGGTCAGTGAAATTACTCCGGCGCAGTTCCTATCGCAGAAATCGACGATAGGGAACTATAATGTAGTCGTACTGGATTCTTATATTCCGGCAATTCCGCTGCCGCCGGGGCGTTACGTTGCAATCAATGCAACAAGCGCGCAGTTTCCGCTAAGCTTCGGCAAGAGCAGCGAGAGCGTTGCCGACCCGCAGTTTGTGGACCAGGACGATCAAAGTCCCGTCATGCGTTCCGTGGCGTTTGACAGCGGCATTTTGATCCAGCGGGCCCCCAAGGTTACTCTGGCGCCCTGGGCGGCTTCTCTGGCCGATTGGGACTGCGGCCCGTTGATCGCCGTGGGAAACCACCATAACATACGAAGTGTTCAAATAGCATGGGACCTGAATCAATCGAACTGGCCGCTGCGCGTGTCGTTCCCTATCTTTTTGAACAATGCCCTGAAGTGGCTCACGTCAAATCATGGCGAAAATGGCGGCTCTCTCGGCATCGCGGCCGGGGACCCCGTGGACTTTGACCTTGCCGCTGGATCTTCGAATCTTGTGATCCACAGACCTGACGGCGAACCTGCGGTTCTCACCGTCCCGGCCGAGGGTGGCACGGTCACTTATCAGGATACAAACCTGGTCGGAACTTACAACGCCGCGGCAACAGGATTTCAGGCCGCCGTCTATGTAAACCTGCTTGATAGAGATTCCACACTGCTTACCCCTCTGGATCTACCGACGATAAAAGAGGGAGCGCCCGAAGGCGCCGGCGGGGGTGGGGTAATCTCAATTCGGGAAAGTATTGCGGTATGGATTGCCGCAGTAGGACTTTTGTGTATAGCTCTAGAATGGTTCGTCTTTCATCGACGTCCCTAAGATAGGAGAAAATCATGCCGGTTGAATGTGTCAACCACCCCGGCACCGCCGCTCGGGGGAAATGTTCGGAATGCGGGCGGGCCCTTTGCGAACAGTGCAAGCTTACTTTTAAGAGCCGCCCCGTGTGCGACCACTGCCTGGAGTTCATTCGCCATAAGATGGCTACGGATGCCAGCGCTGTCTTCGATGCACCTGCCGCGGCGACCGCTATACCCGATATAGATTCACAAACCGCGACCAGATCCGTCGAGGTTGTTCTGCAGGCCCGCGAGAGCCTTGAAGAGGCCAATCGGCCCTCTGAAATGCGTAGAGTTCTGCAGGGTTCTGTCGTGGCGCTGATCATCGGGGTCATTATGTCTCTGCTGGTCGCCAAAATTAGATACCAGACCGGCACCCCCCTCGGCTTTATGCACGTCATAACCGGCCTGGTCGTGGGCTACGGCATGGTCGTCGGCGCCAGGGACGGAGGCAAGAACCAATCGGTTGCCGCCGTGATTATCGCTGCATTTACTTGTGTGTGTGGAATTTACTTCTACGCCAATGAAGAATTTACACATGCCCCAGGAGCAGCCGATGGAACGATGCTAACCCTCGGTCAATTTTCGGACCGCGTAGGCAACTTCCCCTACGACTGGATATTCGTTCTGTTTGGAATTGGCGGCGCGTTCCTCGTCGCCAGAACCAGCCGCAATGAAGTCCATTGACGAAGTACGGTCAAACCTACGGATATTGATGTAGGGGTCGCCCGGAGGGTATTCCGATACCCGCAGGCCGACCCTCTTAAGGTAACGCATGCGTCTACAATATAGAACGACCTGTATATTTTTCGCCAAAGATCAGATATTTGTTGTATTTGGCGTTCTCTTTGACGTTCAATAGCAAAATGGTCGGGTAAAATAAGAGTGATTTACGGATCAGAACAGCGCTGTTGGAAGTCGTAGACAATGATGTCGCGCGATAATCCACATAATCCGGCAGTGCTTAAGAAAAGGCAATAAGAGATGACCGATCTCGAAAACTACTACGGACCCAACGCAGGCTACGTATTAGATCTATACGACCGATATCAATTAGACCCAAACAGTGTCGATGAAGACACCCAAAAGTTTTTTAAGACATGGAACCCATCGCTCCCATCAAGCAATGGGTCCAAGCCTTCGTATTATGCGCCGCCCGCTCCTGCGTTCGACGTAACCAAGGTCGTCCTGGCGGCCCGCGTGGCTCGTCTCGTGCGTGAGCAGGGCCATAAAACCGCCCAGATCGACCCGCTCGGATCACCGCCTCCCGGCGACCCAGGTCTTGAGCTGTCTACTTATGGTCTGGAAGAGTCCGACCTGGCTGCCCTTCCGGCCGCTGTTGTTGGCGGACCTCTGGCCGAAGGTGCGGCGAACGCGCTCGAAGCGCTCGAACGCCTGCGCCGTGTCTACTCCGGATCGATCGGCTACGAAGACGATCAGGTTCAGAGCGACGAAGAACGCAAGTGGCTCGTTGACGCCATTGAAAGCCGTCGCTTCATCGAACCTTTAGACGCAGCCGCGAAGAAGGATCTCCTGCAGCGACTGACAGAAGTCGAAACATTTGAACGCTTCCTGGATCGGGTAACCGAAAGACAGAAGCGTTTTTCCATTGAAGGCACCGACATGACCGTGTCGATGCTGGACACGATTATCCACCTGGCGGCCGAAACGAGCACCAGAGAAGTCGTAGTCGGCATGGCTCATAGGGGCCGGCTTAATGTACTGGCCCATATCCTGGGCAAGCCGTACGCGGAAATCCTCTTCGAGTTCCTTGGAGCAAAACAGGGCGATGAGACCTCAACTTCCAATGCGGTCACAAGCGGCTGGTCGGGCGATGTCAAATATCACATGGGTGCGCGCAAAGTCTACACCGAGAACGGCGTTATGGAGATGCCCATCACCCTTGCGCCCAATCCGAGCCACCTTGAGTTTGTCGATCCAGTCGTCATCGGCCGAGCGCGCGCCGCACAGGAAGTGCGATCCCAGCCCGGACCTCCCGTTCAGGACCCACGGGCATCGATAGCCATTCTTATTCACGGGGACGCCGCCTTTCCCGGACAGGGGATCGTCGCCGAGACCTTAAATATGTCGCAGCTTAGAGGCTACGATGTCGGCGGCACCATCCACATCATCACCAACAATCAGATAGGCTTTACCACCGATCCTATCGATTCGCGCTCCACGCTCTATGCAAGCGACCTCGCCAAGGGCTTCGAGATTCCCATCGTCCATGTCAACGCCGACGATCCCGAAGCGTGTATCGCCGTCAGTAAAATGGCTCACGCCTATCAGGACACGTTTGGCAAGGACTTTCTCATCGATCTGGTGGGTTACAGGCGCTGGGGCCACAATGAGGCCGACGAGCCTTCGTACACTCAGCCGCTGCTCTACGATTTAGTGTCGAAGCATCCTACCGTGCGCGAAATCTACGCCAAACAGCTGGAAGGCGAGGGGGTAGTCACCGCGGAAGAAGCCACGGCCATGGTGGCCACGGTCGAAGCGCGCCTCGAACAGTCAAGAGCGGCCCGAACAGGACGCGGATTGCAAAAGGGCAGCTATAACCTGGAACCCGTCAATCCGACTATCGATACGAGAGTGCCTGAAGAGGATCTCGCTGTCCTTAACGAATCGCTTCTCGAGCGACCTGAAGGCTTTTCCCCAAATGACAAGCTGGAACGCGTCATGTTCGCCAAGCGCCGCACTGCACTAAACGAGCCAAACGCCATTATCTGGTCGCACGCCGAGGCTCTTGCTTTTGCGTCTATTCTCTCCGACGGCATTCCTATCCGCCTCTCAGGCCAGGATGCCGAGCGCGGAACGTTCGGCACGCGGCACCTCGTCCTGCATGACGTCACCAATGGGGACCGATTCAACCCCATGCAGACCCTCCCCCAGGCGCGCGCCTCGTTTGCCGTCTATAACAGTCCGCTCTCCGAAAATTCCTGTCTGGGCTTCGAGTACGGATACAGCATGCACGCGGCGAAAACCCTGGTGCTCTGGGAAGCTCAGTTCGGCGACTTTGCCAACGGCGCCCAGGTCATCATCGATCAATTCATTGTATCCGGCAACGCAAAATGGCGGCAAACTCCCTCGCTGGTCCTGCTTCTGCCCCATGGTTACGAAGGCCAGGGCCCCGAGCATTCAAGCGCAAGACTGGAGCGTTTCCTGCAGCTGGCGGCCGACGAAAATATTCGGGTTGTCAACTGCACCGAAGCCTCGCAGTACTTCCATGTACTGCGCAGGCAGGCGCTTCTTCTGCAAAAGTCGCCCAGGCCGCTCATCGTTATGTCGCCCAAGAGCCTGCTTAGAAATCCGATCAATGCGTCGTCTCTGGCGGAGCTCACCGGTGGACGGTTCAGGCCCATCATCGATGACCCAGAAGCTGGCAAAAAGCAAAGCCAGGTTACCAGAATTGTCCTGTGCAGCGGCAAGGTCTACTACGACACAGTAAAGAACCCCGCCTATGCCGAGGCAAGCAGCGTGGCCCTTGTGCGCGTGGAAGAGCTCTACCCGTTCCCACACCGCGAAGTGCAGGAATTGATCGCCAGCTACCCGGAGGCCACACAAGTTGTATGGCTTCAGGAAGAGCCCGCCAATATGGGCGCCTGGTCCTACGTCGAGCCAATGCGGCCGCAGAGCATCCGCAAGCCCTGCAGAGGGATCGGGTAAGCGTCACGTTGTGGAGCAAAACCGTATCATCGCTGAAGCGCTCAGCGGAATTCCTGTGGCAAAGGGAAGAAGGAGCAAAGTGACGAATGCCCGTTGAAATTAAAGTACCATCGCTCGGCGAATCGATCGTCGAAGCAACAATTATGCGCTGGATCAAAAAAGAGGGCGACCCCGTCGCCTCAGGCGAGTCCATCGTCGAGTTGGAGACAGACAAAGTCAACACCGAAATTCCGGCCGAACAGGACGGAGTTATGGGCAAGCTCCTTTTCGCGGAAGGCAGCACTGTAAATGTAGGTCAGGTTATTGCAACCATTGCCGAATCTGGTTCCGCAGCTCCCGTTCCGATCGCAGCGCCGGCTAAGGAAGCCGTCGCCCCGGCGTCCCTGAATGGCGAGACCAAGCAGCAAATCGCTTCGGATGTCCATGCTACCCCTATAGCGCGCCGGATTGCCGAAGACGCCCAGGTTGACCTCTCCCAGGTCAAAGGCAGTGGCCCACACGGACGGATCGTCAGGGAAGACGTCGCCAGTGAAGTAGGCCGCCGCACCGAAGCCGAGGTTCCTGTGGCAGCAGCTCCGCCCGCACCTGTTGCCGTACCTACGCCTGCTCCGCCCATGGCCCCGCCGCCCGCGCCAGTGCGCCAGGTGGTCTCCGCGCCTGTGGCCACTACGGCCCCCGGACGGCCGGAAGAGCGTGTGCGCCTGTCGCGCCGCCGCCAGACCATCGCAACAAGACTTGTTGAGGCCCAGCATACAGCCGCCATGCTGACCACCTTCAACGAAGTGGACCTGACGAATGTCATGGAGATCCGCAAGCGCCGCAAGGATTCCTTCAAGGAAAAGAACGGCGTCAACCTGGGCTTCATGTCCTTCTTCACCAAAGCCTCTCTGGGAGCCCTTAAAGCGTTCCCGCACCTGAATGCCGAGATTCAGGGCGATGAAATGATCGTCAAGAAGTACTACGACATCGGCGTGGCCGTTTCCACCGAAGAAGGCCTGGTCGTTCCCGTCCTGCGTGACGCGGACCGCAAATCATTCGCCGGCATTGAAAAAGGCATCGTCGAACTCGCCACGAAAGCCAGAGAAGGCAAGCTCGCCATTGCAGATCTGCAGGGCGGCACGTTCACCATCACCAACGGCGGAGTCTTCGGATCCCTGCTGTCCACGCCCATCCTGAACGCACCTCAGGTAGGCATCCTGGGCATGCACAAGATCCAGGAACGTCCCATCGCAGTAAACGGCGAAGTCGTCATCCGCCCCATGATGTACCTGGCCCTTTCCTATGACCACAGAATAGTAGACGGCAGCGAAGCAGTCCGCTTCCTGGTAAAAGTCAAAGAACTCCTGGAAGACCCCGAATCCCTCCTTCTGGAAGGATAGCCTTATCCGGTCCCCCTGCCACGAAGTGGAGGGGCTAGGGGAGGTCGGCCTCCTAATTCTAAACACAATACAGCGCTCCGGAAATACCCTCCGAAGCGCTGTATTCTTGCCTGATAATCCCAACGAGAAGGAAAATCCCCCCACTTAGTTTAATAAGCCCACCAACAACAATACCGCACAAGTAATCTTTGCATCCTGTGGTCACCATCGGCATTTTTGCCCTAATTGTGATACAGAACGCTCCGTTGCTTTCCGGTAAACGACGGACATGCGCAACACGAAAGGTGGATACTCCATTGCCAAGCAACGATGCTGAACTGCCAACAACGACCACTGCCATCGCGAACCCCGCACCTCTAGGCCTCTGCGCCTTCGCCCTCACGACCTTCGTCCTCAGCGCCGCCAACGCCAAGCTCTTCTCCGGAGCAGGAATAGTGATAGGCCTCGCCTTCTTCTACGGCGGACTGGCACAACTGCTCGCCGGAATGTGGGAGTTCAAAACCGGCAACACCTTCGGAGCAACCGCATTCACATCCTACGGAGCATTCTGGATAGCAGTAGCCGCCTCACTGCAGCTCAACCTCATTCCAAACCACCCGGCCTTTGGATTTTTCCTGCTCGGCTGGACCATCTTTACGGGGATCCTGCTTCTTGCAACCCTCAAGTCCAACATTGCATTGGTCACACTCTTTGGATTTCTCTTTGTGACGTTCATCCTGCTCACCCTGGGAGAGTTTGGCAACCCCGCCACGGCCCAAATAGGCGGCTACTTCGGAATAGCCACAGCCATCATAGCCTGGTACACAGCAGCCGCAGGCCTGCTAGTCGCCACAAAGTCACCAATCCAGCTCCCAGTCGGCCCACTGAGCTAATTGGCAGCTGTAACGATCTACCACTCGGTGCCTCACTCGTGTAGTACAGCGTGGTAGGGGCGTTGCGCAAGACGCCGTCCTATAGTCTTCGGCGTCTGGAGCGGCGCCCTTATGGATACGTGCGCGGTTGCCGTGGTGCCACGGTCGTAGCCCTGGACGGCCGTGTCATTTACGCACTACACATCGGTAAACGGCAATTGGATGTATTTCCAATCAGGTAAAATCCAGGCATGGAACACCCTTTCCCAATCCTGGAATTCGACCCCAACCCCACAGCCTTCATTGAACCGAAACAAGTTCTTCCAGCCAAAGACGTACCCAGTTGCGCCGTCATATGCTTCTTTCAGGATGTGATCCAGACCCTTGTCCAGGAACATCAGGCCAAGCTCCTTCATGAACTGCGAAGTGAAATAGGCGCTCACCCGATTTACGAGATAGAATACCAGGGGCAGCGCATGGCCGTATTCCATCCCGGCGTCGGCGCTCCGTTAGCCGCGGGGCTCATGGAAGAGGTGATTGCTCTCGGCTGCACCAAATTTATTGCGTGCGGAGGATGTGGAGTTCTTGACAACTCCATTTCCGTAGGCCAGGTTTTAGTCCCAAAATCCGCAATCCGCGATGAAGGAACGTCCTACCACTATTTACATCCATCCCGCGAAGTGGACGTCAACCCGATGGCACTCGCTGCCATCGAAGGAGTGCTAGGAAAGCTGGGTGTCGAGTATCTGTTAACAAAAACCTGGACCACCGATGCCATCTACCGCGAGACACACGAGAAAATAAGCCGTCGCCGCGCCGAGGGGTGCCTGTGCGTCGAGATGGAGACAGCCGCCTTCTGCGCCGTCGCACAATTCCGGAGAGTAGAATTCGGTCAGCTCCTATACGGAGGCGACGATCTAGGAGGGGAAGTCTGGGACGGCCGAAAATGGAATGACCACTTGACCGAAAGAGAAAAACTATTCTGGCTTGCCGCAGAAGCCTGCCTGGCATTAATGTGACTACCAATTCTAACAGACGACTAAGATACGGCCAGAACTGCTTCGAGGTGCTATCAGTAGCCCGGTGCCACGGTCGTAGCCCTGAACGGCCGTGCCGAGCAACCTCACTCAACTCGCTCTCCAGCTCCTTCGGCAGCTTGGCCCGGTGGGGATGCTTAATCACCACGCGGCGTCTGATGATGTGTTTGCTTTCAGTTTCCGATTGCATGCAGATTGGGTGGCGAAGAATCACTTTCTAAATGCATGTTGACATTGTGTATTATGCGGTAAAATCCCATCCGTGAACAAACGCAAACGCCTTCCCTCGAAGCCGCCTCCTCTGGATGAGGAATTAATCCTCGAATGGGCCGACGCCCACTTTAAAAGAACGGGTGCGTGGCCAAAGACCAAATCGGGGGGACATATTCCAGAAAGCGTGGCATATTGGCGAACCTGGCGTACGAGCTCGCTAGCGGACGTCCGGGGGGATACGTGGTCGGCCGTCAATGCTGCTCTGTATAATGGGGCGCGCGGCTTGCTTCCGGGTTCCAGTTTGCCGATTTTGCTCGAAGAGCGGCGTGGAATTATCAAAAATTCTCCAGCCCTGACCGAAGAACTGATCCTGGAATGGGCCGACGCGCACTTCAACAGAACCGGCACATGGCCGGATAAGGGGTCCGGGCATATTCCTGAAAGTATGGCGTATTGGAGAATGCGTCATCCCGAAGCGAAGGGGGATGTCCGAGGGGACAAGTGGGAGACAATCGCTACCGCATTAATCGAGGGAAGCCGCGGACTCACGCCGCATTCCAGTCTGACGAACCTTCTGGAGCGCCGGCGCGGCGTGCTCAGCCTAGGATCGCCTCCCAGCCTTACCGAAGACCTGATCCTCGAATGGGCCGACGCGTACTTTGCCAGGAAAGGATCCTGGCCGACTACAAAGTCGGGCAGCATTCCGGAAAGCGAAGCGCTCTGGGCGGGTAAAACCACGGTTGCGGTCTTTAAGAGCCGTTGTGATAATTGGTGCGCAATTGATGCGGCTTTACGAAATGGCTCCCGAGGCCTTAAGCCTTACCCCGGTCTTCTACCACTACTCGCGCAAAGGCGAAGCGTTCGGAATCACCTGAACCCTCCGGGCCTCGAACTGGAACAAATCATGTTATGGGCGCGCGAACATCACGCACAAACGGGTCAATGGCCTTCCAGGAAATCCGGTCCCATACCAGGAGCCGGCGGTGAAACATGGTGGACTATTGACGACGCCTTGAAAAAGGGGAGCAGAGGCCTTTCAGGAGGGCCGAGTCTGGCCGACTTACTAGCGGACAACGGCTTATTATGTCGTCGTACGAGGGGTCTGAGCTTCAGTGAGGACAGGATCCTGGAATGGGCCGACTCCT
>Ga0302309_10003900_pt1 | contig 11273 bp, 4 predicted proteins | sample III_Palsa_N1_1_FD_200453 | JGI IMG/M metagenome (GOLD analysis project Ga0302309, IMG submission 200453) | Peat permafrost microbial communities from Stordalen Mire near Abisko, Sweden - III_Palsa_N1_1 | ecosystem: Environmental > Terrestrial > Soil > Palsa > Peat permafrost | place: Sweden... | reverse complement strand
TGTCGGGATATTTTTTAGAAAGCTGTTTTGAATGGTACTAAATGAAATAATGTCCTTAAAGATAATATTGGTATTTATATCGTAGTCCTTCACGATTCCGGATACGGTAAGGCGCAGCGAGTCGTTATAGATTACTGTCTTTCCTATTACTTCACTGGATGGCAGAGGACCAAAATACGTGCGGGCCTTACTTTCGGTCAGCACAACCTTTAGCGGTCCGTTCAACGCAGTTGCAGCATTGCCTGCCAGCCAGGTATACTTAAAAATATCAAAGTATTGAGGTTCGGCAATAATAATATCCGAAGGGTCTTTTTGGGGGTCTCCACTTTCAAATACTTTAGATTGACCACCCGTTTGTGGAACAGTTATCGTCGCATAATAATTAAAAAAAACAGCCAGTTTGTCAATCCCGGTAAACTGGTTTCGCATGGCATTGGCTGAAAAATAATTTATTTCAGGCATATACTCCCTTCCGCCGGAAAAGTTATCTATTTCGCTTACAACACGAAATATGCGGTCCTTATCCGGGTGAAAATTGTCATAGCTCAATTCAAAGCTGGCCATCATATAAATAATGAGGCAAGCGCTGATGCCTATAGACAGGCCCAAAATATTAATGATGGTGGAAACCCTTTGCTTAACTAAGTTTCGCCACGCGATTTTGAAATAGTTTTTTATCATGGCCGGTTTAATTATTTAATTATTTAATTATTTAATTAGTGAATTATTGAATTTTTAACTGCAAACCTTTTAATTTTTAATTATTAATTTTTAACTGCCAACTGCTACTGCCTACTGCAAACTTTCCGTCACTCGCTCCTCAAACTTTTAACAGGGTTTGCCAATGCGGCTTTTATTGCCTGATAACTCACAGTTAATAAAGCAATCGTCATAGTTATCATTCCGGCAACTGCAAAAACCCACCAATGAATTGCGACACGATAAGCGAAATCCTGCAGCCATAAGGTCATCACATACCAGGCAACCGGAACAGCGATTAATATTCCGGTAAGGATTAGCACTACAAACTCCTTGTAAAGCAATTTGAATATACTGTTTACGCTGGCCCCAAGTACTTTTCGGATTCCGATCTCCTTTGTTCGTTGAATTATATTGTAGGCCGACAGGCTGAGTATTCCAAAACAAGCAATCGAAATGGCCAGGAATGAGAAAATGCCAAAAATGTTTCCAAACTGCACATCAGCTTTATATTGCCGGTCAAAAGATTCGTCAAGGAAGAAATAGTCGAAAGGATCTGAGGGGAAGTGGTCATCCCAAACTTTTTGAACCGAAGAAACTGTTTGTTGAATATTGGAAGAATTGACCTTTATCGAATAAAAGTTATGTGCATCGGGCTCTAACATAAAGATAATCGGGTTAAGGGCTGTATTTAAACCAAGCTGGTGGAAGTCAGCTGTAACACCAATGATCTTTAACGCATCGCGATTATAACCGATCAATTGGTTCAGCGCCGCTGCCGGGTTCTTAAAACCGAACAATTTAGCGGCCGCATCGTTCAGCAAGATTGTTTTCTTATCAGTACTAAATTCCTTCGAAAAATTCCGGCCCGCCAGCATCTTAATGTTATAAGCAGGAACGAAATCGTAGTCCATATACTGAAAGTAAAAAGTATAGAACTGGCGGGTTGGGTTAGGGACCAGGCCTACATCATTGGTATAATAGATTTCCCTACCCATTACGCTGGAGGAGGCGGTCATACTTTTTACACCACCGATTTGCAACAGGGCATCCTTAAACGACTGATATGAATCACGATAAACTGTATCGGGAACAGATACCGGTCCATTCAATACCAATGTTTGGCTGATATTAGCGCCCAAACGCTGGTTCCTCATAAAACTAACCTGCTGGAAAACTATGATCGTTCCCACGATCAATACTATGGAGGTGGCAAACTGACCAATTATTAAACCCTTTCGTAAAAATTGCCCTTTGCTGCTGTTTTTAAATGCCCCCTTTAAAACAATTGCAGGATTATAACCGGAAAGTACAAAGGCAGGATATATGCCTGACAGAAAAGTTCCCGCCAAAAACAAGCAGGTAAACCCCAACCCGTAAGTTAGGGGTAGATGGAAACCAAAACCTATCTCTTTACCAATTAACGGATTATAGAATGGCGCCAGCAGGAATGCCATAACTATTGCGATCAACAGCGCAGCAAAGTTTAACACAAAACTCTCGACCAGGAATTGACGGATCAGGTCCGTTCGGATCGCTCCAAGAAGTTTGCGCACACCCACTTCACGGGCGCGTTCCAATGAGCGGGCAGTTGCCATATTTGTATAATTTATCCAGGCAATGGCGATAATAAAGAATGCCACGAGGAACAGGAACGAAACCGATTTTCCATCGCCATTAACTGAAGCCTCTTCATTGTAATGCGAGTACAGATGAATGTCTTTCATCGGCATAAGATAGAGGTCAGTCCGGTTGTTTTTTTTCAGTTGAGCTATGGAGGTTAAATTATGCCGCAAACAAAAATCCGGCAGCTTTGCCTCGAGCTGTCTCCAGTCAGATCCGGGGCGTAGTAACAGGTAGTCGTAAAAGTCGTACCAGCCCATGCTTAAATCAGGATTCTCACCTTTCCCTTTACCCAAAAAATGGATCAGGTTAATAAATGTCTTATAGGAAATAAGATAGTCGAATGCAAGGTGCGAGTTTTTCGGATAGTCTTTAAACACACCTGTTATAAGATAATGATAAGCTTGTCCCCCCTCTCTTATGGTCATAAGTTTGCCAGTGGGATCCGCATTTCCAAAATATTTTCTTGACATAGCTTCCGACACGACCATCTTGTTCGGGGCATCCAGGGCTGTTTTGATGTCTCCCGTAACAAAAGGAACCGTGAACATCTTGAGAAAAGAAGGATCAGCATAGAACCCTTTGTTTTCCCTTGCTTTTATATCCAGCTGGTCATTTGAAAAAACGAGGTTAAATTGTGTAGGGCCTAAATTTGACCATGCAACTCTGGCATCCACTAGTCTGCAATAGTCTTGTACTTCAGGAAAATCCTTTTTCATTAGCGGTGCGATACCGGGAAACACAGTTGCAGATTGCATGGTTAATCTTCCCTGCGCATGAAAATCCATGCGGAGCCTTACAATGTGGTCCGCTTGTCCATGAAATGCATCGTAACTTTTTTCATAAGAAACATATTGAAATAATATTAAACAACTTGCAATCCCTATCGCCAATCCAAATAAGTTTAAGGTTGTATAACCTTTATTCCTCTTTAAGTTTCGCCACGCGATTTTGAAGTTATTCTTTATCATGGCGGGTTAATTAGTGATTTATTGAATTAGTGAATTATTGAATTTTTAACTGCTACTGCAAACTGCCCACTGTCCTATTCCGCCCTCAAACTTTTCACCGGGTTTGCCAACGCCGCTTTTATTGATTGAAAGCTTATGGTAACTATGGTAATAACTATCGCTGCCAGGGCTGATATTAAAAACACGCCGGGCCCTATAGCAACCCTGTAATCATATTTTTGCAGCCATTTTTGTAAAAAATATAACGCTAACGGCGATGCTATAATACAGCTTATCATCACTAATAAAATAAAATCTTTTGATAACAACACCCATACCTGGCTTATGCTTGCGCCAAGCACTTTCCTGATCCCAATTTCTTTTGTGCGCTGCTCGGCCACAAATGCGGCCAGGCCAAACAAGCCCAGGCACGATATAAATATGGCCAAACCAGCAAAAATACCGGCCAGTTTGCCGATGAGCTCTTCCTGACTAAATTTGAAGTTATAGTCCGCATCCACAAAACGGTAATCATAGGGATAGGCGGGGTTATATTTGGCGAAGATGGGACTGATCTTTGCCACCGCCATGTGTGCGTTGATATTTGGCGACAATTTGTAAAGTAAAATCCTGTCGGGAACATCAGCGTTATAGGTAAACATGGTTGGGTCGGCGGCGTTATAGGGCGAATTCATCAATGCATCTTTTACCACGCCAATAATCCGGAAGTGCTGACCGCTCCAGGTGATCAGTTGGTTTACCGGGTTAACAAGGCGAAGCCGTTTAATGGCAGCCTCGTTAAAGATTACATTATTGGTATCGGGCCTGGCACCTGGGATAAAATCCCTGCCGTCTATAATGCGCATACCCAGGGTTTTAAAATAGTCGCTGGAAACATCTATCCGGCCCATTTCCACGGTTTCGCCGGGGTGTTTGCCGGGGAACATGTCCAGGTCGGTATGCGACCAGACAGTAGTTGCAGGGCTGGTAGCTGTAGTTACCGAAGTTACGGCGCCGGTTTGCAAAAGATCATTTTTAAGCGCCCCAAATTGATGCGCCAGATCGTCATTGACATCTGTGGACATTAACCTGCTTACCTGGTAACCTATAGGCCTGTCCTTGGCATATTGAATTTGCCTGTAGATAATAACGGTGCTGATAATTAAAGCGATTGAGCAGCTAAACTGCGCTACCACCAATATTTTCCGTGATACCGAAGCCGATTTGCCCACTTGTATTGCACCTTTTAGTACCTTAACCGGGTTGAACGACGATAAGTAAAACGCCGGCCGGCTACCGGCCAGTAAGCCTGTAAACAATACACAGGCCATCATAACAATCCAGAATATAGGACTTGAAAACGGGATGGAGATCAGCGTACCTGTAAGTGAATTAAATGCCGGTAAGGCTAACTGCACAAATAATATAGAAAATAAGAACGAAATAAAAGTAACCATGGACGACTCTACCAGGAACTGAAAGATCAGGTCTTTGCGCTGTGACCCGATGGCTTTGCGTACGCCCACCTCGCGGGCCCGTTTCTCGGAACGGGCCGTTGACAGGTTAATAAAGTTGATGCAGGCAATAAGCAAAACAAGTGCACCAATGAGTGTGAAGATGCGAACATAGTCGATAAAGCCGCTGGCTGCCTTTCCATTTTTAAAATCACTATACAAGTGCCATTTAAGCATGGGGTACAAAATAACATTCGAGTTCATCGCATTGATGTTATCCTTTTCGCCCTTTTCTATATCCCGTATTTTGGCTGATATGGCCCCCAACGAAACGCCTGGTTTTAATTCTGCATAGATCGCGTAGCTGTTATTGCCGAAGCTACTGGTGCGCTGCTGCTTTACGTAACTTTGGGTAGCTTCAAGATAACTGAAAGGGATAACATATTTAAACTGAAACGTTGAATTAGCCGGAATATCTTTAATAACGCCGGTAACTTTTAAATTATCATGATTATCAACCCTTACCAATTTATTGGTAGGATCAATGTTTCCAAACAAGGCTCTCGCGGTTGATTCAGTAAGCACAATTGAAAAAGGATCTTTTAACGCTGCACCGGCATTTCCATAAATAAAAGGGTAACGGAACATCTTTAAAAAATCGCCGCCCGCCTGTACCCCATACCAGTAAAATTTCTTGTTACCAACCATTAGGCCATGCGCTCCCCAGCCATCCGTTTCAGCAACATGGGCAAATTCAGGAATGTTATTACGAAGGGCGTCGGCCAGTTTTAACGATGTAGACGAGAACGTGAGCGTATCGCCATTGCTGTTATAATTACGCATTATCTCGTACAATCGCCCGTTACCTGGTAAAAATTTATTATAGCTATACTGGTAATTTACCCATAGGCCAATTATCAAAGCCACGGCCATCCCCGTCGCCAGGCCTAAAATATTAAGTAAGCTGTAAACCTTATTGTTTAACAGGTTACGCCATGCGATTTTTAAATAGTTCTTTATCATGGGTTATTAATTATTGAATTAGTGAGTTAGTGAATTATTGATTTTTAACTGCTACCGCGCTCCCAAACTTTATCTTTTAACTATCGAATATTAACTGCCAACTGCCTACTCACTTCTAAGACTTTTCACCGGATTTGCAAGCGCCGCTTTAATACTTTGGTAAGCAATTGTAAACGCTGCCAGTAAAAAAGCTACCACCATCGGGATTAAAAAATACCATACATCAAAATGAATACGGAACTTATAATTCTGAAGCCATTTATAACTGCCCCAGTAAGCCAATGGTAAAGCAATTACGCCGGCTATTATAATTAAGCCAATAAAATCTTTTGCGATGAGCAGCAGTATATTACTTACCGACGCCCCTAATACCTTGCGAATACCAATTTCTTTAATCCTTTGGGCTATAGTGATCAGTGTTAATCCGAATAAACCCATACAGGCAACAAAAACTGCAAAACCCGAAAACAGGGTAAATACCTGCCCAAAATGCTGCTCGGCTTTATATTGCTGATTGAAAAAATCATCTAAAAAGAAATATTCAAATGCCGATTCGGGGAAAATGCTTTTATAAGTTTTTTCAATCTGTGCTATGGTTTGGGGTACGTTATTGCTGCTTAACTTCAGTTCGTAATCAGATGCGCTGTTGGCGTCGCTTAAACGAAAAACAATGGGCGTAAAATCATCTTTTAATGAAAGCTGGTGAAAGTTTTGGATCACACCCACAATTTCGTTTTGATACAGTCGGCCCCTGCCGTTCCGGGTTTCCACCAATTTGCCGACAGCGTCCTGCGGGTCCTTAAACCCTAAAGAAGTAACAGCCGCTTCGTTAACCATCATGGGCGAGTTTTTTGCCGCCCAGGCATTTGCAGAAAAATTATACCCGGCAACAATTTTTATTTTAAACTGATCAATAAAATTGCCCCCGATCTCGAAAGTTGAAAGCCGAAGGTTTTTTTCATCAGCCGACTGCGCATGGCTGGTGTACGCCATGGTGTAATCAATAACTTGCCCCGGTATGCTTGACGAAAGGCTTACACCCTGTACACGCGGGTTTCGTGCTGCCTCCGTTCTGAAAACACTATCTTTCAACTGGTACTTCGCATTATCGGCATCGGTTGCCCTCACATTCTGCGGGAAGACAACAACAAGGGTTTGCTTCATATCCATCCCCTTATTTTCGTTTTTCATATAATTCACCTGGCGGTAAACTACAAGCGTCCCGATCATAAATACTATGGTAGCGGCAAACTGAAAAACAACCAGGGATTTTCTTAACGTGATACTTTGTGCCGAATTCATGAACTTGCCTTTTAACACCTGTACAGGTTTATAACCCGAAAGCACAAGGGCCGGGTATATGGCCGATAACAGGATATTCAATGCTAAAAACCCCGTAAATGTCAATAAAAAAGGAATGTCTTTCCATAAAGTGAAACTGATATTAACCCCGCAAAGCTTGCTGAACCAGGGCATGGCAAGCAATACCACAAATATGGCCGCTGCCAGGCTGACAAGATTAAGCAGCAATGATTCGAAAAAAAACTGGTTAATTAATTGCAAACGCTGCGACCCTAATACCTTGCGGATACCAACCTCTTTTGCCCTTTCTATCACTTTGGCGGTAGAAAGGTTTAGATAATTGACATAGGCTATTATTAAAATAAGTGCTGCAATTATGCCCAGGTACCAAACCATATTACCATTTCCGCCGGGGCTTATCTCATCGGTTAAATTTGAATACAGGTGTATATCCCGGAGCGGCTGCAGTGTAAGCGATATATTGGTCAGGTTGCTTTTTCCCTGGGTGGGGCTATTGTTGTTTGTTTTGCTGATCTCGCTGATGCTGCTTTTCAAAAAGGCGGCTAATTTCGTCTCGAAAGTTTTTTGGATTGTTCCCGGAGATAGTAAAACGTAGGTATAACTATCGGGATAGCTCCAGTTGCCCGGATTTTGCCCGCTTGAATACACGAAATCAAATTGCAGCTGCGAGTTTGCCGGCACATCCTTAAACACGCCTGTAACAGTAGCCGTTATATTTGTACCGGAATTCTGTTCCTGTAAATTAATGATTTTGCCCATCGCATCCTGTCCGGGGAAATATTTCCTGGCCACTGCCGCAGTTATTACAACCGTATTCGGGGCATTTAACGCACCGGGTGTACCCTTTAGCAAGGGGAAGGAAAAAAGCTTCAAAAACGAGGCATCGGCACTGTAGATGCTTTTTTCGTTAAAAGCCCTTAAGGTCCCGTCCGGCTGGCGCGCGGCGGTTAACCCTTCCATTTTCACTATCCGCGTCATTTCCTGCACTTCCGGAAATTGTGATTTGAGCGCCGGGCCAACGGCGGAATATGTCCGTGGTAAATTTTCAATCAAATTTCCCTGGCTGTAATTCTGATGTTTTATCCGGTAAATGTTATTGGCATTTTTATGAAAGTTGTCATAGCTCATTTCGAAGCTGATGTACTGAACAATCAGCAGGCACGCGGCCATACCAATTGCCAAACCAAGAATATTAATAAACGAAAAAAGTTTTTGGCGAACCAAAACCCGCCAGGCGATCTTTAAATAATTCTCTATCATGGAAGATAATTATTGAATTAGTGAGTTAGTGAATTATTGATTTTTAACTGCAAACCTTTAATTATTGAATTAGTGAGTTAGTGAATTACTGATTTTTAACTGCAAACTGCTACTGCCCACTGCAAACTTTACTCTACTCCGTTTTCAAACTCTTCACCGGATTAGTCAACGCTGCTTTTATGGCTTGAAAACTAACCGTTAGTAAAGCAATAATTGCAGTAGCCATGCCTGCTAAAGCAAATATCCACCAGCTAACATCTGTTGGATAAGCAAAACTTTGGAGCCATTGGCTCATCGCGTACCATGCCAGCGGGAATGCGATAACCGAAGCAATAATTACCAGCTTTAAAAAATCTTTCGACAGCATTGAAACCAGGCTTTGAACAGAAGCGCCCAATACTTTGCGGATGCCTATTTCTTTTGTGCGCCGCTCGGCGGTGAACATAGCAAGGCCAAGCAATCCTAAACAGGCTACAGTTAACGATAAAAAAGTAAACACACTGAATACCTTGCCCACGGTTTTATCAGAGCTGTAGAGTGCATCAAATTCCTGGTCGAGGAAACTGTATTCAAACGGGTTATCGGGCATAAAGCTTTTCCATTTGCTTTGAATATTGCTGATGGCTTTATTGTAATCGCCGGGTTTTATTCGTACAGCAATATAGGATGTTCCAATATTATAGGTTTTTGAAGTTGTATAAAACAAACCAAACGGAATCATCGGGCTGTGCAGGGATTGTGCATTAAAATCTTTAACCACGCCTATTACTTTAAACTTTTGGTTTGTGATATTGCTGCCTGGATAAGTAATGCTCTTGCCCAGCGGATCCTTCCAGCCCAATTGCAATACAGCATTTTCATTAAGTATAACCGATGCAGAATCCTTAAAATCCCTTGAGAAATTTCTTCCTTCAGCCATTTTGAGTTTTAGCGTTGGCACATAGGCTTCATCAACAATAAATGATGTAAGGCTGATGTTCTTGTCGGCAGTACTCACATTTTCTCCGGTTGATTCCGGTACATAATAATCGGTAAATAAGTTTTTAGTAGGCATACTGGTGGATATGCTGGCATTAGCCACTTCGGGAAGGCGCAGCAGTTCCTGCCTGAAAGTTTCTTCGTTATTACCTAACCTATCCGCATCGGCAATCATCAAAACATTTTCTTTATTAAAGCCGAGATCTTTGGACTGATTATAAAGCAATTGTTTATAAACGATCATGGTGCAAATGATCAGCACGGTAGATATGGTGAACTGAAATACAACCAGCGCGTTCCGGGTAAAAAATCCTCCGCCTGAATTTTTAAAATCACCACTACCCCGCAAAATTGCAGCGGGTTTAAACGAGGTAAGAAAAAACGCAGGGTAACTGCCGGCAAGCAGGGCCGTTACAATTATCAGCGCCAGTAGACCTGCCAGGGAATATAGGCTAAAAAAATCAGACAGGCTTATTGATTTTGCTGCCAGCTGATTAAACGCCGGTAAACACAATAAAACGATAATAACGGCAATGAATGCAGCGATTAATGTATATACCAACGCCTCGGCCATAAACTGTGCGATAAGTTGTTTACGCACCGAGCCCAATACCTTGCGGATACCCACCTCCTTTGCCCTTTTTGCCGATTGTGCTGTTGCAAGATTCATGAAATTTACACAAGCCAGCAGAATAATAAACAAACCGATAGCCGCGAAAATGTAAACATATTTAATATCGCTCTGGGTGATAAACATCGTACCGATATTGCCCGAATACAGGTGAACATCTGCCAACCGCTGTAGCTCAAGGTCATATTTGCCGCCTTTTTTTATAAATGCATCAAAAGGCTGACCGATGCGTTTGAAAGCAGTTGCCGCCTGTACCCTTATCATGGCCGGAAATTTGGTTTCGATTTTTTTAATAGTGGCATCGTCAGTAGCGATATTATCCCGGAGTTTTACATACGTATCCATTTGCAGCCACACCCAACTCCAGTTAAAGCGCTTCACCGGCGGCATCCCTAAATTTGACTGCAGCACATCAAACTGCATAGAGGATTGCGAGGGCAGGTCCTTCAATACCGCTGTTACTGTAAAAGGCTTCATATACATATCAAAAACCAGGTTTTTGCCGATAGGGGAAGTATTGCCAAAATATTTTTTAGCCGCCCGTTCTGTTAAAACTACTGAGTTCGGCCCGTTTAAGCATTTGGCCCGGTCGCCCGCTAATAAGGGATAGCTAAATACCTGTAAAAAATTAGAATCTACCGAAAGGAGGCTTTTCTCGGTCAAAGAGCCTTTTTGGCCATTGCGAACAAAATGAATGATCTGATCGCCAGGCTTGTATATGCGTGTATAACTTTCTATTTCGGGGATATTATTAACCAGCGCGGCCCCAACGGCTGGTGGGGTTTGACCCGCCGTAAACTCGGAATTGGCCATCAACTCATGGGTGTTAACCCTGAATATCCGGTCGGCATTTTTAAAAAAGCGGTCATAGCTTAATTCATCGCTGATGTACAGGCTGATAAATACCACGCAGGCTAAACCTATGGCTAATCCGCCTATGTTAATTATACTGCTAACCTTGTTCCGCGCCAGGTTTCGCCAGGCAATTTTTAAATAGTTTTTTTTCATCACTTATCGTTCATTAGTTCACTTGTTCATTAGTGTCATTGTCTGAACCCGGATTAAGCTGATTTATCTTATTTCGCTGATAATTTGCATCTGGTTAATCACGTGAATCAGCTTAATCCGGGTTCAGACATCCTACTCTGTTTTAAGACCCTTCACCGGATTAGTTAAAGCTGCTTTTATAGCCTGGGAGCTCACAGTTAATAACGCGATAAATGCCGCTAAAATCCCCGCTAAGGCAAACATCCACCAGCTTAAGGGTACACGGTAAGCAAAAGCCTGGAGCCACTTGCCCATGCCGTACCATGCAATAGGTGTGGCAATAAC
>Ga0302309_10003895_pt1 | contig 11286 bp, 9 predicted proteins | sample III_Palsa_N1_1_FD_200453 | JGI IMG/M metagenome (GOLD analysis project Ga0302309, IMG submission 200453) | Peat permafrost microbial communities from Stordalen Mire near Abisko, Sweden - III_Palsa_N1_1 | ecosystem: Environmental > Terrestrial > Soil > Palsa > Peat permafrost | place: Sweden... | reverse complement strand
GCCGCGCACGCCGAGCGCCAGTCCGACCTGACCTTGCTGGCGCGGCAGGCGGTTGCGTTTGCCGCGGCCAAGCTGTCCGAGCGCGAGGCGGTGTTTTCGGCAGGTGCGCTGGCACGCGAGGCCGGCGATCACGGCTTCGGCAAGCTTTCGCATACCGATATCGCCAAAGCCGTTGCAAATGCGCATGAGACCGGTGCGCTCATCCCGCGTAATTTCGTCGACAAGGTTGGTGCCGACTTTGCGGGTTTTAAGACGCCGTCAGCGGTCGAGACCGAGCGCGCGATCCTTCGGGTTGAAGCCGCAGGCAGGGGTATGGCCGCGCCTCTTGCCGGGCACATGGCCGCCGCGCGGGCGGTCGAGCAGGCAGCGCGACAATCTGGTCGGGCAGGATTCGCATGGACCGATGGGCAACGGCGCGCGACCATCGATCTGCTTACCTCGCGCGATCGGGTTGCTGCCGTCCAGGGTTATGCCGGGACTGCCAAGACCACGACGGTTCTCGCGACTTATGCCCGCGAGGCAGAAAAACGGGGGATTGCCGTCACCGCCCTAGCACCCACTGCATCGGCCGCCCAGATTCTCGGCGAAGCCCTGTCCATGCGCAGCGATACTGTGGCCCGCCATTTGCTGGCGCCGGAGGCGCGCATGCCAGGAGCGGCAGCGGTGTGGATTGTCGACGAGGCCTCCATGCTCTCCGCACACGACATGGCGCGCCTCCTGTCGCAAGCAGACAAAGCCGGCGCACGGGTCGTGCTGGTCGGCGATGTGCGGCAGCTTGGATCGGTCGGGGCCGGGGCAGCTTTCGCCCAGTTGCAACAAGCGGGCATGCCGACCGCCAAGCTGGCAGACGTTGTTCGCCAGACCAATGCCGAGACACGCGAAGCAGTCCTGGCCTCGATTGAAGGCCACGCAGGTAAGGCTTTCGCCGCGCTCGAACGTGGCGGCGGACGGTTGATTGAAGCCAGGGACCGGGATGAGCGGCTCGACACCATGGCAAGCCTCTTCGTCGCGCTTTCGCCCCGTGAGCGCGCCCGCACGCTGGTGATCGAGCCGTCGCGTGCCGGTCGCGATCAGCTGACCAGCCTGATCCGCGATCATCTCGTCACAAAGGGCCAACTGTCGCCAGACAAGCTCTCATTCGAAAGTCTTGAGACGAAAGGATTGACCCGCGCGGAGGCCCGCGAAGCGGCGAGTTATGCCATCGGCGATGTCGTTCGCTTCACCCGCGATTATGACGCCAAAGGCATTGCGCGCGGCGAGGCGTTGCGCATTGCGTCAGTTGATCCAGAGCGCAACCGTGTTGGCTTGGTTGGCATTGGTGGGGTCGCAATCGAATGGCATCTTCGGCAATGGGGAGCCAGCCACGCCGAGGCTTTTGCCTCACGTCCCATGGATTTGCGGGAAGGAGACCATATCCGGTTCACGCGCAACGATGCTGCTATGGGACGGACCAATGGCCTTGCCGGCACAATCACTGGCATAGATGCCGCCAGCGGAGCAGCGACGGTACAATTTGCGACCGGGCGTGAGCAACAGCTCAACCTTGCCGATGCCGGCGATACGCACATCCGTCATGCTTATGTCCAGACTACCCACGCCGCGCAGGGCCAGACAGCCGAACGCGTCCTGATTCACGCCGACAGCCGCTCCACCAATCTCGTCGATCAAAAAATGCTTTACGTCACGCTGTCGCGCGCAAAGTCCGAGGCGATTGTCGTCACCGACGACAAGGCTCGTCTCGTCGGCGCCCTCTCCGAACGCGCGGGCGAAAAGCAGACGGCGCTGGCAACCGGAATTCCAAGTGCCGGAAAGGATATGACGATAGGAGCCGGGTTGTAATGGATGCTTTAAATCCTCCGCAGGGCCGGAAGATATTCATCGTTCGACTAATATCTAGGATACTTCGTCTTACCGCTCGGTGCGTACATTTCCAAAATGAAAGATCTGCGATTGAATTAAAGACAATACGTAACGGGCTCTGCTTCTCGATCTCTAGCTATCTCGTTACTACAGTCCGCCGAGGCGAAAGTTGTGTAACAAGTTCAATGCGGCACGCTTCGCTGAAAGCAATCAGGGGCTCGAACTCGCCGCTTGCGGCGATTGTCGGCAGATCATGAAGCGGCCGGCTTGGCGCACCATATATGGCGATCACGGCGTGGATCACGTTGTGCGCGGCTTCGATGACAGCCGGCGTTGAACCGAGCCGCATGCGTCCTACCAGCGCGTAAAGCCGAACGAGGTTCTCCACGTCATCGCGCTCGTGTCCGAGCGCATCGCCGTACAGCCGCGCGGCTTCGTCGATAAATTCAGCGTAGAGGAGTTCGCGCCTATCTCGATTGGCCTGAACGTCGCGGCTGCGCACCTGGACATGTTGCGTGATCCATGAAGTTATGGCGGAGCCCATTCCTCCGACGACCGCGCCGGCGATACCGATTAGTCCGGTGACACCGCCTGCGCTCATTTCTCGGACACGCGAAGCTGTGCGGACGGAGCCCATGCATTTTTAGCCATGATACAGCGACGTTTGCCGATTTTCATAAAGGGAAGTAGCCATTCGTTCGTTGGTTTACGACCGGACGATAATGCATTTACAATTGCAGGTCATGCTGAACTTTGTTCGTACCGATCAGTCTGTCGGAAGGCTTCCCCCGCGAGTTGTCGCCCGCAGGGTTATCTGCCTGGATCTGAGCGGCATGCGCTGTTTGCCGGGCATCTAGTGCAGTCGCAAACACATGCTGTTAGTCCGTCCGTTCACCCCAGCTTACTGCACCACATTGTGAACATTGCGTAGTCCTTGTCGCGGTGATGGACGTGCCCTCCGGCCAATCTGGCAACCGCGTGCACTTTTCCCGCCTGGAGACCCGCATTGCAAGCTCAACCATCCAGCCAGCCCTATGCCGGCAAAACGGCCGTCATCATCGGGGGCGGTGTCATTGGCGCTTCCTGGGCAGCGCTTTTTCTCGCCAACGGCATGAAAGTGATTGTCAGCGATCCCGATCCCGAAATTGCGTCCAAGGTAAAGGTGATGATCGACGCAGCAATGCCTGCCCTTCACGACCTCGGCTATCCCGCAACCGACCACCATTCCAATCTGTCGTTTGAAAAAGACAATTCAGTCGCTGTTGCCAGCGCGGATATTGTCCAGGAATGTGGGCCTGAAAAGGTCGAATTCAAACAGTGTTTGTGGCAATCGATCGAAGCTGCGGCGCCAGCCGAAGCATTGCTATGCTCTTCCAGTTCTACGCTGCCGGCGTCGCTGCAGGATGCCCGGATGGTTGACCGCGGGCGCCTCGTTATTGGCCATCCATTCAACCCTCCCCACCTGATGCCCTTGGTCGAGGTCGTGCCGACACCTGCCACAGATCCCGCGATTACGGCGCGTGCACTCGCTTTCTATACCGGCGTCGGCAAAGTGGCGCTTGAAATCAAGAAGGAAATCGGTGGTTTCGTAGCCAATCGACTCCAGGCGGCGATCTTTCAAGAATCGGTGTATTTGGTGAGCGAAGGTGTGGTCACGCTCGATCAACTCGATGACATCGTCACGAGTTCGTTGGGTATCCGCTGGGCGACGTCCGGCCCATTCCTTTCTTTCCATCTTGGCGGCGGAACGGGCGGTCTTCGTCATTTCATCGAACATCTCGGCCCGCCGATGGAAACAGCATGGCGCCATCTGGGGACAGCGCACTTCGACGATGCGACGAAGGAAAAACTGCTCGCGCAGCTCGAGACGTCATACGCCAAATCGTCCTTCGATGACCTTTCCGAAGCCAGGGACGCCAAGGAAGTTGCCGTTATCAACGGGCTGGCAAAGGTCCCAGCCGCTGGTTGAGCGGTCAGCCAAACTGCCTTTCCGTCTTTGAAACGAGGCTATCATGTCTGTAACGACCGGCGCATTGTTTGCGCAGCAGCTCCAATACAATCTTGACAACCGCGCGACCGACAGCGATTTCGACCTCGCGGCCGAAACCGAGGCGCTGTTAAACAGCGTGGGCGCGAGCACCGCCGAAAGCAGCGGGAAGCTGACTTTCTACGGACAGGACCCGATTGTGCCCAGCGTTGTCCGGTTCGGGGCGATGAGCGCTGTCGCACTTGCTGCCAAGGCGCAATTGATTGCGACAATCTGGCGCGAGCGCACGGGACATGCGCAAGACATTCATGTCGATGTTCGCAAGGCGCTCCGGCGTTTCAGTCCCTTTATCGATCGCCGCTGGGAAACGGTGAACGGCTATGACGGCGGTATCTATACAGAACCGGATACGCCCTTTTTCAGTACGATGTATGAAACGAGGGACGGTATGTGGGTGCTACCCACAAATTTCTACCCCAGGCTTCATCTTGCCGCTGCCACGCTGCTGAACGTACCGAGCACTGTCGAAGCGGTGACCCGCGCGATCGGCAATTGGGATGGCGAGGCACTGGAACACGCAGCCGTCGAGGCGGGCGTCGTCATGCCGCTCGGGCGTACTTTGCAGCAGATCCTGGGCATGGACGTGTTCCAGAGCGGACTGCGCGATCAGCCGTTGATTTCGGTCGTGAAGATTGCCGACAGCGATCCCGTGCCATTCACGCCCGACCCGAGCGATCCTCTTTCCGGTATTCGCGCGCTCGGCCTTGCGCATGTCATCGCGGGCCCTTCGATCGGCCGCGCCCTTGCGCTGCACGGGGCGGATGTCCTCAATGTCTGGTCGCCGGAGGACTGGGAACACAATGTGTTTCTCTATACCTCGCACATCGGCTCGCGTTCCACGATGCTGCGCATCAAGGATGCCGATGCGCGCGCCAAATTCATGGACCTGATGGCGGATGCCGACATTTTCTATGCAAACCGTCGCCCCGGCACGCTCGCCCGCCATGGCCTCAGCGCAGAAGAGCTTTGCAACTCGCATCCGGGGCTAATCCACGCAACCGCAATTTATTGCAACGAAAGCGGGCCATGGTCTGATCGGGTCGGTTTTGACGTCTCGACCGGACTGACAATGGGGTTGTTCTCACTCGAGGGCAGCGACGCCCGGCCGACGCCGCCGCCTATCAGTGTGGTCAATGACTATGTCGCCGGATGGCTCACCACGATCGGCATTCTTCAGGCGCTGCGCCGGCGTGCAGTCGAAGGCGGCAGTTACAAGGTTGTCGTATCACTTTCACGGGTCACCTTGTGGCTGATGTCGATGGGCATCTTCGACAAGGGATATGCCCAGGCGACCGCAGGCTCGAGTGACGCTCACACCTATATCGATCCCGATGTTTTCAGCGCGGCCACGCCGATGGGCATTTACAAAGGTGTTACCGAGCAAGTCGAGATGACCGAGACGCCCGGGCGCTACAAGTTCGTGATGGAACCTCGTGGCGCCGCCCAACCGGAATGGCTTTGAGCGCGTCGGCTTATCAATCCGTGGAGAAATCGTCATGAATATGGGCTCTGGCAGGCTTCTGCTTTTAAACATTGGCGCTCCCTCGCGCCTGCTTTCTATTGCACCGGATGGCTCGGACCTGCAGGTCCTGATCCCGGACCTGGGTGTTGCCCCGGACGGAATTGCCATCGATCCGATCGAGCGGCACATATTCTGGACGTACATGGGTACCAGCCATGATGCCGAAGATTTCTTCGTCAACGACGGGATGATCGAACGGGTCGATTATGATGGCGAACATCGAGAGACCATTATTCCCGAGGGCGGCACATTCACGCCCAAGCAAATGCAGTGTGACGCCGCAAACGGCCTGATTTACTGGTGCGACCGCGAAGGCATGCGCGTGATGCGTGCCGAAGTCGATGGTTCCAACCCGACGGTCCTTGTTCAAACGGGTACAACTGACGAACACCGCCAGGACCGCAAACGGCACTGCGTCGGGGTGGCGGTCGATCCCCTCAATGGTTTCCTGTATTGGACCCAAAAGGGGAAACCCAACGGAAACGAGGGCCGCATATTGCGCGCTGCCCTTGCGCTACCCCACGGCGCAGATCCCGCCAATCGGACGGATATTGAAGTCCTGTTCGAAGACCTTCCAGAGCCCATAGATCTGGACTGGATCGAGGAAACCGGCCATCTTTACTGGACCGACCGGGGCGATCCGCCAGCCGGCAATACCCTCAATCGGGCGCTGATCAGCCCCGGGCAGCCGATCATTAGCGAAATCATTCTCTCCGGGATGCTAGAGGCGATCGGTTTGGCAATCGATCGAAAGCACAAGCGAGCGTTCGTTGGAGATCTGGGCGGTTTTGTTCGCATGGTCAGTCTCGACAACCCGGGACCAGAAACGATCATATTCTCCGGGCATGGGCCGCTTACCGGCATTGCCTATCTTGAAACATGACACCCCTGGCTTGGCCGTTTTGCGTCGTAGCAGCGCTGTACGGCGTTGGTCACGCGGCAGCACAGACTTTGCCGGAAAACGGGCAAACGCGTGCGCTTGCCGACAGCCAGGTGGGCCAGGGGTTTTATCTTCACACAGGGCCGGGCGCGCTCGTCTTTTCCGCAAGTGCGATCGTAAGGGAAACCGGGGCAGTTCTTCCGGGCGGGACAGTGAGCATTGCCCCTAACCTGACAGCAATAACCGAGCTCGGTTACCGGTGGCGTCATGTCGCTGTATCGTTGACGGGCGGACTACCGCCGCGCGCTACGGTGGACGGGGCAGGGTCGCTGGCGCCACTTGGTACGCTTGGACATATTCGTTATGGCCCGGTCGTCCTGACGGCCCACTACCACATTGGCGGATGGGGACGTTTCCAGCCATATATCGGCGGGGGACCTGTCTTGCTGCTGATATTCAAAGACACCGATGGTGCCGTGTCTCGTCTCGACGTGCGGGATCATCTGGGCATCTGCGCCCAGTTGGGAACAGAGTTCACGCTGTCCCGCCATTGGTCGTTGTTCGTTGATGCCAAAAAGGCCGCGCTGAAAACCGATGCTACGGCGTGGCTGGGCGTCGCTGCGATTGCTGCGGATATCAAGCTTAATCCGCTTGTCGCAAGTGGCGGGCTGTCGTTTCGCTTTTGACCAGGAAGGTCAACATCGACTAACTGATGTCGGTAAGGAAAGGCTTGATCATGGGTGATTTCGATCCGACCATACTGGCGCGCGCACAGTTCGCCTTTACTGTTTCGTTTCATTTCATATTTCCCTCATTTACCATCGGGCTCGCAAGTTACTTGATGGTGCTCGAAGGTTTATGGCTGAAAACCGGCAGCGGGATCTATGCCAACCTTTACCGGTACTGGCTCAAGATATTTGCAGTGGTGTTTGGTATGGGCGTCGTGTCCGGACTGGTAATGTCTTACGAGTTCGGCACCAACTGGTCGGTGTTTGCGACAAAGGCAGGGCCAATCGTGGGCCCGCTGATGGCCTATGAAGTCATGACCGCTTTCTTTCTCGAAGCAGGCTTTCTTGGTGTCATGTTGTTCGGCATCAGCAAGGTCGGCAAAGGGTTGCATTTTCTGGCGACCTGCATGGTTGCGCTCGGCACGTTGATTTCCACAACCTGGATCATCAGCGTGAACAGTTGGATGCAGACGCCGATGGGCTATGCGATCAATGCCAAGGGCCAATTCGTACCGGCAGGATCGTGGCTCTCCATCATCTTCAATCCGAGCTTTCCATTCCGCCTCTGCCATACGGTGCTGGCGGCGTATCTTACGACGTCGCTTGTGATCGGTGCAGTCGGCGCGTGGCATTTGCTTACAGACTGCAGTAATCCAGGCGCGCGCAGAATGTTTTCCATGGCCATGTGGATGGCCGCGATCGTGACCCCGATCCAGATTTTCGCTGGCGATACGCAAGGGCTCAATACGTTCGAACATCAGCCGGCCAAGCTGCTCGCGATGGAAGGCGATTTCGAACCGAGCCCCCACGGTGCACCGCTCATTCTATTTGGGTTGCCCAGCAATGCCCTGGGACGGGTTCTCTACAAAGTCGAAGTTCCCCATATTGGCTCGCTGATTTTGAAACATGATCCTTTCGCTTCAATGCCTGGCTTGAAACAGTTCCCGCGCGAACATTGGCCTCCTGTGGCGATAGTATTTTGGTCGTTCAGGATCATGGTCGGCCTGGGATTTGCCATGCTGACGCTTGGGGGGGCGAGCCTTTTGGCGCGTTGGCGCAAGAGTCTTTATGATTGGCCATGGCTGCATCGCGCCGCGGTGATGATGGGGCCTGCCGGCTTTGTCGCGGTGATCGCTGGCTGGACGACGACGGAAGTCGGTCGCCAGCCATATACCGTGTACGGGCTGCTGCTCACCAGCCAATCTCACTCGCCTTTGGCAGCGCCGGCGGTCGCCGCATCGCTGCTGGCGTTTGTGCTCGTCTATTGCGGTGCGTTTGGCGCGGGCATCTATTATCTTCTGTGCATGATGGCACGGCCACCCGAAGCACAGGAAGCGGAACCGGCGTCGATACCGGAACGTGTGGCGGGAATCTCTCCGGCGTTCCCTGTCGGTGCTCCTCTCGCAGCGGCGGACCCATCCGATGCATAATATCGACCTGACCGTCATCTGGGCGGGGATCATCGCATTCGCGGTCTGCGCTTATGTCGTCCTGGATGGATTTGACCTGGGCATCGGCATCCTTTTCCCGGCTTTCCAGGTTGGCGCCGAGCGGGACCAGGCGATGAACGCGATTGCACCGGTATGGGATGGCAACGAGACCTGGCTGGTAATGGGCGGGGGTGGATTGTTCGCCGCGTTCCCGCTGGCTTATGCCATTGTGCTACCGGCAACGTATCCACTTATTATTGCCATGTTGCTCGGGCTTACCTTTCGCGGCGTTGCCTTCGAATTCAGATGGCGCAATGCCGGGCATCGGCCGTTTTGGGATATAGGCTTCTGCGTAGGCTCTGCGACCGCGGCATTGGCGCAAGGCATGACGCTTGGTGCCATTTTGCAGGGCGTTCATGTTGAAAACGAGGCGTCTGCAGGCGGCTGGCTCGATTGGCTCAGTCCGTTTACGGTGTTGACGGGGTTATCCGTGCTGACCGGATATGGGCTGCTTGGGGCGACTTGGCTGGTGTTCAAGACAACCGGTACCACGCAACAATGCGCGCGCCGGCTGGCGCTATGGCTCGGTGCCGGGACACTGGTTGCCATGACGGCAGTAAGTGCTGCGACGCCGTTCCTGGCGTATGACTATTGGCGGCGCTGGTTTTCGTTGCCCGGCGTCATCCTGACGGCCCAAGTGCCGTTACTCGTGGTGATTGCCGCAATCTTCTTTTTCCTGAGCCTGCGCCGGGGCGCTGAACTTTTACCATTTCTGATCGCCTTGGGACTTTTTTTGCTCGGCTTTGTCGGACTGGGAATTAGCATTTATCCCTATGCGGTGCCACGTGTCTTGACCTTATGGGATGCCGCGGCACCTCCTCAAAGCCAGAGCTTCATGCTGGCTGGGGCGACCGTCATCATTCCGATTATTCTACTCTACACTGCCTGGTCCTACTGGGTTTTCCGGGGCAAAGTCAGCACGCACGGATTTCACGAATGACCTCGACGTGGATCAAGCAGTTGGGTTGGCTAATTGCCATTTGGACTGCCAGTGTGATGGCATTGGCTGTGGTGGCAGCGCTCATGCGCTGGTGGTTGCGGCATTGATCCGCAGGATGCGTGACCAATTTCAGGAGGTTGTTTCCAACTGGCCTCTGATGGACGGCATGTACGCTTTGAACGGAAATCCTATTTCTTGGCCGTGCTCTCCGCGCGTCCGAACGGAGCCGCACCCAGATCCACTTTCGTTGCCACGTCAGATCGGGGCAACGATTCTAATTGTCCAAGTTTGGGGTTTGGAAACTTTCGTGTAGCACCGGTGGGCGTCTGGCCGCGATTGTCACATGTCGGGAATCGACCACACCCGGTCAGTCACCTCAGCCATTAGGAACGTCTGCTCCGGACAACACCTGCCGATCTGTCGTTCCGAAGCGGACGGTCTGCAATGCGTCCTAATCTCAGACGTTACAGTGATCCGGGCTACGACTGCAAAGCGGACATCTACCCTTCCTCCCTTGATTGACCGAGCTTTGGGACGAACTGGAAAAGGCTCCTTTGGAAGCGCTAAGGTCCACAAACTGACATTTTCGACCTATGGTCATCAGGATAGGCTGAGTGAAATGGCAATGCTGTCGCGACAAGCACTGCGGCTATGCCTACAGCAAATCTTAGAAAGCGTTAGCTCCGAGCGCCTCGCTAACATACGGTAGGGAATGCCCCCGACGCGAACCTTCCCGACAATATCCGACCTCAAAAAGGGAACCACGATCGCGACGGCTGAGCTCCACATTTCCGGCGGCGTCAGGGCATCGCTCGCAGAAAATGGGCTGTGGTCGGTAAAGCCAGTTTTTATTGCGGGAGAGCTCAAGGCGCTCGCACCCATGTCTCTTAATCATGTCGCCAGCTTTGCCCGATCAATCGGTGGCGAGCTGATCGGCTGCGATGAAATTTCTGGCATCGGTTCACTGCTACCAACCCGGGTCTGGGTACCTCTCGACGATCCGTACCCCTTTACGACGCAACCCGCCGACCTCTGGCAGGCAATCGCTGCCCAAGCATGGAAAGCAGGAGATGACGAGTACCAAGCTTTCGCGAGCCATATCTCCCTTAGTCTTCGTGCGGCGGGAATCCGGCTACGCGATGCGTCAGATCATTACACGGCGCAATTATTGGCCGCGATCTCGGCGAAGCGGGAAGCTGGGGCACGGTTCAGCAACATGCCTTTGAGTGACATACATATCGCCTTTCATTCTGTGCTGTCAGAACTTGCTAGTGCGAGAGATTATTTAGCGGCGGCAATTGCGTTCCGCTTAGGCGCGCCAAAGAAATACGACGCGTTGAATAGAGTGAGAGAATGGCTTGCAGTGGCTAGCCGGGCCGATGAGCGATCAGACCCCATTATCGCCCACATCTTGAAGGCAAGCGATCCAGCATCAGCCGATCCATGGCTGTACCACTTGACCGAATATCGAAACCGATTCCTGCATAAGCGACCTATGGGCGCGTCAGATGAAGCGGTGCGAATTAGATACGACCTTAAAACTCACGACAGCATCAATGTACCAATCATTGAGGTGCCGCTGGGAGGGGACGATCCTTTTCGGCCTGGCCAAGACGCGCTGCTTTGCTTCGTCCAACTCTATCGGAAAATGAACAGTTTGATGGCGCAAGCAGCGGCCGCATCACCCTATCCTGAGGTGGTCCCGGAAAGTTGGACAGGGTGCTAAGCTCTCCCGCGAAGTAAGGAAGCGGGCATGAAGACGACGAGAAAGCGGTACAGTTCGGATTTTAAGGCGAAGGTCGCGCTGGAGGTGATCCGG
>Ga0302309_10003892_pt1 | contig 11292 bp, 9 predicted proteins | sample III_Palsa_N1_1_FD_200453 | JGI IMG/M metagenome (GOLD analysis project Ga0302309, IMG submission 200453) | Peat permafrost microbial communities from Stordalen Mire near Abisko, Sweden - III_Palsa_N1_1 | ecosystem: Environmental > Terrestrial > Soil > Palsa > Peat permafrost | place: Sweden... | reverse complement strand
CCCCAAACACCAACACGCTAACAAAATCCGGGTCAAATGAAGTATTTGCTGTATTGGTAGTTCCAATTGTAAGCTCTGCAGCCGACTCTGCTGTGCGAAACACAAATCCAGGCAAATCCATTGAAAATCCGTAGGCATTCAAGGCCCCAGTCAGTGGTGTATTATAGGTAATAACATACACCCCAGCCGATGTCCGAGCCACAGTGGAGATATTCACGGATTGCTGAATCGTCACCACACCACCGGCAACCGAAAATCTCACCCAAGCTGCCGCTGACTGCACTGCCAACTTCGCTGCTCCTGCTGGTGCATATACCCCCGCCGACACTGCGTTTAAAAATGCAGATGTAATTGGGTTGTTCTGATTGTAGTCCTGGAAAAACGGTATGCCTGCCATAACCTACCCCTTAAATAACACCTTCCGCCCAGCAAGTTACAGAAATAACAGCCCCGTTAGTTACACTGACTGCGTTCGCTAAAAATCCCGTCTTAGTAACTGTTAAAGGGAACGCGGAGACTCCGGCACTCGTACCTACGGTGCAAGTGACTTCAGGAGCAACTGTAAAGGCTACTGGAAAACTTACGTTCGCATTCCCAACAAACAAGGAAGATCCATAAGCAGTTCCAGTAGTTATTGACGTAGTAACTACTTGCTTATCACGTTCATAAAAAGTGGTCGTACTCAAATTACTCAGAGTAGTGGGGATGTTAATATAGGTATTTTTTCCTATTTTTCCGTTAGTACTCCCTGTTGAAATTGCTATACCTGAGGGAGAGCCCCCATTACCAAATATAGAATTCCCTCCAACGTAAAAGCCATTAACTGCAGTTAATGCTATGGCACTTCCCGTAGTGGAGGACATTGTAATGACATTATCCCCAACCACTACATTGTAGAAAGCCCCCGAACCGTCAGTACTCACAGCATTAGCATTGATAGCTAACTGATTGCCCACAATTTCAATATTCGATACTGTGGAAGTCCCGGAAGACCTAGACAGTTCTATAGCCGAACTAGTCATATTTTCAATAGAGGTACCGTTGATCAAAATATCACTGGTACTTGCTGTTCCATTGAAACCCACAAAAAAGCCGAAAGTTCCGCCGTTGATCTTGCTGCCGATGACCTTGATTCCTCCAGACGAGTTCCACACAATTGAAGGAACCGCGTTGGAATTGGAGAAGGTACTTGCAACAATAGTACTATCCCCAGAGTCAGGATTATTTGCATTTGCAATGAGTAAATTCTGCTGCGAAGCCTCCTGTAACCAAGAATTTGCTATAACCCAATTAGAAGCTGGGCTCATTGTTATATTTACAGGAAAAACAACCACATTTACCGAATCTATTCTTGTCCCTGAATTTTCCCCAGAACTAGCAGTAACAAGAAGACCGGAGCCCCCAGTTTTAGTATTATTGGCTACCAGCTTAAAATTTGCGAAATAGCCCGGATTGTTGGAGCTGTAAGTAATCGCATTAGAAGATGTAGTATCTATAGCAGCCAAGACAGTCTGTGTGAAGCCATCTCCCACTATCCCGCCATTAAGCTGCACCAGTCCAGACTGAAACAGACATACCCCAGCCGGGTAATGTATGACTCTTCCGGTATTAAATGCTGCCTGCATTGCTGATGTGTCATCATGGGAATTGTCGCATCTAGCCCCCCACTGCTTGCCCTCTAGGGGGCCAGTAGGAGAAAAATTAGCCACCCAGCAATTCCCGTTAGCCCCTCTAACCTGTGATCCGTTATCACCGGCCCCAGCACTGATAGTACAAGGAGCGGCAGTAGCTACATACAATAATGGTGGGGCATCTCCAGATGTCGTAAACCCCAGTCTCCACACATTAGCAGCAGAAGCCGTCGAAGTTGCCTGCAGTGCAGCGTTGTTAGCAACAGTAGGAGCTGCTGTCCCAATGGCACCAGCTACGAAAGCCGTAGTAGCCAGTTTTGTGGAACTATCACCAGTTGTCGGGGTAGGCGCTGTCGGGGGGAGGGTGAAATTCCCCTGCCCAGTAAACTGTGATGTACCATTAACAACTAAATTATTAACCGGAAAGGTCTGTGCGGAAGCTGCCACTGACAACAGTAACAGCAGAACCGATGCGAGTATTTTTTTCATACCGAAACTCCAGCTGCATCAACCCAAATTGCAGGTACTGTTTGAGATGTCCACACCATGAATCCAAGTGTGGTATCGAAATAAGGTTGTCCTATAAACGAGGGGACAGGTCTTTGTGCTGTTGATCCTGACCCTGGAGAATTCGCCAGCACAAAAGCAGCTAGAACAGACAAGGGAATATCCGCTGTCTGCCCAGTGACAACTCCTGTGCAGGTATCCGTTCCCTGGAGCGCTCGCCCGTTTAAGGGATATGACCCTTGCTCTGCCATGAAAATCCCCTAAAAGTTATCGACGACGACGCGCACTTATCACACCTGTGGCCGTTAATGTGCTCACAGTGAAGCTAGACTGCGCGATTAGATACACTGTAGTAGTTGAAGCCACGTTAATTCTAGTCTGTGGCGGGATCAAACTTATCTCTTGATTAGCGGATACGGCCAAGGAGGAAAAAGCATACAGTGGAATTGCGGGAAATGTAACCGATGTGGTGCTTATACCAGAAACTTCGTTCGCAATAGTCGTTCCAGTGGCTGGGGTGAAGTATATATTTCCTGTAACATCCCAGTCCCCCGCAGTAAGACTTATACTAGTTACATTTGCAGGGGTATTGCTTGTGAGGGGGACGTTAGTGCCAGTCGCAGTTACAAATTCCCCTATACTACCAGCTTGTGCGTTGTCTGCCACTGTGGTCCCAACGACCCCCGAAACGGATTGTGGCTTGAACGTGCTGCTCATTACAACCGTAGTAAAAGCAGCAGCTGCCGGGGTAATACCGCCAAGTATTACGTTATTTGCAGTACCCCCAGTTGCCGCGAGGGCAGTTGTTGCTTGGGCTATAGTTGCATAAGTGGAAGCGGCACTAGCTGCGGTCAAATAAGAGGCGGCAGCAACTCCACCAAGTGTGGAGGCGTTGATAGCTGTGTTGCAGGCAAGGCCAGCTCCGGAAGTCCATTGCAAAGCACTGGAAGAGGTACTGCAAGAGGGGGCAGAGATAGCAGTAGGAGAAGCAGCAGAACCAGCCGCATTAGCTACTAAAGTATTTGCCAACTGTGCCGCCAAGTAAGGTAATGGCAATGAAGCTGTTGGGAGGGAGATCGTTCCCGTAGCTGTCAGGCTGGCAACAGAAACTAAGCCAGAAAAACTAGCTGTAGTTCCGCCCACCGAGCCGGTAAACACTGCCCCAGTTAAAGGTGCGTAGAGAGCAAACTGGCTGTTGAGTTCGGCCGCAGTGAGGACCTGCCCCGGAATGAATTGAGCACTAGCGACAATCGACCAGAGAAGGCCGAAGGCTAAGAGTATTTTGCGTGTCATCCTAAGGTGCTCTCATTGAGAATGAAGTTGATGTCGAGTTCGTAGACCGGACCACCAGGGCGTGGTGGGTTGGCAGCTGAAGGTGTGCCTGGGGGGTAGATCATCTGGCCGTTAGTGTCGAGAATCGGGCAGCCGTAAGTGTCCTGGATAGCCCACCCACGGTACTGCTGGATAGATGGGTAGAAGGCAGTGTTGACGAATGCAGGGACGGAGCAACCTGGGATGGCGAATCCGGGGATCGCGTTCTCTCCCTGCAAGGTGCAGAATTCGACATAGGGGAATTCAGTGGTGTCGCAGCGTGGTGGGCGGTAGGGGCGGGACCAAGGGACGGATTGGTCATCCTTAACTCCGCGTAAGAAGTCCTGCGGATTCCTCAGTTCACGATGGTGCCTACAGACATATAATCCGTTCCAAGTAAACATAGCCATATTGGACTTCTGCTTCCGTCCACACAGGTCGCAAGTAAAATTCCAATTACCACTGCTATAAAAATCTGCCTCGCCCGGACCCGGCATCTCAATCTCTCCAGCACCTGTTGCTCTTGATGTCAGACACCAGCGAGCGATTTATATCATAAAAGAAAGCTATACGAGCCTGCGTGAATAAACGACATTTCAACAGGTCTCGAATTTCAGTAACTTGCTTTCTAGTGACGATTACCATTCCATGAGATTCACCTTTAGCCTGCCGACTTCTATTAACACAGTCATCGCTGTTATCTTGATGTGTTCCTGGTTCTAGGTGGGATAGCTCACAACACCTAGGATTATCGCAAGAATGCCTGAGCACCAAGTCGTCGGGGATGTCGCCAACAAACAATTTATACATCAGTCTGTGAACTAACTGGGTTTTGCCTTGATAAGTGACTTTACCATAAGGCATCTTATTAAACACTTCCCCAGTCCAAATAAAACAATCACCAACTCTCACGCAGCGATTAATTAAATCCTGCGGTTCTAGTCTAGCAACCATGATTTGCCTCTTCAAATACCCTCTGAAATAAGGAGTTAGCGCAATCGGCAGAGGAACCGACTTTCAGGCTGCAGACCCTAGCGCGCTCCAGTTTGGTACTACCCGTTTCTCACCGGGATTACAAAAAGTTAATGTATGTCGAAAACTACACCACGGTTCCTGTCGCATCTCTCCATACCGGAGGGTTCACGGCAGTGCACCAAATGGGCTTATTCAGCGTGGTATCCAGCATGTGCTGACCGATCAATGCATTGTTAGGCCGTTTTGCTGTAGGAGCTGCAGCATTGAAATTCCAGCTAACTGTAGCCTGTAGCTGTTGAAACCATTTGGTGTCGGCTCCTGCCGGGGGAACCGGAGGCAGTACCAGGTTATTTTGCCCTGACATTAGTAGCTCCAGCTAGTGCAGTAGCCATACTTCTGCAGGACAGGCAATTGGTCTCGGAGGCGGTCACCGATGTCGGTTCGGTACATTGGAGAATTGGGAATCTCCAGCTCCGAAAGATGGCCGTAGGCATCGATTTTAGCCTCCTCCACGGTCCTACCGACACCCGTTACCGTAGCGATAGCATTCCCCGCCGTCACCATCATAGGGACTGTCGCCCCCTTATCATCAATCCCCTCCCCAAGCTTCATATTGAAGGGATGGAAGAAATAACGGTTCTCTTTAGTGATGCCCCAGACAGGGAAGCCGGAGAGCTGCTCCTCTTTAAGATGGTGGTTGGGGAAATCAGGCATGGCAACGAACACCCCAAGGGCTATCTCATCGGAAGGTTGGAACGTATCTCGACCATCTACGGCATCCTTCATCCAGCTGCCCACATCGTGATGGAGGACCTGCTGAATTAGGAACAGAGGCCAGCCGTGCCGGGAGGTGAACTCAAGAGGGTTCAGGAGCCCCTTACGCGGACCTTCCGTACCGAGCATCACCGCCACGTCGATATAGCCAGTGTAGCCGGAGCGGATTAGAGCTGCCTCTACAGGAGCTAGCAATTCCATAGCCAGCTTACTCTCTGCGAAGGGAACGTATTTCATCACCGTTCCCATTTCGCCAGTGTTGGGCCCACGCTCCTCGTTCATCAGCTTTTTGAATTCGAAATTCTCCAGGACATGCCCAAGGAAGCCGTTCCGGCCCATCCAGCCACCAACTGCCACTTCAATCCCAGGGCAGAATTCCTGAAAGATAAACGGGCATGGCTTTTTAATCGTCCGCTTCCAATGCTGGAGCATGAAGATCATGTCTTTTGCTGACTTGCTGACGTAGCTGAGGGCTTTATCCACATCGGAGCAGGGTTTGCACACATACCGGACATCCAAATGGGCTTTCTGATGGGAGATGGCATCGTCCCAATTGGAGAATTTAATGCAAGGGAGGCACTCGATTCCGGCCTGCTCCAGCACTTCCTGTCCCTTCAACCGGTCCATTTCCCAGGAAGTACCTTCCACGTTGGCCGAGAATATAGGAAACCCGCGTTGTCGGTAGCCTTCCAGCCGCTTCATATAGCGGCAGTTGTCACTTACCAGAATCAGATCTGCCCATGCCATTGACCCTTCCCAGGTGGGGACCTTTCTGACTAGCCCGTCGCCAATGGAAACCCGTTCGAAGGTCTTTTCATCAGGGGCTATCCACACCCGGACGTCGTGACCCTGGGCCTCGCAGCGCATGGCGAAGTCCAGAAAAAAGGCGGAGCTATCAATAAGAAGGATTTTCATTAAAAACAATCCGAATTGCAGAGCCAGAAAGGTCTTCCGCAGGGGCAACAATCACAGGAAGGATTAATTACAAATCCCGAACGGAGTGAGCAAAACACTAATGCGGTCATTCCAATACCTTCCATTATAAGTAAGCCCGAGCGGAGCGAGAGTAAAACACTGCCAACTTGTTACAGCAGTTCTCTTAAGAGAGCTTGCGCGTGCGCGCGATGGGGGAAGTGTAGCAGCAAGTTGGGGACTGCTGTTTACTGAAGGGGATGTTGAGGGATGGGGTGGGGGACTCTCGCTAACGCTCGGGGTTTTCGACCGGGATTAACAAAAAGTAATGTATGTCGAAAACGAAAAAGCAGTATTGTTTCCTAGCCCGGCAACCCGAAAACCGAAAAGCCAGCAGAAAAAGCCCGCCAGGATCTCTCCTTCGGGAATTTTCCGTCTGCACACAGGAAGCTGGTATTTATTTATAGTCCCTCGCTGGCCAAGACCAGTCGAGCATTAGGCGGTGTATCTGGGTTGGACTCCACTCTGCAGCTAGTGTGCAGTAAGACAAGAAAGTTGAGGGGGCGAGGAGAGGGCCTTTCCGTGGAAGGGGATCAGCCTTCCCCCTCTCTTCACCATGTAGAGATTATGCCGGATTCCGTTGACGATTGCAATAGGGGAGGCTCGCGAATCTACCTACCGTCACTCCCCCGGACACCCTCATCCGCTCTAGTAGGTACTCCCAAATCCGCGAGCCGTAGGCGAGGCATCCCTACTTCACGTAAAATCCCTTCTTTTCCAATCAGTTACTAATCGACCGGGATTACAAAATAGTAATAGCGGTTAATTACTCCCTCGGATCCTGTCCCGCATAATTACCCCCCGCCGAATACACCGCCCCCATAATCATCCTCTGCATCAGCCCGACCGGAGGCTTCCCCGAGTAGGCCTTCAGTAGCCCTTCCACGTCCTTAGTAAGAGACTTCATCCGATCAGGGCTCAGCATCTTCCCATCGGTCAGCATAGGTTTCAACCGCTCGTTCCACTGTTTCTGCAACGTCCCCTCTTTCATATCAGCCGTGATCTGCCTCACGCTCCCTTCCAGAGCTTTCCTTCCTTCAGGGGTCTGCGAGCTGATCCTAGCCGCCAGCCGGGTCTGCTCAGGCTTGCCATTGAGTAAGAGGTCGCGGACTGCCTCTGGCCGCTCCCCACCGTTCAGAATAGCCTTCAGGTTCGTTGCTGGGGCCGCGGCCGCTTTCGTAGCCTCCCCTGCAGCCTTCCCACCTTCCTGCAGCACCCTCTGTTGGGTATCTACCGAGCCTTCTCCCATCTTTCCGACTCTGCTAATGACATCTGCCCTTTCCTTCGCTGCGCCTGCCTCCGCTTCCGGTAGGATAGCTCCTGCCCGTTTTGCCAGTCCTTCCGCGCTCGCGCCAGCCTTTGTTGCTGTCGCTTCAATTTTTCCAAGTCTCGTTGCATAGTCAGCTACCGATTTAGATAATCCAGGAACTTCCCGAACCCAGTCCGAATTCTTCTGAGCAAATTGCTGAACCTGTTTGGCCGACATTCCTCGTAATTGACTGCTGACGTAACTACTCCCTGCCCGTTGCACCAATCCCGAATCTCCGGTGAGTTCCTGTAAGTCTCGTACTGACTGCTGGCTGGAGAAAAACTGCTTTGGTACTCCGTTGGGATCAGCGGCAAATCTCTCCGGGTCAATTCGGTCAATAGCCGCTGCTTTGCCACCTGCACCCGTGCCAAACTTTCTAAGTCCCAGCGACGCGTCATGATATTGCTCCTGCATCATTTGCTGAAGGTTGGTTCCAGCAGCATCCTTGCCTACGAATTCCTTCTGGATATCGCTGATCTTCGCATATAACTTCCCAGCCACATCCTTCCCCACTGCCGAGTATCCTTCCACATCCCGCCCACCGAGGACATCCCCCAGTTTCCTCCGCACTTGATCCAGCGCCTCAAATGAGGGATTTTGCAGGGCCTCATTCACCTGCCCATACACCCGCAGTGTACCCTGATCAGTAGTCTGCCTCGGAGATGCCGCCGAATCGGTCTTTCCCTTGATATAGCTCTTCAGATCCTTCATCCCTTCTGTCTGCTCTACCGTCTGCCCGGCCTGCTCCTTGCTTTTTACTATCGAATCCCGCTGATCCTTCAGGTTGTTGTAGGCTTTCGTCCGGGCATCGATAGCTGCTTGATGCTCCTGTGAGACTGCTGTTTGCAGCTCCTTCCCGATATCCGAGATCTCTCTAGGCTGCCCAACTACCCGCAGTGACGGCTCTGCCTGTGCCAGCACCTTTCCTGCAGTAGCCATCCGATTTCCAGATGCCTTATTCAAATCTGCTGCCCGTTTCTTCGCTTCAGCAACGATCTGATCCGCGCGAGCCTTCCCATCGTCCAGCACCTTCTGGGCTGCTTTTGCATCCTGCGATCCCACATCAGCAGCTCTCTGCCGGGCATCCGCCATCACTTTCTCACCGGCTTTCTGCGCGTCCTGGATATGCGCATCTGCCCCCTGTTGCAGAGTCTGATGCAGAGCATTCGCAGGCACCCCGGCATCTTCAACCCCCCTGAGAGCTGCTGCAGCCTTCCCCACATTCGCATCCGTAGCAGCCATCAGCCCCAACTTCTCCGCTACCGCTCCAAACAGTCCTTTTGCTTTCGCTGCCAGTGCTATCCCTGGACCTGCTGCCATCCCTCCGACCAGTCTAGCTGCATCTGCGGTTCCCTTAGAGGCTCCTGCAGCTTCAGCTGTTTGTCCTGCGGTCTCTCCAACTGCTCCTGATAACATCCCGGCCCCGGCAGAGGTCCATCTAACAGCTCTAGCTGCCGTGCCTGCTTCCATGAGAGCCGCACCGATCGTCGGTCCAACATCGGGGATAAAGCTAAGTGCATAGCCAGCTCCGGTGAGAATTTCAGGAGAGGCTGCTCCGAGTGCCCCGCCAAAGGCTGTGGAAGTGCCAATAGCCTCCAGAGCCGATTTGACTGTGGGGGTAGGGATGGGTCTGCCAGCCTCGTCCATCTTGAGATCAGGCTTGAGGTCGGCAATGGCTTGCTTGGCACGGCTACCGGCTGTGGAAGGGGCTGCTTCCTTTGCAGTACCTGCAGAAAGCTGCTGTTGCAGCACCTGAAAGGCTTGTTCCTGGGTAGCCCCCTCTGGGCCAGTTACCGTATAGCTCTTACCTTCCGGCGAGGTCAAAGTGAAATCGGGCATAGGATTCTCTTATTGATGAACTTTCACTGACCAACCAGCTGGTAACGGGGGTGCGGAAGTACCTTTGCCAGGGTCAGCTCCTCCAGGAAGAGGGGCAGCCGAATCGTTATCCGCACTATCCCTGACCGTGTTGAGCAGCTTCCTGTAATTCCCCTCCATTCCCTGCAGCTGCTTCTTCTGCCTGCCACTAGCCGCAGCAAGTATCTCGTCAGGTTTCGGATAGGCTTCCAGTTCCTTCACCGTCTCATCCCAGTTCGCACGAACCTTCGGGTCTGCTGGGTCTGGGGTGGATTTCAGCCTGGTCAGGGCAATCTGGGCCGCAGTGGCTATCTTATAGGCTGCGGTCATATTCGTATCCCCGGCATTCGGGGTGGTTTGCGACTTCACCTCATTGATAACCGATTGGTTAGCCCCTCTCCCCCCACCGAGCGTCATAATCCGGGACAACTCCGTAGAGAGTCCAGAGGAGGACGTCTGGAACATTTGTATCTGCTCCGGTGTCAGTGCATTGCTGCCAGTCTTTTCAATCGACTCCACAAACCCGTGATCGGTGATATGAGCGAATGGGCTGTTGGTAGTGCCAGTCGGGAACAGGGACATGGATTTCAAGTTACGCACGACTTCTGAACCGGCACCGCCAATGGAGACGATATTGTTCTCTTGGGTTGCTGTGCGTGCTCGATCCCCGAGTTTGACAAGAGTGGGATCGGTAGGATTCCGCTCCCCTTTCAGCTTCATTTCAGGATCACGCTCGTATTTCACCCCACCGATATCGACAATCTGGGGGTTCTTCACCTTGTCCTGGCGATCCTGTTGACGTGCCAAGAACTCATCCTTACGCAGGGCGAGGCTATCCTCGCGGAAGGCTGCGGTTTGCTGAAGAGTAGCTCTACGCAAGCTGACATTATCCTCATGCTCAGCCCATTGCTGATCACGCCGCTGCTTGGTTTCGGCTGCTTTCTGCACAAACTCGGCTTTCTTGGTCGAGTCCATGCCAGCTAACTGCTGCTGGTTTTTCCAGGCAAGGAACGCAGGAGTGCCGGCCAGGGGGATCGTAGTTGGATCGACACCAGCCTCAACAGCAGCCTTGACCAGAGCTTGGGACTGCTCGCGGGTCGGCTGTTCTGGGGTGTTGTCAGCAATAGTTGCCAGAGTTTCCCTCTTCTGCGCTTGCTGTGCTGCCAGCTGTTTCGTCTGCTCGATCCCTTCAGCAGATGCCTGCTTCGAAAGCTCTGTCATCTCTTTAGCAGACGCAAGATCCCCTTGCGAAGCTGCCAGCCCAGCGGCCTTGCTATACATCTTCGCCTGATTCATGGGGAGGGCAGCATCAGCCCCTTCCAAGTCAGTCTGCGATTTGATAAATGCCCCGATATCCTTATCGGTTTTCATCTTCTGTTGCATTTGCGCTTGCTGCATCTTGGCTTGCTGTACTTCCGTCTGCAACAGCTGTGTCTGCGCTTGCTTCATGTCATACGCTTGCCCCTGGATCATATCGTTACCGATAGCCAGCCCCAAGCCTTGGATAAATCCACCTAACCCTGCCATGTTAGTTCCCCTTAACCGTCGTAACCAGAGATCAAATCATCTGGAGTGCTGGTGGAGGATGCCCCGGAGTTTTCACTGCCGGAAGCTCCGAAGGAATTCCAGGCACTTTGGAAGCCTCCACTATTTACTCCAGTGTTAATTCCTGAAGTTACCGCACTCCCGATCGAATTTCCGAGAGTGCCTGCGGCTTGCTGATTTTGCTGGTTCTGATTTTGCAGGATCTGCCCAGCAGTCCCCGGAGAACCAACGTTAGCTCCAGACAGTTGAGCGAGGAGCAGCTCTTGATTGTTCAGTTGGGTGGCTGCATAGCCCTGGGCATTAGTCGAAAGAGCCGACAACACATTCCCACTGTTCACCATACCATTGGCAGCTGCGCTACCTTCCACAGCATTTTGACTCTGCTGCAAGCCAAATTGATACCCGGGAGTT
>Ga0302309_10003890_pt1 | contig 11303 bp, 6 predicted proteins | sample III_Palsa_N1_1_FD_200453 | JGI IMG/M metagenome (GOLD analysis project Ga0302309, IMG submission 200453) | Peat permafrost microbial communities from Stordalen Mire near Abisko, Sweden - III_Palsa_N1_1 | ecosystem: Environmental > Terrestrial > Soil > Palsa > Peat permafrost | place: Sweden... | reverse complement strand
CGTCAGCTTCAGGTGCACAACTCGAACCGCATTTCTCGAAACCAACAGCCACCAGAACAGCCACCAAGCAAAATGACCTCTCGTCATCGAGAGGTCATTTTGCGTATAAGTCTTTTAGAATCTTGGTGCCGGGAGGGGGAATCGAACCCCCATGAGGTTGCCCTCGGCGGATTTTGAGTCCGCTGCGTCTGCCAGTTCCGCCATCCCGGCCTTGGGACCCAGGCCACACCTTTACGGCCAGCTTGGTACGGCGAGTGGCGGCCCGCGCCTATCGACACGAACTGCCCTGCGAAACCTAGTATCGCACAGCAACAGCTCCCTTCCAAAGCCTCACGAGACCTTCAAATAGAACAGCAAGCGAGGCCTGGCAGCGCAAGCGCACCGGATGCCTACCATCAACAGAGAACGCCTTATAGCAGCGCGCGCCTTGACGATCCACATCTGCCGCACGGGATCGAATTTGACAGCCCATAGTCGCCCTATTTATCTTTTGCGTCGCCTATTAAGTTCGGTAGAGTGATTAGCAAACACCTTCTCAAATGGAATATCTTCTCGCAGAAATATTTACTTCGATGATAAAAATAATCATCCGCTAATCAGCGAACACTCCACCCGTGGAGATGCCTCTCGCGAAAGATATGATTTGCAGCCACAACAAAGGAACCTTCGAATGACGACATGCAACAAGCGCGGCCAAAACCTCTCGTCACACGGCACTAAAGCCACCCGGCACGCACTTCCCTTCTTCGCCGCATTGCTCGCCGTGTCCCTGGCAGCACAGGTTCCCGCCCACGTCCCTACCGCGACAACGCAGCATCGCGTCGACGAGCTCGTCAGCAAGATGACCCTCGAAGAAAAAGTCTCGCAGATGCAGAACACCGCCGTCGCCATCCCGCGTCTCGACATCCCCGCATACGACTGGTGGAGCGAGGGCCTCCACGGCGTCGCCCGCTCCGGCTACGCCACCGTCTTCCCCCAGGCGATCGGCCTCGCCGCCACATGGGACGTTCCCCTCATGCACCAGACGGCCACGGTCATCAGCACCGAAGCCCGCGCCAAGACCAACGAAGCCTTCCGCCACAACGTTCACAGCATCTACTACGGCCTCGACATCTGGTCCCCTAACATCAACATCTTCCGCGATCCCCGCTGGGGCCGCGGCCAGGAGACCTACGGCGAAGATCCCTACCTCACCAGCCGTCTCGGTGTCTCATTCGTAGAGGGCCTGCAAGGCGACGATCCCACCTACTACAAAGTCATCTCCACCCCCAAGCACTTCGCCGTCCACTCCGGCCCCGAGAACACCCGCCACACCGCCAACGTAGATCCCTCCGCGCACGACCTCGAAGACACCTATCTCCCCGCCTTCCGCGCAACGGTCACAGAAGCCAAGGCCGGCAGCGTCATGTGCGCTTACAACTCCATCGACGGCGAACCCGCCTGCGCCAACACCATGCTCTTGCAGGACACCCTCCGCAAGGCCTGGGGCTTCAACGGCTATATCACCTCCGACTGCGCCGCCATCACCGACGTAGCCGAAGGCCACAAGTTCTCGGCCGACCTCGAGCACGCCGCCGTAGTCTCCGTCCGCGCCGGCACAGACACAAGCTGCGGCAAAGAGTACGCCGTCCTCGTCAAAGCCGTGCACGACGGCCTCATCTCCGAAAAAGAACTAGACGTCTCCGTCAAACGTCTCTTCACCGCCCGCTTCCAACTCGGCCTCTTCGACGACGCCTCCAAGGTCAAGTACACCCAAATCCCCTTCTCCGCCGACGACTCCGCCGAGCACCGCAAGCTGGCCCTCGACGTAGCCGGAAAGTCCATCGTCCTCCTCAAGAACGACGGCACCCTCCCTCTCAAGAAGGACATCACCGTAGCCGTAGTCGGCCCCAACGCCGCCAGCCTCGCCGCCATCGAAGGCAACTACAACGCCGTCCCCTCGCACCCTATCCTCCCGCTCAAGGGCATGGAAGCCATGTTCGGCGCAACGAACGTCAAGTACGCGCAAGGCTCACCCTACGTCAGCGAACTCTCACTCCCCGTCCCCCGCACCGCCTTCCACCCCGCCGCCGGCGACACCCACTACGGCCTCAAAGCCGAGTACTTCAACAACACCACCCTCGACGGCGCTCCCTCCATGACCCGCGTCGACGAGCAGGTTGAGTTCGACTGGAACTCCGCCTCCCCGGACAAGTCCATCGACGCCTCCCACTTCGGCGTCCGCTGGACTGGCACCATGCAGGTCCCCACCGCCGGAAAGTACGAGCTCAACTTCACCCTCGCCCACTGCTATCCCTGCGGCGATGCCGAAGGCGTCCGCCTCTTCTTCGACGGCAAGCCCGTAATCGACCAGCCCATCCCCGAAGGCGAGTACCGCGCCAGCGAACTAAAGCCCTTCACCATCCACTTCGCGGACACCAAACCCCACGCCATCCGCATCGAGTACACCCACACCGCTCCCCTCTTCGGAGCCGGCGTCACCCTCAACTGGAAGCCCTCCATTGACGCCGAACGCGAAGCCGCTGTAGCCGCCGCAAAACAAAGCGATGTAATCCTCGCCTTCGTCGGTCTCTCTCCCGAGCTCGAAGGCGAAGAGATGCCCGTACACATCGAAGGCTTCGACGGCGGCGACCGCACCACCATCGAACTCCCCGCCGTCCAGCAGCAGCTCCTCGAATCCCTCGCCGCCACCGGCAAGCCTCTCGTCGTCGTCCTCATGAACGGCAGCGCCCTCGCAGTCGATTGGGCCAAGCAGCACGCCAACGCCATCGTCGAAGCCTGGTACCCCGGCGAAGAAGCCGGCAACGCCATCGCCCGCGTCCTCACCGGCGAAATCAACCCCGCCGGCCGCCTCCCCGTAACCTTCTACGCCGGCACCAAAGACCTCCCCGCCTTCAGCGACTACTCCATGAGCAACCGCACCTACCGCTACTTCCACGGCACACCCCTCTGGGGCTTCGGATACGGTCTCAGCTACTCCAACTTCAAGTGGACCAACCTCAAGCTCTCCACCAACACCCTCGACGCCGGCTCCCCGCTCATCGTCGAAGCCGACGTAGAAAACCTCTCCTCCCGCTCCGGCGACGCCGTAAGCGAGCTCTACCTCACACCCCCATCCTCACCCGACTCCCCACAGCTATCCCTCGCAGGCTTCGAGCGCACCACCCTCGCCCCTCACGCGAAACAGCACATCCGCTTCACCCTCAACCCCCGAGTCCTCAGCACCGTCGACGCCAAAGGCCTCCGCGCCGTCCGTGCTGGCACCTACACCCTCAGCCTCGCCGGCTCGCAGCCCGCCGAAAGCAACGGTGCCGCCGTTACCACCACCTTCACCATCCACAACAACAAAGAGCTGCCTCGTTAGGCATTGTCGTATCCTGAGAGAGCGCATGCCCGACACCCGCATCATCGACGCCAAAGTCATCGTCACCAGTCCCGGCCGCAACTTTGTCACGCTCAAGATCACCACCGCCGATGGCCTCTACGGCATCGGCGATGCCACCCTCAATGGCCGCGAGCTCTCCGTAGCCTCTTACCTCCAGGACCACGTCTTCCCCTGCCTCATCGGCCGCGACGCCGACCGCATCGAAGACACCTGGCAGTACTTCTATCGCGGAGCCTACTGGCGCCGCGGCCCCGTCACCATGTCCGCCATCGCCGCCGTCGACGTCGCCCTATGGGACATCAAAGCCAAGCGCGCGCAGATGCCCCTCTACCAGCTCCTCGGCGGACGCTGCCGCGAAGGCGTCACCGTCTACGCCCACGCCAACGGCCACTCCATCGACGACGTCCTCGACTCCGTTGCCAAACACCGCGAACTCGGCTACAAAGCCATCCGCGTCCAGGCCGCAGTCCCCGGCGTCCGCGATGCCTACGGCGTTCCCCACGGCGACAAGCCCTACGAACCCGCCGACGGCACACTCCCCCGCGAAGAAGCCTGGAACACCCCAAAGTACCTCCGCTTCATGCCCAAACTAATGGACGCCGTCCGCACCAAATTCGGCTTCGACCTCTCCATCCTCCACGACGGCCACCACCGCCTCACCCCAATCGAAGCCGCATCCCTCGGCAAGAGCCTCGAAGAGTTCCAACCCTTCTGGCTCGAAGACCTAACCCCCGCCGAAAACCAGGAATCCTTCCGCCTCATCCGCCAGCACACCACTGTCCCGCTGGCCGTAGGCGAAGTCTTCAACTCCATCTTCGACTGCCAGCGTCTCATCTCCGAGCAGCTCATCGACTACATCCGCGCCACCATCGTTCACGCCGGCGGCATCACCCACATGCGCCGCATCGCCAGCTTCGCCGACCTCTACAACGTCAAAACCGGCAGCCATGGCGCCACCGATCTCTCCCCCATCTGCATGGGCGCGGCCCTCCACTTCGATCTCAGCATCCCCAACTTCGGCATCCAGGAACACATGCCCCACACCGCTCTCACCGACGAAGTCTTCCCCCACGCCTACACCTTCACCAACGGCCTCATGCACCCCGGCGAAGCCCCCGGCCACGGCGTAGACATCGACGAAACCCTCGCCGCAAAGTTCCCCTACAAACGCGCCTACCTACCCGTCTGCCGCCTCGAGGACGGCACCCTCCACAACTGGTAGCACAAGTTCCTAGTGTGAATTGTCATCCTGAGCGCAGCGAACGGACCTGCTTTCTCCCGTTCTTAGCCTATGCAACCGCACCCCCTACTTCTTCACCCTCTTCTTCACACCCTTCGCGGGGACATCCCCCTCCCGCACCTTCCCAGAGTGCCGCTGCAACACCAGCGCCGACGCACCCTTCAACCGCGCCAGCCCACCCTCCTGCGAAGGCACCAGCCTCGGCGGCGTCCCCGCCAGCATCGAAGCCTTCATCTCCGCCTCAATAATCGGCCCAACCAGACCCCACACAATCGTGATGTCCCCCGCAATAAAGATCACCTCCGGCGAAAGCGCCGCGGTCACCATCCTCAACCCACGCCCAATGTTCTTAGCCTGCTCAGTCAGCGTAGCAACAGCATCCTTATCGCCTTCCTCGGCGAGCGCATGAAGCTCAGCAATACTCGCCACACCCTTGCCCTTCTTCCGCCCCTCATAAATCCGAAGCGCCGCCTGCGACGAAGCAAACGTCTCCCAGCAACCTCTGGCCCCGCACGCACACAGCGGTCCAGCCGGGTCCAGCACCATGTGCCCAAACTCACCTGCCATCCCATTCTTGCCCGTCACCGGCTGCCCATTCGCAATCACACCCGTGCCCACGCCTTCAGAGATCGTCACCAGCACGGCATTCCTCACGCCGTCCATCTTCCCAAACCACATCTCCGAAAGCAGCCACGCATTCGCCGCGTTATCCAGCTCCACCTTCAACCCCATCGCCTTCTCAACCGTCCCGCGTATATCGAAGCTCGACCAGTTCAAATTCGGCGCAAAAATAAGCCGCTGCGTCGCCGGATCAACCCGCCCCGGCAAACTGATTCCCACCCCCTCAAACGACTTCCCCGGATGGCTCGCCCTCATCTGCCGCATCGACCGGATAATGTTCTCCACCGCCCGCTTCGGGTCCGACACAATCGTCACGGCCTCCCGCGAAAGAAAGTGTCCATTCAGATCCACAACCGCCACAATAGCCTGCCGCGGATGCACATCCGCCACCAGGATCACCAACTCATCATTCAGCCCCAGCATCGTCGGCCGACGTCCCCGCGGCCGTTTGGCAATAGCTCCCTCGCGCACCCACCCCTCGCGCATCAGGTCTTCCACAATCTCCGAAACCGTACTCCGCTGCAACCCCGAAAGCCGCGAAAGGTCCGCCCGCGAAACCGGCTGATTGGCTCGAATCAGTTCCAGCACAATGTCGCGATTCATATCCCGCGCAATCTCGCTCGAAGCCAACTGCGCATAAGCAAGATCTACACGACGAATACCGCCGAACTCTCTCTCCTGCTTAGCCAATCGAATCCCCTTCAAGCCAGTAATTGTCCCCAATTCTAGCAGCGCCCCAAATCCGGGTGCCCTACCCTTTGCGCTCTTTGCAAAGGGTGGGGTATCGAGCTCCGCTCGACCGCTCTCCTCCAACCACCCCAAACCTTGTCATCTCGACCGGAGCAGAATGGCTTCATCATTCTGCGTAGTGGAGAGATCCCCGTATTGGCCCTCCTCCAAAGCAGCACAATCCGGGTGCCCCAGGTCCCTCGCACTTGGGGACCTGGGGTGTTAGCCATCGCAAAACCTCCCCAGGAAACCAAGACCTACTGATTAACCCCACTAGCCATATACCCACCATCCACCGTAACAATCTCCCCTGTAACAAACGAAGCCGCCTCCGAAGCCAGAAAAACCGCCGCCCCCACCACCTCGTCCAGCCTTCCAAATCTCCCCATCGGCGTGCGCAAAATCTCTTCCCGCCCACGTTCCGTGCTGTAAAGCAACGCCTCATTCAGCGCCGTCGGAAAGATCCCCGGCGCAATCGCATTCACCCGCACATGCTCCGCCGCAAACTCAATCGCCAGCGACCGCGTCAGCGCACCCACCCCGGCCTTGCTCGCCCCATAAGCCGCAACCTCGTGAAACGCCACAAAGTTCGCCAGCGAAGCGATATTGATAATGCTGCCCTTCTTGCGCCGCAGCATCCCAGCCCCAAATATCTGGCAAGCCCGCAACGTCCCCAGCAAATTCGTATCGAAGATCCTCTGCCACGTCTCTTCCGGGCAACTCACCGTAGGCACCCGCGCCGTAATCCCCGCCGAATTCACCAGGATATCGACAGCCCCAAACCGCTCCACCACACTCTCATGCAGCGCCACCAGCGTCTCCCGCTGCAACACATCAGAAGTCTGCCTCAGCGTCCGCCTACCCAGCGCCTCAATCTCCCCCGCAACCTCTGTAACCTGATCCTCACGACGCGAACTCGCAACAACATCGGCCCCAGCCTTAGCCAGCCCAAGCGCAATCTCACGCCCGAGACCCGAAGTCCCACCAATCACAACCGCACAGGCCCCAGACAGATCAAAAGCAGAAGAAGACACGATTTCATCCAGATCGACAACAAATTAGGTACGGATCAGGCTTTCACTGTATCACATGGCATTAATCAACCTATTTCAGCATTTTCCCCAACCCCACCTACCAGAAAAACAAACCCAACTAACCCTTTTGTTACCACCAACTCTTATTTACTCAAGCCGGGTGCCCCAAGTCCCTCGCACTTGGGGACCTGGGTGCTGACACTACCCCAACCTCAACCGGAGTCCCCCACCCCAACCCCTGTCATCTCGACCGGAGCAGAATAGCTTCATCATTCTGCGCAGTGGAGAGACCCCTGTATTGGCTCTACCCCAAAGCAGCACAATCCGGGTGCCCTACCCTTTCACGCTTTTGTGAAAGGGTGGGGTATCGCGAAGCGACCGCTCTCCCCCACACCACCACAAATCTGTCATCCTGAGCGAAGTAGCTCGCGCACTTTGCGAGCTACGCAGTCGAAGGACCTGCCACACTGCCCGCACCCTGCACGCCACTCGAACCTTTCAACCACCGACCCGTTCTCCTTCATCGCGGCACAAAGCACACACCCTCAGCGCCAACCCACAACCCGGAAGGGCACGGCTTCAGCCGGGCCAGAAAGCCCTCAAATAAAAAGAAAGGGCGCGAGCTAAAGCTCGCGCCCTTCCCTTGCAATCACCCGCTTAACGCAAACTATTCATGCCGATGCATCGTCCATCCCAGATAATTCCCCGCCGCTTCCTCCACCGCCGAAGCCACACTAGAAAAATTAGCCGCAACATGGTGCTCAAACCCGTTCTCGCAGATGTACCGCAACAGCTTCTGCATATTCGGAATCTCAACCACACCCGCCCCGCCAAACGTCTGCAGCGGATCATCCGTAAACCGGCCCTGCCCCACATACCCGGCAATCCGGCCATTGAAGTCGTCGGTAGAGAAACGAGCAAAGCTCATATCCCCAGCCTTCACCGTCCCATCCAGCGTCCCATGCGTGTTCTCCTTACCCACGGTCCCCGCAATGATGAGCTGATAATCCATCTTAACGCCCTCGCGGAAGAAGTGCTTCGGCAGATTCGAGCAGTGGAAGCAAACCGCCTTATCCGGATTGTCCCCATAGTTATTGTTCCAATCCAGCAACGCCGAAGGCGTCTCGCTAGCCAGCGTCAGCGCATACATCGAAAGCGTCCCAAGGATATCCACCTCGCAAGCCGACGGAATCAACTGTTCGCTCATCATCGACATCACCGTGCAAGGCACAATCCCCAGATACTCTTCAATCGAAGTCCAGCACTGCACCGCGCTAACGGTCAGTTCACTAGCAGCCATCCAGCCATCGATCACCGCACCCAGCTTCGCCATCTTCATCAGCGCCAGCTCAGGAGTATCGCCAATCGGAATATACTTTTTGATCGCCGCCAGCTTAGCCTGCACAGCATCATCGTTATCCTTCGACTTCTCAATCCGCCCCATCACCTCGCTAAGATCGAGCGTCTCAACCGTAATCCCAGACTTCTCCAGCAGCTTCTCGGAATAGCGAACCGTATTGAACGCCGTAGGCCGCGCTCCGATCGCACCAAACCGCACATTCCGCAACCCGCGCACAATCCGGCAAACCGCACTGAACCACGTCAGATCAGCCTTGAACTCCTTCGAGTCCGGTGCCTCCGTATGCAGCGTCGTCAGCGAGTAAGGAATCCCATACTGCTTCAGGTTGTTGCAGATCGACATCTTCCCGCAGAAGCTATCCCGCCGAAACGCAATCCCCATCTTCCCCGTGCTATCCGGCGTCGCCTGGATCAGCACCGGCACCCTCAAATTCGCCAGCCGCAGCGTATCCGCCAACCCACGCTCTTCGCCAAAGTTCGGCAGCGTAATAATGATCCCGTCAATCTCATCCGCATGTTTCTTAAACAGCGCCGCACACTTCTTCGCATCCTCGTAGGTCTCGACAGCGCCATGCGCGGTCTCCTCCGGCGTCAGCACAATGGCCTTGATCCCCGCAGCCTCGAGCGCCGCCACCATCTCCAACCGACCACTCGTCGCCAGGTGGCTCGGGAAAAATCCACGGTTCCCCACCACCACACCCATCGTCATCTGCCTGCCCATTGTTCTTGCCTTTCTTGCATCTTGAATCATTAATAATGCTCGTCATCCTGAGCGAAGCGTCTCGCGTACTTTGCGAGACGCGCAGTCGAAGGACCTGCCATACAGCTCACACCCAGCACACTGATCGAACCGCTCAACCACGAAACCCGCTACGATCAGCCTCTAGGTAGTGTGACGAATTGGAATTTCTGCTTCTAGGTACCCCAAGACTTCAGCCTTGGGTCACCAAGAATCCGGCTTTAGCCGCTGGGGTATGCCTTCTGATCTAGCAGCACTTCTCTCTCTACAGGAAAAACCGATTCATCAGGCGCTACCTTATGCCACCGAATTCTTCTACGTCACGAAATAATATGGAGTCAAAGAAACCCCTGTCAACCACGACATCATTTCATCCACGAAATTACTGTCACCGTACGGTGAAAACCCACCGTAAATCACGTCCGCAGCACCGTGAAATCAATCCGTGCCAACCGTGCTTTTCACCGTCTAAATCACCGTTTTATCAAACAAAATAGAGGTTTTCGAGGTTCCGCCCATACGCCTCTCGCGCCGCACGATAAGCCGCCCGCAACTCCAACCTCGGTTTCGCCGTCCCACTCTCCTCTACCCTCACACAACGCTCCGCAATCGCCTCAAAACTCTCCGGTTTCCCCACAAAATGACCAAAAGCATAGACAGCCTGCATCGCCGCCCCCAGCGCCCCAGCCTCAGCCTCAGCCGGAACCTGAATCGTCGCCCCCGTGGCATCCGCCAGTAACTGCCGCCATTCCTTAGACTTAGCCCCACCCCCAATCACCAGGATCACATCCGCCTGCTTCCCCCCAAGAATCAAATCCAACCCATTCAAAATCCCAAAACTCACGCCCTCAACTGCCGCCCGTATCATATTCGCAGCATTGAAGTTATTCGCCGAAAGCCCCACAATCGAACCCCTCGCCGTAGGCAGATCTGGCGTCCGTTCCCCATTCAAAAACGGCAGAAAACAAAGCCCATCCGCCCCCGGCTTCGTTCCCCCCAACGCCCCCTCAATATCCGCCACCGTTTTCCCCAATAGAATCAACGTTTGCGTCACCACATTCGTAGCATTCATCGTACAAACCAGCGGCAACCACCCTCCCGAAGACGAGCAAAAAGGCGCCACATTCCCCGTAGAATCCAGCACCGGCCGCTCACTGTACGAGTAAACCGTAGACGACGTCCCTAAACTCATCGTCACAACACCCTCACGAACGTTCCCGGTCCCAATCGCTCCCATCATATTGTCGCCGCCACCCACTGAAACCAAACAACTTAGCGGCAGCCCCAATTCCTCCGCGACCTCGGGCCTTACCACCCCAACCACCTGCTCCGAAGTCAGCAACGCCGGCAGCGCCTTCACCAACTGCCCCGTCCCCCCATCGATCTCATTCAAAACCTCTTCCGCCCACGCCCGCGTCCTCACATCAAAGAATGCCGTCCCCGAAGCATCTCCATACTCCGCAAAGATCTTCCCCGTCAGCCAGAAATTCAAATACTCATGCGGCAGCAAAATATGACGAATCCGCGCAAAGTTCTCCGGCTCATACTCCTTTATCCACAACAACTTAGAGACCGTATACCCCGTCCGCGGCACAATCCCAAACCGCGCAAAACAGGCCTCCGTACCCCCTAATCTCTCAATCAGCGCCTCATTCTCCGGGGCCGTTTCAGTGTCATTCCAAAGCTTCGCCGGCCGAATCACCTGCAAATTCTCATCCAACACCACCAACCCATGCTGCTGACCCGAAACCCCAATAGCGGCCACCTTTGCCGTCCCAGCCTGCTTCACCGCCGCCTTCAGAGCCTCAACCCACCACTCCGGCTGCTGCTCTCTCGCTCCACTCTCCCGCTCCACAAGCTCATGCGGAGCATATCCCCGCCCCTTCACCACGCCATCAGCATCCATCAGCAGAGCCTTAGTCCCCTGCGTCCCACAATCTATCCCAAGAAACATAGCTTTACCTTTGATTTCTAAGTATTTCTAAAGTGTCGTAAACCTAAGCCGACTTCACATCCGTATGCTTCCCCACTCGCCCAGGAAGCTGCTTCCTCGTCCGCGAGGGCCTCGTCGACCGGTGATACCGCGAATGCCGTTGCAACAACATAGCCGACGCCCCGCTCAGCCTCGCCAGATACCCATCCCCTGCCGTAGCCAGCCGTGGTGCCGGCTGAACCAGCATGTTGCTTTCAAGCTCT
>Ga0302309_10003889_pt1 | contig 11304 bp, 10 predicted proteins | sample III_Palsa_N1_1_FD_200453 | JGI IMG/M metagenome (GOLD analysis project Ga0302309, IMG submission 200453) | Peat permafrost microbial communities from Stordalen Mire near Abisko, Sweden - III_Palsa_N1_1 | ecosystem: Environmental > Terrestrial > Soil > Palsa > Peat permafrost | place: Sweden... | reverse complement strand
CCGACGATAATTTTTTCCATGTAAAGATCGGGGGCGTGCAGCAGTCCGCCGCGTTCGCTGGCGGCGAGGACAACGATGGCATTCGGCTCACCGGTGGCGCAGAGATTGGTGCCTTCGAGGGGATCGACGGCGATGTCCACTGCGGGGAATGTGCGGGTTTTATCGCGCACAGCGGCGCCGACTTTTTCACCGATGAAAAGCATGGGAGCTTCGTCGCGTTCGCCTTCGCCAATGACTATGGTGCCGTCCATGCCGACCGAATCCATTTCCGAGCGCATGGCCTCGACGGCCATCTGATCGGATTTGTGGCGGTCCCCGAGACCCATGGTATGGGCCGAAGCGATGGCGGCTTGCTCCACTACACGCAAGAATTCCAGACTGAGTGCTTTCTCCATTGTTGCTCCTGAATTACAAGAGTGAATCCGAGCGGAGGGGACATCCGCCCCGGGGGCCTATCATAATCCAATTAGGATGTTTTCAAACAAGGCGAAGTCTGGAAAACGATTTCTTGCTGTGGTCAGGGCAACGGTTGAATTTTTGCATTCACAAGAAAGGGATCGTCGAATTCGGTTTGATCGCCAGCTTTCTTTCCAGCGACGGGTAACAAGCGCGCCGATAGGGGCTTGTGCCATTTGACGGAAAGGCTGGCGACGTCACCGAGAATCGCGGCGAGCTGATCACCTGAGACGTCGCCAGGGAGCGGAATGACGTCGAGGCCGGTGCCGCACACCGCGGAATACGCGAGCATTTCATCGAGCGAGAGGCGCCCTTCGGTCCAGCGCTGGGAGAGGACTGAATCTTCCAGGATCGGCAGCATGAGGCCGGAATAGCCGGCTTGGGTGACGGGAATCGCCTTGAGAGCGCGAGTGATCAGCGCGGACACGGTCAGCGTTCCACTGCTGCCCATGGGCGCACCGAGAAAATTCTCGATTGCGCGGCCGATGGAGACATCCTTCAGTCCCGCGGGAGAAAGATCGATTCCGCCGTACTTCCAGCCGCTGCTCCGGCTGATTTCGTTCGCGGTCTTTTCGACTTGTTGAGCGTAGATGGTCAAAGACGCTTTCAAGTCCTCCTCTGCAAGTTCGGGAGACTTCGTAGAGGCAAGAGCATCGGCCACGACATTGGCGGACTGCAAGCCTATTGCGAAGCGCTTGCCTTCGCTCGCGAGATACGATGCGGGATAAAACGGAGTGCCGTCCGGAACGAAGGAGGAAGTGGTGAAGCTGAAATTTCCCTGGCTGTGCAAGGTGTTGGCTTCTAGATATTTCATCACACCGGCAGCGGCGCGAATGGATTTCCAGTGGATTCCGTCTTCGCCGCCGATGAAGATGGAGCCTTCCAAGGTCTTTGAGTTGGCGAGGATTTTTTCGAGCAACTCCGCTTCGCGCGGGTCGTCGGTGTCTTTCATCATGGCCGGACCGATGGAGGCGTCAAAACCTTCCTTCACGGCTAGCGCGTCGTAGTCGCGGAAGAAAGCGAGGGCTTGTTCATCGGAGAGGCCGCGTGTGTATTCGGGGAAAGGCTGCGTGGTGATGCGAATAGTTTGGACTTCGTATCCTGTTTTTTCGTACGCGGCCTTGGCCTGGCGCAGGAAAGTGAGGGCGTCTTGAATTTGATCTTTGTAGTGCGCGCGGTCGAGGCGAACGAAAGCCGTGATTGCGCGAATTTTCGGTCTTGAATCAGGTTCGGATGCGCTTTGGGCCTTCCCCGCAGCTGCAACTAGTAGAAGTGAGAAGAGAAGCGCGGTGACGGCGCGCGACTTATTGGGAGCTCTCATTAGAAGGCCGAGATTCCGGTGATGCGCTCGCCGATGATGAGCTTGTGGATGTCGTGCGTGCCTTCGTAGGTGTAGACGGACTCAATGTTGTTCATGTGGCGCATGACGCAGTAATCGTCCACGATGCCGTTTGCGCCGAGAATTTCGCGGGCGCGGCTGGCTGACTCGCGGGCGACCCACACGTTATTCATTTTCATCATGGAAATGTGGGATGGGTGCACACGGCCCTGGTCTTTGAGCCTTCCAACCTGGAGCGCGAGGAACTGCGCTTTGGTGATCTCGGTGATCATCCAGACGAGTTTTTCCTGAACGAGCTGGTGCGAAGCGATGGGCTTGTTGTCGAATTGCTTGCGCTGCTTGGCGTAGGTGAGCGCCGTGTCGTAACAGGCCATGGCCGCGCCGATGCCGCCCCAGCCGATGCCGTAGCGCGCCTGATTCAGGCAGGAAAGCGGTCCTTTCAAGCCTTCGACGCCGGGGAGCAGATTTTCGGCGGGGATTTTGCAATCGGTCATCGCCAGTCCGGAAGTGACCGAAGCGCGCAGCGAATATTTTCCGTGAACGTCCCAGGCTTTGTATCCGGGCGTGCCTTTTTCGACGAGGAAGCCGCGAATTTTGTCGTCTTCGGTTTTTGCCCAAATGACGGCGACGTCCGAGATGGAGCCGTTGGTAATCCACATTTTTTCGCCGTTGAGGATGTAGCTGTCGCCTTTTTTTACGGCGCGCGCCAACATGCCACCGGGATTCGAGCCGAACTGAGGTTCGGTGAGACCGAAGCAGCCGATTGCTTTTCCTTGTTGCAGCAGCGGAAGCCATTTGTCTTTCTGCGCGTCGGAGCCGAAAGCGTGGATGGGATACATCACGAGCGCGGACTGCACTGAGACAAAGCTGCGCAAGCCGGAATCGCCTCGTTCGAGTTCCTGGGTGACCAGGCCGTATTCGACGTTGGACATTCCGGCGCAGCCGTAGCCTTTCAGGCTGGCGCCGAAAAGACCGAGGTCCGCCATTTGCGGGACGAGTTGCACCGGAAATTTCCCTTCGCGGTTGTACTGCTCGATGATGGGCATGATGGCGTCATCGACGAACTGACGAGCGGTCTGGCGAGCGAGTTTTTCCTCGTCGCTCAGCAGGGAATCGAAGTCGAGGAAATCGACCCCGGGGAATGATGGCATCAATGTCTCCTTGGAGCATGCAGATAGCCAGCATTGGCGGCACACAGAGAAGAATTCGCCGCCGCGAGCAATTAGACATTCTATCGAATTCACGGCCTGCCGCGCCAGCGAGACTCGTTCCAGAGACATTGCGGCTGAAGGATTCTCGAATCGGCTTCCCGCGATGACTGTTTGTGACTTAAGATGCCGCGACCTTTGGGCATAGAAGATGGCGGAATCGCACAATCCATTTCCGGAAGATGGCAGCGGAGCAGAGAAGCCTCAGCCGTTGCCAGCGCGTATGCTTGCAGCCGGCCGGTTCGCGCTTTTTGCGGTGATAGTTTTCGCGTTTCTGAAGGTTCTGGGTTTTCTTACTTCTTCGATCAGTGCTCGCCTGCACGCACTTTATTGGTCGGCGCTGTTCGGCAACGCGGTGGTTGTAGTCGCTGCGTTTGCCGCGACGGCCATCATGGCCCGTCTGGACCACCGGGCGTTTGGCTACTACGGACTGGGCAAGAGTCCATGCGGAAAAAGATTTGGGAGCGGTGTTGCGTGCGGCTTTGTGGCGCTTACGGCGCTGCTGGTGGCGTTGCGGTTGAGTGGGATGTATTTCTTCGGGAAAGCCATCACGCATGGCGAGGCGCTGGCGGGTTATGCGCTGGTATATGCGACTCTGTTTTTCGTTGTCGCTCTGGGAGAGGAGACGCTTTTTCGCGGCTACGCGCTGGTTTCGCTGACGGAGGCGATTTCGTTTTGGCCGGCTGCGATTGTGCTGGGAATTATTTTCGGCGCGAGCCATTCGCATCACGGTCAGGAATCGCATGCGGGATTAATTTTCGCCGGACTCTATGGTGTCGTACTTTCCTATTCATTCCTTCGAAGCGGGTCGTTATGGTACGCAATCGGCCTTCACGCGATGTGGGATTATGCGCAGAGTTTTATTTATGGCGTGCCGGACAGCGGAGTGATCGTCCCGGGAAGCTGGCTGGCTCCGAGGATTCATGGGCCGATCTGGATTACAGGAGGATCTGCCGGCCCGGAGGGAAGCTACTTGATGATTTTCGTCTTCGCCGGGATCGCAATCGCAGTTCGCAGGCTTTATCCGCCGTCTCGTTCTGAAGTGTAACTCGTGACTCGATGGTTTCCCGTCCTAGCTCTGTTTAGGAGCATTGGGCTCGAGGCCGTACCACGCCTTCCACTGATCTCGCGTACGCTGATCGGCTGGCCACTGAAAGCATAGGCCGTAGCCGTCGGGATCGGCGACGTACAACTGCTTCATGCCGTAAGGCGCGACGGCCGGCTCTTTCACACTGAGGCCGTGCGCGCGGAGGTGTCGGTAAGCGCCGTCCAGATCTTCGCAACCGAAGAAGAGACCGGTATCGTTATGCGCGGCTACGCGAGCAGGATCGGGGGCGGGTGGCCGCTGGTCCTCTTCGTAAGCGGTGTTGAGCATTATTTCCACGCCATTAAGTTTGAGGAGCGCCCAACCGAAGTGGTCGCCGGGGCGAGATGTGGTGACAAGTTCGAAGCCGAGTATGTCGCGGTAGAAATGGACGGCGGCCGGCATGTCGAAAACCTGGAGCAGGGGGGCCATACCTCTGATATTAATTGCCATGGAATCCTCCGGTTCGCCGGGCATTCGAGCAGACTCTTGCAGTCTGACTCGATAAGCAGCTAGCGGCGATAATGTATACTTCTGGCCAAAACTTGCACAAGGTGGGGTATGAATCGATCGGTTGGCGTGACGGTGACCGCAGTGGTGGTGTTATTCGGCAGTGGCCTAACACTCCTGGCGGGAGTGATGATGCTTTTCGCTTCGTCCAGCGATCTTCCAATTCCTGAAAACCAAGTGCATTTCCTGAAATATTTCATGGTTTTCCTCGCGCTCGTTTTGTTCGCGGCTGCGGCCTGGGGCATCGCGTCCGGAACGGGCCTGATGCGACTGCGAGAGTGGTCGAGAATCTCGATGCTGGTTTTCAGCGCATTGCTGCTTTTCGTTTGTATTCCCGGGCTTCTGATGTTCCTGTTCATGCCGTTCCCGCCGGCGGGGACGGCTCCGAGTCCGGAAATGACGAAGGAGATGCTGGCGGCAACGCGGATTTTCATGGTAGCTCTCTACGGAATCCTGGCGGCGCTGGGCGGCTGGTGGATTTACTTCTTCAACAAACGCTCGACGAAGGACCAATTCCTGAAAGTGAGGATACCCGGGCTGGAGGGAATGCCTGGAGCGGAGGTTATTTCGCCTTACGCGCGACCACTGAGCATCACGCTGATCGCTTGGTGGCTGCTGATCAGCGGGTTCATCGGCGTGCTTGGTCTCTCGGTTAATCCGCCAGTTTTTTTTCTCGGATACTTTTTCAAGGGGACCTATGCGTCGGTGTTGATGCTGGCGCTCGCGCTGGTTCAGTCGCTTATAGGATTTGGATTGCTGAAACTGAGGCCCTGGGGGCGCACGCTGGCGATTTACTATTTTCAGTTCTTGATTTTTAATTCGCTGACGATGGTGCTGATCCCGGGGACGCAGGCGCGTTTCGAGCAGGCCATGACCGAGATGTTGGCCGATATGCAGGGTACTTTGGGGACGCCGCCGTCCCCGATGCACGTTCCGATTTGGTTTGGCGTGATATTTGCGGTGCCGCTGCTGAGTTTGTTGCTGTGGATCGTGGTCAGCCGGAAGGACGTGTTTCAGGCGGAGCGATAGGCGGCTGGCGAAGCCTTAAAGCCGCTGGTAAGCGCTCTTTGCCGGCAACAAGCTCGGCGTTGACGTTAGCGGATGGCGATGCGATAATCACGAGCTTTGTTGATCCTAGAAGCGTGCTTCGGCGGGCGAGGGTGAGCTCCGGATGCATGCGAAGAACTTTTAAACGGGGCGCAGATCCGTAATTTCTCCTGACCATGGAAATTCTCCACCAGCTCGCTGATCTGTTCCTTCAAGCTGTGCCCACTGTCATTATCGTTTTTCTCTTCTACTTATTCCTGCGCTGGGCATTCTTCACACCGATTCAAAAAGCGATGGCGGAGCGGGCCGCGAAGATCGAAGGTGCGCGCGCGGAAGCCGCCGCCTTGGAAGCTGAAGCGGCGAGCGAATTGCAGGCCTACAACGAAGCGCTGAGAAAAGCGCGCGCGGAAATTTATGTGGAACAAGAGGCTGCGCGGCAATTGGTTCTGGACGAGCGCGCGAAGTTGTTAAAAGCAATGCGCAGCCGCGCACTAGAGGAAGTGGCTGCGGCGAAGAAGAAAATTGCCGGTGAACTGGAGTCGGCGAGCAAGGACGCGGCGAGCCAGACCGATACTCTTGCTCGCGAAATCGCGCGGATCATTCTCGAAAATCCCTCACCGATGCAAGGCGGAGCGTCGCGATGAGACGCCTGCTAGGGGCCGTGGGGTTCTTGGCCGTATTTTTGTTTGTCGCGGTGTTGCCGGTATTGGCGACGGAGAGAGAAACGCCGCCGCCGACGGAATCCGGCTTGGGCCTGGTGTTTCGCTGGCTGAATTTTGCGATCGTTTTCGGCGTGATTGCGTTCGCGGCGGTGAAGTGGGGCGGACCCTATTTTCGGGCGCAGGCGGAAGAGACGGCGGGAAAAATCGCCGAGGGCGCAAGGGCACGCGAGGCTGCTAACCGGCAGAGAGAAGAAATTCAGAAGAAACTGGCGGGACTCGAGGAAGAGGTTAAGAGGCTGCGTATCGAAGCGAAGCGCGATGCGGAAGCGGAAGCAAAGCGGCTGCGCGCGCTGGCTCGTTTCGAAGCGGACAGAATTGAGCATGCGGCCCAGATGGAGATAGAAGCAGCAGGACGCGCGGCGCGCCTGGAACTGAAGGCGCTTGCAGCGCGGCTGGCGGTGGAGCGCGCGGAAGTTTTGCTGTCGAAAGAGATGACGCCGCAAGCTGAGACGGCGCTGTTTCGGACATTCGTGGCGGAACTCGAGAGGAGCGTCAATTGAGCGCAGTGGCAGAAAGATACGCCGCGGCGCTGGCGGAAGTAGCGCTGGAGCGGAAATTCGCGGACAAGGTGAGAAGCGATCTGGGAGCGTTCGTGGAGGTATTTCTTTCGTCGGCGGACCTGCGGAACGCTCTGGAAAGCCCGGTGGTAAGCAGCGACGTAAAGCACAAGGTGATCCACGAGGTGGCCTCGAAGATGGGGTTGGATGCCGCGGTGCAAAACTTTCTTTACCTTATCGTGGACCATCGCCGCACCGAGATACTGCACGAGATTCCCGCCGCTTTGCAGCAGCAATTGAACGTGCGAATGGGAATCGCCGAGGCGGAAGTGAGCTCTGCTAGGGAATTGAGCGGAGCGGAGAAACAGCAGTTGACCGCGATGCTTGAACGGCGCACGGGGAAGAAAATCGAAGCGAGCTTTCGTCAGGACAAAGCGCTACTGGGCGGCGCGGTGGTACGCGTGGGAACGACGATTTATGACGGGTCGGTGCGCGAGCAGTTGAACCGGCTGCGCGAGCGATTGGAAACGGAATAGGCGATCGAAATTCAGGAGCGGGAATGGCGAACATCAAAGCGGACGAGATTACAAAGATATTGCGCGAGCAGATCGAGAACTACCAGCAAACGCTGGCGGTGGACGAAGTGGGATCGGTGATCTCCGTCGGCGACGGAATTGCGCGCGTTCATGGGCTGGATAAATGCATGGCGGGCGAGATGCTTGCGTTTCCGAATGATGTTTTCGGAATCGCGTTGAACCTGGAAGAAGATCAGGTGGGCGTGGTGCTGCTGGGAGACTACACGAGGATCGAAGAAGGCGACATCGTCAAGCGCACGAACAAGATCATGTCCGTGCCGGTGGGGGATGCGATGCTCGGGCGGGTGGTGGATGCGCTGGGAAACCCGGTGGACGATAAGGGGCCCATTCAAACCGATAAGCGGAATCCACTGGAGCGTCTGGCGCCCGGCGTGATTGACCGGCAGCCGGTGCGCGAGCCGGTTCAAACGGGAATCAAGTCCATTGACGCGATGATTCCGATCGGGCGCGGCCAGCGCGAATTGATCATTGGCGATCGCCAGACCGGAAAGACCGCCATCATTTTGGATACGATCATCAATCAGCGCGGCGGCGACATGATTTGTATTTATTGCGCCATCGGGCAGAAGCGGTCGACGATCGCGCAGATCGTGAAGATCCTGACCGATAACGGAGCGATGGAACACAGCATCGTGGTGGCCGCATCGGCTTCGGAGTCGGCGTCGATGCAATACATCGCGCCATTCGCGGCATGCGCTATTGGCGAATTTTTCCGCGATACGAAACGCCACGCGGTGTGCTTCTACGACGACCTTTCGAAGCACGCGCAGGCTTATCGCGAAATTTCCTTGCTGCTGAGACGTCCTCCAGGCCGCGAAGCGTTTCCCGGCGACGTTTTCTTCTTGCACTCACGCTTGTTGGAACGCGCAGCGAAATTGAATGATGAACTTGGAGCGGGTTCGCTGACGGCGCTGCCGGTGATCGAAACGCAGGCGGGCGATATTTCGGCTTACATTCCGACCAACGTGATTTCGATCACGGACGGGCAGATTTATCTCGAAGCGGATCTTTTTAACAGCGGGGTGCGGCCGGCGGTGAACGTAGGGCTTTCGGTGAGCCGCGTCGGAGGCAACGCGCAGATTAAGGCGATGCGGCAGGTGGCGGGCACACTACGGCTGGATCTGGCGCAATACCGCGATTTGGCGGCGTTCGCACAGTTTGGGACCGAGCAGTTGGACAAAGCGACGCAAGCGCAACTGGCTCGCGGCCAACGCCTGGTAGAAATTCTGAAACAAGATCAGTACCAGCCGCTCCCGGTGGAAAAGCAGGTTTTGATTATTTACGCGGCGGCGAACCGCTATCTTGAGGATTTGGAAGTGTCGCAATGCCGCCAGTTCGAACTGGAAATGTATCCGTTTATCGAAACAAACTACGGCGGGTTGCTGAAATCCATACGCGAGAAAAAGGCGTTTGACGACGAGATTCGCGCGGAAGCGAAGAAAGCGCTGGATGCATTCAAGGAAACATTCAGGGCGTCGCATCCGGCGAAGGCGGAAGCGGATGCCGGCGCAAAAAAGGAAGCGAGCGCGGCAGCAAAACCGGCTGCGGCACCGGCTCCGGCGGCGCATTAATTCGAGCGCGGAAGATTAGACACAGCTATCGATGCCTACACTACTTGATTATCGGCGGCGGGTTCGCTCGGTGAAGAACACGCAGCAGATTACGAGGGCGATGAAGTTCGTCGCGGCGGCGAAACTGCGACGCGCGCAGGAAGGCGTGTTTGCGGCGAGGCCGTACGCGCACGAGATATTGCGCGTTTTGCGGTCGGCGGCGGCGCGCATGGAGAATGTGGCGCACCCGCTGCTGGTCAGGCGGCCGGAAGAAAAGATCCTGGTGGTTGTGCTTACGGGCGACCGCAGCCTGGCGGGAGCTTTCAATTCGAACGTGATCCGGCACGCGAGCGAATTCATGCGGGAGCACTCGTCGAAGCAGATCGAGCTGATCGTGGTGGGTAAAAAGGGGCGGGACACTTTTCGGAAGCGAGGGCTGAAGTTCGCGGGCGAGTATCTGGATGTGTCTGCAAAAGTGGAATTTTCGAAAGCCAAGGAAATCGCGGCGCGAATTGCGGAGCTTTACATCAGCGGCGAAGTGGATGCGGTGTACGCGATTTACAACGAGTTCAAGAATGTGATGGTGCAGAATCTGCAAGCGCAGAAATTGCTGCCAGTGGATCCGGACGTCGTGAATGCGGGGGAGAAAGACGGGGAAAGATCGCTTGCCAGCCACGCCGGGCCTGGAAGCTCGCTGCCCATGGAACAAGCGCCACGGGGCGGCGAATTGCTGGTGGATTACATATACGAGCAACCGGTAGAAGAGATTTTCCGGGCTTTGGTGCCGCGTTATCTAGAAACTGAAATTTATCGAATTTTGCTGGAGTCTGCTGCTGCGGAGCACGCCGCCCGTATGACGGCGATGGATGCTGCGACGCGAAATGCATCAGAACTGATCGACAAATTAACTTTGCAGATGAACAAGATCCGGCAGGCCGCAATTACGAAGGAAATTATCGAGATTGTTAGCGGCGCAGCTTCCGCGATGTCGTAAGCATATCGTTCCAACAAGACTTAGGGAGAAACGGAATGGCAGAGAACAAAGATCAAGAGAAGATTGGGCACGTCGTCGAGGTCATAGGCCCGGTCGTGGATATTTTGTTTCAAGAACATCACCTACCGTTTATTCACAATGCGGTGCGCATCACGAGCGAAGGATTCAACGTTCCCGAGCCGCTGAACATCGTGGCGGAAGTTGCGCAGCAACTGGGGGAAGGGAGAGTCCGTTGCGTGGCGATGAAGCCCACGGAAGGGCTAGTGCGCGGAATGAAGGCGGAGAACCTTGGCGAGCCGATTTCCGTGCCGGTAGGCCGCGCTACGCTGGGACGCGTTCTGAATGTGCTGGGAGAGCCGGTGGACAATCTCGGTCCGGTGAAAACCGACAAGCGTTACCCGATTCACCGTCCGGCACCGTCGCTTGAGGACCAGTCCACTACGCTTGAGATGTTTGAGACGGGCATCAAAGTTGTGGACCTGATCGAGCCTTACCTGAAGGGCGGAAAGATTGGATTGTTCGGCGGCGCGGGAGTGGGCAAGACCGTGCTGATTCAGGAATTGATTCATAACGTAGCTATGAAACACGGCGGCGTTTCGGTGTTTGCGGGAGTGGGCGAGCGCACGCGCGAAGGCAACGACTTGTGGCTCGAAATGCAAGAATCGGGCGTGGTGGTGGCGGGGAACTCGGAGAAGTCGCGTTGCGCGCTCATTTTCGGACAGATGACGGAACCGCCCGGCGCGCGTCTTCGCGTGGGATTGACCGGTTTGACGGTGGCTGAATATTTCCGCGACGAAGAGCATCTGGATGTGCTGCTTTTCATCGACAACATTTTCCGATTCGTGCAGGCGGGATCGGAAGTTTCCGCGCTGCTGGGCCGCATGCCTTCGGCGGTGGGATACCAGCCGAACTTGAATACGGAGATCGGCGAGTTGCAGGAGCGCATTACTTCCACCAAGACGGGATCGATCACGTCGGTGCAGGCGATTTACGTGCCGGCGGACGACTATACCGATCCCGCGCCGGCGGCTACGTTCGCGCACTTGGACGCGACGACGAACCTGAGCCGGCAAATTGTGGAACGCGGTATTTATCCTGCCGTCGATCCGCTGGCGAGTTTTTCGCGAATTTTGGATCCGCGTATCGTGGGGCAGGATCACTACAATGTGGCGCGGGCGGTGAAATCAGTGCTCCAGCGCTACAAGGAATTGCAGGACATCATCGCGATTCTCGGAATCGAAGAGCTTTCCGATGACGACAAGCAGACGGTGACTCGCGCCCGCAAGATCGAAAGATTCCTT
>Ga0302309_10003882_pt1 | contig 11325 bp, 10 predicted proteins | sample III_Palsa_N1_1_FD_200453 | JGI IMG/M metagenome (GOLD analysis project Ga0302309, IMG submission 200453) | Peat permafrost microbial communities from Stordalen Mire near Abisko, Sweden - III_Palsa_N1_1 | ecosystem: Environmental > Terrestrial > Soil > Palsa > Peat permafrost | place: Sweden... | reverse complement strand
TTTGGTCAGCAAACTGTGGTGTAATATCACCCTGTGACACTACTTCTATAGCTGTCAGAAGAGAAGACATTTTCTTATAAAATTTTTCTTATAGAGCCTTAGAGACAGAATTACGATATTACTGTTTGTCAGATGTAATAGCCAAGCTATGATCACCTGTTCGGACCTGAGCTTGGCTATTACAACTAGCTCAAATTAGGACGTCAAGCCAACATCAATTGACAACTAAGTTGTCAATAACTAGGTTGTCAATAACTAGGTTGTCAATAACTAGGTTGTCAATAACCAGGTTGTCAATAACTAGATTGTCAATAGCTAGGTTGTCAATAACTAGGTTGTCAATAGCTAGGTTGTCAATAACTAGGTTGTCAATAACTAGGTTGTCAATAACTAGTGTTACATCTAGCAACGTTAATGATAGTGGTGCATTATTCTACCACTAACACTACTAGCTTATGTCTGTCATTAATAACAAAAAAATTAGACTGCTAACACTTGATGATAATAGCAGAAAATATTGTAGTCTTTGGTAGTTATGAACTATTTACCTACAACTTACAACTTACAACTTACAACATCACTTGAAGTGATGTTAGCCTAATAATTATTTCTAGTGTGGTAATGGTGAAGAGATCATAGCGAGTAGACTGTCTACGCTAGCCTCTTCGAGTTGCTTTAAACGTTGAACTTTAGTAGGATTAAGAATACCATAACGAACGAAGATCTCTTTAGCGACCAACTTGTCTTTGGCTGATGGACCATACTTGTATGCATGTAGAGCTGTGGCCAATCTACTATAGTTTTTATAATTAATCTTGGTTGACAATGTTGTCCCTAACTCTTTGAAGTCATCTCTGATCTGCTTAATGTCTAACTCATAGGTGATGTTGGGAACTAGTAGATCAGCATCAATCTCTGATATCAAGACACCGTCACGATAAGTTAGCATCCTGTCAGCTGTGTTAATAACAACATCTCGATCGTTGAAGATGAGTGACAATATCTTTACTAGCGTGGCACTGTCTTTAGTGTTTACAAGTTGCGTGGCAAATTCCATTAAGCGTGGATCTGTACTAGTACTAGTGTATGTTTCTTCTACAAGTGTCCCTAAGAGAAAGCCTAGAGGTGACTCTTGACCAACACTATCCATTAGACGACTATGTCTTTGGTTATGGTCCAGAAAAGCGACATCATGTACTAGGGTCTCACCAAAGTCAATCAGCACATAGTTACCACTATGTTTGTCGTAGATAACGTTATCACCGGTGAGATCAAAGTAGTCAACACCAATAGATTGCAGCGTGTAGACTGCTGACAATAAATCAGTGATTAGCTTGAACAGGTCAATATTAATATTGTCTTCAACAATCTGTCTTAAAGTTGGTCCTTCTATATAGGACTCAATGATTACAACAACTGGTTGGGTGTGAATGGTAGGGGTAGAGACCGGTACTGCAAATGAAGGTAGATTACCCGAATCAACGTAATAAACTAGATTAGGATGGTAGTGACCATGTAGTTTATTGTGAATGTAGTTTAAAACTCGAGCTTCACCTTCAACAGATTCGGCACTAGTAAAGGGACCCTGATAGTTCGGATCAGCTGTAAGCATGTCAGCAATCATCTCGACATCATAATCGTATGATACCTTAACAGCGTACTGGGTACCATCTTGTCCATGATACAGATAAACATTGGCATTACCACCTGTGCCTAAGTACTCATCATATATGTACAACTTATCGCCCAGCATGAACGACATTTTACTATCAGTATAAATTTATACTTTTAGTTTCACTTGGCATTAAGAGATCGTGATCTAGGATTACGATGTAAGTGGGCTTCCCGATCTCAAATATGGTGGCGTAGTGATATAGTGACATCTCAGGTTGACAACTGTATTTTGGTTAACTTTAGCTTCCGACATACAATAGTATGTATACAGGTCAGCTGTCTATTCTGTCTCTACTATAATAATTCTATATCTAGTCTACTGTTGAACTAGATGATAACAAACAAGAGACTGTTAAAACCTGTGTCATCAGTCATGACTCAATCACAATAAACTGATACTTGCCAACGAATATAGCTAACATATATATAAAGTAACCCAAAATATGGAGAAGGCTAACGGTACCAACCCCATGGCTAATCTGGCCAACTATGCTAGTGGCTCGAGTTCGAGTCAGGCTCAGCAGCACATGTCTGATCGTCGCCGTCAGACCACTACGAACAATGCCACCTCAGGTCAACTGTCACAGTCACCAAGTTTCGAACAACAGTTTTTCTCTCAACCTCGTCATAGAGTGTCGCGTTATGAGAATACCAAAACTAATCCACTGATGGAAGCTTTGACTCCTCCAGCAAGACAGGACTGGGTTAGTGAGTTTACTGCTGATCGCTCCGCTGATAGTATTACATCCGCAGGACTATCAGCACCAGCCACACGTGACTTTCGAATGGCTATATACCATAATTTGGACTTTGATGGTGACGAACCCAACTTACGCTTTGCTCAGCCAGTTTGGAACGAGAGGGTCTGGTCTGAATACACTGCTAATTCGGCCACACTCATGTATTCAGACCAAAATCTGGATTCTAATGACGAAGGTGTTAGCCCCCTGCTAACTACAGAAGAGAGTATGAGACTACAGTCATTTGTAGATGATACCTATGGCTTTAATGTCAACGAACTACTCTACAACAGACACAGCTCTATTCTAGATGAGCTGTCACCAGCTGTAGCTAATCGCCTAGCTCGTGATATGGATCTGATCCACAACCGACCTTCTGTCGTTTGGCAGGAGAACGCTGCTAAGTTTCGGGCTATGATTGATAACTATCTAATCTATGAAGGCCTCGTAGCCTACTACTTGGATAAAGATCTATTTAATATTGCCGGTAAGAATCTCAAGGAAGATGATGTAGACGGAGTATATATTCCCGACATCATCGGTGAGCGTCTGCGTTTGCTCAGTACGCTACAGTGGGGTGTGGTCAGCCAAATTCTGACTATGTCAGATCAGCAGCTATTAGACTATGTACTACAGGCAGACTACATTCCTGACACTGTCTTGACTACCCTATACTTGTGGTTCTTCGATGAACACAAGACTGTTGGGGCCTCAGCTATTACCTTCCAAACTAACTCAGCCAATATTCTACACAAGCTCAAGGTTCGAGCGACTGCCATTAAGGAAGGTAGACAAAAGCAGCAGCAGCAGCTGTTTTTGTATAGACCTAGAGTTCCCCGTTCAGATAAGGAGTTGGCAAACATGTTGATGCGTCGTCATCTTAGTTACGAAGCTCTAGTGCAATCACTATCTCCACTAGAGCTGGATGAGATGAAGTTCGGTGTTAGTCAAGCTGCTATTGATCGTTACAGCTTCATGTTGCCATATAGTGAAGAGGAGCATGCTGATGGCCGTTATGAGCGTAGTAATACTAATAGCAAACGCTATGGTTACTTGCCACACACTTTACAAGAGCTAGCCGAGGTAGTAGCTGCTGGTGATGTTAAGTTGTATCCAGTTAATCAGCTTGAGGCTATTGTTAAGCGTCTCAACTTGCCACTACCAGCTGGCTATGAGCAGGATCATAGACAATCTAAGAGGAGAGAGATGTTGCGACAGCTACTCACCAATGCTGTTGTTGGTATAGAGGTTAAGCAGGAACCAGATGTAGTAGAATCTCAGACTAGTCAGAGTAGTAACGTTAAGGAGTTGTCAACCAAGTTTATGTCAGCCTACAAGGCTGGTGATTATGCGACTGTAGCTGACATCCTCAGTCAGACTAATAGACTCATTGTACCGCTTAACTTTGACCTCTTCTCAGACTATGCTCTCAACTCTAAGCGGGACACTATCACTGGTCTGCTGATAGATAAGGTTCAGCTTGGTCAACTTAAGCTTCTCAACTCGGCCTCGCGACTGTGAGTGGTAAATAGCACTAGCCCATCTATCTATCAATCAACAATCATAGATAATGGCAATTAATTAGTTGCCATTAACTAATTGCTATTAATGGCAACAAATAATTACAAACTAGGTTTGTGATATAAGTTCTCAATAGTTACAGATTACAATAAGAGTTAGAATTATCCCTATAATCTGCTGATAGAGTTATACTATCTTCAAGATAGTATAGTATAGTATAATGTTGTTTTGTGTGCTCACTGTGACGTCTAACAAGAGACTGTGAACACTGTTGTCATCACCGGATATGATGTAGACAGTGATAAAAAAATGATATTTGGTCTCCACAAGGATGTATACCCGGTCAGACATTAAAAGTAGAAACCAAAGATGGACTGGAAAACGACCTCTGATCTGTGGTTCTACGTGAACAATGTGTTTCTACTTATCAGCAGTTTTAGTTTATCGGTATACTACCGAGCAGAGTTGCTGGAATGGTTTGGGGCTGGTGGTCTACAGCTACTAACGTACTGCGTTCTTGGATACTATCTCTGGTCTACAGCCAAATCACAGTTGGGTTACTATTTGTCGATTGCACCGGTGCTTGGCATTGTAATCTGCTTCTACTACAGTCTAGTGTATGTTGGTCTAACTCATAACAGCACAGATTACCAGTGTTACTATGATTACTATGGCAATAGTGACATGCTACCCCATCCACTACTTTACCTGTTGTCTACCATCTTTTTCGCTCTATTGGCAAGCAAGTTCAGCAGTAAGTTCTACTGTCATCTTACCGCTGTCAGTAGCCTACTGCTGCTGACTCTGAGCGTGGGCTATAACGGTTTTGACTGTAAGTCCCTACCAACGGCGGTGGCAGTGATGTCACTAGGCTCATTTGTTTTGGCAGAGACTGTGAGCTACTATGTCGGTCAGCAGATCACCAACCAAAACACTACTCAATTTAATAGGCTGTTCTTGTTGGCCTTTATTCGAGTTAATGGACTGGTTAGTTGTGTCTCAACCTTGATTGTGGGCTCAAAGCACTATCAGACAGACTATTCTGCTTCATGGATGATGTGGCAGCTTGTTACACTCTGCTTATATGTGTATGTCACCAAGAAGTACGATAGTAGTGGTTTGATGGGAGTAGGTTGCGTCTTGCTTAGGATTACCCTCATGGTCTACAACAAGTACCTGTCCGTCTGGATTGATGAGCTACTTCTCCAACTGAAGGCTACTTTCATGAGATTTGTTGACTGGCTAGTTAACAATGTGCTCAACCTCATCATCGACATAATGGACTACCTCTGGCTGACTTTCGGTGACACCATCATTTGGTTCTTTACTGCATTGGGGAATATGGTAACTTCTGTCGTTAACTACTTGAGTGATGTCATTATGACAGTTGTTGACTGGCTGGTCGACAACCTAGGTGGTGTGGTTACCTGGTTGTTTAGCACAGCGTATAATTTGCTTTACCACATTTGTAACATACTGTGGACTCTAGCTCACCTTACTTGCAGCACTATCTACTACCTATTCTACGACCTCTATACGTTCATCATTAACTTGTGGTCTGTCAATGGAATGTGGATGATCTTCTTCATCGCCATTATCACCATGACAATTAACGTTTGGATGCGGCTCACTCGTTAAGCCTACAATGGACTAATGACTTCTCAGAAGTCATTTGCATACTATCTAAGGAACAGTCAGTGGTACATCGGCACACCAGTGTTTTAGTTCCCTTACCTCTCTCTCTCTGGTCGAAAGGATCAGGATAGTTACTGTATTACTCTTGTTATAACTGGAGTAGATACATAGATTTTGACAGCCACATCACTATAGTAACTAGTCTTGTCTGTCTGTCTGTCTGTCTATCTTAGATTAAAAGCAAGTCAAGGTCAGATAAACAATTTCGTAACGTAGTTGACGAATATACCGCATACAGGTTTTACATGGACAGTTATGAAGACAATTCTTATGAGTAGTCTAAGTTTACTCGTCTAATACAGAGTGTAGGACACATAACAAGCGTAATTAATCTTACCTCCTCAAGAGATAAGGCAGAAGTAGTTGTGAACGTCATCGGAACCACTAACCTAAGCAAGTATTCAGAGCTGTTAGATGACAACAACAGTCACTATTGGGTAGTAACTAGGTACTAGATTAGAGACTGTCTAGCAAACCCACTTATAGTTAGTAACTATTTACTGCTTGATGTAATTCCAAGTCTGATCAGCAGAGAGAGTCTCGTTACATGTTTAACATGTAACTTTGGGCTACCAAGTCTATGACAAAGACTTGACATAATCAAATATCTCAATACATGATCTTTCCTTGGCGTAGTCCAAAGCGGTCTTGCCATGTTTGTCCTTCAGGTTGGCATCTATCAGAGGATAGAGAAGCTTGAACAAGTCGAACTTAGCCGAAAGACAAGACAGGTGTAGTAGTGACAGTTTGTTCATGTTGTTCTGTTCGACCACAATGTCCGATCGCGACAACAGATAGGCAGGAATGTCAGTGTCAACGTGATGTTCGTTACAGGCAATGTACAAAGGAGTAAAACCATGAACGTTGCGGTGGTTAACGTCCATATGACACTCTTCCACCAAAAACTTGACCATGTCAAGACTGTTAGACCTAACAGCTAACCCAAGTAGACATTCACCATTTCCCTTGGTTATGGTAAAATCGACTGGGAAACGCTCCTTTATCATCCTGGCTGTCTTCACGTTGCCGTTGTTAACTGCCCGATAGATGGTTGGCTTATGACCATTACCGTACTGGATGCGCGGCAGAGAACAGAAGTAATCAACCACATCCTCATAGCCATTTGACACAGCTGTGTCCAAGTAAGTTTTGTAAGTACCATGAAAGTTGGTAGAAGGTAGTTTCTGATTGATATCAACGGTACCAATCAGACTCTTGATGGTGTTCAGATCACCATTGTTGCAAGCTGTTTCAAACTCCATTGTGGCAAATGTATGTTGTTTACATTTAAGCACCCAGAAATATCACTTTTGCTCAACGTAGCTTGGATGTATATATATATATATATATTCTGGACTTCTAGTACTGACATCTGGTCACAGGAGTGGAGCAATGTTAAAAGCTGTTGCAGTCTTAGACTGCACCACAACAAGTCTCAATGACAAGGGGAGAAAGGGATGTTTATGTGCAGTCTTAGACTGCGACAGCTTAATCATTGTCATATTGAGAACAGACGGTTTTGAGAGTCGGTAACAGATAAAGTCAACTATAACTCTTGTCCTATATCAGATACAGCACAGTTAGTAGTAGTAGTAGTAGTAGTAGTAGTCATTACAAACCTAACTTTTGCTTCCACTTAAGGAAAATTTCTCCCTGTAGTAGTGAAGATTAATACCTACCAGAAATTATACTGTGCTATACAATACTAAAGTTAGTACTTTAGTACTTTAGTACTATAAACACAATTTATATCATACGCAAGTAAATCTTCTAGTAATCATGACTTTAAGTCATGATTCAATACTTCTTAGGTTATCTACCTACTTGAGCCTTATTAACTTGTTCTTTACTGCTCATCGTTAGAACTGTTGTTATTAGTAGCAGCGACAGCAAAGGTGTCAAGGAAGAAGTAGTTACCAGCAGACTTCTGTTCGACGTCTTTGACACTACCCAACTTGTTGATGCGAGGTCGATTGTTACTGGGGTCAGCCCGGAAGGTCACCTGTAGTCCAGCTAGGAAGGTATTCATGCCAGCCAACAGCGACTGTGGGGCGGACGCGTAACCAGTCACAGATGGCTGGCCGCTAAACACGATGACCCGATCAGCTAAGTAGTTAGCCATCATGAAATCATGCTCTACAATGAAGGCCGTCTTCTGCTGTTGTAAGATGTAACGGCGGATAACTTTAGAAGCGGTCAAGCGACTGTCTGAGTCCAAGTAGCTAGAGGGTTCATCGATGACATAGATATCAGCTACTTTACCTAGAGCTAAAACAATAGCCACCTTTTGAACCTCACCACCTGACAACGTCCGCACTTGACAGTCATACAACTGGTGCAGACCTAGCGGCTTGACCACCTCAGCCTGAAAATAGTTGTCAACAAACTTAGTTTGAATCTTAGTCAGCAGTAGATCCTTAACGGTACCATCGAACCTAGGTAGAATTAGTTGTGGTTTATATGAGATCAGCTGCTGCTGCAGCTGATAACGTTCTAACAGCAGCTTGAGAAAGGTAGTCTTACCTAGACCATTCTCACCCAGCAGCACAATGATTTCAGAGCTAGAGTAGCTACCAGCTTCTATTTGCAGACTGAAACCTTCCAACTCCTTACTCATGGCTGGATAGTCATAAGCTCTAGCTCTAACCCGACCAGCTGCCACGTCAGTCACTACCGGTCTAAACAGTAGCGGTTCATCACGGAAGCGCAGGTTCTCAGTCGGCAACTCACCATTGAGCCAGATGTTGATACCATCACCAACACCAAAGGGGGCTGACACAGCACCATAAGCAGCCTTTTGCCTACGGCTTAATCACCAGTCAAGACACAGATGTTGTCAGACAGGTAGTCTAAGACAGCCAGATCATGTTCGACAGCTATCATGTAGTTGTCATGCTCAGCCACGTACTGTCTGAGATTAGCCGCCATAGCTATGCGCTGCTTGATGTCCAAGAAGGAGCTGGGCTCATCCACTATGACTACATCGGCCTCCTTAGCCAAAGAGACAGCAGTAGCAAAGCGCTGCAACTCACCACCCGACAGGTGTTTAACTTCTTTGTCTAGCAGGACCTGTAAGCTAAACTGCTTAATTAAGACTTCATCAGTAATATGGTCTTTGACTTGACCACTAACTACCTTAGGTATCTGATCTACATACTGTGGTTTGATGACAGTCTTCAACTTGCCGTCATAGAGCTCAGTGAAGTAAGTTTGTAATGTAGAACCTCGAAAATGCTTGATTACAGCCTTAGTTCTAGTCGATCTGAGCTCATCTGACATCTTGTCGGGATCATCAGTGGTGATCTTATCACTACCACGACCACCATCACCACTGTTAGTGGTAGAGTCAAAGTTAGGGATGAGGCTACCAGCCAACAGTTTCATAGCAGTTGACTTACCTAGACCGTTGCTACCCACCACACCTAATACTTCACCGCGTCGTGGTTGTGGCAGTCGGTGTAGTTTGAAGCCGTTACTACCGTAACGGTGTACAGTGTGGCCCATTAGCGAGCTGGGTATATTGACAATGCGGACAGCATCGAAGGGGTAGCGCTTAACACACAGACCACAACCGTTACATAACTCCTCTGAGATGAAGGCCACTTTATCTTTGCTGCTGACTTCAATGCATAACTTGCCCATATGCACCACGGGGGGCAGATCTTGCGACACTTGCTAGGTTTACAGCGATCACTGTTAACGATAGCTATTCTGGTGGCCATTTTGTAATGATGAAAGTTAAATCAGATATTAGTCAACTTGTAGATTATCTGTATCGTTACCATTCAAAGTATACAACTGTGCTTAGCTAATCTTGTAGTACTTAGTAGAAGTCAAGTCTAGTAAGTACTACAAGATTAGCTAAGCACACAGTTAATATATATATTGTATAGATCAGTTGATGATGTTGGTACTCAGAACGGGCCTTAGCTAAATAGTATTATATCGTAATAAGGTGGTGGTACTAGTAACTAGAATTTGCAGTCTATAGTCGATAGTTATAGCTATCGACTATAGACTGCACTATCAGCAACACTGTTAAGTAGTACTACTGTGATATTGGTTAGTATTTACTCTGTCCAGTAGATGATGTATTTTTGTAATTTGAGGCTATAGAGTCCTAAAAGTATGAAGTTATTCGATGTAGGAGTTATTATAACTCTATTAATTCTTGTAATTTAGTGACTCTTACAAATCCTATAACTTACAAGCTTAAGTTATAACTGTTATAGCTTACAACTCTAAGTTGTAACTTTCCTAACTCTTATAACCTAAAGTTCTAACCATACGACTCTGAGTATGAGTTACTGTAATGGTTATATGGTAGCCTGTATTTGTTTACTACTCCAAGTAGTAAGGTGTTTATATGACAAAGGTTAGCTGTAGCGTCAAATATGTAATTGCCATAGCTACTCACTAGAGTATCAACTTCTGGTTCGGTATAGTAGTTGATACTCTAATGAGTAGGAAGTCAGACACCGTTTGTTGACAGTTGGCAGTTAATGTTGGTGGAAACCACTCTAATACCAGATAACCCCTGTGCGTAGCGCCTACTGTGGACTGTCCCTGTAGTAGCAGCTGTTGGCTCAGTCACCTCAGCAGTTACAATACCAAGTAGAATGAAAGGTTTAAAGTTGGTATCATAGTGGCTGTCCACTAACACTAATAGAGTGCGCTCGCTTGTATCAGCGAGATTCTCAGGGAGCAGCACAACCTCCACTGATCTCTTCTGAAAGTAGGGGCAGGGGCAGCGCCAGGGAGAAGCGAAGAGCTCGAGATCTTTACGAATCAAGGATCCAAACAGATCACCAAATGATTCTGAGCCTTCGTGAAGCTCTTGTGGTTGTCTGAGCCTCCACTGCTCTAGTTTTTGCAGCTTTTCTGCTGATGCACAATAGCATGGCTGCCAGTCCAGTGGCATAGTTGTCCTAAAAGTATTTTGTGTGACTGCAACCAAGCGCTGCTAGCAGCTAGCTTATCAACCCGTGTATAGATGTCACGACGATATCTCTCAAACAGATAATTTCTGAGCTGGCGCAACTCTTGATCGGTCAGCTTAAGGCCAGAGATCAATGCCGATACTTTGAACTATTGTACTATTATTACTGTCCTTAATTCCTCAACCATTTTGACTTGCTAGCCTTAGGGTGATATGTTTGCACGTTAGAAGATACTAAGAATGCATGTTTTGGGCATACTCAGTAGTAACTATGTTGGAAGACATATCTTTGTTTACCAGAGCTTTACTAGTATTATAGCAATAGTAAGTTGTATATATATATATATATATTGTAAATACAGCTTACTACTACTACTACTACTACTACTACTACTACTACTACTACTACTACTACTGTAAACTTTTATCTAATCAAGCAGCTATCTTGTTGGAGTATTTCTAGAGTTGCAATGAGGGAATAAGTTCGTACTGTAGGGTAGTTTAGAATTAACAACATAAGTACTAAGGGGAATACCGGCATCCAAAGGAGTAATTGTTGCTAGATAATCTAGCAAAGAAAAAGAGGACAGGGTTATACTAGACTCTGACAGTCACCATTAACTAGCTAGTAGTTCTTAGTTCTTAGTTCTTAGTTCTTAGTTCTTAGTTCTTAGTTCTTAGTTCTTAGTTCTTAGTTCTTAGTTCTTAGTTCTTAGTTCTTAGTTCTTAGTTCTTAGTTCTTAGTTCTTAGTTCTT
>Ga0302309_10003881_pt1 | contig 11325 bp, 11 predicted proteins | sample III_Palsa_N1_1_FD_200453 | JGI IMG/M metagenome (GOLD analysis project Ga0302309, IMG submission 200453) | Peat permafrost microbial communities from Stordalen Mire near Abisko, Sweden - III_Palsa_N1_1 | ecosystem: Environmental > Terrestrial > Soil > Palsa > Peat permafrost | place: Sweden... | reverse complement strand
GTTGATCGGCATCTATATTTCCAGTACCAGCTCTACCTACGGCGCCGCCGGATCCCTGATCGTTATCCTGCTATGGATCTATTACACCGCTGCTATACTCTATTTCGGCGCCGAATTCACCCGCGCCTATGCGGATTTCTATGGCATCAGGATCGAACCGGCAGAATTCGCCGTACACATCGAACAAAAAGAAGAGGCAAAAAATGTTAAGGCTGTTCCGCCAAAACATGGAATCGGTAAAAGTAAGTGAAAACCTAAATCTATAGAACGGCTTGGATTCTTTGGACTTTTAAACAAAACAAAGTTGAACTGCTGAACAAAACAGTATAGTTAAAAAAGCGGCACCTTTGTGTAAAGAAATTCAAAATGAAAAATAGCACCAAACAAGAAATTGCATTAGTGACCGGCGGTAGCGGTTTTATTGGTATAAATTGTATCCTGCAACTTATGAAAGCGGGCTATGCGGTAAAAACAACAGTCCGCTCGATGAGCAAAAAAAATGAAGTTTTGACCTTGCTGAAAGAAGCCGGAATTCAATCCTTTGACCACCTGGATTTTATAGAAGCGGACCTGACCACGGATCAAAATTGGGATATGGCCGTAGCAGACTGCACCTATGTTTTACATGTGGCATCGCCATTTCCTGCAGGCGAGCCTGCAGATGCGAACGAACTGATCATTCCCGCAAGGGATGGCGCATTAAGGGTTCTAAAAGCCGCCCGAGATGCCGGCGTAAAGCGTGTCGTACTGACTTCATCTTTCGCCGCGATTGGTTATAGCAAAAACCCCAAGGATCACATCTTTACTGAAGAGGACTGGACAGACCCGGAATTGACCGACCGTGCTTATATCAAGTCCAAAACCATAGCGGAAAAAGCAGCCTGGGATTTTATCAGCAGTGAGGGCGGAGGCATGGAACTCAGCGTGATCAACCCGGTCGGTGTTTTTGGCCCGGCTTTAGGGAAGGACTATTCCACTTCAATCGGCCTGGTAAAAGGTTTATTGGATGGTCACATTAAAGAAACGTTGCCTTTTACCTTTGGCGTCGTGGACGTACGCGATGTAGCCGCCATCCATCTTTCCGCAATGATAAGTCCCGCGGCAGCAGGCCAGCGCTTTTTGGCAACCGCTAGCGGGATCATAAGCCTTTATGAAATGGCTGAGCTTATACGGAAAGAACGGCCGGCCCTTGCCGGCAATATCGCTGACCTGCAACCGCTGGATGCATCCCTCTATATCGCCATGTCCAATCAAAAAGCGCAGCTGGTATTAGGCTGGCAGCCGCGCAGTAAGGAAGAAGCGATCCTGGCCAGTGTAGATAGTCTTTCAAAATAAGTATTTTTGCGCATGATCACCAGCAGCCTGCAGTCCTGTCATTTAGGTCCCGGTATTTCCCCCGAGCAGATCATATCGGATCATTTCTTTTTGTATCTCCTAAAAGGCTCGATGCTGGCTTATAATGGCGATCACCATTACCATTTTCATCCCGGAGATAGCTGCATCGCCCGCAAGAACCATTTGCTGCGGTATACCAAAGAGCAAAAGGACGGGGAGTTCAAAAAGATCGTCATCGTCCTTGACGAACCTTTTCTGAAAAGATTTTTGGCCAGGCACCCGGCAGATAGGAGCGAGTCCCGGGCATACGACTCCATCGTTCCTGTCAAAGATAATATCTTATTGAACCGCTTTATTCATTCACTCGAACCCTATTACAAAGGGGAGGCGGAGATCGAAGAAGCGTTTGCAGACCTCAAGCGGGAAGAATTGCTGTTGATCTTGCTCAAAAATGACCCGGGCCTGGCCGACGTGCTTTTTAATTTCGGCGCGCCGCAGAAAATTGAAATCGAAGCCTTTATGAGCAAAAATTTTCGTTTTAATGTTCCTTTAGAGCGCTTCGCCTTTTTGACCGGCCGGAGTTTGTCGGCCTTTAAACGCGATTTCCAGAACATTTATAATGACACGCCGGGGCATTGGCTGACCGGCAAGCGATTGGAAGAAGCTTATTTTCTCATTCGCCAGCAAAATCAAAAGCCCAAGGATATATACCTGGAGCTGGGCTTTGAGGACCTGTCCCATTTTTCCTTTGCCTTTAAAAAGCGATTCGGGCTTGCCCCAACTGCTGTGCTGGATTAAAATACTTTTTTTGTTTTCACGAAACCAAATCCCTTGCAGGATGTTCCAATCCATCATGCAAACAGAAAATATAAAAACGAAATACACCGATATCGAATTAGTCGAATTCAGGGTCCTGATTATTGCGAAAATTAAAGCAGCGCGTGAAGAGCTGCAGGACCTGGCCGGTTCCTTAAACTCTTCCAATACCAATGGTGACGAAGCCGCGATCGCGGGTAAGACGCTTGAAGATGGCTCTGCAACCATGGAAAAAGAGCAGACCAACCAGTTGGCCGCCAGACAAAAAAAGTTCATCGAACAACTGGAAGCGGCGCTGACACGCATCGAAAATAAAACTTATGGGATTTGCCGCACTACTGGAAAGCTGATTCCAAGGGAACGCCTGCTGGCTGTACCGCATACCACCCAAAGCATGGAGGCTAAACTTAAACAGGCTTAGCAGATCAGATCACCGCAGGTTCAATTGGTGCCCCTGGTGAATTTTCTCCCGGCGGCAATTCATCAGGCACAACCTGCGGATCTTCCTGTGGGACCTCAGGTTCCTTAGGGTCATTCGGTTGGTTGATTTCGGGTGTTTCTTTCGGCAACGGCATTTCCGGTTGTTCGTCCGGAAAAGTATCGTGTTGTTTTCCCATTACTGTTTTTCTTTATATTCTATTACACCATTAACCAGTTTTGCCATTGCGTACCGGACATGCCGATGCGCGCCAGCAAACCGATCATCGTATTGCGCACTTTGTCATGCAGGTCGACCTCCTCATTATTTGGGGTCTCATTCCGGCCATGGGCGCCGGCGCTGAGCACTAAGCCGTCACGACGCACAATAAAAGTGTTCGTAGAGTCGTCCGTATAAAAATGCGCGATTTCTGTAGCAGGCTTTCGTGGATCGGGTACCGGCCTGGCGGTAAGCAGTACATATTCTTCCGCCAAGTGCGAGCCGCCTTCGGAAACCAGCTTTTCAATGATGACCCATTCGAGGCCATCACCTGCGTCAGGGCCGGGGCCCGGGAGATCGATACTAAAGAAGAAACCTTCTTCCGCCATGACTTCTATTTTTTCCCCCTGGTTATTGCACAGCGTGAATTTCGCAGAGCCTGTGCCCGAATATTCATGCCAGTTATTCACGGAAAGCAGACGCCCTGCTGCCGCGACAAAAGCAGCGTGCGCTTCGGCCAGTGTAACAAATTTTTGTTCGTGCGTAAAATCCGTTTGCCGGCCGGTTTCATGTGGGGGTATAAGATCCAGTGCTGTTTTCATATGGTATTAACCACTATAACGCTGGTTTAGTTTGAAATTCTTGAAAGCGCGGCAGCTCTCTTTACCGGTTACTGAAGCTTCGTTTAACCTTGTGGTCAAGGGTTGCTGCGCTCCAGGCACCTTTGGCAACTATGCGGCGGATGGTTATCTTTTGATCAGTGGGGTCTCGCCGCGCGTCGAGTTGGAAAGCGGCTTTGAAGCCAAATGGGTGCAAATTGGGCAGGCCTGCGCGGTTCCAATAGCCAAAAGGGTTAAGCGAAAAAGTCGACCGGCTTACCGGTGATCTGTTCCAGCGTCTTTTTGGATTGCGCGATCTCGGTCTGGAATTGGTTAGTTGTTAATTTTTTGAATTAAGGTGGCTGGTGGTATGGCAGCCGATCACATTTCCTTCGTCCGACAATTGTTTGATCTGCTGCGCATTCATGAACCATTTGTGTGTGCCGATCTTGCCGGTTATGATAAAGTACACCGCTTTAAAATGGGATTTGATTAGTTTCGGCCTGGCTGCTTTGAATTGGTCTTCATTGGTATCGTCAAAGGTGAGCATGATGGGTTTGGAAGGCAATGGGCCACCTGAGATCAGTTCATCCGGTAAAATGGTTTGATAACCGCTGTCGGCCAGCATTTTGATGTGCGCCGCGAAGTTTGCCGGCGGAATGATATAGTCTTTGTCTGATTTGGAATCTTTGGCTTTCCAGTCGCGGACCTGGTGGTAAGTGAGGATTGGAATTTGCCGGGGTGATTGCGCGGAGGCAATTGTACAAGAAAATATAAGCAATAATGATAAGTAACGCATTAACATCCAATTTAGCTAAAATTCGCAGTTATCCGAACATCCTGGTGTTTAGAGCGTTGTTTTGCCATGCCTGGTACCAATAGTACGGTAAGGTCAAAATTATCGAACTTATGAATTCACAGAATATCGGCGATCCGTCCCAATGGCGGTTGCACAAAGCATTGTCCGGCGGCGGTTCCTTGCCTGATATCGGCCTCTATTGTCTAAACACTTCCCGTTTCGTATTAGGAGAGGTGCCCCATACCGTGATTGCCAGCATTTATGCTACGCCGGGCGACGAGCGTTTCAAGGAGGTTGAGGAAAGTGTATTTTGGCAAATGCAATTTCCGAGCGGCGCGATGGTCAATGCTTCAGTCAGTTATGGGGTACATCAAAGCCGCTGTTACCGTCGTTATGGCGACAAAGGCGGCTGGTTCGGCTTAGACCCGGCCTTCGAATACGAACGCTTGCAAATGGAGGGGTCCTACGCTGACGGCAAGCAAAAAGTCAAAATCTCTCCCAGCATCAAAGAAGTCCAGCAATTTGCGCTGGAGCTCGACCATTTCATCCAGTGCATCCTGGAAGACAAAACACCCTTTACGCCCGGCGAAGAAGGCCTGCAGGATCAAAAGATCATGGAAGCCATTTACGAATCGGCGCGCATGAATAAACCCGTCAAACTGGAAACAATTACTAAAATTGACGCCTTTCGCGGTTCACCGCCGGAGGAAAATAATTAATCCAATAAATTAACTGTTATCATACTATCTTAACCAACTTTTATAAATCGCGGCTTGTAAGGCATCGGGATGAGCTATGGGCGCCATGATGAAAATTTCCTCATAACGTGTACTAAGGGTTACGATTGTGACTTTTATTATTTTATCACGTATGAACTGGATCTACAGCTGATCACCTGGATGCTTGCTGATCGTTAAGCTATCATATAATGAATTTATCAGGCGGGTATCGGAAACAAAAAATCCCCGGCAGGCGTTTAGCCTTTGATCTTCTCATAGGCCATTTATAAACTTGGAAAATAAAAAAAGGATCGCCATTCTTGGCGGAGGCCCGAGCGGTCTCTTTATGTTTAAACGATTAGTAGAAACCGCCAATGCCGCTATTTCTGTCACCATCTTTGAGCGCAAAAACAGGTTAGGCTCGGGGATGCCCTACAGCGCCGAGGGCGCTAATGACGAGCACATTACCAATGTATCGGGTAACGAGATCCCGCCGCTGGTGACCTCTTTAGATCAGTGGGTTAAAAGCGTTCCGAAAGATACACTGGATAAATACCACTTGGATGCCGGCCATTTTAATGATTTTAAGGTGCTGCCGCGTTTATTATTTGGCCAGTACCTGACCGCCCAGTTTGATATGCTACAGAAAAAGGCGCGTGAAATCGGACTGGAATATCTGGTGCATTATAACAGCACCGTAACGGATATTATTGATCAGCCGGAAAAACATACCGTCGTGGTGGAAGTTGACGGAAAGGAAAAATTTGAGTTCGATCAGGTGGTGATTTGCACAGGCCATAATTGGCCGAAGAAATATGAGGGTAAAATCCCCGGTTATTATGACTCCCCATATCCGCCATCCAAACTGGCGTTAGAGGTAAATCATCCTATAGCTATTAAAGGGTCGTCCTTAACTGCAGTGGATGCGATTAGGACATTGGCGCGCCATAACGGCACTTTTGATAAAGACGGTAGCGGCAAGGTCATTTATAAATTATCGGATCAAAGCCCCGCTTTTAGGATGGTGCTGCATACCCGAAACGGGATGCTTCCAGCGGTACGGTTTCACCTCGATAACTCGCACCTCGAAAATAAAAACCTGTTAAGTAAGGAAGAGATCAAAGCCCATATCAAAAGTAACCAAGGCTTTTTATCGCTCGATTACATCTTTGAACAGGATTTCAAACGCCCGATAAAACTGAAAGATCCGGAATTCTACGAAAAGATCAAAGATATGCAGCTGGAGGGATTTGTGGTGGCAATGATGGACCTGAGGGAACGGGTTGATCCGTTTCAATTGTTAAAAGCGGAATATTCCGAAGCGGAGAAGTCTATTCAAAGAAAGGAATCGGTTTACTGGAAGGAAATGCTGGGCGTATTGAGTTTTGCTTTAAATTACCCGGCCAAACATCTCTCCGCTGAAGATATGCATAGGCTTCAAAAAACGTTAACCCCGCTGATCTCCATCGTGATCGCCTACATCCCGCAAAGCTCCAGCGAAGAGCTGCTGGCGCTGCACCGTGCAGGCCTGCTGGATCTGATCCCGGTAGGAGAGGAGAGTTATGTGGAAGCCGAGCAAGAAGGTGGCGCAGTCTACCATTATACCGACGAATCCGGCATTGAACAAGCCATTTATTTTGAAACTTACATTGATTGCGTAGGCCAGCCGCACCTGGCCTTTGAAGAGTTTCCATTTAAAAGCTTGATAACCGGTCACACGATCAGCCCGGCTAAACTAAAATTCATGGATGCTGAACAGGGGATCAAGGCTTTAAAAGAAGGGAAGCCGGTTAACAAAGACGACAACGGTGATTATTACCTGCAAGTTTCTGGTATCACGATCAATGATTATTTTCAGGTTGTTGACGCTTATGGCGCGTTTAATGACCGCATCTACATGATGGCAGTGCCGTATATAGGCGGTTACAACCCGGACTACTCAGGTCTGGATTTCAGTGAGGAGGCATCTGGTATTATAATTGAACGCTTATTAGCATGAAACTTTACTTATTATTATTAGGAGCCGAAGCACCCGGAAGGGTTGTAGAACAACATGATTATTTTTTTGGCATTGCAGAAAACCTGGCAGCGCTGGTACCTGAGGTGAAAGCTTTTTGGCCAGAGGCAGGCGCAAGCCTGCACCTCGACGGCTGGCGCGAAGTGACCAGAGTAGACGGCTGTGGGGTAAGGGTAGTTAGTCATGGTGATGGAAATCCTGCCTCCCATCGTAAACTATTCTTTCTAAATCTTGGCGATTACACCACGGGCATACTGGAAGAGCAGCATTATACCTTGCTTACCTTGCAGGAAAACCGCTTAAAAGCAGTTCAGGCCGCCAAAAACAAATTATTCTTCCAGACCAATTCCTTAAAAGGAATCGCCACCGCGCATATTGACGAGAAATACGGGGTCGATGTGGATAACGTACATCATATAGAAGACTTGCTGTCTCCCGAACTAAAAGCAAAATACAGGATCGTATTTGAGGAAGGAACCAATCTTCCTGAAGACAAGATCCACCTGGGTTTTTTTAAGCTGGATAAGATCAAATGAACCGCCAAAAATTATTGATAGACTGGGTAAAGAAGCAGCATGAAGGGCAACTGATCAGGCGGACGGACGAGCCATACCTAAATCACCTAACAGCAGTAGCTGATTTAGCAGATGTTATACCATTAGGCTACGAAATAGGCCTCTGTCATGATCTGTTTGAAAACACGGCTGTTAAGGAAACGGTGTTGCTGTCCGTCCTCGCGGGCTTTGGCTATGATATGAATGAAGCGACCTTTATAACTAATCGCGTTAGTGAATTGACCAATGTGTTTACCAAAAAAAAATATCCGGATTTAGATAAGAAAACACGTAAGCGAAATGAAGCTGACCGCTTAGCTAAAATTAGTTCTGCTGCACAGACGGTAAAATACGCAGACCTGATGTATAATATGGATTGGATGCTGAATTATGATAAAAAACATGCTAAGAATTACCTATACACGAAGAGGTCGCTTTTGCTAAAGATGAACGATGGAGATCGGATTTTATTAAGTCAGGTAATTAAGAAAACTGATGCAGGGATGGCGTCGCTTTTATAATTTATTTGAGTTCCCAAGCATAATTTTATGGCTTATACAAGGAGTTTATATTTGCTGATTCGAATCCAACTGGATTCAACCGGCTGTTATTTTTTATTTAACCATTTCCCCAACCTTTTTTTTAATTAAAAAAGTTACTGCAAACGAAAAAAATGTATATTTATTCCCTAAATGCCCAAAAAATTAATTTTAACTATTATAACCGGTACTTTGCTGCTGGTTGCAAGTAATTTATATGCGCAATTTACTGTGCGTTCAGTTGTTGCCAGTGTGGGTGAAACCTATAAAAATTCGGAAATCGAATTCAGCTATGTAGCCGGCGAAGCCATCGGCGGGCTTTTATATAATACCACCATCAATCCCCATTTGTATCTAACCACCGGTTTTGAGCAACCTGATGTAGAAGTATCGCAGGTATTAACCAATTCATCTGTTTCCTTAGCCATTTTTCCTAACCCAGCAAACAGCAGCACCGTAAAGCTGGCATTTAACCACGTGCCCGATGGCGTTTACACCATCAACGTATTTGATGCCCTGGGCCATATACTGCAAAGCCAAACCGTGGATTACAAAAGCGTCAACTATTATTACTTCCCAATAGATATTTCCCGTTTCGCGGCAGGCGCCTACTTTGTACAGGTGGTAAACCCGTCGCTGTTTCATGGGGAAGTTAAACTCATTAAATTTTAAATCAAAACTAACTTTATATAGATAGCCCGTTAAATGAAAAAAAACTTACTCCTCTTATTATTCCTGTTCACATTTGTTTTTACCGGAAAGGTGCTGGCACAATCGCAGGCATTCAAGTACCAGGCCATTGTTCGGGGCTCCAACGGGGCATTGCTTACCAATAAGCAGATCAGCATCAGGCTATCCATCCTCTCAGGATCACCCACCGGCGCTATCGAGTATCAGGAAACGCAAACGGTTACTACCGATGCTTATGGCTTGTTTTCGATCGAAGTAGGCAGCGGCGATGTTACCCAGGGTAGCTATGCGGGTATTAAATGGGCAACCAGTCAAAAATATATTCAAACGGAGGTCGACTTAGGATCGGGCTATGTATTAATGGGGGCATCAAAATTATTGAGTGTCCCTTACGCTATCTATTCATTTAATCCGGGTGGTGCCAAAGGCATGACCGGCGCAACAGGTGCGCAAGGCTTAACGGGCGCAACCGGCCCTGAAGGCCCACAAGGTATTGCCGGCCCCGCAGGTACAGCAGGAGCAATGGGATTACCGGGTCTCCCCGGGGTACCCGGAGCACAGGGACAGGCCGGGGCTACTGGACCTACCGGTGCACAGGGTATACCAGGCCAAAATGGTGCGCAGGGGTTACAGGGAGAAACCGGCGTAACAGGAGCACAGGGTATTGCAGGCACACCTGGTGCAACCGGCATACAGGGAGCCACCGGCGTAACAGGTGCTCAGGGAATTCAGGGTGTAACCGGGAATACAGGTGCGCAAGGCATACAAGGCATAACCGGGGCAGTTGGCGATACCGGCCCGCAAGGCATACAGGGTATCCAAGGAACAACTGGTAATACTGGCGCACAGGGTTTACAAGGCATAACTGGTGCCGTTGGCGGCACCGGCCTGCAAGGTATCCAGGGAATTCAAGGTATAACCGGAAATACGGGTGCTCAAGGCATTCAAGGCATAACCGGTGCCGTTGGTGATACCGGCGAACAAGGTATTCAGGGTATTCAAGGCGTGACCGGAGCAGTTGGTGATCCCGGGGCACAAGGTATTCAGGGTATAACGGGTAATGCAGGCGCACAAGGCTTACAAGGTGTAACTGGAGCCGTTGGCGATACTGGGGCACAGGGAATTCAGGGTTTTCAAGGCGTTATCGGTAATACAGGTGCGCAAGGCATACAAGGCATAACCGGGGCAATTGGCGATACCGGCCCGCAAGGCATACAGGGTATCCAAGGAACTACTGGTAATACAGGTGCACAAGGTTTACAGGGCATTCAAGGTGTAACCGGAGCAGTTGGTGATACCGGCGCGCAAGGTATCCAGGGTATTCAAGGTGTAACCGGAAACACCGGGGCACAAGGTTTACAAGGCATAACCGGTGCGACTGGAAATACCGGAGCACAAGGTATCCAGGGTATTCAAGGTGTAACCGGAAACACCGGGGCACAAGGTTTACAAGGCATAACCGGCGCGGTTGGTGATACCGGCGCACAAGGCATCCAAGGTATGATTGGAAGTACAGGCGCACAAGGTGCGACCGGAGCAGTCGGCGATACCGGCCCGCAAGGCATTCAGGGTATTCAGGGGGCACAGGGGATTACCGGAGCTGTTGGTGATACCGGCCCGCAAGGCATCCAGGGTATTCAAGGTGTAACAGGTGCACAAGGCATCCAGGGCATACAAGGTGTCACCGGTGCTGTCGGTGATGCAGGTCCGCAAGGCATTCAGGGTATCCAAGGTATTACAGGGGCAACCGGTGATACAGGTGCGCAAGGCATTCAGGGTATACAAGGTGTAACCGGAGCAGTTGGTGATACAGGGCCGCAAGGTATTCAGGGTATCCAGGGTGTAACTGGTGCCATTGGTGATACAGGCCCGCAAGGTATTCAGGGTATCCAGGGTAATACAGGTGTGGTAGGCCCAACCGGTAACGTTGGTGCAACTGGTAGTGTAGGTGTAACTGGTGCGGGTTATGGTCCGTTTACTTCTAATAGCTCAAATAGTACAACTTTTGGTTCAAAAACTTTCACAATTTCGTCATCTAATTTTGCATATACTGCCGGGTCTCGTGTACGATTTACCTCGTCTTCAACTCCAAGTGATTATGTGGAAGGTATTATCACGAGTATCAGTGGTTCTAACATTACATTTACTGTAGATACCTATTATGGTCCTGGAAATCCTAACTACACATCTTGGAATTTAAGTATAGCAGGAAGTCCGGGCGCAACCGGGAATACTGGCGCACCAGGAACTAATGGATTACAAGGTCCTACAGGCGCAACGGGTGCAGGGTTTGTTAACGGAACTTCTGCAGGCCAGGTGTATATAACCGGTACAGGTGGTACTATACCAACTGCTCCAACAAGTTTATCGGGCGATGTAAGTAGTGTTTCCGCTGCCGGGGCAGTTTCGCTCGCAACCACAGGTGTTTCGGCGGGCAGTTATGGCATTAACGGTGCCGGCGGGTTGCCACTAATTACGGTTGACGCCAAAGGCCGCGTTACCGAAGCGGCAAATGCCACGCTTAAACTTACTACCGGGGAATTTCAAAACGAGGGTACAACTACCACTGTACTGCATGGTAGTGCAACAGGCAACCCTACATTTAGTAAGATAGCAACAG
>Ga0302309_10003879_pt1 | contig 11328 bp, 10 predicted proteins | sample III_Palsa_N1_1_FD_200453 | JGI IMG/M metagenome (GOLD analysis project Ga0302309, IMG submission 200453) | Peat permafrost microbial communities from Stordalen Mire near Abisko, Sweden - III_Palsa_N1_1 | ecosystem: Environmental > Terrestrial > Soil > Palsa > Peat permafrost | place: Sweden... | reverse complement strand
CCTGTCCCGGGGGCCAACATTCTAAAGCACTTACTCCCAAAACATCCCATAGGGGGAGGGGGTGGGGTCATCTGTGTCAGCCCGTTGCCTCACCCAGTTCTGTCAGCCGCACCTTCCCCGCCAGCCGCATCACCAACCGCTCCAGCACCAGCTTCTTATCCGCCGGACTCGATCGCAACTCCAGATCGGCCTTGGCTATCAGCCGCAATCCCCGCGTCAGCTCCCCGCGGTCCCGATACCGTCGCGCCTGCGCAATCAACGCATCCGCCGCAAACGGAGCCACCCGGAACCCCGGCCAAAGCACCTGCCACATCGCCCGCTGGTCCTTCACCTGCTTTTCATTCAGCACCAGCATCTGCCGAAACGTCTTCGCCAGCGTAAACACATGACCAATAGCCGAATCTTCCCCACCATCGGAAGCATTCAACAACCCCTGCAACAGCGCCAGCGCTCGCGGAGCATCCTTCAGGCTGATCGCATCGGTCAGCTCATACAGACTCCGCTGCTTTGCCGCCGCAACCATCGTCTCCACATCCGCAACATCAACCGCAACATCACCGCGCGCGCCGGCATAAAGCAGCAGCTTCTCCAACTCGCTCTGCACGGTCAACATCTCCGCGCCCAGCGCATCCACCAACTCCCGCGCTGCATCCTCCTGGAACGCAACGCCCTTAGCCGAAGCCTCGCGCATCACCCAGCGAACGGCATCGTCCTCACTAACCTGCTGCAGCTCGACCACGCCGCAGCCATCGCCAAGCGTCTCCCGAATCCGCTCCGCCCGCTCCTTGTCCTGCATATCCATCTTCCGGACATCCTGCGGCAGATGAATATGATCAGCCACAAACACCACCATCGCCGACGGATTCGGTCTACGGAAATACTCATCGATCGCGGCAAACTCATCCTTCTTCTGCCCACGGCCATACAGCTTCTGCACATTCCGCAGAAACAGCACCTGGAACGGAGCCATCAGCGACGGCGTCTGCGCCAGATCCAGCGCCTCAAAGATCGAGGTCTCACCCAGGTCCAGATCATGCAGACAGAAGTCCCTCAGATCATCCGGAACCAGCGCCTTCAGCATCCCACGCCGGCAAACCTCATACAGGAACGCCTCATCACCCATCAGCACATAACCAGCACGACGAGCGTCTCCAGCAATCTCTGCCACAAATCGCTCCGCAGCAGCGAAGCTCTTCAAGCTACCCTTCTCCGCACTCATCGGAACGACTCCAGCATGTCACTCACCAACGCCTGCCCAAAGTCATGCGCCATCCGCCTCACCGCCGCACTGTCCTCCTGCACCGACCCATTCAAATCCTCAGTCGATTGGAACTGCTCCCTCCATCCGAACGCATCGTTCTTGTATAGCACCGTCCCGTCATGCGCCACCAACACCACTTGCGCCGTAACGGTCACCAAATAGCTCGACGTCTGCCCGCTAGAAGCGTCATAGGTCAGCGGCGCAATCGTCTCCGCCACAATCGTCCCCTTCAACACCGCATCTGCATCGCTGCCGTCACCGTTAGTCAGCACCTGATACCGCGTTCGCGTATTCAACTCCCGCACAACACCCTGCGTAAACGCGGTCTCCGTACGAAACCCCTGCACCTTGGACTGGAACACCGGCACCGCCACCGTCCGCACATTCCCCGGAACATGTGTCGCCGCACCAACCTGATGGTAGCCACACCCCGTCGCCGCCACGACCAACGCCAACAACCCGCAATTCAAAACTTTCGCCACATTACTCCTTGCTCACATCTACATAGTACAAATCTGTCGCAACCTGGAATGCATCCTTCGTTCCAGTCCACGGCATCGTCTTCCACTCTGTAGTGACAGGCTTCACCATCTGCCAATGCTTCGAATCGCCAACCTCAATAGGCATCGCAAACCCAACTTCATCCGCCTTCCAACGGTAGCTCACCTCGCCCTTATCCGCATCGAAGCGGAGCAAAAGCGTCGGAATCGCCGCATGCCGCAGATACTCGTCGAAGAACGGAGTCAGATTCATCCCTGTTCGCTCATTCCACCACTTCAGAACATCCTCAGTCATGATGTTCTGATACTTGAAGTGCTGGTAGAAGTCGTGGATATCACCAAACCACTTCCCATCGTCGCCAACCACACTCCGCAGCGTATTGATCATCAATGCACCCTTGAAGTATTGGTCCTGCGGCGGTTCCGCATTCGTCCCATGTGCCGTAATGATCGGAATCTGGTTATGCACCTTCGGCTTCAGCCCATTCAGATAGCGGATCGCATCGGCCTTTCCCCACCGGTACTCCACATACATCCCTTCCATGTAGGTCGTCCACCCTTCATGTATCCACATATCCGAAACATCTTTCGCAGTAATCGAATTCCCAAACCACTCATGCCCACTCTCATGAATGATGATGAAATCGAACTTCGGACTGATTCCGACGCCAGTCCAGTCACGCCCATAATAACCATTCTCAAAATGGTTTCCATAAGCGACCGCTGACTGATGCTCCATTCCCGCATAAGGAACCTCAATCAACTTATAACCATCTTTATCAAACGGATATTCTCCGAAATAATGCTCATAGGCGTCCAGCATCTCAGGAACCTGCGTGAACTGTTTCTTCGCCTTGTCCAGATCTTCCGGCAACGCATAGTAATCCAGTGTGGTTTCCCCATGCTTATCCGAGAAATACTGGTAATTCCCAATATTCAAGGCAACGTCATAGTTATTGATCGGATAATGCACTACCCATTTCCACTGTGTATATCCATCTCCTAAGTCTTTACTCCCTGCAAACCGTCCATTCGATACATCCATCAATCCATTGGGCACCGCAACGTCAATCTCCATGCCATCCTGCGGCTCATCGCGCCACTGATCCTTGTTCGGCCACCATACGCTCGGCCCTTCCCCCTCGCAGGCAGTAGTAATCCATGGTTTATCTTCCTTGTCTTTGTCAAAGGAAAAGCAACCGAATCGTCCCTGCGTCACCGGCTTACCCGAATACGCAAACGCGATCTCGTATACGCGTCCTCTGCGCAGTATCCCCGGAAAATCCACCCAAATGGTTCGTTCTTCATGCGCATAGTGCAACGGTTTGCCTGCGAACTTGATGCTATCGATCGTCAACTCTGGAGCAAGTTCCAGTTGAATTCGCTTCCCATTCGCCAGCATCCGAAACCGGATAGTATTCGTCCCAGAGATTGTCTTCGCTACTGGATCAACTCGCACATCCAGCCGGTAGAACAGGAGATCATTGTTCGCACGATACGGTCCATAGCCACCACGCAGCAAATCATCCTTTGTCGGAACCTTCACCGCATCCGGCGCATGCGCGCCTTGGCCTACCTTTACACCCGGCGTCGTCGTCGCACTCTGCGCCGATGGCTGTGGACCCACGGGCGCCTGTTGAGCAAGCTGCCCTGCGGCAGCACCGCTAACAAGCAACAATCCCATCCCCACTAAATAAAACCGACACACCGCTAGCACCATAGACCCCAGCTTACCCTCCCTACAGCCAAGAAGAAAGGCAGCCTGCGAAGGCTGCCTTTCTATCTCCAATATCACCGAAATTACGCAGTCGTCGGGGTGCCTTCGCTAAAGCCAGTTTTGCGTCCGCCTTCCGGCTTCAGCACCTTCTGGACATCGCCATCGCCATCCGCTGCAGCAAGCGAAGACTTCACCGGCCCAAGCTCTTTACCCTGGATGAGCAATTCAATCTCAGCTGCATCCAGCGTCTCGCGTTCCAGCAAAGCAGCCGCCATACGATGCATCACATCCTGATTATTCTCCAGGATCTGGTGCGCCGACTTGTAGCCTTCATCGACTAGCCGACGAACCGCTTGGTCGATCTGCTGTGCCGTGTCGTCGGAGTAGTCCCGCGCTTGCGCTATCTCACGGCCCAGGAAGATCTGCTCTTCCTTCTTGCCGTAGGTCAGTGGCCCAAGCTCGCTCATACCGTACTCACAAACCATCTTGCGAGCCAATTCCGTCGCGCGCACAATATCATTGCCCGCGCCAGTCGTCATACGGTTCATAAAGATCTCTTCCGCACAGCGTCCGCCCATCAGGATGGCAAGCTGTGTGTTCAGATAATCCTTCGTCACCGTATGCTTGTCTTCTTCCGGCAGATGCATCGTGACACCGAGCGCCATACCGCGCGGGATGATCGTCACCTTGTGCAGCGGATCGCTGTGATCGCGTTTCGCCGCCACGAGCACATGACCGGCCTCGTGATACGCCGTATCGCGCTTGTCGTCTTCAGACAGCAACATCGACTTGCGCTCCGCGCCCATCAATACCTTATCCTTCGCGACTTCGAAGTCGTACATGTGGACAGCCTTGCGGTTGAAGCGCGCCGCAGTCAGCGCCGCTTCGTTCACCATATTGGCTAGATCCGCACCGCTAAAGCCCGGTGTCCCGCGTGCCAGGATGCCGAGGTTCACGTCCTCAGAGAGCGGCACCTTCTTCGAATGCACACGAAGCACTTCTTCGCGGCCACGGATATCAGGACGATCCACAATCACGCGCCGGTCGAAACGACCGGGACGAAGCAACGCCGGATCAAGCACGTCCGGACGATTCGTCGCCGCAATCAGGATCACACCGTCGTTAGACTCGAAACCATCCATCTCGACCAGCAGCTGATTCAAAGTCTGCTCACGTTCATCGTGACCGCCACCGAGGCCCGCACCGCGGTGCCGTCCAACCGCATCGATTTCGTCGATAAAGATGATGCAGGGAGCATTCTTCTTGCCCTGTTCAAACAGGTCGCGCACGCGGCTCGCGCCTACGCCCACAAACATCTCTACAAAGTCCGAACCCGAAATCGAGAAGAACGGAACATTCGCCTCACCGGCTACAGCTCGCGCCAACAAAGTCTTACCCGTTCCAGGAGGCCCAACCATCAGCACGCCCTTGGGAATTCTGCCGCCCAGACGCTGGAACTTCTGCGCCTCACGCAGGAATTCGATGATCTCCTTCAGTTCTTCCTTCGCCTCATCCACGCCGGCGACATCCTTGAAAGTGATCTTCTTCTGCTGCATGCTCAGCAACCGCGCACGGTTCTTCCCAAAGCTCATTGCCTTGTTTCCGCCGGACTGCATCTGCCGCATCATGAATAGGAATAACGCAAAAATCGCCAGGATAGGCAACGCCTGGATCAATACACTAAACCACACATTTCCTGCCGGGTCCTTAATCGTCACGTCCACGCCGTGGTCGCGCAAATCCTTGTAGAAGTCTGGATAGTTCGCCGGAATGGTTGTATGGAAGGTCTCTTTGCTGCCCTTGTATTCGCCGTTAACCTCGGCACCTGTAACGGTCACGGTAGAAACCTTGCTGGCCTCCGCGTCACTTAGAGCCTGACTCAAGCTGATTGCCTTATCGTGGCTAGTGTTCATATTCTGAACAAAAAAACGCCACGCCACCAGTAGGCAGCAGATAGTGAGCACCCAGATCGTCACATGCTTAACTGTTGTCGAATTCAATCAACTTCCTCATTTCTCTCTTGCCCGGATCACTTAGCGGCTCAATTCGGCTCATCTACTCGCGCGAATCTCGCTTCTGTCGATTAGACGGCATCGCTTCTAATTCGATGCACCATCACGATCCGGTCAGTGCGTCCCAGCGAAACACTTCCCTAAATTCTACTCCGAAGCACCCCTGCCAGCGCGCAAAATCCTTCCGGTTTCCCGGTTATGTCGCAGATTGAAGCAACTTACCTCACCGTCACACTCTCTCGTCATCGCTTAGTTCCTCGCTCCACGCTCCTGCAACCACAGCCGCAACTCCCGTGCTGACCGCTCCGCTCGTAACCCGGCTCTCAGCTCCAGCCTGCTCCCAACCCTCCCTGTAACTCCTTCATATCCTCCAAATCCCGCCAGTGCCAGCAGCTTTGCCGTCTCCTCAAAGCTCAATCGCGAACCAATCCTCCGCGCCATCCCCCGGACTATGCGTCGACGCGTTGCCGCATCCATTGCCCTCAGCCGCTCGATCTCGACACCGCACCCAGCCGCACCCACAACCGTACTCACAGCTCGGCCGCCCCCGCGAACCGGCTTTCCTGGAAGTACAATCTGCGGCAAAATCTTTGCCATCTCAGTCTCCCAGTGCGTCTCTTCATCCCGCGCGATGAAGGCCATATTTGCCAATAACTCATCAATGCCCGGATTAAATCCTCGTAGCATCGGCATCAATTCGTGTCTCACCCGGTTGCGTGTCAGAGTCACATCCCGGTTGCTCGAATCCTCCCGCCACTCCTGACCTCGCATCCGTAAAAAACTCTCCACCTCCACTCGGCGAACTCCCAACAGCGGCCTAACCAACCTAGTCTTTCCCGCCCCCTGTACTACCGCCGAAATCCCTCCCAAACCCTCCGTCCATGCTCCCCGCAGTAACTTCATCACCACGGTTTCGGCCTGATCGTCCAACGTATGAGCCGTAGCAATCACATCGACATCCAAACCTTGTAGTGCTTTATAACGTAGCTCTCTGGCTGCCTCTTCCAATCCCTCGCCTTCTGCTTTCTGACGTGCCGCTGTATCTACCTGAAATACAGTCAATGGCACCTTGAGTTGCTCGCATAAGACCCGCACAAAGGCCTCGTCCCCGTCGGCCTCTGCCCCACGCAGTCCGTGGTGTACATGAGCCGCACTCAGGACCAGACCCAGCGCTTCACGCCCTGCATTCGCCTCCATTAATTCCACCAACAGCGCCACCGAATCTGCTCCGCCAGATACCGCTACACATAACCGTTCCCCAGCTTTTACGAGCGATTTGTCCATCCCGAGCATCTTCTTTGCCGCCATCGCACCATCCTAAGCCGTGCCGCTCTCTTTATCTTCTACACTTTGCAGTATGCCGACTCTCCGCCTTGCCACTACCGACGACGCTTCGCTCATTGCGGCTCACCGCCATATCATGTTTGCTGACAACAACTTCGCCACTGAAGCTCGTTTCGCTGAGATGGATGCCGTCTTTGAGCCGTGGGTTCGTGCCCATCTTGCCGACGGAAGCTATGTCGGACTCCTGCTTGAGGAGGAAGATGGAAAGGAAATCGTTGCGGGTGCAGGGGTCTTTTTTATGGAGTTTCCCCCACATTGGCTGCATTTGGAGGCGCGGCGGGCTTATCTGCTCAACTTCTATACTGCGACTGAAGCGCGGGGCAAAGGATATGCCAAGATTTTGCTCAAAGCCTGCGTTGATCTGTGCCGGGAGCGCTCTGTTGAGGTTGTTACGTTACATGCTTCTTCTTTTGGGCGGCCTATTTATGAGAAATTCGGCTTCGAGGCTTCTACTGAGATGATGCTTCGCTTAAATCCATAAATTCGCCCATAAACGCTGGGTTATTGCTATACTCAGCTTCCCATGTCTGTCTTCGTAATCCTCCCCGCTGCTGGAATTGGCACCCGAATGGCTTCTTCGGGTACTGCGCCTAAACAATTTCTGACCCTTCGGGGATTGCCTATTTTGCAGCATTCTTTGCAGGCTTTCCTTAGTATTCCGCAGATTACGGGGATTTATGTGTCTGTGCGGGCTTCTGAGGAGGCGCGGGCGTTGGCGTTGATTTCGGAGCATCGGATGGAGGATAAGGTCCATGTTGTGATTGGGGGGGACAATCGGCAAGACTCTGTTTTCAATGCTTTAGCGGCAATTCCTTCTACTTCTGAGGATGATATTGTGCTGGTGCATGATGCGGTTCGGCCGCTGATTGATCCGGCTACTATTGTGAAAACCATTGATTCTATTGAGAAACATGGGGCTGCTATTGTGGCTACGCCGGCGGTGGATACGATCAAGCAGGTAGAGAGGACTGCCGATGGGGCGATCATTACGGCTACGATTCCACGGGAGCTGATTGTGCATGCCCAGACGCCGCAGGGGGCTCGTATCTCATTGATGCGGAAGGCTTTTGCAGAGGCGGCGGCGGATGAGTTTACCGGGACCGATGAGGCTAGCCTGCTGGAGCGGGCGGGGATTCCGGTGTTTGTGGTGGCTGGCAATCAGCGAAACTTCAAGGTTACGCAGCCTGGGGATCTTGAAATTGCGGAATTTTATCTGGCCGGTTGACGGTCCGTGCGGGATAAATCGAACCCGACGCCTCGAGTTCTGAAATCGCCAATAACGACGGTGTTTTTACGGTGAGGGGCATGGTTTGGCACGGAGCGATTTACGGTGCTACGGACGGTGATTTACGGTGATTTTTCACCGTGACGGTGACCGGTGAACTAATAAACTAAAACCAAGTCTACGGGTTTGGGCTGGGGAACCACCAAGAGCCTTTCCAGACCCAAGGGACATCCAATGCCAATGACTACCGCCCAACAGGTCGAGCTCACCGAGGATCAGGTTCACCTGATTACCCGTGCGCTGGCTGACCCTCGGCGGTACGAGATTTTGAAAAAGCTCGGGCCTCATACCTGTGCTACCCCGTGCAGCAACATGCGCGACTGTATCGATGTCAGCCCGGCTACGCTCTCTCACCACATGAAAGAGCTGGAAACGGCCGGGCTCATACGGTCGGAGAAGGCTGGCAAGTTCGTCAATTACTTCTCGCAACCCCATGTGCTGCATGCCTACCTCACTCGCCTGAAGTCCGACCTCGTATAAATTTTTCGCTTCGCCTGAATCTTTGCGCATCGCTCCTTCATCAATTCGATGGTTGTCGAAATATCGAAATGATATCGACACAAGGAGATTTGAGATGAGCAAGCTTACAGGGAAAGTCGCAGTTGTTACGGGCGCCTCGAAGGGCATTGGAGCCGCTATTGCCAAGTCACTCGGCGCGGCAGGAGCTTCGGTTGTTGTGAACTACGCGTCCGATAAGACCGGCGCAGAGGCTGTTATGAAGGCCATCACCACCGGCGGCGGCAAGGCCGTTACCGTGCAGGGCGATGTTTCCAAGACTGCCGATGCACAGAAGATCATTGCCTCAGCCATTACCAACTTCGGCAAGCTGGACGTGGTCGTCAACAACTCGGGAATCTATTCCTTCACACCGCTCGAAGCCGTTACAGAAGAGTCGTTCACGAAGCAGTTCGGCACCAACGTGCTCGGCACGCTGCTCGTGACGCAGGCTGCCCTGCCCCACCTTGGCAAGGGTGCGAGCGTGATCAATATCGGTTCGCTTGTGAGCCGCATTACGCCGCCTAACAGCGCGGTCTACACCGGCACCAAGGGTGCGGTCGATGCGATCACTGGTGTGCTCTCGGTTGAGCTTGGACCGAAGGGCATCCGCGTGAATGCGCTGAACCCCGGTTTGGTTGAGACCGAAGGCACTCATTCTGCCGGCTTCATCGGATCGGACTTCCACAAGGACGCTGTCGCGAAGACTCCGCTTGGCCGTACAGGTCAGCCGCAGGACATCGCTGACGTTGCCGTCTTCCTCGCGTCTGACGACGCGGGCTGGCTCACTGGGCAGCTCATCAACGCTGCTGGTGGGGTTCGCTAAAACCATGGCCCCACTCCTCTCTCTTGTGAGAGGAGTGGGCGCCAACAAATGCCCAACTTTGGGCGAGAGTCCTGGAGACCAAAATGTTACTTACCTTATCGATGTTTCTACCCTTTATCGCGACCTTCACTCTTGCTACGTGGAACTCCTCCGCGGCGGAGACGCGCAGCAAGGACTACCAGAGCCGCATAGGCTCGCCCTGCCAGGGCTGAGCGTCCCCAATCATCCCGTTTCGCGAATTTCAGTTCAGAAAGAGAGCACAAAGATGAGCAAACTAACAGGTAAAGTCGCAATCGTCACGGGAGCCTCCAAGGGTATCGGGGCTGCTATTGCCAAGTCGCTCGCCTCGGAAGGCGCTTCGGTTGTCGTCAACTATTCGTCGGACAAGACGGGTGCAGAGAAGACGGTTGCGGAGATCACCAAGGCCGGCGGCAAGGCTGTCGCCGTTGGCGCGAGCGTTTCGGACGCAGCCGGCATTGAGACCCTGTTCCGTGAAGCGAAGAAGGCTTATGGGAGCGTCGACATCCTCGTGAACAACGCGGGCGTTTATAAGTTTGCGCCGATTGAGGAAGTCACTGCCGAGGAGATCGACTGGATCCACGGCATCAACGTAAAGGGTTTGCTTCTCACGACCAAGGCCGCGGTACTTCAGTTTCCGGCCACGGGTGGGAGCATCATCAATATCGGCTCGGTCGTCACGGAGCAGACACAGCCAACCTCGGCCATCTACGCCTCCAGCAAGGGAGCGGTCGATACGATTACTCGCGTGCTGGCCAAGGAGCTGGGGCCTAAGAAGATTCGCGTCAACTCCGTAAACCCCGGCCCGGTCGAAACCGAGGGCTTCAAGGCTGCAGGCATCGAAGGTAGCGACTTCGAAAAGAGCCTGATCACCAACACGCCGCTCGGACGTATTGGCCAGCCGGACGACATCGGCTCGGTCGTCTCGTTCCTTGCATCCGATGAGGCCAGATGGATCACGGGTTCGCTGCTGCAGGCAGCAGGCGGCCTGCGCTAAAACTATTGCCCCACTCCTCTCTTGCGAGAGAGTGGGGCACAACAAATACAGGGGTTTCTCCACTGCGCTACGCTCCGGTCGAAATGACAGTCTTTTGGGGTGGGCTGAGGAAAGCGGTCGAGCGGAGCTCGATACCCTACCCTTTGGCAAAAAGCGCCAAAGGGTAGGGCACCCAGAGTTGTGGCGCTCCGAGCAAAATACGGAGGTCCTTCCCCTTCGGCTTCGCTCAGGGTCAGGATGAAGGCGGTTGAATGGGCAGGATGAGGCGGTCTTAAGGGTGCTCTCAAAGGCGGATACCTCACCCTGAACACCCTGTGCAGATTTACAATCTCACCATGAGTATGCGCATCGGCCTCGGTTTTGACTCCCACGCTTTCGCTCCCGGAGTCCCGCTGGTCATCGGCGGTCTCAAGATTGAACATCCTGAGGGGCTTGCGGGCCATTCGGACGGCGATCTGCTGCTTCACGCGATTACGGATGCGCTGCTGGGCGCGGTCTCTGCCGGGGATATTGGGACATTCTTTCCGCCGACCGATCCGAAGTGGAAGGGTGCGGACTCCACCTTGTTTTTGCGGACGGCGCTGGAAGAGATTGCGCTGGTGGGGTTCAAGATCGTCAATATCGACTGTGTGCTGATCATGCACCGGCCGAAGATTGTGCCGATTGCCGCGGAGATGCGGGAGCGGGTTGCAGACCTGCTGAACCTGGACATCAACAACGTGAGCATCAAGGGCAAGACGCCGGAGGGGCTTACGCAGGATGGGACCGCGGTGGCGCATGTGGTGGTGTTGCTGGAGTCGATCAAGCTGCCGGATGAACATAAAGTGCTGGCGATTGAGGCGGAAGCGCCGAATGAAGCGGATATCGATGGGG
>Ga0302309_10003875_pt1 | contig 11334 bp, 6 predicted proteins | sample III_Palsa_N1_1_FD_200453 | JGI IMG/M metagenome (GOLD analysis project Ga0302309, IMG submission 200453) | Peat permafrost microbial communities from Stordalen Mire near Abisko, Sweden - III_Palsa_N1_1 | ecosystem: Environmental > Terrestrial > Soil > Palsa > Peat permafrost | place: Sweden... | reverse complement strand
AAGCTAAGGGCAAGTTATGGAACCACCGGTAATGACCAAATTGGCGATTATCAATATTTAAGTTTATATAATACTGTTTATACGGGCGTAAACTACCAGGGGAAAGTTGGTTTGGCTCCGGCCAACCTGGCCAATCCGAACTTAGAATGGGAGCTGACAAAAAAGTTTGAAGTTGCACTGGAACTCGGTTTTTTCAATGACCGGATCTTATTGACCGGCAGTTACAGCAACAACAGATCGTCAAACGAATTGCTCGGTTATAACCTGCCTACAGTTACCGGGTTCAGCAACATTCAAACCAACTTTCCGGCAACGGTTCAAAATACCAGCTGGGAGTTCAGTCTGAATACCACCAACGTTAAGGGCAAGGATTTTAGCTGGACAAGTAATTTAAACTTAACCGTACCTCAGAATAAGTTAATTGCATTTCCGAACCTGGCGACATCCACTTATGTGAACACGCTGGTGATCGGCCAACCCCTAAATATTCAGAAAGTTTTTCATTATACGGGGGTTGACCCTGCTACAGGCGAGTATACGTTTGCTTCTACAACCGACAAGTTTAACCCGGATTATAATGTAGACAGGAATACTGTGGTCAATACATCACCCAAATTTTACGGGGGATTTCAAAATACCATCAGTTATAAGAGCTTCAGACTTGATTTCCTGTTCCAGTTTGTTAAACAAACCGGCTTGAGCAGCTTATACGCGTTGGGGACTCCGGGTAATTTCGGGAACCAGTTTACTTCAGTACTTGCCAGGTGGCAAAAACCAGGGGATGTAACGAATATCCAACAATATACTTCGGTCTATAATGTGGGATATTCAGACATGTATTCCAGCGACGCCAATTATACGGATGCTTCTTACATCAGGCTGAAAAATCTCTCCTTCTCCTGGCAGGTTCAAAGCGACTGGGTTAAGGCTATGCACATGCAGGGGCTCCGGGTTTTTATACAGGGGCAGGACTTGTTGACCTTTACACATTATAAAGGCGTAGATCCGGAATCGCCGGGCGGTACATCGTTACCTCCGCTGAAAGTATTAACCGCAGGCATTGACTTGGGTTTATAAAAAAAACAAAATTTTTCATATATCGATTAATTAAAAAGAAATGGAACACTTGAATCAATCATATAAAAGGGACGGCTACAGGAAAAGCTTTAAATCAATTGCCATATTCGGCTCTTTACTCGTAATGCTGATTGTCGCGGGCTGTAAAAAGTTTATACAGATCCCACCGCCCATAACCAGTACCAATGCCACAAATGTTTATACCACGGATGGTGACGCTGCCGCAGTGCTAACGGGCATTTATGCTAATTTATCCAACGGCGGAACCGGTAGCCCGCAATTACTCTCCATGTCTGTATTCCTTGGCTTATCAGCCGATGAATTCACGTTGTTTAACGGAAATTCTAACAAATCATATCTCAATTATTACCGTAACCAATCCGATAACAATAACGCCAGCGTTACCTCAGATTTCTGGAGCAATGCTTACCAGATCATTTATGTTACAAACGCCGCAATATCTGGATTGACAAATAATACCAGTCTCACCCCGGCTGTTGACAAACAGCTGATGGGCGAAGCAAAGTTTATGCGTGCTTTTAGTTACTTCTACCTGGTGAATTTATACGGGGACGTACCCTTAACAACCAGCACCAACGCCTCGGAAAATGCGCGCCTTTCACGCACGCCGGCAGCACAGGTATACCAACAAATTGTAAGCGACCTTAAAGATGCGCAAACATTATTGAGTGATCAATATGTAGATGGTACGATTCTTAGCGTTACATCCGATAGAACCAGACCCACTAAATGGGCGGCAGCAGCCTTGCTGGCCAGAGTTTATTTATATACTAAAGATTGGAAAGACGCGGAAACGGAGGCCAGCATGGTTATTGGCAATACCGGCACTTACAGCCTCAGTCCATTGAACGGTGCATTTCTTGCAAATAGTTCGGAAGCCATATGGCAGCTGCAACCGGTTCAGCAAGGTACAAACAGCGTTGAAGCCATCCTCTTTATTATTCCCCCCACGGGCATCAGCGAAATGAATCCTATTACATTAAGTGCCGGCCTTGTCGGTAATTTTGAGCAAGGTGACCAGCGTCTGACTAATTGGGTTGGCAGTTTCATCGACAGTACCGGTTCAACACCCATTACCAGGTATTACGCCTATAAATATAAGGCAAACTATGGTGCGCCGGTTACCGAATATGAAATGGTGCTGCGTTTAGGAGAACAGTTTTTAATCAGGGCAGAGGCGGAAGCAGAATTAGGGGACTTCCCTGATGCTTCGGTTGATTTAAATATGATAAGAACAAGGGCCGGTCTGCCCAATACGACCGCATCGAGTCAATCCACTTTGTTGACTGCCATCCAAAATGAACGACGAGTGGAATTATTTAGTGAATGGGGGCACCGTTGGCTTGATCTTAAACGCACAGGTACTGTTGATGCGGTAATGAGTGTAGCAACACCTATTAAAGGGGGAACATGGATTACAAGCCATCAACTATACCCCATCGCTAATTATGAGTTGGTCAACGACCCGAATCTGAAGCAAAATCCCGGTTATTAATTAAATATAACATTACAACCATTCTCTTTTATGCATCCAATTGTGAAAATTGAGCATTTGTCTCATAAGTATACGAATACCTGGGCAATCCGGGACATTAATATTGAAATATACCAAACAGGTATTGTTGGTTTGCTCGGCTCTAATGGAGCCGGCAAATCCACTACCATGAACATCCTGTGTGGAGTACTCAACCAAACTGAGGGGAACGTTTACATCGATGGTATTGACATCAGGCAACAGCCCGAAGAAGCAAAAAAACTGCTGGGTTTCTTGCCACAAAATGCACCGCTTCACCTGGAATTAACAGTAGAGGAATATTTAACCTATTGTGCTTTCATCCGCAACGTGGAAAAAAGCAAAGTTAAGCAGGCAGTTAAGGAGGTAATGGAGAAATGTGGTGTCGCGCATTTTGCTACACGGGTGTTGCGTAATCTTTCCGGCGGTTATAAGCAACGCGTGGGCATTGCTCAGGCTATTATTCATCAGCCCAAATTAGTGGTATTGGATGAACCGACGAATGGCCTCGATCCTAATCAGGTGCTGGAGGTACGTAAACTCATCAAGGAAATAGCTGAAGAAAGAGCCGTCATCTTCTCGTCGCATATCCTTTCCGAAGTACAGGCCATTTGTAAGGATATAAAAATGATTGAAAGCGGGCATATGGTATTTTCTGATACAATGGATGCCTTCAACAATTATATTATGCCTGAAACCCTGTTGGTAGCTATGGATAACCCACCGCCGGAAGAAGAACTGGCCGCTATTCCTGGGGTAAGCGGGGTGGAGTTGCTGAACGACAGAAGCATCAGGCTCCGCTTTAAAGCATCAGCAGCAATTTCAAAACAAATCGTTACCATGAGCGTGCAGCGTGGCTGGGAACTAAAGGAAATAACCCTGGAGAAAAGCTCACTCGATGAAGTATTTGCCCAATTATCAACAAATCAAAAAAGATAAATTTCTACATGAAAAAGATATTAAAAATCGCAAAACTTGAGCTTAGCATTTTGATTTATTCGCCTGTCGTCTGGATCGTGCTCCCTATATTTTGTGTATTGTGCGGCATGAATGTGCTGGATACATTACGGGACTACCAGACCGCCCTTGCACTTAACGGAAGTGGCGGCAGCCAGCTTACCAGGGACATATATGGGCTTCCAGGTGGTTTTTTTGTAGATATTCAACAAACCTTATACCTGTATTTGCCTATTTTAACGATGGGCATAATGAGCAGGGAAACAAGCAGTGGTTCTATCAAATTACTATTGTCCTCACCGGTTAAACTGCGCGAAATTATATTGGGCAAGTACCTGGCCCTGGTGATGCTATGCATGGCATTTATCGCCATTCTTGGCCTATTTGCCCTTGTCGGTGTTTTTTCGATTGAACATGCAGACATTGGGTTGCTGATTTCAGGTTTGCTGGGTTTATTCCTGTTGATTTGCACTTATGCGGCAATCGGGCTATTTATGTCTTGTTTAACCAATTATCAGATTGTAGCGGCGATAGCTACGCTTGCGATATTTTCCTTATTGCGTTTTATTGGTTCAGTAGGGCAGTCTATAGATGTAGTGCGTGACCTGACTTCAGTTCTTTCCATTTCGGGCAGAACAGAAACGATGATTTCGGGACTTATCTCGACCAAAGACCTGGCTTACTATCTAATCATCATTTTTCTGTTTTTGTCACTCTGTATACTTTACCTGCAAAATCAGCGTGAACTTAAGTCATGGAAGGTAAAAGCAGGCCGTTATGCCGTTTTATTGATGATGGTGTTAGTAGCCGGTTATGTAACGTCCAGACCTGTTTTTATTGGATACTTGGATTTAACTGCAGGCAAACAAGAAACCATAACAGCATCCAGCCAGAAAATAACAAAGAAGATAGATGGGGAATTGAAAATAACAACTTATGTTAATTTGCTTGCCCCGAATCCAGGTTTGCTCATGCCCGTATTCCGGAACGGTGATCTGGAATCACAAAGCATGTACAAGCGGTTTATACCGAGTATTGAAAATGAATATGTGTACTACTACCACAACCTAGTTGACTCTAGTTTATCTGTCACTAAATGGAACCCAAATTTTAAAGGGATTAGTGATGTTAACCAGCTTGCAGAGAAAGTTGCTTTATCAAGCGGCTATGATATTCATGATTTTATGCGACCGGAACAGATTGACAAACTGGTTGATCTTAAATCAGAGGGATACCTGCAGGTGAGGAAACTGGAATATAAAGGAAGGAGTACATTCATGCGCTTCTACTTTAACGATGAATATGGTGCATACCCCATGGAGATGGAATGGATGGCGGCATTGAAGCGATTAGCCGTTGAAGATCCTAAAATCTTATTTTTAACAGGAAATAATGAAACTGGCATTACCGATAAGGACGATCGGGGATACCTCGATATCCTCGCTGATAAAGGTAGGAGAAGAGCAATGGTTAACCAGGGTTTTGAGGTAGATACTATCAATCTTGACAAACAGGACCTACCAGGTAAAGTTGATATACTGATCATTGCAGATCCTACCGTTTCTTTTAGTGCTGCAACGTTGGCAAAATTAAAGCAATACATCGACCGGGGAGGAAACTTACTGGTTACTACCAATCCTGGAAGACAATCGGTCATCAACCCTGTGCTGTCTACGTTGGGCGTTCAGGTGAAACCAGGTATATTGGTTCATCCGGACAAAAACCTGGGTCAGGATCAGATCGCTGCGGTATACGCTGCCTCTGCTACCGGCATCGATCCGAACGTTGCTATGTTTCAGCAGGCTAAAAGAGCAGTCATATTAAAGGGAGCTTCGGCTTTGGCTTATACCCAGTCGGGTGTTTTTGACATTCAGCCTTTGTTGCAAAGCCCGGATGGCGGCTGGAACAGTGTGGCGCCAATAAATACTAATGCACCTGTTTTACTATTTAACGCTGCCGCGGGAGATGAAAAAGGCACATTCCCTGTTTCGGTAACCTTAAAACGAAAGGTAAATGGTAAAGAACAGCGTATTATCGTTTCAGGCGATGCGGATTATATCAGCAACGTTCAATTTACCAATGCAGAACGTGCGGTGAAAGAAGAAAGGCAATTGAGTGCAGATATTTTATTCAGGTGGCTTGCTTATAGTGAGTTTCCTGTTATTGATGACCGGTCTGCACCCAAGGACTTGAATATTACTGCAACAAAAGAACAAATTTCAGTAATGACTATTGTCTTCAAGTTTATTCTCCCAACCCTTATGGTGTTGATGGGAACTATTATACTCTTCAAAAGACGAAATAATTAATTAACGCTTCAAAAGGTAAGGGTTCTCCTCTTGGGGAGCCCTTAATCAATCTTTCATTAATTTCCATAATGAGCTTTAAAACCGATACACAGACACTAGAGGACCTGAACCTGTTAGGCAAGCCGGGCAGGGAATCTGTTTTTAATATCTATAATCATACTAACACGCGCGGTGGTGCTGATATATTGGAGCACTTATTCCTTTATCCGCTGTCAGATGCAGTGGCTATTAATAACCGTAGCCAGACCATACAATATTTTAGCAGGGAGAAACTTGCATTTCCATTTAGGTCGGCTTCGATTGACAGCGCAGAGGTATACCTGGGGATGACAGACAAGCGCACCATGTTATCCCGTGAGGATAACAATTTGAGCAGAAAGTTCAGCCAGTTAATAGATGCTGACAGTGGTTATAAGTTAATTTACAATGGCATTATTGCAATCATAACTATTCTTCAGAATCTTAGTGATTTCATTGAAAAAGTAACATCATCTGCCAGTACAACCCCTTATCAAACCGAACTGGAGAAGATTATGAGCTTGTTAGCCCATAGCGATATAACCGTTCTGATTGCAGAAAAAAAAATCAATAAATTATCCTATGCTAAAATAGCAGACCTGGATAAGCTACTGAGGTTTACCAACCTTTCAAAAATAAAAGAAGTACTAGCTTTCATCTATCAGCTTGACGTATATGTTTCCGTTGCAGCAGTAGCCCTAACGTATAATTATATATTTCCTAAGGCATTGCATAAAGATGAGCATACCATAGACTTTACTGGCGTTTACCACCCGCTGGTTAAACATGCCATCGGTAATACGATCCGTATCTCCCCGCAAAGTAACATTGTTTTCTTAACCGGAGCCAATATGGCAGGTAAATCCACTTTTATGAAATCGCTGGGTATTGCCTTGTACCTAGCCCATTTGGGCTTTCCGGTCGCTGCCGAAAAAATGGAATTTTCGGTACGTGATGGTATTTATACTACTATCAACCTGCCAGATGATCTGAGTTCTGGTAACAGTCACTTTTATGCTGAAGTGCTTAGAGTGAAAAAAGTAGCCAAGGAGTTAGGAGCAAACAAAAACCTGTTCATCATTTTTGATGAACTGTTCAGGGGAACCAATGTAAAAGACGCTTATGAAGGCACCATAGCCATTACTGAGGCATTTGCCGAAAAAAGGAACTGCATGTTTGTAGTGTCCACGCATATCATAGAAGCCGGAGAGGTATTAAGAGAACGATGTGCTAATATCAATTTCGTTTATCTGCCTACCCGTATGGATATCAATACACCTGTATATACCTATAAGCTAGAACCTGGCATTACCGCTGACAGGCACGGGATGATCATTATCAATAATGAACGTATCCTTGAAATAATCCGCAGCAGAAAAAATAAAACCATATCATGAGCTTCTTTGCAGATAAACAAACCCTGGATGACTTGAATATTCCGGGACGACAACGGAACAATTCTATCGCGCGCCTGTTTGACACGGTTGTAACGTCTGGCGGCAGAAAACTACTGGATTCCATGTTTCAGCGGCCACTTTCCAATGCGGCTGAGATCAATAACCGAAGCAGTATTTTTAACTATTTTGCCAGGCAATCCATTACCTTCCCTTTTACCGCTGACGAATTTGGGATAATGGAAGATTACCTAAGTTCAGGCCAGAGAAGTAGTCTCGCTGCGTCAATTGTAAATGTGGTGTCAAAAAAAGTGCTGCAAATAGCAGTACAGGACAAGGAATATGTACAGTTGAATACAACCGTATGCCAAATCATTGGACTTTTAAATAAGTTTTATGTTTTCGTAAACCAGTTTCCTAATGAACAAAGTGCTTATAAAGAGCAATTGGATAGTATAAAAAATATATTCGCTGACGCGGGGCTTAAATGGTTGCAAAATGAAACTGATGTTAAGCGCCTGTCCCTTGTAAAGCTTATAAGATATGATTATTTACTACGTGCAGATTTTAAGGAACGGCTTCAGGAGTTAATCGAGATGATCTCTCTGCTGGATGTATATATTGCTGTATCCGCCGTCGGTAAACGAAAAGGGTTCTGTTATGCATACGCTTTGCCTGATAGCCGGAACACGATAACAGTCACCGGAATATACCATCCAATAGTTGAAAGTGCTATTGGCAACACCTTGGTTATGCACCAGGACTGCAATGTACTATTCCTAACCGGGGCCAACATGGCCGGTAAATCAACGCTAATGAAATCTTTTGGCATCGCTGTCTATCTTGCTCATATGGGTTTTCCAGTGGCGGCAAACCATATGGAGTTTTCGGTTAAAGACGGCTTGTATTCGTCTATTAATGTTCCGGATAACTTGAGCATGGGCTATAGCCATTTTTATGCCGAAGTATTGAGGGTAAAGACCGTGGCTCAAGAGGTCGCGGCTGATAAGAACCTGATAGTCATATTTGATGAGCTGTTTAAAGGCACTAATGTTAAAGATGCTTATGATGCAACCCTAGCTATAACCGGGGCTTTCTCTGAGAACAGGAACTGCCTTTTTGTGATCTCCACACATATTATTGAAGTCGGGGAAACACTGCGTAAACAATACAGGAATTTCAGGTTCGCTCATTTACCCACTGAAATGGATGGCTCAATTCCCCGCTATACTTACCAGCTTAAGGACGGCATTACCAGTGACCGGCATGGCATGATGATTATTGAAAATGAAGGCGTACTTGACCTGATCAGGTCAAAAACTAAAAGTATCAAATAACAATAACCAATTAAAAAATGAAAAAGATGATTTTACTCGCCTTATTTGCTGTTCCGGCAGCAGTTTTGGCGCAAGACAGCAATTTTATAGTAAAAGCTAAAGTGGGCAGTGACATTACGCCTGCCAAGGCTTATTTAATTTATAGGGCAGCCGGCAAAGTGTTTACTGATTCCGCAATGGTTGACAACGGCGTATTCCAGTTTAAAGGAACTGTAGCTGAACCCATATAGGTTTAAGCAGACTAGGTCAGGATGCTGATGTGGTATTGTTATACCTTGAAAAAGGTAATATCAATATAACAGGACAAGATTCTGTTAAAAATGCACTGATTTCCGGATCTAAGATCAATGATGAAAATAAGAGCTATAACGTGCTTGTTGCTGCTCCGGAAAAAGCAATGACTATGTTAAATTCCCAATACCAAGCGGCTTCTGAAAGCCAGCGAAATGATCAGGCATTTATGGATGGGCTACAGGTCAGATATGACAAAGCCAAGGAAGAAAAGCGTTTGCTCCAATATCAATACATCAAACAAAATCCTGATGCTTATCGGAGTCTCTTAACACTAATAGAACTGGGAGAACCGGATATGGACGTTGCAACCATAGAGCCGCTGTTTAATGGGCTATCTGTAGCTATACGTACTAGCCCGACTGGTTTAGAATTTACAAAATCAATTTCAGCAGCACGTGCTGTTGCAATTGGCGTCATAGCACCGTTGTTTACGCAAAATGATGCGAATGACCAGCCGGTTTCACTCACCAGTTTCCGGGGTAAATATGTTTTGCTTGATTTTTGGGCGTCATGGTGTGGCCCCTGCAGAGGTGAAAATCCCAATATCGTAAAAGCATATGATCAATATAAAAATAAAAATTTCACTGTATTAAGTGTTTCGCTGGACCGCCCGGGTAAGAAAGATGACTGGTTGGCTGCAATTAAAGCCGATGGTTTGGAGTGGACACAAGTATCAGACCTTAAGTTTTGGGATAACGAGGTTGCCAAACAATACGGCATCAGGGCTATTCCCCAAAATTTTCTGATAGATCCTAATGGGAAAATAATAGATAGAAACCTGCGTGGTGATGAGTTAAATAAAAAGCTGGCAGCATTATTCAATTAAAATAGATTGTAGCTGATATGAAGAATAAATCTCTGTTAATTTTCGGCTTGGTGATTAGCCTATTTTCTGCGGCAAGTGCGCAGACCTTACCCTTAGACCCTACGGTTCGTACAGGGAAGCTACCCAATGGCTTCACGTATTACATCCGTCACAATGAAGAGCCGAAGAACAGGGTGATTATGTATTTGGTGAATAAGGTGGGTTCGGTGCTGGAAGATGAGGACCAGCGGGGGCTGGCGCACTTTATGGAACACATGAGCTTTAACGGCACTAAACACTTTCCGCATAACGAGTTGGTGGATTACCTGCAAAAAGCTGGTGTGCGTTTCGGTGCGGATATCAATGCCTATACCAGCTTTGATGAAACAGTTTACGAATTGCCGATCCCCTCCGACAAACCGGAACTGTTGAAAGGCGGCCTGGAGATTATGCGCGACTGGGCGCACGAGGCACTACTCGACTCGGGAGAGATCGACAAGGAGCGCGGCGTGGTATTGGAAGAAAAACGTTTGGGAAAAGGTGCGGGCGAGCGGATGCAGCGTCAATACTGGCCTGTAATTCTGAATGATTCACGCTACGCGGTCCGTGTCCCGATCGGTTTGGATACGGTGCTGGACAATTTTAAACGACCTGTGATCGCCCGTTTTTATAATGACTGGTACCGTCCGAACCTGCAGGCACTAATTATTGTGGGCGATATTAATGTTAATCAGATCGAAGCCCAGGTAAAACAACAGTTTTCCAGTTTGAAAAACCCGGTACACGAAAGAGTACGTACCAAATATACCGTGCCATTAACCGGGGAAAACCAGTTTATGGCGGTAACGGATAAAGAAATGACCACCACGGAAGCGGAAATCCTAATCAAACATAAGGCACCTGAATTAAAAACGGCGGCAGATTATCGTACCGCGTTGGTACATGGCCTTTTCGACCAGATGTTAAGCGAACGCTATGCAGAATTATTAAGAAAATCCGATCCCCCCTTTGTGTCAGGAAATGCCGGCATTTCTGGTTTTATGGGTTGTTTGGATGCTTATGATGCCAGCGTACAGGCCAAACCCGGCGAACTGGAAAAAGGACTCAAAGCTGTTTGGCGCGAAACAGAAAGATTGAAACGCTTTGGTTTTACTTCAACAGAACTGGAAAGAGCGAAAACAGCTTATATGAACGAGATGGAAAGCGCTGTTAAAGAAAAGGGCAAAACCAATTCGGGCAGTTATGTAAAAGAGTATCAGGCTTATTTCCTGACGAATAACGCCGCGCCCGGCATTGACAAAGAGTATCAGCTCACAAAGGACGATCTGCCCGGCATCACCTTAACAGATGTCAACAGCCTTACAACAAGTTATATTACCAGTACCAACCGTGATATATTGATTCTGGCACCTGAAAAAGATAAAGGTAGCCTGCCGGATGAAGCCGTAGTAAACAGCTGGCTTAAAGCAGTAGAAGTGGAAGCGCTTACTCCATACAAAGATGATGTAAGTAGTAAATCATTGTTAAGCGCGATGCCAATTCCTGGCAAAATTAAAAGCGAAGAGCAGGATAAGGAATTCAACATTACTACTATAACCTTAAGTAACGG
>Ga0302309_10003871_pt1 | contig 11341 bp, 7 predicted proteins | sample III_Palsa_N1_1_FD_200453 | JGI IMG/M metagenome (GOLD analysis project Ga0302309, IMG submission 200453) | Peat permafrost microbial communities from Stordalen Mire near Abisko, Sweden - III_Palsa_N1_1 | ecosystem: Environmental > Terrestrial > Soil > Palsa > Peat permafrost | place: Sweden... | reverse complement strand
TTGTTACCGATATACCGTTGCGCTGTAATATTTTTTCGCTGTAGCGGACAGTATTAAATGCTCCCGGCCTGGCACCTACTGCGCCGATGCGCACTTTGCGTAAACCTTTAACAACACGACAAACGGCTACGAAATCCAATAGGTCGGCAGTAAACTCCGGTGCTGATGGATGTATTACGTGATTATTTGTAAGGGTATATTTAATACCATACTGATACAAATTATTGCAAACCGATATTTTACCGCACCATGAATCGCGGCGACGGGCAACATCAAGTTTACTTAGTTCATCAGGATAAGCCTGTATCAATACCGGCACGTTTAAGCCTGATAATTTGATGGTTTCGGCAACGCCTTTTTCGTCGCCAAAGTTTGGCAGCAATACCAATATGCCTGTGATCTCGTCCTGGTGTTTGCGGAAAAGATCAGCACATTTTTGGGCATCTCTAAAGGTTTCAACGCCACCAAGCTTGGAATCAGTTTCGGTAAGCATCTCTTGTGTGATATTTAATTTGCTGAACAATTCAATAAGATCTGCACGTGACTCTGAAACCAAACGGTCAGGAAAGAAATCGCGATTGCCAATAATTACGCCTAAGGTTGCTTTATTACTCATCTGTATTATAAAAACTGGTTAAATTGGGCTATAGGATAAATCAATATCCTATAATCACCCACCTGCGAAAAGGCCCCGCATAGGATGATATTCCAAAAATATTATAATACCGGGCGGCTTTGTGATGAAAGATTGTCAGGATATTATGATATATTACCATTGATGGTAAACCGCCGGCGTATAGCTTATTTTATACGCCATAGGTGAACCATTGATCCTTTTATCCTGATATAATTAATGGATGGGTGAGTCTTATAATACCTTTCCCAGGTTTGAACGAGAGCCGCGAAATCAAATCCAATAGGAAAACGTTACAGTTTTGCAGTTAATATCACAGGTCGGATGATGTCTTCAGCTAAAATTCTAAATCTTTAGCCTTCAATTTTATACTCTTCAATTTTTCGGTACAGAGTAGCTGAGCTGATATTTAGTAATTTGGCAGCCTGTGTTTTATTTCCTTTGGTGTATTGCAGTACACGATGAATGTGTAAGCGCTCTACACTGGAAAGATCAAATGCCGAAAGTGTGTTTGATTTAAGCGCAGTATTATATTGTAATTCAACCGGTAAATTATCTATGCTCAGTTCTGTTCCCGGGCAAACAATCAGCGATCTTTCAATTACATTTCTTAATTCGCGGATATTGCCCCGCCATTCATTTTTTTGCAGGCGTTCAACAAAAGCGGTCGTCATGCCTTTTACATGCTGATAAGCATCCTTTGTTAGCTTTTTTACAAAGTATTCCGCCAGTAAAGGTATATCATCCTGACGCTCCCTTAATGGTGGCAGGCTAATGGTGACCAGGTTAAGCCGGTAAAAAAGGTCTTCCCTGAATTTTCCGCTGCTGATCTCCTGCTGAATATCACGGTTGGTTGCCGCGATGATCCTGATATTAACCTTAACCTGTTTGGTATCTCCAACTTTAATAAATTCACTTGTTTCCAGTACACGTAATAGCTTGGCTTGTAAATCCAAAGGCATCTCGCCAATTTCATCCAAAAACAAAGTGCCCTCGTTGGCTTCCTCAATCAATCCCTTTTTGTCTTTATTAGCCCCGGTAAAAGCGCCTGCTTTATGGCCAAAAAGTTCACTCTCCAAAATATCTTTACCAAAAGCGCTGCAATTTAACCCAAGGAAAGTTTTGGTATTTCTTTTACTTGCCGAGTGGATAGCCTGTGCAAAAACCTCTTTCCCGGTACCTGTTTCCCCTAAAAGCAATACGGGTGCATCTGTAGGTGCCGCCATTTGTGCAAGTGTTTTGGCTTGGGTGATGGATAGCGAATTACCGATAATAGAATCAAAATTAGCATAGCGGTCGGCTGCTTGTTTTTCTAACTGGGCAACCCTTTTTTCTAATTTAACTTTCTCTAAGGCACGATATAGCAATGGCAGAATACGCTGATTATCGTTGGCTTTGGTAATATAGTCAAAGGCGCCGTTTTTAATAGCCTGTACACTGTCTGGTATATTTCCATAAGCGGTTAGCACAATTATCTCAATGTAAGGATGAGTTGCTTTGATCTTGCTGATAAATTCCACACCATTCCCGTCCGGCAGTTTCACATCACATAATACCAGGTCTATGTTTTCATTCTCCAGCAGTTTGGATGCTGCTTTGATATTCTCCGCTTCATAAACCACAAAACCCTCCAATGAAAGCACCCGCTTTAAAAGCAAGCGCACATCGTTCTCATCTTCAACCAATAATATATTTGCAATGGTCATATCCTTATTTTTATATCAGGCGTTAATTAAAATATTAAAACCGAAGGCACTGCCTTCGCCGTATTTGCTGTTTACCCATATCTTTCCACCTTGTGCTTCGATGAACTCTTTTGAAATGGATAAACCTAATCCTGTGCCCGTTCTTTCAGTTGTGCCCGGAACCTGAAAGTATTTATCAAATACACGCTCTACATATTGTTCTTCAATTCCACGACCGTAGTCGGCTACCCAAAATTGTATAATTTCTTTTTCTTTCTTTACATGCAGCTCCACAATTCCACCCTCCGATGAATATTTGATGGCATTGTTCAGGAAATTAATCAGCACCCAAACTGTCTTTTCTTCATCCAGGTTAACAAGTGGCAAGTCTTTCTCCACGTTCTCTTTAAGAGATATTCCGAATTGAGTGGCCTGCTGCTGAACAGCCTGCATCGCTCTTAAAGCAATCACATCGGGCTTTGCCGGTTCCTTTTTTAATTGTATTCGCCCCGTTTCTATTTGGGACATATTCAGCAATTCGCCGGTAATTTTTAATAAGCGCTCCGCATTGGCTTTTATCGTTCCTAATACCTCTGTTTGATCTTTATTCATTTCACCCATTCGCTTATCTTCCAACAACTGGGTACTCATGTTGATGGCGAACAAGGGAATTTTTAACTCATGTGAGATCGTAGCGATAAAATTGGTTTTGGCAGCATCCAGTTCTTTAAACGGTGTGATATTCCGTAAAATAATTACCCGCCCGCCAACAACATTATCAGCCTGGATCAGGATAGATTCCTGCACAAAAAAGCTTTCTTTATTATCTAAAAATATTTTGAGCTGCTTACTGGTTTCATTTTGCAGAACAGTGCGGAGCAGGTCGTTCTGAATCGCGACATCCGCAGCGTAAAGTCCTATAATATCTTTTTCCTTTAATCCAAAAAGACTTTCGGCTGCGGAATTAAAAAACAGGATCTCGTTTTTATCATTCAGTCCGATGATGCCGTCATTCATTTTGTTGATGATTGCTTCGATCCTGCCTTTTTCGGCTTTGATCTCTGCCAGGTTACTGTGTTCGTATTCATCCAGTTTTCCTGCCATCGCATTAAACGTATCCGCCAGTGTGCCAAACTCGTCCTTTTGTTCCAGGTGGATGCGTTTGCTGTAATTCTTATTGGCGATTTCTTTGATACCTTCTGTTAACTCTTTAATTGGATTTGCAATGACCGAGGGAAAATTGATCACAAATGTGAAAGCAGCAAGGCTTAATATGGTTACGATGATGGTGAGCCAAAGTGTAGCCTGAGCAGCATAATGAGAGGCTTTTGTATTTTTATGAATAATGGCAATTTCGTTAACATCATCAATTTTGAAAATGGCCTTGTGCATTTCCTTTATTTTATCGAACCCTGCGGGATCTTTTTTTAGTTGTTCAAATAGATAGCGTACTTCCGCAGTCGCCTGAAATTCACCCGGTTCTGTGATGTTGTTTTCTTCCAGTTTCAGATTTTTTTCGAATACGGCTATCTGTGATGGATTTTCCGGTATTTCATCAAGCGCCTTGAGCATCTGGCTGCAATACTCCACACTGATCTGGTTATCTTTTAATATTTTGCTGGCATCGTTACTCAGGCGGTTCACGTAGTAAATGCCCAATACCCCAAAGCAGATAATGACAACAAACAGGAAAAGCAGGCCAAACGTAAGCTTGGTTTTAATATTCATTCTTATCATGATAGTATCACTAAATCTACATCTAATTTGCTGAGCGTTTTTAGCAGCTCATTAAATGTTGCTGTCTTTAAAATAATGCTGAGCAAAGATAAGTGAGGTTTGCCCATACAAAGCGTAGTAATTTTTTTATCGGCAACCGCTTTAAGCATTCCGTTTGCCACGACTTTGCTTTTAACGCGCACCACCTCGGCACCCATTTGCGTGGCCAGCTTAAAATTATTGATGAGATGCCGTTGGTCGGCCAGTCCTATCCGGTCTGCACTTTCTTTTGGGGTTTGGATGTAAACCACAAACCATTTGGCATTGTAATAAGTTGCGAGGCGGGCTGTTTTGCGGATGATTAGCTTGGCAGTATCATTATTCGTGCTGATGCTGCACATTAAGCGTTCACGCCTGGCCTGCAATAAGCCAGGCACTTCGGTTTGAATCTTTCTTTCTACCTGTGTGGCTACTTCCTTTAACGCCAGTTCCCGTAATTGTAAAATCCTTTCACTCTGGAAGAAGTTTTTCAGCGCAAAGGCGATCTTATCATTGGTATATATTTTTCCTTCCTTTAAACGGGTGACCAATTCATCAGCCGTCAGGTCGATGTTGACCACTTCATCTGCCTGCCGTAATACATTATCAGGTACGCGTTCGTTAACTTCTATACCGGTAATGCTCTTTACATCTTCATACAAGCTCTCAATATGCTGGATGTTCATAGCGCTGATCACGTTGATACCGGCATCCAGAATCTCCACCACATCCTGCCAGCGTTTTTCATTTCTACTGCCCTCAATGTTGGTGTGTGCTAATTCATCTACAATAACAATCTCGGGCCGCAAAGACAAAATAGCTTGCAGGTCCATTTCCTGTAACTGCTTTCCTTTATAAAACAGTTCACGGCGCGGTATAACCGGAAGGCCAGCAATCAGATCTTGGGTTTCCTTTCGCATGTGGGTTTCAATATAACCGATCTTTACATCTATGCCATTGCGTAGTAAAGCATGCGCTTCCTGCAACATACGATAGGTTTTTCCTACACCCGCGCTCATGCCGATATAGATTTTAAACTTGCCCCGCCTGGAACGTTTAATCAGTTCCAGGAAATGCTCAACTGATTGCTCTTTGTTTTCTTCTTCCATTATTTAATTGCTGTAATTAAACTCAATTTTTAAAAACCTATAAAAGGGGATGCTTTTACATCCCCTTTTTGCATGCACTTTAACCGACCTGACTAATTAACTAAGTACATGCTTATCATTTATCCTTTTGTTTACTTAGAAAGCGTAAACAGCCGCTAATACAAATTGAGATGCCGATTTAGTAGCTGCGGCATCACTATTTATAAACATATCTTTTGATCCGTTATCCAATCTCACTTCTGGAATTAAGGTTAAAGGGCCTGCTTTGACATTGGTTGTCAATGTCAAACCAGTTACTGACTGTCCCGCTACCGGACCAATTGACTGGTAAGTACCCACTTTGTTTTTAAAATACTCACCCCTTAATCCTAAAGTAACCGCATTGGATACCGCTAACTGAGGATATAAAGCAACACCCTCGAAACCGCCTGTACCGGCACCATTAGTTGCCGAATAATCTGCTGCATTCAACCCCAATTTAAAAGCATTGGTAATTTGGTAAGCGGTTGTTAGATCGATTTCTGTTCCGGAGGTTGGTGTGCTGTTATTGGCTGTTAGGAGGTTTATATAAGCCGTCCACCCTTTTGCCGGTGCCAGGAATAATTGCGCGCCAAAGGCATCTACATTATGTACCGACTGGTAAACATTCCACTCATCGTTAAAAATACCTGCCATCAAACTTACTTTATCAGAAAAAGTATAAGTTGCCTTAACACCTGCATTTTGGAACGGGCCATTGGTGAACAGGTAGGATGTAGAATAATTAAAGTTACCTGCCGGACTGATGACTTCATAACCAATAAAGGTTGACATATAACCACCTGTCAAATTCAATTTAGCTGTTACATCATAAGAAACATATAAGTTTTGGATGTGATAATTGGTATTAACCGTTGGAAGTGATTGATCACTTCGTGGACCGAACGATACTTCACCTACAAATGATGCCTTGCCTACCTTTTTCTTTAAACCCAAATCTATCATACCGATAGAAAGAGAATTTTGGTCACTGGCAAAGCTGGTCTGTATATTCTTATGCCCCGAAAAATCATATTTATAGTAGGCATCAACAGAACCCGATATCGCCAATGGCGTATCTCCGGTAGTTTTAGTAGTATCTGAATTATTTACTGCGGCTTTAACGGTATATGCTGCGGAAACAAGCAGCGCGATCAATATTAATTTTTTATTCATTGTATTATTAGTGTTTTTATGGGACAAAACTCCCCGGCAATAAAATTCTACCAGGGAAGATTAAGTGGTCTATTTGTTTAATTCATCAAGTGCCACGTTTAATTTCAGCACGTTTACTTTAGCGGGGCCAAACATGCCCAACAGTGGTTCTTCTGTAGTAGCTTCGATAATGCCATTGATTTGCTCAGCCGAAATACCACGTACGCGTGCTATACGTGCAACCTGAATTTGTGCCCCAGCTGGCGATAAGTCGGGGTCTAAGCCACTACCTGATGAGGTAACCAGTTCGGCAGGTATCTGCGAGCGGGTTACTGTTGGGTTGTGTTTTAAGAAAGTGTCAATAGCCGCGTCTACCGTTTTTAAGTAATCAGGGTTTGATGGGCCTTTGTTGGTTCCGGCAGATGCATCAGCCTGATAATTGGCAGCCGACGGGCGTGACCAGAAATATTTGTCCTTAGTGAACTTTTGACCGATATTGGCATAGCCTACCACGTGCCCTTTATAGCTTATGGTTTCTCCATCACCATGCCCCGGTGTGAATTTTCCGACACCCGCTATAGCCAGCGGGTAGATACCCGCCAATATCACCAGCAGGATGATAGTCATTTTTATAGATGGCAATAAATACGTTTTCATTTTTTTAAGATTTTTCGTGTAATTAATTGTTCTTTAAAGGAACTCAAGAGGGCTACGCCGTTTGAGATGTTAGATAGGAGATTTGAGACATTTGTCTTTTTACTTTTTCTATTATTAAACTGTTCGTGGGTTTGAGATAGTTAAAATGAGATCATTGTCTCAAATCGCCTATCTCAATACTCACATCTATCTTATATAAATACGGCTACCATCATATCAATCAGCTTAATACCAATGAAGGGTATTAATACGCCGCCTAAGCCATAGATCAGCAGGTTGCGGCGTAGTAGCGCGCTTGCCCCTATCGGTTTATATTCTACGCCTCTTAAAGCTAATGGTATCAACATCGGGATAATGATCGCGTTAAAAATCACTGCCGATAATATGGCTGATTGCGGGCTGTGCAGATCCATGATGTTCAGTGCCTTTAAAGCCGGTATAGATACCATGAACAAAGCCGGAACAATAGCGAAGTACTTGGCCACATCATTTGCTATGGAGAAGGTTGTTAATGTACCACGGGTCATTAGCAATTGCTTGCCAATCTCTACGATCTCGATTAGCTTGGTTGGGTCATTATCCAAATCCACCATATTACCGGCTTCTTTGGCGGCTTGTGTTCCACTGTTCATGGCTACGCCAACATCGGCTTGTGCCAAGGCGGGGGCATCGTTTGTACCGTCGCCCATCATGGCTACCAGTTTGCCGCCTTGTTGTTCAAGTTTTATATAGTTCATTTTATCTTCGGGCTTGGCCTCGGCAATAAAATCATCCACACCAGCTTTTTCAGCAATAAATTTGGCTGTTAATGGGTTATCACCGGTAACCATTACGGTTTTTACACCCATTTTACGCAGGCGCTCAAAACGCTCGGCTATACCTGGCTTAATGATGTCCTGTAATTCGATCACGCCCAGGATTTGTTCGTTTTGTGATACCACCAGTGGCGTACCTCCATTTGATGAGATCTTCTTTACATTGTCCTCTACCTCAACAGGGAACTTATGGCCGGCTTTGATGGCAATATTACGGATGGAATCAAAAGCGCCTTTACGCACACGCAGCCCATCGGGTGTATCCAAACCGCTTGAACGGGTTTCGGCAGTAAATTTGATGAATACCGAATTTTTAGGTGCTGTTACTGACGGAACATTTTTGTTTTGGCTTGCCAATTCAACAATTGACTTGCCTTCTGGCGTTTCATCGGCCAGTGAACTCAGCACACAAGCAATTACAAAGCTTTCTTCACTGATTCCATTTGCAGGATAAAAGTTGGTTGCTTTACGGTTACCAATAGTGATGGTACCTGTTTTATCTAACAATAAAACATCAAGGTCGCCTGCGGTTTCAACAGCTTTGCCCGATTTGGTGATTACGTTTGCACGTAAAGCCCTGTCCATCCCAGCAATACCGATGGCCGATAGCAGGCCACCGATAGTTGTGGGTATCAAACAAACAAACAAGGATATAAATGCCGCTATGGTTATAGGCGTATTAGCGTAATCCGCAAAAGGTTTAAGCGTAACGCATACAATCACAAATATCAGCGTGAAACCAGCCAGCAAAATAGTTAAGGCTATTTCATTAGGTGTTTTTTGGCGTGATGCACCTTCAACCAATGCGATCATCTTATCCAGGAAACTTTCGCCGGGTTGGGTAGTTACCTGTACTTTAATCCTGTCGGATAATACTTTGGTACCACCAGTTACTGATGATTTATCACCACCTGATTCACGAATTACCGGGGCGGATTCGCCTGTTATGGCTGATTCGTCAATAGTGGCTATACCTTCGATGATCTCGCCATCGGTAGGAATGTTATCGCCTGTTTCGCAGATAAATACATCGCCTTTTTTAAGCAGGGACGACAGTACTATTTGTTCTTTTCCGTTCACCAACAAACGTGCAGGAGTTTCTTCACGGGTTTTGCGTAAGCTTTCAGCTTGTGCTTTGCCACGTGCTTCGGCAATTGCTTCGGCAAAGTTGGCAAACAGTACAGTAAGCAGCAGCACAATAAAAACAGTAAAGTTGTAGCCAAAGCTACCCTGGCTTTTATTTGTAAAAGAGTAGATACTGACGATCAGCATTACAAAGGTACCAACCTCCACGGTAAACATAACCGGGTTACGGATTAACTGGCGCGGGTCAAGCTTGATAAATGATTGCTTTAGAGCTACACTTACCTGCTCACCCTTGAATAATGTATTTGGAGTTCTCATGATTATTTTAAAGAAAAGTGTTCAGCAATAGGGCCTAATGCCAGGGCAGGGAAAAATGATAACGCGGCAACAATAAGAATTACAGCAAACACCATAATACCAAAGGTTGATGTATCGCTTTTTAATGTTCCGGCAGACTCTGGTGTAAACTTTTTGTTAGCCAGTATACCGGCAATGGCAACAGGACCAATAATTGGTAGAAAGCGGCCAAGCAGCAATACAAAACCTGCACTTACATTCCAAAAAATATTATTGGCAGATAATCCCGCAAAACCAGAACCGTTGTTGGCCGCTGATGAAGTATATTGGTACAACATCTCAGAAAAGCCATGGAAGCTTGGATTATTGAGCCATGCGGATGGTTTAACTACCCAATTGGCATTTGGCATATGTACCAGCACATAGGCAGATACAGCTGTGCCCACCAATATAATAAAAGGGTGCAACAAGGCTATGATGGATGCTATCTTCATTTCCCTCGCCTCAATCTTTCGCCCGAAAAATTCTGGCGTTCGCCCAACCATCAACCCGGATATAAATACCGCGATGATGATGAAAACATAGAAATTCAGTATCCCCACACCGCAGCCTCCGTAAAAGCAGTTGGTCATCATGGCCATCATCATCATAAAACCGGATACCGGCATGGCGCTGTCATGCATAGAGTTGACTGAGCCTGTAGAAATAATGGTGGTTACAATATTCCAGTACGCGGTATTGGCCGGGCCAAACCTCACTTCCTTGCCCTCCATTGCTCCGGTTGGCTGGCTGATTCCCATCTTGGCTATGGCGGGGTTGCCATTGATCTCGGCATTCATCGTAGGGATGAGCAGCATGAACATACCTACGGTCATTACACCAAACATTACATAGGCAAACTTTTTCTTTTTGAGATAAAAGCCCAATGCGAATACCAACGCTATCGGGATGATGGTTTGCGCTACCAATTCAACTGTATTGGTTAAGTAATTTGGATTCTCAAGCGGATGGGCGGAGTTTGCGCCGAACCAACCGCCACCGTTTGTACCCAGGTGTTTAATAGCTATCATGGCAGCTGCCGGGCCTCTTGATACATGCACTGTATCGCCCTGCATGGTGATAATAGTGTCTTTACCTTTATAGCTGGTTGGGGTGCCATTAAAGGCCAGGATAATGGCCATTACAACCGATAATGGTAATAGGATACGGGTAATACTTTTTATAAAGAAGTCCCAAAAGTTGCCAAGTTTATCGGTTACCTTGTCTCTGAATGCTTTAAACAAGATAAACAATGCGGCAATACCTGTAGCTGCGGATACAAACTGCAGGAACATGATTACAAAGTGCTGGGTGAAATAAGTGACACCACTTTCGCCCGAGTAATCCTGTAAATTACAGTTCACCACAAAGCTGATAGCGGTATTAAACGCCAGGTCGGGTGTTTGGTTAGGATTTCCATCGGGATTTAAAGGCAGATGCGCCTGGTACAAGAGACAGAAAAAAGCATAGAATAACCACACACTGTTGATGGTTAACAATGCTAACATGTGCTGCTTCCAGTTCATTTCTTTTTTGGGGTCGACACCACTGAAACGGAAAATGAAACGTTCAATGGGAGCCATGAAATCGAGCCAGGTTTTTTGGCCCCCAAACATGCGGGCAATATAAATACCAAGCGGGATAGCTATGGCCAGGGTAAGCAGGTAAGTAAAAATTACGCCTGAGATTTCGGTGTTCATAGTTTTAAATAATTAGAATTTTTCGGGTTTAAGCAGCACATATACCATGTAGATAAACACGGCTATGGCGACGATGAATAATGCGGTCATAGGAAATTAGATTTTTTCGAAATAGTTAACAGATTTGAAAAACAGCCAGAAAAAGGAAAGCAGGAGCAGGACATAGATCACGGTTATCATTTTTATGATTATTAAAATTAGTGGTGCAGGAAAATTTGGAATTTCAGGTAGCAGATATAGACAAGGGATAGTGCCACCAGCCATCCGAAAACAATAATCATTACATCTTTAAAAGTGTATTTATCTTCTTTTCCCTTAGATGTGGCATCTGTGCCGTTATCAGGATGGTAAATTCGTTTCTGTATCATTTGATTACTCTTATTTGCAGCAG
>Ga0302309_10003867_pt1 | contig 11346 bp, 11 predicted proteins | sample III_Palsa_N1_1_FD_200453 | JGI IMG/M metagenome (GOLD analysis project Ga0302309, IMG submission 200453) | Peat permafrost microbial communities from Stordalen Mire near Abisko, Sweden - III_Palsa_N1_1 | ecosystem: Environmental > Terrestrial > Soil > Palsa > Peat permafrost | place: Sweden... | reverse complement strand
CTTTTTGACGGCAGGAATTTATCGACTGCCAGCTTCACTGGCGATTACCTTCTCGAGCTTGAAGATGCTTATGAAGTATGCATAATCGCAACGGCAAAGGCCAATGGAGGGACTAAAGTGAAATGAATAGGATCGCGAAATCCATAGTGTTTGCTACTCATTGCTGCTGTGCGGTGCTCTTGGCATATGCGCTCGGTCGGCCGGACGTCTTGCAAGCACAGAGCAATGCTGAAGTATCTATCCCAGCGCAACAAGATCCTGCTCCACCGGCAGTTCCGGCCTGGGCTAGACGCAAGGACGGCACGATGGCGCATACGCGAGATGAGCATGCAACTCCTTCTACAAAGCAACCGCCTGGATTGTATGTGGCGATAGGCGACAGCATTACCTATGGAACCGGAGTCAAGCAGAGTTGTGGGCCTTTCCCGACTCAGCCAGTCGATATTGAGGAATACTGCCCGGATGGCACCAGCTATGCCATTCTGACAGCTAAGGGCCTACGCAAGGCCGGGATTGCCGGAAGTTTTATGAACGTAGGAATCGGTGGCGCTCATGTTGAGCAGACAATTTCTGAAGAGTTGCCGTATCTTCCGGCAAATACGACAATTGTGAGTGTATATCTTGGCACAAATGACAGTCGCGTGGTCCGGAAGCTTACCCTACCAATTTCCGAAGCGGTTGAACAATTTGAAGAACAGTACGAAAAATTACTGAGTGCGATACACGCCAAGGCGCCGCAAGCTCGTATCGTCCTTATTAATTTTCCGAATCAGAAATATTTGGCTGACCCAAAGCGCTTTGGAGATGATATTACTCCGCGCTTCGACGCCACTTCGCAGATTTTGGATAAATTTATCGATGATCACTACCCGAAATATAGCGTTGTGGACACCATCTGCAATCCAAGTACCTATGATCCGGCGATGATCTTTGAGGCGGGCGTACATCCCAACGAAGCCGGCGCGGCCGTCCTCGCAAAGTCAGTGCTCCATGAAATACTTTCACCTGCACCACCATCTGAAAGTTGTCAGTGGTTTAATTCGTCGAAAGCAGGCGATCTTATCCACCTTCCGTAGGTGGAGGCGAGACAAAGGAGCATGCTAATGCGACTACCTATAGGAATCAATGTTTAGATTGAAGTCAGAAGTGCAGACACACTTGCGTATCGCTATGGCCTCACTGTGTGTTGCTGCATCGACTCCGTTGATGGGCCAGATCCCATCCGTTGCTGGGCCGTCGACGGCAGACGCAGTTGCAAAGCAGCAGGCAAACCCATTCGATGCATCTCCGCTTGAGACTCAACCTGTTCCATCCCATGCCATGGGCAAGGAATACAACCTCGTTGTTCCGGCGACGAGGATACATTACCCTAAAGGCATAGCTTCCTGGGAGATCCCGAAAGGTTACCCGACGCGCATCCTGTCTCAGTTGAGTGGGTTTGCAACAAAGCCTATCGAATTGGATAAATGGGGCGGACGCATGGACCGCTCGGCTCCGGCGACTGGCTTTTTCTGTACGAAGAAGATTGACGGGCGCTGGTGGGCGATCGATCCGCTGGGCCACTTTTATCTTCACAAGGCATTGGTTGAAGTGGGTGTCGCCTCTTCGTCGGCTGCAAAGGCCCCCTTTGCTTCTCTTTATCATGACAAGGCGGGCTGGATAACCAAGACTTCTGAGATGATGCAACAGGATGGTTTCAACGGTGCAGGCGCATGGAGCGATGTGGAGTCTATCCGTCACTCGCCGCTACAGAGTGATCACCCTATTGCCTATACCTTAAATCTGGATGTGATGAGTAGTTATGGCCGGTCGCGCGGAGGGCTACACACGGTCCCGGGGCACGCGGGCTATTTGGGTGATGTCATCTTCGCTTTCGATCCCGGTTTCGCAAGCTTCGTCGATGAGGATGTCAAAAAGAAGGTCGCTCCGCTGGTGAAGGATCCTGCGCTCTTTGGTTACTTCTCAGACAATGAAATGCCGATTGCCAGAAACAATTTGGATCGGTATCTCGCACTGCCGCACAAAGAGCCTGGATACCTTGCGGCGAAGAAGTGGATGGATGAGCATCATGCCGGCGTTCCCACGGATGATCTGCGCATAGAATTTCTCGGTTATGAAGTCGATCGCTATGCGTCGTTAGTGGCGGCCGCGATTCGCAAATACGATCCGCACCACATGTATATTGGCTGCCGCTTTAACGCGCAGGCACTACTGGCTCCGGAGGTTTTTGCCGCGATGGGCAAGTATGCCGATGCTATTTCGGCGAACTATTACTACATCAACAACGAGCCGCCATCATGGAACAGTTGGACCCCTGATGTCGATCAGCTTGCGGTGTGGGAACAGGCTGCGAATAAGCCAATCATAATCACCGAGTTTTATGCGAAGGGCAGGGACTCCGGTATGCCTAACCGCAGTGGCGGAGGATGGCTGGTTGCGACACAGGAGCAACGGGGAGATTACTATCAAAACTTCGCTCTCGCGCTGTTGCAGTCGAAGGACGTAATCGGTTGGCATTGGTTCAAATATCAAGATAATGATCCAAACGATACCGGAGCTGAGCTTTCCAACAGAGACGCAAACAAAGGCGTTCTAAATACGGGCTTTCAACCGTATGTTCCGTTGCTCGAGCGCATGAAGCAAATCAACATCGACAGTTATGCGCTTGCGGATTATTTCGACGCGCGCGACAAGTGACATCTACAGCGGCACGGAAAACGGCTCGCAGTGACGAGAAACTGGGCTAATTTATGCGCAGCCGCACGAATTTCTAATGATCAGTTCAACGGGTAAGTTGAGTTTTACTGGTGGCTTGGGGCGAGAGGAGGATGCTTGCTCAATCCGTTCGAAGAGAAGACGCGCCACTTGCAGTCCCATGTCATAGGTCGGCTGCCGCACTGTGGTAACGGGGCATTTCATAAGAGGCGCGAATTCAAAGTCATCGAAACCGATCAATGCCATTTGTCCGGGAATCTCCAAGCCGGCGTCATGCAAGCACTCGAGCGCATACTGAGTTGCAGGTCCGTTGGCGGTAAAGACCGCGGTAGGCCGCTTCGCGGCGCGTACCCATCCATCAACGATCTTTCGGGTTCCATCCAGAGAGTCCGCCAGCTGGTGAACTTCGACCGCGAGGCCAGCCTTCTGCATGGAATATTTGTAGCCCTTGATGCGGTCCCGGATCGTCGTATGGGCGATGTTGTGTGCCAGGCACGCAATTTTGGTGTGTCCATGGGAACGAAGATGATCGACCGCCATTCTCGCACCCAGGAGATTTTGAACCATCACTTCATCGATTTTGTTGGACATCGCTCCCAGCATAGGGCGATCCATAGCGACGATCGGAACGCCTCGCGTCTCCAGCCGTTTCACGTCGGTTTCGTCGGTGGATGGAACCATCACGATGCCGGCGACATGATGCCTGATAAGCGTGCTGACCTCCCCGACTTGCCCCTGGTCGCTGGGCCGCGAAGTAAGGATCAGAGTCGTATAGCCGCGATCAAACGCAGCTTGCTCGATCGCAGCAGCACAAGTTCCGAAGAATGGGTCGGACAATTCGGGTAGAATCAGGCCGATCATGCGAGATCGATGACCCTTGAGAATCCGCGCGGCCTCATTGGGGCGGTAATGGAGCTTGCGTACCGCCGCCTCGATGCGCTTCATCTTATCTGGACTGACCTTTGCGGTTCCGTTGACTGCACGTGAAACCGTGATTGGCGCCACGCCAGCCATTCGCGCTACATCAGTAACGGTTGGCTTTGCTGAAATCCTACCCAACTTGCCCTTTCCTGGAAACAATAGCGAATTTTGGAGGCGCCCATGAAACCATCTAGCGCCCTAGCAAAATCTATCATGATACTGGATACATATTTTGCAAGCCTGCAAGAACTGTGTGTTGGCCGATGTGGGACGCGCAAACGTCTAGGCCCTGGACAGGCCTTATCTTACGAGTATGATCGGCTCTGCCGGTTGCGTTTCCAATCTTATCGACAAGCATATTCTAATGAGCTGCCTGCTCCTCGCCAAAAAAACGTCCGATTCCGCATCAGAAGAGAGCGATACGCGGTGACGGCCCATTGTTTATTCCAGCCACAGCTTCACGGGCTCGTGTATCCGCAGAGATAGAGAAGCAATCGAGAATGCAACCACAGCCTATTGCCGGCCTTTGGTGATTCAGGTCAAATCTCTGCTTTCGATCAAACGGAGGGAGACGTTTTGCGGCTCCTTTTTGATTGGCTACGCTTTGGCCAGACGCTTGGCGAAGGACTGTATCGGATAATCCCCCAAAGGCTACTGCTACACGGTCGTCGTCATGCACGCCTGAATGAGAGCGTCCAGAAGAATAGCTCGAAGAACGGCAATCGGAGTTCTCGCGAAAGTGTTGATGGCTGAAAATAAATGGTCGGCGCGAGAGGATTCGAACCTCCGACTCCCTGTTCCGAACCAGTTTCACCCAGTTACTGAAATTCATTGAGATATGGTGACCGTAACTGATTGATATTGAATGTGTTGCAGCCTCTTCGTTGAAAGCTGCGATTTCGTGCGGCTCTTGGAGACTCTGACAGCTACGACTTCGACTACAGTCGATTGCGCTGTCTTTGCCAAAAGGATGGGATTTTGGCGAAGCACAACGCTAAAATCAAGGTGGATCGGAGAACGAGAGAGATTGCTTTATACCCCTTTTCGTCTTGCCCTCTTCCATCTACTGGCTGTTGGCGCAGGCCTGGGCGCACAAGCCCAGGCGACACAAAACCCAGATCCAGCGATTGCGCCTCGAACCCCCTATCTTGACCAAACGGCCGGGGTCCCCGGTGTTAGCACGATCCTGCGAGGAGCCAATGCCGGCCTGACTTTTTCAGGCGTTCATGACTCGACCATCGGTTGGTACACGGTCGCCACACCGGCAGCCAGCTATACATTCGCATCTCATTACTCTGCCGATGCCAGTTTGTCGATCTATCCTTATCGTCTTGCGCCGAACGAAAGCTTTATGGCACCTTCCAATGACCTGCTCGTTCCGACTCATGGGGACTTAGGGGACACTTGGATCGGCCTACATGCCAGGTCCAATCCGCAGCACATACAGAACACGTCAACCGCGTCCATGACAATTCCGACCGGCAACCGATCGGATGGGCTTTCGACAGGCAGGGTCACCTTTGACTTGAGCGACCACATGGAACGCTATTGGGGGAAGGTTGGAGTCCTGCTTGACTTAGGCGGCGGCGACTCGTCGGAACTGTTCAATCCTTTGGTCGCAAAGGATGAATCCGCCCTTGGTCCAATCGCCCACTTCCAAACGGGTTTGATCTTATGGCTGCCAGGTCGAAATTACATTCAATCCCTGGCCTATGAGCAGCTTCCGCTGGGCGACCAAAAGGAGTACACAACATTGACGGTGCCAGGAGGCGGCCAGGGTATTACCGTTGTTTCAGGCCGTAGAGTAACCGAAGACAATGGGTTTACCACGTCGGTAGGGATTCCATTGACCTCCCACATCACATTTCTGAGCTACTACAACCGCAGTCTGCGTCTGCATCTCGATACGGTATCCACGGGGATCAGTTACGCCTTCAAAGGCACACCGATACGGCGAAACCCGTCTTTGATCGATAAGGCCTTGCTTGAGGGTGAGCGTTCGATCGATGCTGAGCCGGCGCGTTAGAAATATCTCGCTATTGGACCTTCTGCAATTTGAGAATCTGGTCCGGGGCCATTTGACTTCGAATCTGCAGCAGCATCTCCGTCGTCGCCTTCTGCAGCGAGGCACGGGCCTGGTTCACGGCATCGATGGTGGCGAAAAGGCTTGCTGTATCGGCCTGAGGCTGCTTATTGAGCGCATCCAGCTTGGCCTGTTCCGACAGGAGAGTCTTATAGCTGCTGAGAATGGCCGGCTTGCTTGCATCGAAGATTGCGTCCATCTTCTTCTGCTGATCTTTTCGCAGGCCAATGGCGCTGCTGACCGCCTTATCGTCCCACCATCGCCCCGGAGGCCCAAATGGCGATCCTGCCCGTGCCGCACCGCTGGTTGCTCCGGCGCCTGGGTTGGGAGGTTGATTCCCAGGCCCTCCGCTGGGAGGAGGGGGGCCACCGGGGCTGTTGGGGCCGCCGGAACTGCCGGGACCGCCAGGGCCGTGCGGTATTGGCGGAGGCCCGCCCGGACCGCCAGGCCCTTTATTTTGTGCAGAGGCACAAAGCCCCGTAGCGAAGGTGAGACACGAGCAAATAAGTGTGATTCTTCCCCATCGCAAGTTCATTGGTTCCTCGCTTCCATAGGTGCCTTATTCTGCGAAGAGGTCCTGTCCGTCACGCCGTATTCTTTGAACGGAGAGGGGTCCTGAGGCGCAAGTGCCACGTACACCGATTGAAGCAGCTGATTGTCCTGTGCAATCTGAGCGGCGGAGTCGTCAGGATTGGATAGTGCAGCCGAGTTATTAGCGGCGGAAGAAACATGGTGGTGGGTCCAAACCGGCGTTCCGATGAGGAGGAGGACGGTAGCTGCCAAAGCCCAACCCACTGGGACAGAGATCGCCCAACGCGTCTTCGACTTTGCGATTGCTTGAAGACGTGGCCTTGGCAACGCCTCGCTCCATGCGGTGGTCGCTCTTCCAAAGTCGCTGACGGAGGAATGAAACGCGGCAAGTTCCTGGCGGCAAGCTTCGCACTGCTCAAGATGCAACCGGCTCGCGGCGCTTGGAGCAGAAACAAGGCATTCCGTGAACTGATCGTCCGTCAGGTGTGGCGTCGTCATGCTGCTCATGGTCTTCTCCCTAAAGTCGCGCGGAGCGTTGCAATACCGCGATGAAGGTGGGTTTTGACGGTATTTACGTTCATGCCCGTTGCACTCGCAATCTCCGCGATATCCATGTCTTCGAAGAACTTCAGCAGCAGGACCCGGCGCTGGTTGACCGAAAGCATCTCCAGGGCCGCCTTCATCTGTTCGGTCCGCTCACATCCAAGCATCCGCGATTCCGGAGACCGCTCATCGGATGGAAGGAAGGACGCAAGCTCCGTAACGTCCAGCGCGGTCGCCTGGGCCTTGCGCCAGAACTGGAAGCTCTTGAGACGGACCTGGTCCCTGATAAGGTTATTCGCAATACTCATGAGCCATGTGCTCACACTACATTCACCGCGAAACGACTCCCGCCCGTTATACGCCTTCAGAAAACAGTCTTGCGTGATCGTCTGCGCAAGGTCTTTATCCCCAATCGAGAAGGTCACAAAGCGAAGCACTCTCGGCCAATAGACTGCCACGAGCGAATCGATGTCATCCAGTTCGGAGATGGCCGTCACTTGATGTCCCAGCTGAATCATAGATGCATTGAGCGCGATTTGCATACTGCTTCGGATGACGCCGATTCTCCGCGGTTTAGATTACATCGCGCAAAAAAAAACTTAACAAAAAGCTATGGAGGTCAAGTTGGCCCCGGACGCTCCCTTCCAAAATCTCATCGCAAGCCTTCCTGCCCGTGCCTATACCGTTACTCATGCTCGCATGACTGTATTTGCCCATCGAGACAATATTTTGGCAGACGTAATCTTTTTCTCCGCCAGGTGCTACTACCCGGATATCGAAGCACGCTCATGACAGGGAATCGCTATTTTATTGTCCGGGTAGTTGTCGATGAAGCCTGACAAAAAAGGAGAGATCATGCCAAAGAACACGGAAGAGAACCACCCCACACTCGCCCGGAAACATGATGAGCCCCATTGGCTTCCGAGCCTGGACCGGCGTGCCGCGCTTCGTCTGCTAGGCATGAGCACACTGGCCACGGTGGCAGGTTGCGGTAGCGGCGGGACGATATTGGCGGACGCCTCCAGCGGGACCACCAGCTCTACGACTACGCTGGCCGTTTCGACGACAGCGCCGGCACAGGGTGCCAGCGTGACGCTGACCGCAACGGTTTCCCCGAGCGCCGCGACCGGTACAGTCACCTTTTACGATGGGACGACTTCACTGGGCTCCGCCACCTTGAGTGCGGGAACAGCGGCGCTTGCCACAAGCTTCAACACCACGGGCGCGCAGGTATTGACAGCGGTCTACGCCGGCAATGCTACGTATGTCGCAAGCACATCCTCTGCCGTGACCGTTACGGTCAGTGCGTCGGCATCCTGTAGCGCTTCGCTCGAAGGCGAAGAAGGGCCTTACTTCGCCGACGATAGTGCTACGGGATATCTGCGGAGCAATATTCTTTCCAACCTGGATGGATCGGATACGCAGACCGGAGTTCCTTTGACGCTGACAGTCTATGTGTTCGACAGCGAGAACGGTTGCGCGGCGATGCAGGGAGTGCAGGTCGATATCTGGCACTGCAATGCGGCGGGAGTGTACTCGGCCGAGAGCAGTGAATCGACCACCGGGGACAGCTGGCTGCGCGGATATCAGCTGACCGATGCGACCGGGAAGGTGGAGTTCACCACGATCATCCCGGGGTGGTACTCGGGACGGACGACCCACATTCATCTGCGCTTCAGGTCCACGTATGACGAGACCGACACAAGCGGAAGCAACACGATGCAGGTCTTCTTCGACCAGACGCTGGTCGACACGCTCAGTACGTCGGTTGCGCCGTATTCGAGCGAGGGCACAGATCCGACGACGAATGTGGTCGACCGTGTGTATTCGACCGAGGAGGACGGAACAACCCTGCTCACCCTGGGGGGAAGCACTGCCGCCGGATACACGACGACCTTCAATGCCTATATGCCCATCTGATAAACGAAACCCGTTCCGTTGCCTGATCGAGAAAAGCGGCTTCAGATGTACTCTGCGCCCGTCGAAAAGCGCGTTCTCTCATCCAGAACCTACCGGTTGGCTGTTTCAGGGAGAAGACCTAAATGTCAATCTTAGAATGCTGTGTGTGGCTGTTCCTCAGCGGCGTTTCTGAAGGTACGCAGATGCGGTTCAACATAAATGCGGCTATCGCTCTTTGAACTGCCCATCGACTTTATCGGCAGTTCTTCTGGCGTCGCTTGCGCTGCTCCTCATCCTCGCATGAATATTTCCAAACAATGGCTCGTATATCTTTCCAATATTTTTATAGACGTAATCCTTTTCTCCGGAAGATACCACTACCCGCGTATCTGGACTTGTTTCACCATATCTCCGGTGACCATGGCATTTCCATAGGACAGAGATGTCAAAGTGGCTCGCGATCGAGGTGAAGCAAGTTTGGCGCAGGAAACTGCGCCATGGATAAGCGAGAGGCGGGCCGTCTCCCCAGCAGCCCGCCTCTTGCCAGTTTCAGGCTTATACAGCGGAAAGATACAGAAATGTTGACTGAACTTGGCCGGAGTCGATGAAATTTAAATCCACCTTGAAATGGCGAGGCGCCACATGAATATTTTTCAGAAATACACGAAACGGACGAACAGCCGCTTGACGAAAATATTTGCGTTATTAATGTTTCCCATAGCTTGCTCTTTGTTGGGCTGCGGCTGGGGTGGTTCCATCGCATCAAGCGGTAACACGGCAACCACTACTACTCTCATAGCGTCTTCTTCGACGGTCAGTTACGGTAGCTCCCTTACTTTGACCGCATCCATTTTGCCCTCAACCGCCGCCGGCACTGTCACGCTTTATGACGGTCTAACATCTATCGGTTCCGGCACCGCAATATCAGGGGTTGCTACTTTATCCCTTACCAGCCTCGCGGTCGGCTCACACTCCATAACCGCGGTCTATGGCGGTTCCGCCACATATACAACAAGCACATCGAGCGCCGTCACAGTCACGGTCACATCAAGTTCCTCGCTCACCGCAACATCCACCACCCTGGTCACCTCTGCAACTTCGGCGACAGTGGGTACGAGCATCACTCTGACCGCCTCCGTCGTTCCGTCCGCCGCCACCGGCACCGTCTATTTTTATGACGGCACTACCTCCGTAGGGAGCGGCACGTTGAGCTCGGGAATCGCTACCGAAACCACAACCGGCTTAGCCGTGGGAACGCACACCGTTACCGCCGTATACAGTGGCTCGACCACTTATGCTACGAGTACGTCAAATGCAGTCGCCATCGTCATCACCGCCGCCAGCACAACTTCGTCGTCAAGCTGCGGCCTGGGGACAGGCGCGTATGTGCTCTCTGCCGGGTCGGCTACGCTCGCCTCCGCAAGCTATTCAGCAACGTCAGAAGATGAGTCGGCCGTCTGCGTTCAAAATTACGGCTCATCGTTGACACTCACCAATCCCACGTTATCTACCACCGGCAGCACTTCCTCAACGGACAACTCGAGCTTTTACGGTTTGAACGCAGTAGCCCTGGCCTATGGAAGCTCCTCCTCCACAAACAGTGGTGGCACGTTGACGATCACCGGCGGAACCATTACGTCCTCTGGAACAGGGGCAAACGGTGTCTTCGCTTCGGGTGAAGGAGCAACGGTGAACATCACCGGGACCACGATCAACGTCAGCGGTGGAAACGCACACGGCCTGGATGCTGCCGAGGCAGGCACCCTTAACATCACGAATGTTACAGCCACCTCCAGTGGTGCTTCCGGCTCGATCATCGCAACCGACCGGGGCGGCGGTTTTGTCACGGTCTCGGGCGGTACGTATGCAACGACTGGAATGCGCTCGGCTGGAATCTATACCACCGGTACGGTTACCTGCGCCAACGCTGCAACGTTCACGATTGCAGATGCAGAAGGGATCGTGGTTGAAGGAGCCAATTCTCTCTCCTCCAATAAGTGCGTCTATACATCGACGGCGAACTCCACCGACAATCGCACAATTTTTATCTATAACTCCGCATCAGGAGATGCCAACGCAGGAACTGCCAGTCTCTCTTTGAACGGCGACACCTACACGGCAACGTCAACCACTGCGCCGTTTTTCTATGTCACGAACACAACGACCGCTATTTCCTTGACGGGGGTGACCATCAACAACAGTTCTTCGGCGCTGCTGACAGCCCAGGCGAACTCCAATTGGGGTACCACGGGTAGCAATGGGGGCCTTGTGACCATGACGACATCCAAACAGACCTTGTCTGGCGCAATTGCGGTCGACGATATCTCGACACTTGCCTTATCGCTTACCAACAGCTCTGTCTACACGGGGGCCATCAATACTGCCGATACCGGTGAAACCGTCGGACTAACCCTCGACGCAACCAGCTCATGGCAGGTGGGCGGTACGTCCTACTTGACCACACTTTCGGATACCGGCGGGATCTCAGGCACATCGATCACCAACATTTACGGCAACGGCTATACCGTGTATTACCTCTCTGCTTCCAACACGGCGCTCGGAGGCAAAACCTATACCTTGGCCGGTACGGCCGGAGGCTATCTCAAGCCTATGTAACCTGGCCTACCGTGACAAGGCTGGAAGACGGGTTCTTG
>Ga0302309_10003855_pt1 | contig 11389 bp, 9 predicted proteins | sample III_Palsa_N1_1_FD_200453 | JGI IMG/M metagenome (GOLD analysis project Ga0302309, IMG submission 200453) | Peat permafrost microbial communities from Stordalen Mire near Abisko, Sweden - III_Palsa_N1_1 | ecosystem: Environmental > Terrestrial > Soil > Palsa > Peat permafrost | place: Sweden... | reverse complement strand
TATTTCCTTAACAAAAAGGGAATAGTTATGGTCAAAAAAAGGTATCAGGGAGAAACTAATGACAAAGAACGCTCAATGCAGCGGCTTTTGGAAGCGGTCGGATGCGTTATAAAAGAAAAAGGCTATACCGGGCTTGGCCCAACAAATATTGCTAAAGCAGCCGGGTTAAGTAAGCGACTCATATATTTTTATTTTGGCAGCGTTGATAACCTGATTGAAAAATATGTAAGAAGCAAAGATTATTTTGCAGGGGCATCAAATGGTGCCGATCAGTTATTAGAGCAAAATAAGGAGTCGGGCACTTGTAAATTGTTGGAATCCATATTAATAAGTCAGTTAGAGCATTTTAACAATAATGAGGAAATGCAAAAAATCATACTATGGCAAATTAGCGAACGAAGCCAGATTATGTTTGAAGTTGCAGAAACGCGTGAAAAAGTAGGGACTGAGTTTTTTGAACTGGCCGACAAGGAGTTAGACAGAAAAAAGGCTGATTTACGTGCGGTTGCCGGATTACTCGTAGGCGGGATCTATTATATGGTTCTTCATGCAAAATCGAATGATAGCTTGTTTTGCGAAATAGATGTTAATTCTCAGGACGGCATCAATCGAATAAAAAATGCTATTGGTGATATTCTTTCTGACACCTATAAACGGGCACAATTGCAAAAAAATTAGCTGGTAACCAATAGTTACTTGGTAATAGTCCTAAAATCAGCCAGGGTAATTACTTTGGCTTTTTTATAGTCTTTTAAATTCAATAGTAATTTATCACCTGTTATTAAGTAGTCTGCTTTAGACTTTTCTGCCAATGCAAATAGATAATTATCTTTAGGATCAGCTACAACATTCGATATTTTGGTGAGAAAAAAGGTTGCTGTCACCAAATCATGTAATTCAACAACTTTTGTTATTTGCGAACTGGAAACGTATTTGCTAAGCTTAGGGCGACTTAAGACGTTAGTAATTTCATTTCTTAAAAAGGAACAGCTTGCGATTACTACGCCGTTATCTGAAAGATCTGCTATAAAATCGATTTCAGCGTTAATGGCTAAAGTTATCCAAATGTTGCAATCTATGACTACAACCATACTTATTGTCCAGACCTGTATTCGTTAACTTCTGTAACTATTTCGTCCATACTAAGCTTTGACCCAGATTTTATGTTTGCGTTTATTTCTTCTGCAAGTTTCCGGGCCTTAGTTTGATTTTGTATAGTTACCCCCAGTTCTTTTAGAAGCTGTTTAACTAATGTGCTTTTCTGCTCCGGAACATTTATTAATAAAGTTTCCATAAAAACAAATTTAACGAATTATATAGAAATAAAGATTAATAGACTTCAGTAGTGATTTAATTGAAACTTTAATGATAAAGAAAGATTTAATCCCCTTTTTTCTTTAATAATATCTCAACCTTCTCGCGTTCAACTTTTAATAAGTTTTCATAAAGTTCAATTATCTTTTCAATCGGATTATTTATTATGGTGAACTCATATCCGTTATTGATTGATGAATTAGTAACCGAACTGCTGTCATGAAAATTTTGCGTGTTATTTAATACATTTTCGTCATTAAATCTTTTTAAGCCCTCTAAGGTAACTCCTAAAACAGCTGCAACTTTTTCTAACCTTTCTTCTTCAATAGATTCACTTTGCTCTAACTTTGATACTGCTTGTTTGGTTATCCCTAAACCTGTACCTACATCTTCTTGAGTTAATCCGCGCAATTTGCGAACCCTTTCAATCTTGCGTCCAATATGTAATGTTTTTCCTTTAGCAGCAGTTTCCATACAATAGTCAAATGAAATTAAGGTCAGTTATTTTTTTAAAAGTTCATTTTTTTCACGTTCTGTTTTTAACAGGCGTTCATATAATTCGGCAATTTTTTCGATAGGGTTAAAAACAAAGTTGTTAGTTGCATTATCCTTTATTTCGTTATTATAAATATTGTACTGATGGTTGATTATATAGGTAATCTTATCTTCATCAAAATTTCTAATCACTTCAGGCGTAACGCCTAAAGCCTCAGCAATTTGCCTTAACAAATCTTCCTCAATTTCGTCTTGTTGCTCAATCTTAGAAACAGCTTGTTGAGAAACACCGAGTTTACTTGCCAGATATTCCTGCTTAAATCCCCTGAAGGTTCTAATACGCTCTACCTTTTGTCCTAAGCTTAATGGCTTTTTGTTAAATGTGGTGTCTTCCATTAGAAAATATTATGCTTTAAAGTTAGTAAAAATCAATTTGAAAATTGTAAAAGTCAAAGTAATAATTTTCCCTTAGAGGGGAAAATTGAGTTAATTCGGCTATTAATTATGTGCAATATAGTCAATAGAGCCGACCGACAAAAGATAGTATTTAGAAGACAATTCTACTACGACCTTTTAGTCACTATTGAATTTAGAATATCCTTTACATCAGGTAATATTCAAACGGCTAATGAATGTCCGATAATCCCATTTGCGCGAGGCAAATCCTATACTCATCCTCTACAAGACCCTATTAAAAACATCATTTGCTCTCCTGAATGAAAATAGGGCGACGGCAACCTAAGATCAGTTAATTAATGGGTTGCCGTTTTCCTTTATTTATTAGTTGTTTATTCCCTAATCAATTTTCTGAAACGTTCATGAAAAAAATAACGATCAACATCGTAATGGCTTTGCTATGTCCAAAACGAACGCAAATTAAATTAAATATTCCCCTCTTTTTAATATTGGTTCTTGGGCTGCTACCTGATTTAAACCTCTATGCCCAGGATAAGAATAAAACAATTCTGATAGGTACTGTCCTTTCTGCGGTGGATCATAAACCATTGCCGGGGGCAACCATCGTCAATATTCCTTATGGCAGTAAATCAACCACTGACTTGGATGGCAAATTTCAGCTGATAACAGCAGATACGAGCGGAGTTTTACAAATATCATTTATTGGTTTCCAAAGTGTCCGGGTTATTTATAACTCAAAAAAACGGGGGCCTTTCCAGATACTGCTGGTCAATGATCCTACAGTTCTTAAAGAGGTTACGGTATCTACAGGTTTTCAGGTGCTATCAAAAGACAGAGTTACGGGGTCATTTGTACAAGTAGATAGTGCGTTAATAAACCGCAGGGTTAGTACAGATATTATTAGTCGGCTTGAGGGAGTTGTACCCGGATTACTTTTCAATAGAAACACGATAAGTTCTACCACTAATACCCTTGATCTTAGCATCCGCGGACACAGTACCTTATTTTCAAACGATCAACCATTAATTGTACTTGATAATTTTCCATACGATGGCGATATCAGCAATATCAATCCTAACGATGTAGCAAGTATAACCGTTTTAAAGGATGCGGCTGCTGCATCAATATGGGGGGTTCGTTCAGGTAACGGGGTTATAGTTATCACAACGAAAAAGGGAAAGATTAATCAAAAGCTTTCAATTGAATTTAACACCAACTTAACCATTGGTAATAAACCAAACCTGAAATATGATCCTAATTTCCTTGATGCCAATGACTTTATAAACTTAGAACAAACCCTGTTTAAAGCTGGCTATTATGATAGCAGCTTGGGTACAGGATATGAAGTTGTTTCCCCTGTAGTTCAGCTATTGGCTGATGAAAGGTCTGGAACTATATCGGCCGCTGCCGCGAATTCACAGATCAATGCCCTGCGAAATCTTGACGTGCGAAACGATATTTCCAAATATTTTTATCAGAAATCAGTAGATCAGCAGTACAATTTAAATTTTAGAGGTGGAGGCGATAAGAGTGACTATTATTTATCATTAGGCTATGACAATGATTTAAGTAATCTTGTTGGAAATGCGAATAACAGGATCACTGTTAACAGTAGTTATAACTTTTATCCAGTTAAGAATTTACAACTTTCGGTCGGGATAAATTATACCAAATCGGGAGGTCAAACCAACAGCACGGCATCCAGTATTAATGAAGTAAATGGAAAAGGAGGATTATACCCTTACGCTCAGCTTGCTGATGCTAATGGTAATCCATTGGCGATCGTTAAGGATTATTCTTTAGCATTCGTGAATAGTACAGCTAATTCAAATTTGCTTGACTGGAATTATCGCCCGCTTGATGAATTGAAAAATGCGGATAATACTTTTAGTTCATTTGATAACAGGGTCAACCTCGGCGTAAAATACAGTTTTCTTAAAGGTTTCAGTGCTGACGTTAAATATGTTTATGAGAATTCGCAAAGCGGAACAAGCGACTATTTTAATCAGGACACCTACTATACGAGAAATTTGATTAACAGCTATACCCAGCAAAATTCAGACGGTTCTTTATCCTACCCCATACCATTAGGCGGTATTTTACAGGATGCAAATACAGGTTTAGTTTCCCAACATCTGCGGGGCCAATTAAATTATTCCAAAGATTGGAGCAAAAACTCCATTGCGGTAATATTAGGATCAGAATGGAATTCAATAGTAAATAATACAATCTATAACGGCTCGGTTTATGGATATGATAATAATACTGGATCTGATTATACCAATATAGATTATTCAAGTTATTTTAGTTTAAATCCAAGAGGAACGGGTTCCTTGCAAGTTCCTAACGGTCAGGCATTTGAACAAACCACAGATCATTTCATCTCTTATTTTTCTAACGCCTCATACACCTACGATGGGCGATACAGCGTCTCCGTAAGTGGCCGGATAGATAAGTCTAACCTTTTTGGTGTGAATACAAATCAGAAAGCCGTTCCTTTATATTCCACTGGGCTTGCCTGGGATTTGAGTAAGGAGGACTTTTATCATGTTGAATGGCTTCAACAAGTGAAGTTAAGGGCAACATTTGGGTATAATGGTAATATCAATAAAACTGCAACTGCCGTAACTACGATCAGCCAATCCAGTAATTCCTATTATTCGGGAATACCATACGCAGTTATCGCTAATCCGGGAAACCCTGATTTAATGTGGGAAAAGGACAGGATGATCAATTTCGGGATTGATTTCAGTTCCAAAAAACAAATAATTACTGGTTCTTTAGAGGCTTATTTCAAAACCGGGATAAACCTCTTTGGTAATTCATCATTACCGCCGTCAACAGGATACAGCACCTTTTTTGGAAATACAGCAAGTACAAGCGGAAATGGTATTGATATTACTTTAAACAGCCATAATATTTATCATGAAAAGTTTAAATGGCTGACCACATTTATATATAGCCATGCTGTAGATAAAGTTACAAAATACAATGTCCAGGCGACTACGACCGACTATTTAACCATTGGCAATGGTAATGCAGGTACGATCACACCACTTGTCGGCGCTCCTTTATTTGGGATTTATAGTTACCGCTCAGGCCCGTTGACACATAATACAGGTGATCCGCAAGGTTATCTCAACGGTCAGTTAAGTACAGATTACTCCGATATTCTAAAGGATACCCCTGTCAATGGTTTGGTTTATAACGGCCCATCACGACCAACCTCTTACGGCTCTTTAAGAAACACATTTATTTATAAAGATTGGTCGTTGTCCTTTAACGTCATTTATAAGCTTGGTTATTATTTCAGACGATCATCAGTACAATATGACGGATTGTACAATTGGCTGACAAACAAGGATTTCACTAAGCGATGGCAGAAACCAGGGGACGAGTTAACCACAACGGTTCCGTCAATGCAGTTGCCGCCGGTTGACGATAACCGCGATTTCTTTTATACCTATTCTCAGACACTTGTTGATAATGGCGATCATATTCGGTTACAGGACATCACTCTTAATTACGATTTGACAAAATCACTTTGGAAAAGTTCACCATTTATAAACCTCACCATTTACAGTTATATAAATAACGTAGGCATATTATGGAGGGCTAACCATAACGGCCTTGACCCGGATGTATTTTCAACTACAGGAACCACAAGCCTGCCAATACCAAGAACCTATTCAATAGGCATTAAATCAAATTTTAAATAATTGAAAAGATGAAACAGAATTACTCACTGAATTATATATTGATTTTTATGGTCTGCTTCCTATTGGCAAGCGGATGTAAAAAACAGGATTCGTTTCTTGATGCTAAACCGAACCAGGCTTTAGCTATACCATCCACATTGTCTGATCTACAAGAGTTGATAGACAATGAAAGCGTGTTTAATGAAAATTATCCCTCATTAGGTCAAATTTCTACTGATGATTATTTTATAGACCCATCATTTTGGACAAGCAGGGGTACAACTGAAAAAAATGCATACGTGTGGGCCAAACAAATCTATCCTGCAAACTCGAATGTCGCAGACTGGAATTTTTCTTATCAGCAGGTTTATTACGCAAACACTATATTAAATATTCTTCCAGGTATAAAAATTACTGCAAATCAGCAAACTCAATATAACATCATCATGGGAAGCGCTTTATTTTTCAGGGCTATAGCTTTTTATAACCTTGTTCAGACTTTCGCTATGCCTTATGATTCAACATCGGCAAATAAGGATTTAGGGATTCCCCTACCTTTAAAACCTGACCTAACCGCAAAGGTTGCCCGTTCTACAGAAACCCAGTGTTATACACAGGTCATAGGCGATTTAAAAATATGCCTCAATATATTACCGGACGTACCAACCATAAAAACCCGGCCAACTAAGGCTGCTGTTTTAGGATTACTCTCACGCATTTATCTTGTTTTAGGAAATTATAGCCAATCTCAACAGAATGCAACAGATTGCCTTTCATTATACAATCAATTACAGGATTTTAATAAACTTGATCCTTCCGCATTCCCCGTTTACCCTAACTTTTCACCGGAAGAGATTTTTCATGCTGCCTTAACCGGATACACCACAATCGGCTTCCAGGCGCAAGTTGACAGTAATTTATTTAAATCCTTTAATGACCCCAATGATTTAAGACCGTCAATCTTTTTTTATAATAATGGTGGTGAAATTGAATTTAACAGCCAGTTTGATTTTAAGAACAATTTATCAAGTACTATTTCAACTAACGAAATATACCTGACAAAAGCTGAATGTGAGGCAAGGTTAAATGACAAAACATCTGCTATGACCGATCTTAACACCTTGTTAATTAATCGATGGACAACAGGTAAGTTTATACCCTATTCTGCTGTATCTGCTGATGATGCGCTCGTACAGATTTTAAAGGAAAGACGAAAAGAATTGGTGTTTACCGGGTTAAGATGGAGTGATTTAAGGCGGTTGAATAAGGATAGCCGCTTTGCTATAACCCTTTATCGAAATTTGAATGGCGTTCAATATTCACTCCCACCAAATGACCCCAAGTATGCACTTCCGATCCCTGACAAGGAAATCCAATTAAACCCCATTCCGCAAAATATTCGCTAAAGGAAAAATTATGAAATATTATATTTTAACACTGATTCTGTTATTTATTCATGTTATTACCCGGGGCCAATCTACAGGAAACGCTATCCGCGTATCCGGGCAGGCAGATTTTCTTAAAGAACACGACACCGTTACCATAAGACTGTATAAATATGGTATTCTTAATCAGGAGCCCTTATTTCAAACAGTAATAAACACCACGGCTCAAAGGCATAATTTCCATTTTAACCTGCCGGCAAATAATTATCCGCAATACATTAACATTACGTTTAAAGGGCATTATGAACGTGATTTGTATTATTACCTGGTTGAGTCAGGCGATAAATTCAAGCTGAATTTTAAAAATACTAAACTTTCAATCACTGGCGAAAACTGTGCAAATTTTAAGGTGCAATATCAGATATGGCGAATTAAAAGTAATTATAACCAAAATCACAGGCAGCCGGATTTTAACGCCACCACGCTGGAGCATCATTTTTTTATACTTGATTCAATTGCAATGGAACAATTTGAGTTCCTTAAATTTCATAGAAAGGAATTGAGTAAACGGATGTATGATTATCTAAGCACTAATATTATTGCTTCAGCTAATTTGACCAAGTATTCTTACCTTAACTCTTATGGAATACAATACCTTGACTCTTTGGCCAATCCGATCTTACAGAGTTTTTACAAATACCAGTCAAAATCTAAGACCCTTTCAATTAGTCAGAATGATTTTAGCAGCTATTCAGACTATTATGTTCATTATCTCATCGAAAAATATAAGGTGGACACCTGTTTAGTGATGAAGAAACCATTAAATATTGTTGATTGCCTTTCCTATTTTTCACAAAAATACAAAGGGCACTTAAAGGAGCAATTAATAACGACAATACTTTGTGATAGTAAACAGTTTCCAAAAGAGCTTTCTAAATGGGTTGCAAATTCGCTTCCTTTTATTGAAAATCCAGCATATCGTATAGTTTTAACGGGAATATTATCTAACCGGATTGAGGGGGCACAAGCCTATAATTTTTCATTAAGGGATTTAGATGATAACATCATTCAATTAGCTGAATATAAAGATCAGGTTGTATTGCTTGACTTTTGGTTTACCGGATGTGCAAGTTGCCGTCAATTGGCCCCGACCATGTTAAAAATTGAAAGGGAATTTAAGAATGACGGTGTTAAATTTATTGGAATAAGCATTGACAAAAATAGAGGTCAATGGCTGAATAGTATCAAAAGCGGTAATTATGTTTCGCCAGACATTATCAATCTATACACTTTAGGTAATGGAACTCAAAATCCTGCTATTCAAAATTACAAGGTACATAGTTATCCAACTATCGTCGTTATTACCAAAAAAGGACAAATACTAAATGTTTCCGGTGATCCGAGATATGATAATGGTTTAGAATTACGAAAACTCATTACATCCTGTTTAAAATAAAAATACCCACTGCCAGCGAACACTCGCAGTGGGTATAGTTCAGGTTCACTATTGATAAACCTGATTAGTAACAGGCTGACCGGCAGGCATTGTATTGTCCGCCGGTTTTGAGGCGGCTTGTACCGTACAGGAAAAATTTAAAGATGTATTGGAGCAGGATTTGTGAGCCGGTGGCGCAGTTTCCCAAATTATATCACTTCCTACCTTATTTGCGTAGTAAGTATTTAAAGTTCTGTGTGCCTTTGGGCTAAACGCAAATGCACCTCCGATGCTGCTGATTGCAGCCAGGGCCATTAGGCCCATTTTTACCTTTTTCATAATATTGACTTTTAGTTTAATAATTACCGGTTTTATAACAGGGCCGGCCTAACCTGATTTCGCGCGTGAAATATTTTTAAATTCTTTTATAGTTTGAAGCATTGATTTTTCAGACCCTGACTGTAATTTATAACCGAGGAATGATATAAATAGAAAAAACAGGTTGAATATTAGATGTTGATTCCAGTTCAGCAGCATAATAACACCTCCACAAGAACAAGGCACTCTTGGAAAAAAGTGCAGTAATATTATTGCGATGTAAAGGGTAAATAAGGTCATTATTGCTGTTGATGCGATTAAACCCACTCTTTTTGTTTTATCCATAAATAACAATATGGCAATACCAATTTCAACCAGAGGTAAGACCCAAATTAAAATCGCACTAAACCAATAAGGAAATGGCTGGTTATGCATTGCTATTTCAAACTGTTTAAAACCAAAGTATTTACTAAAACTTGCGTAGAGGAACATCATAATTAAAAGTGTTGCGATGATTTCTATAAGGGCTGATTTTTTCATTTGAATAAGGATTAAATTGATAATAATGGGAATTGGACTTTATCCTTATTTATATAACGGATCAGGTAATGCAGAATGCCGCTGTTTCCAATCATGAAATCAGCGGTCGGCACATTTTCGGCACCGTCCAGCCAATAAATTCGTCCATCTGAATGAACTTTACAGGTATGTTTTAGTATATATATTATATGAGTTGCTCTTTCATGCCATTCTGTTTCCTTAAACACTCTATTAGCTTCAAGGTAAATTTCACCCAATCCAGTAATGCCATTTGCCTGGGATAGATAATTGCTTGAAATTAATTTGGGGTGAATTAATAAAGCCGATGTCGCGGCCTCCTTGTAAACAGGTTCTTTTAAAATCTCAAAAGCTTTGATAAATAGAAAAGCAACACCAGAGTAGCCATATTCCATCCACGGATCAAATTCTTTCTTACCAGCGTTTATCGGCCATGTTATTTGCCCGTTATGTAATGACCTTTCCTTTAATAACCAGTTTAAAGCTTTTGTTAATGATTTCTTAGCTGTTTCGCTATAATATCTTTCGGTGTATGCCAATAAGAAATAAGCTATACCTGCAATACCATGAAGTAAACCTGTATGTTTAATTCCCTTTTTTGAAGTATCATCTTTTTGGATTAACCAGGAACCATCCCCGTTTTGCCTCCTTATAAGTGTATTTACAATTTCATGTAGTGTTGCGGCCAAATTTGGAAAATTAAGCAATTCGGCGCATTGAATCATTGCAAGCCCCTGTCCGGCAAGGCCATCTGCGAGATCAAGCGAAGTATTGGGTTTTCTTAAAATTGTCGCTATCAGGTTTGTATGGGTTATACTTTTTTCCAAGATACCGAAACGTATCATCTTCGCCATGACCACACAAAAGCCCGCTGCTCCCGAATAGAGTCCGGGGTCAGGTTTCCCAATATTATTTTCAAAATGCTGCTTTAGATAAGAAAAATTAGCATTAAATAAATTCCAATTCTTATCAAGGCCAAATCCATACTGATCAGCAATCGTTAGGGTGTACATAATTCCGGATGTCCCTGAATTAAAATACGGGTACCATTCATAACTCTTGATTTCATTAGCTATAGATGGATCATTATTAATGGATTTAGAATACCATTTTTCTTCTTTTCCCAAAAGCGGGCTTGTTGATAGTGCCCTGATAATGTTCTCAGTTAAGTATTTTAACGATTCGGTATCGGGTAGTGGTACTTTTTGAGTTTCATTATTATTACGGTTGGTTAGTAAAATAGAATGATATAACTCCAGGTTGTGCTTTATTGAATTTAGTTCGGGCCTGAGTTTGCAATCTTCGCTCAAACAGGCGCAGATTAACGAAGCTAACCGGTGATTGCCAATAAAATAATTCATGCTTTTAAAAAGAACATCCGTATTTCTGCAATTAAATTTTGTGGGAAACATTCCCGTAAATGCATTTAAAAGCATTCCACCTAACCCGTAAATATCATCAGCGATTTGCGGGCTTTCCATAGAACTTTGCGCAGGTGACATATATCCAGGAGTGCCTAATGTGTAAGCAGGCTTTGGACAATTATTTTTAAAATCATAACATAATTCAATGTCAATAGCGATTACCTCATTTTTATGGTTAACCATGAAATTTGCCGGACTTAGATCACGATGAATATACCCCTGACTATGCAGGGAACTGGTAATCTCAACTACTTGCAAAAGATAATTTATTACCAATAGCTGCTTATCCTTCTCAAGTGAATACCAGATGGTTCCATTTTGGAGATTAGCTAAAGCCTCCTCAAG
>Ga0302309_10003850_pt1 | contig 11404 bp, 11 predicted proteins | sample III_Palsa_N1_1_FD_200453 | JGI IMG/M metagenome (GOLD analysis project Ga0302309, IMG submission 200453) | Peat permafrost microbial communities from Stordalen Mire near Abisko, Sweden - III_Palsa_N1_1 | ecosystem: Environmental > Terrestrial > Soil > Palsa > Peat permafrost | place: Sweden... | reverse complement strand
ATAGCTCTTTGAACAGCTCCGGAATTTTTAAGACAAGTTCCGGGAGAAAAAGACACCCCGGATGAAAATGGGGACTAACTATTATCCGTTTGGGTTGGGGATGGCGGGGATTAGTGATAAGGCGATCAAGACGAATTACGCGACTAATAAATTCCGGTATAACGGGAAGGAGTTGCAAAATCAGGAGTTTAGTGATGGGAGTGGATTAGAAGAGTATGACTTTGGGCCGAGGATGCAGGACCCGCAATTAGGGGTTTGGCATGGGATTGATCCGTTGGCAGATAAATCGAGGAAATGGTCCCCGTACAGTTATGCATACGACAATGCTGAAAGGTTTATTGATCCAGATGGTATGGACCCTGTAGACCCTGATGATCATCCGGATCTTAGATCTGTAAGTGAAGTATTAACTGATAACTATATTTCGGTCGGAGGTTACCTTGTCAATGTTGGTGGAAGTGATGGAGGAGGAAAAAATGCTGGCGGAGGGGGTGGTTTTCCTAGTGGTAGAACTGGGGCGCTCATTGCCAAACATGTCTATGGTGGACAAGCAGCGGAGGACGTGGGAGACGTAATTGGGCCAGAAGGATTCGCCAAGTCCACACTAGAAGTTGATGGAGTTAATTATAACGACCCAATATCCGGATTTAAATCTCAACTTTATGAATCAACTGAAAACGGGGTTACGCAATACGTTTATGCTTTTGCGGGAACTGAGGATTGGCGGGATTGGATTGCGGACGGCTTGCAATTGCCAGGACAATCTGAACAATATGCTGAAGCAATAAATAACGCTAAATTGATCAGCAATACTGTTGGAGTTGATAACCTTACCTTTGTTGGGCACTCTTTAGGCGGAGGACTTGCGCAAGCAGCCGCCTTGGCGACAAACGGAAGGGCAATGACCTTCAACCCTGCTTGGCTTTCAAATTCGACTATTGAAACATTTGGCTTAAATACTTCCAATGGGAATATTCAAAATTTTGTAATAAGTAATGATCTTTTAAATAGCCTTCAGACCACGAGCCAAATGTATACAAGTCGGCTTCAACACCTAGGTCAAGATAACTTTATCACGAACATGAGCCCGAGCGTGTTACTGAATCCTCTTAAAGCACACATGATCGACAGTTTCCTTCATGGTTGGTTTGTTCGATAGCCCAATTAAAACTTGATTTGGTATAAAATGTACAAAAAGACTATAGTAATTTGTTTTTGGATGGTAAATATTACCGGCTGTCGGACACAAATTTATTTGCCGGGTTTCGATTTTGCCTTATTTTCAAACAGCCCAGCAAAAAAGCTAGCAAAGGCCGTCGAGAGTGAAGATACCACAGGGATCAACGCTATTTTGAAGGAGAATTATGTCGATGTGAACTATTCTGAAGCTAAATTTGGCAATACGCTGCTCACCCTTGCTGTTGTTAACAATAAGAATTTGTCGGTTCTAAAGTTGTTAGAGGTGGGGGCGGATCCTAATAAGCGCGCCAATGATAATAGTAGCGCACTTTTGAACGCTTGTGCTTTTGCATACGATTTAAAGGATCCTGAAGAAACGTTGAGGCTGCTAATTGAGCACGGTGCGGACGTAAATTCGATTCGAACTGATACTACAAACGATCAATTTGGGAATAAGAAATACTTTCGCACTACGCCTCTGCAGTTGCTTTGCATGTACGGGACACTTTCGGAAGTTAAATTAATAGTTGAGTACGGCGCAAATTTGACTTATTTTGGTGGCTATGAACATAGTATATTGTCTACAGCAGCATTGGCGGAAAAATGGGATATTGTAAAGTATCTTTTAATTGAAAAAAAAGTGCCTGTTCCCGACTATGTAGTGGTTAGACAACCTGGTACCAGATCAGAGAAAAAAATAACGCTAGCCGACATATTACAAGAGCATGATTATAGCAAAAATCCGGAACAACAAAAATTAAAAGAGGAAATTCTTAGATATTTGGCTGATCTCGGGAAAGCCTAAAGCCTGATAAAAGGCCTAATGTAGCCGAATTGAAGGAGCCTTGTAATGAACTAAATTTAAAAGTTCCCTTTTCCTCAATTCAGCTAAGCGATCCATGAAATGATTATTTTGACCATATGCTCTAAAACTTACTGCGGTCAACAATACTCCTTTTTTGCTTCCACTTCCATAATTAAAATACTGATATTTGTATGCATTCCATTCGACAGTATAGTCAGACCCGGTTCCTTGGCTAATCACAAAATCTAAAATATATTCTGATTTATCGCGGTTGTTAAAAGATTGATAGTTGACAATATCATCTATTGATCTTCTTTTTTCAAGTATCGCCATTTGAGTGGAAACCAGTCGTTCGATTTTTTGCGTATCGGCAAGCGCTTGAACAAGCATCATTTCTTCGAAATGAGACAATGTTTGTTTATACGGAATATATTCTTGTATGTAGAGCGCTTCAGTCGGATGAGCGCACCAAGCCAAATAATAAGATGTGCTGTCAAAAGTAAGCGGCCCGGGCAAATCAAACTGATCTTTTGTGTTGTTTTTTCGATCAGTTTGTGCATTTAAATGGAAAATTGGCAAAAGCGAAGTGAAAATAGGTAGAGTAACTATTATGGCCAGATTTCCCCGAAAAATCATATAGACCAAATTTATGCATTTTTATGGATTGCAAAAAATTGGGCTCCCAAAGAGTTTGAGTAATATGATGCTCCCCTTTATCAGGACAGGTAAAGCCGTTTGTTAAGATAGCATATCGACATTCCGGATGGTCATAATTATTCCGAAGGAGCTTGGATTTGTGCACATGAAGGGCAAAGGGAATATTGTCTATACCTATGACGCGACAGGGGATAAGCTCCTGAAAACGACCACGGACAGCACGGTAGGGTTGACCACCACCACGCTGTACCTGGACGGTTTCCAATACCAGCGGCGGCCGCCGATGGCTACGCCAACGACAGGATTCGATACGCTTCAATTTGTTGCGCATGAAGAAGGGCGGGCAAGGTGGGCTTATCACATCTATACAGGCACTGTGCCACCGGCCTATGGGTGGGAGTATGATTTTTCGGAGCGGGACCATTTGGGCAATACCCGGGTGCTGCTTTCGCAGGAAAAGGATACGGCACAATACATGTGTACCCTTGAGCCGCAGTACCGGGCGACGGAAGACGCTTTGTTCTATAACATCGGTCCATCGAGTTACCCGGCGGCATCCGTTCCCGGGATCTCCGGTGGGTTTCCGGCGCCGCCAAACGGCCCGGCCACCAACGACAGCGTAGTCCGCTTAAATGGCAATGGTCCAAATACGGGGCCGGCGATCATTCTGAAGGTGATGGCCGGGGATAAGATCACCATGGGGACATACTATTACTATGTCGCTTCGACGGCCAGTAGTCCAACACCCCTGACGCCGCAAAACTTGCTGAACTCACTGGCCTCGGGTCTGGAGTCGTTGTCTTCGATCGGTGGGGAAGGCGCTTCCACGCTTGGTAACACAGCCTCGAGCCCGTTATTGGCGGCATTGACCTCCTCCATTTCCAACGAGGACGTGCCGGGTACGAGCAAGCCGCAGGCGTACCTGAACTGGATGCTTTTGGATAATCAGTTCAACTTAGTCCCCAATACCGTTAGTGCCAATCAAAACGGCGCTCAACAAGTAGGTGCGGCCGGACTCAACGGATCGGCCCTTCAGTCGCCGCTGGCGGAGACAATAACGGCGGCGAAGAGCGGATATTTGTATATTTACCTCAGTAATACCACCCCGGGGTGGGATGTGTTCTTTGATAATCTGAGTATAGCGCACTACAGCAGCCCGCTTATAGAGGAAAACCATTATTATCCGTTTGGGCTCTCAATGGCCGGGATATCCGACCAAGCCATAAAAACACAGTATGCAGTCAACAAATACCGGTTCAATGGCGGCAATGAGCTTCAGAATAAAGAGTTCAGCGATGGGAGTGGATTGGAAGAATATGACGCGACTTTCCGGATGTACGATCCGCAGATTGGAAGGTTTAATCAAATCGACCCTCTTGGGGAACTGTCGGAAGATTGGAGCCCCTATGTATTTGCGTTTGATAATCCTGTGTATTTTAATGATCCCTTGGGTCTCGCCCCTAACGATAGCGCATCTTCTTTCCCTGTACCGCGCCCTCCTCTTAAGCCAGCATGTATAGTTTGTGGGCCGCCACCTGATCCGGCTAATGATTTTGGGCCTCCGCCTTCTAATGTTGGTCCGCCAATAGACAATAATTCAAACCCCACTCCTTGGATGGACAGGATCGGTTTTGATGTCACAGCGACCCACGGGGTTACAGAAGAATCAGATCCAACTAATACGATTGCTAGCAACGCACTTAAATATACTGGAGTAAATGAATCGCCTACTACGTGCGCTTGGTGTGCTGCGTATGGCTCGATAACATTGCACAACTCTGGGTTTAGCGACCCTAAAGCGGCTGCATCAAGACTCTGGTTGAAATCGAAGGACCTAATGAAAACAGGGCCATACTTTGGTGCCATTGCGATTTTTCAGGATTATTCGGATCCGAGCATAAAGATTCGAACAGGCTTAGGGCATGTTGGATTTCTTTACGGGATTACGCCTTATGGAAAATATATAATTTTAGGTGGTAACCAGGGAAATACCATAAAGTTTTCAGAATTTGGCACAACATCTGGATATATCAAAGGAATAGGATATATGCACCTGGAAGGGTTTTATTTTCCAATAGATTATTATGGGTCAAGGGAAATTGCGCCTATTTATCAAAGCGCCAAACAGCTCAATCGGTTTTTAAAAATAATATCAAGTTCAAACACAACCCGATAGCTATGAAACATGCAACATCAAGCATAATACTATTGCTTTGCGTAAGTATTTGCGTACGGACTTCTGTGCTTCATGCAGGTATTTTGCCAAGGAAGTTTAATCAAGCGGATTCTGTTGGAGAGCTGAAGGATTTTAGAGCGTACTTAAGAATATTTGTTCAGGCAGTTAGCTCAAATGATACAACCTTTATTAAAGGGCATACCATTTTTCCGATTGTTAATTCTACGGCATCTAGTCGAAAGATAGATCAAAGATATTTTATGAGCCATTTGCGGGATTTTTTTCCCAAGGATTTGATAAAAAGGATAAATAAGGAGGGGAAATGTGTTATTGCTAAAATTACGAACGGGGAAAGAGACTTTGTAGTTACGGTATATGATACCAGCCAAGGCACCGATGCAAATTATAGCTGGATGTTTATTCGAAAGCAGAATGAGTTTTATTTTGTAACGTTCCGGGCAGAAGTCGGCTAAACGCATTATCCCAACGCTTTTTTAATCTTCCTGTTACTGATAAAGGAATCAAGGAACTCGAAAACGAGTTCCTTGTCTTTTTGGGAGAGCTTGTTGATATCCTCGATGCGGTGGAGGGTGGCGGCATCGAGTTCTTCATCAGTATTGCCGACGAGCCAGTCCAGGGAGACGCCCACTACTTTAGCCATCTTGGTGGCCACATCGATAGATGGCTTCATCTCATCGCGTTCATACCGGCCAACGGCCGGCCCCTTAGTGCCGAGGTGGCCGGCCAGTTCTTCCTGGCTGATGCCCTTTTTTTTACGAGCCTGTAACAGTCTGCTTCCGAAACTCATAGGTTGTTATTAAAACAGGAAAATGGGTTATCGGGCAAAATTAGACAACGGACCCGTTGTGGACAAAAAGGAAAAGTTTTGAAAATTAGAAAGCATCCGTTACTTTTGAAACGGATTAGTTCTGATTAAACTTTTTATCCTCATGGCTACTCCCACTATCGACGTTAATAATCCCGACGCGATCACCTACAGCACCGACGAGCTCAAGTTTACAATCCTGGGCGGCATCCGGCTGGAGGGGCTGGACCGGCTGCGGGTGACGTTGCGCACGGAGATCGTGCACCGGAAGTTCCCCAACTATATGAACAACCCGGAGCTGGCGGCGTTGCCCATGCACCAAAGCCTCGACCTGTACAACGACAACCAGGTGGAGAAGCTGATCCGCAAGATCGCCGAGCGGCTGGAAGTGGGCATTACCCCGGTGGCCCAGGCCCTGGCCGCGATCACGCAACAGCTGGAAAAATACCGGCAAGGGCAGCTCGAAGCCCGGCAGACCAAAACGGAAGTCAAGAAGCCGCTCAGCGAGACGGACACTAAAGCGGCCGTCACCTTTTTAGAGCAGCCCGGACTACTGACGCGTACCAATGAACTGATCGGCCGCAGCGGCATTATCGGCGAGACCACCAACCGGCTGATCCTATGGCTGATCTTTACGTCGCGACTGACGAGCCGCCCCCTGCATGCCGTGAGCTTCGGCAGCAGCGGCACGGGCAAGAGCCACCTGCAGGAGAAGGTGGGCGAACTGATACCGGAAGAAGACCGCATCGAGATCACCGCTTTAACAGAGAACGCCTTTTACTACTTTGACGAGACGGAGCTTGGTCATAAACTGATCCTGATCGAAGACCTGGATGGCATCTGGTCGGCGCTGTATCCTTTGCGGGAATTGCAATCCAAACAACGGATCAGCAAGACGGTCACCATCAAAGATCGCAACGGCCGAACGCGCACTATCCACCTGAAAGTACACGGCCCGGTGAGCATTGCCGGCTGTACGACCCAGGAAAGCTTATATGAAGACAATGCCAACCGGAGCTTTTTGATCTACCTGGACGAGAGCGGCGAGCAGGATGAACGGATCATGGATTATCAACGGCAGCTAAGCGCGGGCAAGATCGACGTATCCGCGGAAAACCAGGCCCGGCGGCTTTTGCAGCACGTGCAGCGGGTCTTGCGTCCCGTGAGTGTTCGCAATCCCTACGCCGAACAGCTGCACATCCCCAAAGAAGTGTTCAAGCAGCGGCGGAGCAATGCGCATTACCTGGCTTTTATCGAGGTGATCACTTTTTACAAGCAATACCAGCGGGAGCGGAAAATAGATGAGACCAGTGGGGAGGTGTACATCGAGACCACGCTGGAAGATATCCGGGAAGCCAACGCGCTGCTAAAGGAGATCCTGCTGCGCAAGAGCGACGAGCTGAACGGTGCCACCCGCAATTACCTGGAAGCGCTGAAGGTGTGGCTACAACAGCACAAACAATCCAGCTTCACCAATGCTGAGGTGCGCAGCCGGCTCCGCATCCCGATCTCGACCGTCAAACGTTATCATCTGGCGCTATTACAGGCCGGCTACATTAAACGCGTCGCCGATCCCACGACCCGGACGTACCGCTACGAGATCGTCTCGTATGAAGAATACCGGCAGTTGCAGGAGAGCATCGCGGGCGTGCTGGATACCATCACGAGCCGGCTCAGCGGCCCAACAACAGCCCAGCGGGGCAGTGAGCCAACCAAGCGAGTGAAAGCCAATGCACTGCCCTGAAGGCTCACAGTTACTCGCGCAAAGCAATCCCATAAAAATACAGTCATGAAACAACTTGCTTTACAAAGTGAAGCGTACCGCTATCTTATCCGGAGCTTCCAGGAATGGCTGGCCACGGTCGGCTACAATGAGCAGGCGGTGTACCAACTGCCGAACTACGTGCAGGAGCTGCTCCATTACGCCGAATCCCGGGGTTATACGGCCTTATTGCAGCTGGACAATGCATTGATCCGGCAGCATTACGAACGGCTGAAAAAGCGGCCCAATCAGCGCCGTGGCGGTGGCTTGAGCAATAACTACCTCAATAAACACCTGGATGCCTATAAGCGACTGGTGGACTACCTGCGGCAAAGCGGCAAGCTCTTGCTGCCGCCCCTGGATATCGATACGGAGCCGGAGGAAGACCGGATAACGGCGATCCTTACGGTACGCGAGGTCGGGCTGCTGTACGAAACCACCCGGCTGCGCTATGCGTTGGGTAAGAACGACCGGGGGCCGGCCTACCACGAAGCAATGCAGCTGCGCGACCGGGCGATGCTCACGATCTTTTACGGCTGCGGGCTGCGCCGCAGTGAGGGCTACCACCTGGACAGGGGCGACCTGGACGCGGGTAAAATGTTGCTGCATGTGCGCAAGGCCAAAAATTACCGGGAGCGCTTTGTGCCGCTCACCGGGCCTTCCCTGACCTGCCTGCAAGAATATCTCTACGAGGGCCGGCCGTATTTTTTGGCGGCCAGGAACGAAGCCTTCTTCGTGGGCCACAACGGTCGGCGGCTGAGCGGAGCGGCGATGCTGCTGCGGCTGCAAAAGCTCGTCGAGTTGACCGAGGACGGGGAGTTGACGAGCAAGGAGGTGCACCTGCACAGCCTTCGCCACAGCATTGCGACGCACCTGCTGGCTAATGGGATGACCCTGGAACGCATCGCTGAATTTTTAGGGCACTCGTCCCTGGAGAGCACGCAGCTCTATACGCATTATGTACAAACACTTCAATCTTCAACATATGATCCCGAATTATCCGAAGTTCCGCGAGTGGCTGACCTTGGAGGGCTATAGCTCAGCGACGGTTGGCACCATCCTGCGACAGACCACCGATTTTTTAACCTGGGCAGAGGGGCAAGGCCTGCCGGAGCCGGCGGGGCTGAGCTATAACGACCTGATGCGATATGTACAAGCCTGCCAGCAGCGGGGCGTGGCGCAAAAGACGATCGCCCATTACGTGTCCGACCTGCGCAAGCTCTTCGACTTTTTGATCAGCGAGGGATTGGGCAAAGACAACCCGGCTGCTTTTATCAAACTGCGGGGCATTAAACGAAGGGTTTATCATCAGCTCCTATCCCCGCAGGAGCTGCAACAACTTTACCGGGAGTATGCGGTGGTGATCCAGCACGAACCGGGGCAAATTATCCCACCCCAGGAGCGCAACCAGCTGTCCCGGCAGCGCAACAAGGTCATGGTGGGTCTGCTGGTCAACCAGGGGTTGCGGGTCGAAGAGTTGAAGGCCCTGAAAGTGCAGGACCTACAGCTGCGGGAAGGCCGGATCACCGTGCATCACCAGCGGCGTACAGCGGAGCGCGTCCTGGAACTGGAAGCGGCGCAGGTTTACGAGCTGATGGATTACCTGGCAGGCACCCGCAAACAGTTCTTGCAGCACTATGGAGAAGCGACGGACGATCTTTTTATCCAGCACCATCCGGCCTTGAACTTTTACGGCGTGACGGCCATGTTGCTCAAACACCTGCGACGGATCAATCCTGCCGTCAAGAACCTGGATCAGCTGCGCGCATCGGTGATCACCCATTGGGTGAAGGTCTATGACCTACGCAAGGCGCAATATATGGCTGGTCACCGGTGGGTCGGCTCGACGGAGGCGTATAAGGAGCAATTGCTGGATGAGCTACAGGCCGATGTGAAAAAGTTCCACCCGTTTTGAATAACGAAATAAATAATTTTACAGTTATGGCGAAGCTATCGTTAAGTAAAGACTATAAGCAGCTTTTAACGGAGATCAAGGAGAAAGTATACCAGTCTCAGTACCTGGCCATGAAGCAAGTCAACAAAGCATTGATCAGCTTATACTGGGAGATAGGGAAAAGCATTATAGAAAGACAGAAGCGGCATAAGTGGGGAAAGGCAGTAGTTGAGAAACTGGCGGAAGATCTGCAAAAGGAGTTCCCCGGCATGGATGGCCTGAGTAGTCGTAACGTATGGAGGATGCGCATGTTTTACCTGGAATATGAAAAACTGCCACCAATGGTGGCAGAAATAGGATGGAGCCATAATATCATCATTATTGAAAAATGCAAAGACGCACTGAAAAGGAAATTTTATACAGCCATGACAAAAAAATATGGCTGGACAAAGAATGTGCTGATCCACCATATAGAAGGCCAGAGTTATGAAAGGTACCTGCTGGGGCAAACCAACTTTGACAGGGTGGTGACGGAAGATATACGCCACCAGGCCAAGCTGGCGGTAAAGGACGAGTACAACTTTGAGTTTTTGGAAATGAGTGAAGAGCATAAGGAAAAGGAACTGGAACTGGCCATTATGCGCAACATGCGCCACTTTTTGATGGAGATGGGAGGGGACTTTGCTTTTATAGCGAATCAATATCGGTTAGAGGTCGGAGAAGAAAATTTTTACATTGACATATTACTTTATCACAGAAAATTAAAGGCCCTGGTAGCCATAGAATTAAAAGCCGGTAAGTTCAGGCCGGAATACGCGGGTAAGATGAATTTTTATTTATCCGTGCTGAACGATAAAGTCAAAGACAAAGATGAAAACCCCTCTGTAGGCATCATCGTATGCCGGGGGAAAGACCGGACAACAGTAAAGTACGCCTTACAGGAAGTGAACCATCCTATAGGCGTGGCCTCTTACCGTGTCACGCCTTCCCTGAGTAAGGAAGAGCAGAAATATTTACCCTCTCCTGCTGAAATCATAGAAGGCTTAGGCAATATACTGGACACCATCATCCCCGAGGAATAACTTCATACAGGTTTTGCGCCTGACAATTTATACAGGAAAATAGGAGGGCAGTCTTCGCGCCCTGTTATAAAAAACGCACGCCAGGTGGGCGCCGCCGGCATTCATGATGTGCTGATCCAGTTCGATCAGTTCCCGGTCATCATCGAATCCCCCCATTAGGGAGATTTTTTCCTGTCGGGACCACAGCCCGCTGGCCGGAGGTATAAAAAGCGTGTTCCATTGTTGAGCCTGGTTACTACCGTTCCCGTGCTTTTATACCTACGGCTGGCGTTGGCAACGGCGTTGTTGTGGCTGGGCCATGTATCACCGCCCCTCGCCGGCGGCAGCTTGTACAACCGCCCTGCTCTTAGGAAGTAAAGACCTTCCGATATGCGCAAGATCCGGCTGCAACAGCTCCGGGAGTCCTGCCCGGTGGTGCAGCTTTGCTGCTTTACATAATGTGCTTATCGGACAGTGCCTGCCAGGGCCTGTGCGGAGCGCATCGATAAGATCACATTATGTAAAAGCCGGGCAAGATTTTTAAAAATACCCAAATAAGCGAGGGTAGACTGGTGGTTGTTTTACGGAAAATATGATAGGTATATATGGGCAAGTCGCTAAAATCCGATTTGCAACAAAGAAACTATGCTGTCCAAAAACTACTTCCACTACAAGAAAGGTCGAACAGAGATCGAAAGCGACTCCAACAACAAAGCCGCTGTCGGGCTAGCTTATCTGAATACTATCTTATACTGGCTTCTACGCTTAGTAGCGATCGTGCTTCTTCATAAAATTTTATCCGGATAATAGCAGCACCCCGGGAAAAATCATATTTTACAGCATAATAGCTCTTTGAACAGCTCCGGAATTTTTAAGACAAGTTCCGGGAGAAAAAGACACCCCGGATGAAAATGGGGACTAACTATTATCCGTTTGGGCTCTCAATGGCCGGGATATCCGACCAAGCCATAAAAACACAGTATGCAGTCAACAAATACCGGTTCAATGGCGGCAATGAGCTTCAGAATAAAGAGTTCAGCGATG
>Ga0302309_10003847_pt1 | contig 11413 bp, 5 predicted proteins | sample III_Palsa_N1_1_FD_200453 | JGI IMG/M metagenome (GOLD analysis project Ga0302309, IMG submission 200453) | Peat permafrost microbial communities from Stordalen Mire near Abisko, Sweden - III_Palsa_N1_1 | ecosystem: Environmental > Terrestrial > Soil > Palsa > Peat permafrost | place: Sweden... | reverse complement strand
GCAGATATCGTTAAAGGAAATAGCTGCAATAGGTAACATCAGTCCAAATTCATTTTGTAAATTCTTTAAATCCCGCAGCCGGAAAACCTATACGCAATTCATAAGAGAAATAAGAATCGGTCATGCATGTAAGTTGCTGATTGATAATAATTTAAATGTAAAAGAGATTTGTTATGAGTCCGGATTTAATAATTTTTCCAGTTTTCATAAACACTTTAAACTTATTAAAGGAAAAACTCCTTTGGAATATCAAAAAAACTTTCTAAAGGAAAGGTAAATGCATCGTAAATTTCTTTAGAAGCAGGCAGAATCACAAAACTGTTTGTTAAACAAGTATTTGATAGACAATTTATTTTAGACGAAATGCTATGTGCCTCGACAGGTTTTAAGTGTACCTCGATATACTACGCTTCCTAACAAGAAAAGCCTCTAATCTTTCGATTAAAGGCTTAAAGCGGTTGTTTCGGATTTAGTTCTAACTAAGATAATTTATACGTTCATTAAAATTACTTTTCAAAGTACTACTCTCTTTTTTGTTTCCCGTCATAAATATCGAATAGGCCTATGCTTTTATGCGTAGGTATTATTAACTAATTATCACCTTAAGCTTTAATATGAAGAGAATTATTACTTTTTTGTGTTTTATTGTCTTGCCTTATCTTGGTCACGGTCAGGTGGTTAATAAGGCAGTCAGTTTTACAGGTGCATTAACCAGTAAGGCTTCTTTTGGAAATATTACAGAATTAAACCATGCTTCTAAATTCACATTTGAAGCCTGGGTTTATATTGATACGTGGAAACAGAATAGTTTTATATTTTGTAAAGGGATAGTCGAAAATAAAAAGATAGCTATGCAATTAGGCGCAGCTTCCAAGAAAAGGCTTTATTTTTATATTGGGAATAAATATGTGGTATCTGATAATTCGGAGATTTCTGTTGGTCAGTGGCACCATATAGCTGTAGTGTATGATGGTATGCAGTCCGCCTATCACATGATAAGTGTTTTAATTGATAAAACCCCAGTAAGCTTAGCGTATAGTGGGAATGATGGTATTTTGCCATCTGCTACACCGTCTACCAATGTAGGTTTTGAATTAGGAAGAGGTTTTGCAGGTAAAATCGACGAAGTGAGGTTATGGAACATTAGTTTAACCCCGGATGAACTTGACTTGACAAATACTATCAGCAGATACCACCCATTGTACAAACATTTGGTGTCTTATTGGAGAATGGATCAAAATGAGGGTAAAGCTGTTACCGACAATAAGTTGAATTATCCTGGTTTTATAAATAATGCTTCTTTTGTAATAGTCAAAGATAATCCGGATTTTGAATATAAAATTGTCAGTACCTATATCAGGCCAAACTTTTTTGAGAGCGGATTGATAAGTGATGAATCCATCTTAAATAATAATGATATTATTTATATGACGGGTAATCCGTGTGCAAATGGTGACCTTTTTTTTGAGTCACCCGCTAATAATGGCACGCTAAAAGATGCGCGCTATTTGCATGATTTTTCTGGCAGAGATGGAATTATAAGTTTTTCGGGAAATGGTTCGTCACTCAATTGCGGGAAGGATTTACTGAATACAGCTACTACCGGTATCCCTTCTTTTACTTTTTCATCATGGGTTTATATTGATAAATGGATAACCGGAAGTTATATTTTCAAGAAGTATTCATCTGCTTTAAATACCATCGATTTACAACTTGGTAATGAAAGTACCTCCAGTTTAATTTTCCACATCGCCAGCGGCTCAGAAAACGATGTTACCTTAAATAATTCAGGGCTAACTCCCGGGCAATGGCATCATATCGCAATTGCTTATCAAGGCAATGCCTGTGCTTATCAGCAAGTGAAAATATTCGTTGATGGGCTAGTTCAATCTTCTTTGATATATAAAAATGCTGATGGTCTATTGCCTGCTAACGGGCCCTTCATTCATAGTGACCTGGAATTGGGTGTCAATTTTAGTGGTAAGCTGGACGAAACGAGTATAAATTTGTTAAGCCTGAATCAGCAAGAAATTCAAAAGCTGAAAAATAACACCATAATTGTTAATTCAATTAATGAGAGCAAAACAGTTGCCTATTGGAAATATGACGATCCTCAGCTGCCGGGCAAAAACTATCGATCATGGCTTGTTCCCCTTGATAAACTAAAGCAAATTTTAAGTGGACATCCCGGAGTAAAATTGCGATTAGGCCTATCCGGTGGTAATTGGAAAGAAATGTCTAAATCGGATTTGACAAGGCGCAATTTCGCTGGTAACGTAAAAAAGGCATTGAAAAATAATAAGCTTGATGGAGTGGATCTTGATTTTGAATGGTGCGAAAATGATGAACAGTGGACAAATTACAGCAACACGATTTTAGCAATCAAAGACTCATTACCCGCTAACTGTACGTTTACAGTTACCCTTCATCCACTATACTTTAAAATAAATCAAGCTGCAATTGCCGCGGTTGATTATGTATCCATACAATCTTATGGCCCACGGCCGGTCAGATTTCCGTACGATCAATTCGTTAAAGATGTAAATTCAGCGATAGCTTACGGGTATCCGCGTAATAAACTTATAATGGGAATGCCTTTTTACGGTACGAGTTCAGATAATACACGATTCACGACCTCTTATAGAAATATCGTATCACATAATCCAACACTAAATCCTGAGGTTGACGAAGTAGAGTTGGATGTAAACACGGTTACAGGTTTTGGGTGTAATGCAACACAGCAAACGCTATCAAAAAATATCACATTTAATGGCCAACAGACAATTATCAATAAAACCAGGTTTGTGCTGAATCAACACCTGGCAGGGGTGATGTATTGGGACTTAGCGACAGATGTGAACTATGCAGAAAAACTATCGCTCTTACGGGGGTTAAACACAGTGGTAAATGCTAATATTGATTCCGGCATTTCCGGTCATCCGTGAAAAAGTGAATAGCATATGTGAAAAATACAATGCCTACATGTTTTTTTAAATGCAATGCCTATATCATATTTTGTCTATAGAAATTATAGCCTTTATTTCTATATTTGAAACGTGTTAAATAAAAAAGCAATGATGACTTCCTCTATTCAAGGAAAAGGATCTTTTACTACTTGCCAGATGCCGCTACTTCAAAGTGCATATACTCTCTGTTGTTGTTACTAACAATAACCTGGTGAGCTGAAAAATGATAAGTCTGTAAAAATAATCTTTTATTTTTTTTGTATTTTTATAGTTTGCTGGTACACAATGACCTAACTAATGTATATGATTTGAAATTCTATTGGTATTCAATGTAGCCTCGTTTATGCGAAATATAAAGATGATATTTAAATATGGCAAATAGACCATATAAAGACCTAAGCGAGCAGGAGTTGTTCGACCTAATTCAAGAGAGCGATGAAGGTGCTTTTTCTGAAATTTATCAGCGTTATAAGCAACCTTTGTATCTGCATGCATTAAAGATGCTGAAAGATAGGGATGAAGCCAAAGATGTAATTCAGGAAGTTTTCACTAAGCTTTGGTTAAAAAGAGAAGACTTAGTTTTAACAACCTCATTATTATCATATCTATATGCGACTGTACGTAATAAAATTCTTGATGCAATCTCGCATGAGAAAGTGATAGCTAAGTACGAGCAATCTTTACAAATCTTTATTGATAAGGGAGAATTTATAACCGACAACTGGATACGAGAAAGAGAACTGACTATATTAATTGACAAGGAAATTGCTGAATTACCAACTAAAATGAGGGTTGTTTTTGAGTTAAGCAGAAAGAGCCATTTATCCTATGCTCAAATCTCCAAAGAGTTAGATGTTTCTGAAAATACTGTCCGAAAGCATATTACCAAAGCACTTAAAAAGCTGAGAGATAAACTCGAAGTTATAATGATTATTATTCCCCTGCTGATTGAAATGATCTGGATAATAAAATATAAAGCATAATTCTCCAAAATACATTTATTTATTTTTCTTAAATCGAATACTACTGCCTCACGAGTTGATCGTCATAACTATAATCGGGGTGGATAAACCTTAAGTTATATGATAGAAAAGGATGCTAAAAAGTTATTGGAAAAGTACCGGTCTGGAACATTAAGTACCGAGGAGAGGGCTTTACTTGAAAGCTGGTACATTGACTATTATAGTAATAGCGCTAAACCGATGTTTTCTGATGAAGATTTACAAAATGATCTGGATGAGATTTACAAATCACTTCCTTTACCTGAGAGGTCTGAACGAAGATTACTGGGTAAACCCATGATCCGGATTTCGTTATATGCTGCATCTATAACCATTTTTTTAGTTGCGGGCATCTTCGTTCTAAAAAATAAAAAGAATCATAACCAGAACTTTGCTGCTGTTCGCCAAACGGAGATAAAGCCATTTAATGGAAGCGCTGTTTTAACCCTGGCGAATAATAAAAAAATTGTTCTTGATAATGATCCCGCCGGAAATGTTGCACAGCAAGGTGGCATAACAGTTAAGAAAAAATCCGTGGGGCTTTTAACCTACCAAGTTAATGATAAAGGCTTGCCCAACAATACCCTTGTTGAGTTCAATACTATTTCAATACCTCAAGGCAGGCAATTCCAGGTTATATTGTCAGATGGTACAAAAGTTTGGTTAAATGCGATGTCGTCTATCCGGTTTCCAACTGTATTTAAAGGTGGTTTTCGTGAGGTTGAAATAACCGGAGAGGCTTATTTTGAGGTTGTTAAAAATGCGAAAATGCCTTTCCGTGTTATATGTAACTCCCAAATAGTTCAAGATTTAGGGACTCATTTTAATATTAACGCTTATCCCGAAGAGCATGCTGTTGAAACTACTTTGTTAGAGGGAGCGGTAAAGGTTTCTTTAGGCGATGGCCAGTTTAAGGTATTAAAGCCAGGGCAGCAGTCGGCAGTTGTTAAAGAAAATAACATACTAACGGTAAAGGATTGCGATGTGGAAGAAACTGTAGCCTGGAAAGACGGGTATTTCCAATTCAAAGACACAGACTTAAGAAGTATTATGAATACACTTTCCAGATGGTACAATGTGGAAATAGTTTATCAGAATATCAACCCCGATTTAACATTTGGTGGCAGCATATCACGCTCAAAAAACTTATCGCAGGTATTAAGAATATTGGAGTTAACAGGGAATGTACAATTTAAAGTAGAAGGGAGGAGGGTAACAGTTATGCATTAAACTTTACTTTCAACAACAAGGTTAGCTTTTACAAAAAAGCCTGAAGTGCTGTAACACCCCAGGCAATATATTGGGCTACCCATTATTATTGGCTTACTACACCTAATTTAAACCCAACAAAAATCAAATTTATGAAATTTTATTGTTTGATGGTGAATAGAATTCTCTATGCTCACCGCAAAGTGCTGATGATCATGAAACTTACGTTCATCCTAATTGTTTTTATCATGTTCCAGGCTTCTGCCGAAGGATATGCCCAAAAAATTAATATTACAGCGCAAAATGTTTCGCTCGAAAAAGCATTAAAAAAAATTGGTAAACAAAGTGGATATGATATTTTTTATAACTCATCGCTAATCCATAAAGCTAAGCTTGTAAATATAAACCTTAAGGATGCAAATCTAATAGAGGCTTTAAATCAATGTTTCAGCGGCCAACCATTTAGTTATACCGTAGATGATAAAACGGTTGTTATAAAGGAGAAATCCCCAAACATCCAAATGGCTCTAATCCAGGTAAAAGGAAAAGTGGTAGATGAAAAAGGCAACCCACTTCTGGGTGTAACGGTAAAAATTAAACAATCCCAGCAGGCGGTATCAACAAACTCGGTTGGTGAATTTGTTCTTACAAATGTACCGTCAGATGCCATATTACAGTTCTCATTTATAGGGTATCAAACTAAAGAATTACCTGCTAAATCAAATCTTGGTACAATACAATTGGAACTTATTAATGCCAAACTTAACGAAGTGGTTGTTGTTGGCTATGGAACTACAAAAAAAGGCGATTTGACGGGTGCTATTTCCTCGCTAAAACCCACAGAGACCGAAGGGGAAACTTTTACCTCAGTAGACAGGTTACTTCAGGGGAAAATTGCCGGGGTGGATGTTTCAACCACCACAGCTCAGCCCGGAGCTGCTGTTTCAGTGATTATTCGAGGGGCAAATTCTTTACGGGGAGATAATCAACCACTTTATGTAATTGATAATGTGCCACAACAATCCACTGGAGCCACGCAACCCTCTCCTTTCAGCAGTTCAGATATTCAAACAGCGCAAGATCCGTTAGTAAGCCTTAATCCGGAAGATATAGAAAGCATAGATGTTTTAAAAGATGCCTCTGCAACAGCTATATATGGCTCACGCGGCGCAAACGGAGTGATCATAATTACGACAAAAAAAGGAAAGAAAGGCCGTGCTAAGATAAACGCTAGTTACAACACTACTGTTTCATCAATAGCAAGAAAGCGAGACTTATTAGATGCATCAGACTATGCAAAATATCAAAATGCCCAGAATGTTGCCGGTGGTACACCAGTTAGCTATTATTTCGCTGGAAATCAAATAAGATATAATCCGGTAGGAACTGGTGCGCCTGCTTATAACCCGTCTGATCCAAGCACTTATAACGTTCTGCAGGATATTGACTGGCAAAATGTAGCCTATCAAACTGCTGTTTCTGAAAATGCGGCCCTAAGCGCCAGTGGTGGTTCAGATAATACCACGTATTATTTATCTGGCGGTTTTAAAAATAACCAGGGAATTGCCAGAGGCTCAGGTTTAAAAATAGGAACTTTCAGGGCAACTTTAATTTCTAAACTTACAGACAGGCTCGACCTTAATCTTGTCATGGGTGGGTCTATGCAAAAAAATAATATGTCACAGGGTGGTGATAACCTAAGGGGAACGGGTAATGGTAATCTTACCAGGAATGCACTATCCAGCCAGCCATTTTTGTTACCCTCACTTGCTATAGCTAATGATGAAAATCGTACGAGTGTTTATAGCTGGTTAAATGATTATGATGATATAACCACTACCGACAATTTTAATAGCTCACTTAGTCTTAAGTACAAAATTTCGGATGCTTTTTATTATAGTGTTCGTCTTGGTGGCGTTGATACTTATAGTGATAGGGCAAGGTGGTTTGGTACATCGTTATTTCCCGGATATGCCACCAATGGCAACCTTGGTATCGCAAATACACACAATGATAATTATACAATTGAGAATATCTTAGGCTTTAACAAACAAATTACTCCTATTTTTAAATTTGACGGCATTTTAGGAGCAACGTATGATGATTATAACAGCCTTATAAATATCGTTACCGGATCAAATTTCAATATTTATTCTCTTACAACTGATGGGTTGGCGCTTGCAAATGTGGTGAACGTTGCAACCCCGATTCAATCTGATTATCAAATTGGTTCATTTTTAGGAAGGGGCAATTTTGACCTTTACGATGGCAAATATTTAGCAACTGTAAGTTTCAGGGCTGATGGATCAAGTAAATTTCAAAAGCAAAAATGGGGCTATTTCCCGGCTGTTGCATTAGCATGGAAGATAGATCAGGAAGATTTTATGAAGCAATTTAGCTTTGTTGATCAGCTTAAGCTAAGAGTTGGCTGGGGTATTACCGGAAACCAAAGTATTGCACCATATTCTACCATAAGTGACTACACAACCTCTAATGGTTCGTATGCTGACTCAAATGGCAATAAACTTATAGCGGCCAATACCACAGCGTTAGCTAATCCCGATCTTAAATGGGAAACCACAGAATCATATAACCTGGGCCTAGACTTTGCGTTTTTGAAGAACAGAATTTCTGGTAGCATAGATGTTTATCGCAAAAACACTACTAATTTACTTTTAGATAAAAGCATACCACCAACCAATGGATTTACAGATTTATTAGTAAATGAAGGATCACTTCGGAACCAGGGTGTTGAGTTAGCGCTTAGTGGAGACGTGATAAGAACTTCTACTGTTAAGTTAACGATATCTGGAAACATTGCAGCTAACAGGGCAAAAATTTTGAGTGTGGGCCAACCTCCCGCACAATTTGGCGCAAATACTTTAAGTGCATTTGCAGGGGGGCCAGTTGGCCAATCTTTTTATGAGGACAATGCTAATATTTTTGCTGTAGGTTATGCACCAGGGATGTTTTATGGATATAAAACAGATGGAATTATTCAAAATTTGAATGATATTACTTATACCGCGGCTGATGGTACTAAAAAAACCGAAACTTATTCTATTATATCTGGTGGCGCAACTCCCAAAGTTGGAGATGTGAAATTTGTAGATGTTAATGGGGATGGGGTTGTAAATGCGAATGACAGAACTTTTATCGGAAATCCCAACCCCAATTTCACCTATGGTTTTGGATATAGTCTTTCATATAAAAAGTTCACCATGTCCACAACCTTTTATGGGGAAGCAGGGGTGCAAAGGCTAAATGCTAATGATTATTTCGAAAATCAAACTATAGGCACTTACAACATAAAACAAAGTGTGTACAATAGTATATGGACGCCACAAAACACCAATACCACCACCCCCCGCATTGGTGCTTCAGCTATAACGGTTATTACTGATAGAGTTATTGAGGACGCAAGCTTTTTGCGAATGAGCGATTTAACATTCTCATACGTGCTTCCTGATAATTTCACAAACAAATTGAAGTTAGGCCGTACCAATGTATTTATTACGGGTAAAAACTTATTATTATTTACAAAATATACAGGATATGATCCTGAAGTAAATTCTTTTGGGTTTGATGGCTCGCGCCAGGGTATTGATTGGAACGGATTTCCAAATGCGAAATCATTGATAATAGGTATTAATGTTGGGCTTTAAAAATATTGTTATGAAAAAGATATTACTCTCACTTTTAATTATTGGTTCTTGTGTTAATTTTTCCTGCAAAAACGCACTTTTAGAGAACCCTGTTTATACGCTTAATCAGCAAACGTTGTTTACAGATGCAGCATCGGCTCAATTGGCATTAAATGGTTGTTATGCCTATCTGTCTGCGCAAGGTGTATATGGCCAGGCATTATTTATGGTTTCTGAAATGGGTTCCGGAATTGGATGGATGAAGAAAACCGGCGATGAACTGTCGAGCCTAAATATTATTGCCAGTGGCGGACAAGGATCTGTTGTACAGTTATGGGATGGTTTATACCAAACAATTGCCCAATGCAACATATTTATTGATGCCGCTGGAAAAAGCAGTTTGTCAAACAAAACCAATCTGATCGCTCAGGCTACATTTATCAGGGCGCTTTGTTATTATAATTTAGCTTTTATTTATGGCGGTGTTCCATTAAAAATAGCACCCCCAACACCTGCAACAACAGATGTTCCCAAATCAACCAAACAACAAGTAATTAATCAGGTAGTTGCTGACCTGCTAGTAGCTGAAGCAGGTCTTAATGCTACGGAGTCAGATTCATCAGTGCCTTCTAAAATTGCCGCGGATGCTATGTTAGCCAAAGTATATTTTTTAGTGGCCAGTGGAGAAGGGGCAGGTTCTGCAAGTTGGGCAATAGCTAAAACTTATGGCACCAAGGTATTCGAAGCCTTAGGTGGAACAGTTCCACTTGAAAGCAATTACGCGGAGCTGTTTGATGTAAATAACCGCACATCTAAAGAATCGATTTTTAAACTTAATTATTCTGCGCTCGGTCTTAATCAAGATTTTAATAAAGGGAGCTGGTCATTCTCGCCCGTTAGCAGTACCTTAAAAGGAACTAATTTTGATAACAAAGGTTCTTCCCGTGCTTTTTATAGCTATTTTAAAACACAACACCCCGGTGACCCGCGTATAGCTGCAACGTTTTTTCAGGTTAATTATCCTAATGCTGCAACGGGAGCGACTATCAATGTATATCCCACAGTAACAACGTATATTCAAAATGCTTACCCTTTTTTCAAAAAGTATTATGACCCTAATCAGGTAGGGCAGATAAGTAATAAAACTTATTATGTATATCGATATGCTGATTTCTTATTATTAATGGCAGATGTAGAAAACGAATTGGGCAATACATCAACAGCTGTTACTTATGTAAATCAGGTGCTTACAAGGGCACGTAATTCCGTAACACCTGCAGCAGCCCAACCTGCTAATGTTGTATCTACAATTGATCAGGCAGATTTACGTCAATTTATATTTGACGAACGCTTATTTGAACTATCTGAAGAAGGTCATTCATTTATGGAAGCCCGACGAAGAGGAACGGCATGGCTTAGTCAAATTACAACAAGAAATAATGCACAGGCTGATGCCATTGCAGGGTTTGCAACATCAAATAACTGGACGGAATATCTTTTGCCTACCTTAACAATTGGCAATATTACCAAGGCAATGTTAATGCCTATTCCACCATCAGAACTCAATACCAATACCGCCCTTAAAGCTAGTGACCAAAATCCTGGCTATTAAATCACTGATATTGTTCCGGTTCGCATTTTTTAGCGAACCGGAGCTTATTGTTTTAAAAGAGGACTCAATTATTAGTCAATATTTGGGTTTCTATATTGTAAATACTTACCAATGGCCATAAAAAAAAAGCGGACAGGCGCACTTGTTTTATTCCTGTTATTTGTTGTTCTGCTAAAAAGCAATGGGCAGGTTAGTATAATACCAAAACCAGTTAGCGTTAATCTCAAAAAAGGTTTTTTTATAATTGATGCCCATACCGCAATTCAATATCAGGGCCGTAATAAAGACCTTGCTTTATTAAGCAATTATTTCTCGAATTATATTGAAAATATTTCCGGTTATAATTTGTTAATCAATAAAAAAGGGAGTAAAACCATCCATTTTGTTTTAACTAATATAGATAGCTTGGGCAAGGAAGGGTACCAGCTTAGTGTTTCACCGTCTGCAATTCTTATCGAGGCCAACAACAAAGCTGGTTTATTCTATGGTTTGCAATCACTAATACAAACCTTGCCTGCCATCAGGACCAATGAAATGCTGCAAATCCCGGCAATGGATATAACAGACTATCCTCAGTTTAAATGGAGAGGTTTTATGTTAGATGTAAGCCGGCACTTTTATTCGGTAAAAGCGATTAAAGAAATTATTGATTTGATGGCTTTGTACAAAATGAATGTTTTTCAATGGCATTTGTGCGATGATGAAGGCTGGCGTTTGGAAATAAAAAAATATCCACGACTTACATCAATAGGCGCTTGGCGGAAAGAGATCCCCGGAAGCGTTTTTTATAAAAAGGATTCTACCTTAAAAGGCAAACCCTATGTGTATGGGGGCTTCTATACACAGCAACAGGCTAAGGAGGTGGTAGCTTATGCGAAAGCAAGAAACATAACCGTTATTCCGGAAATTGAAATGCCGGGGCACTCAGGTGCTGCATTGGCTGCATATCCTCAATTTTCCTGTACTCAGCATGCTCAGGAA
>Ga0302309_10003834_pt1 | contig 11444 bp, 5 predicted proteins | sample III_Palsa_N1_1_FD_200453 | JGI IMG/M metagenome (GOLD analysis project Ga0302309, IMG submission 200453) | Peat permafrost microbial communities from Stordalen Mire near Abisko, Sweden - III_Palsa_N1_1 | ecosystem: Environmental > Terrestrial > Soil > Palsa > Peat permafrost | place: Sweden... | reverse complement strand
GTAATCCGCCTTCGGTTAAATGGCTTCAGATCGATATGCCGGCGGCCAGGGTGATATTCCCGGTTGGCCTCGATTCCGCCGGCCGCCTGGTGGCCAATATTGTCGCACAGATGAACAATGTCATCAAACCAACCATTGGTTACAAGCAAAAGCAGGTGAGCATTTTGATGCAGAACCAAACTACCATTGCCAACGGCTACGTGGGTTTGGCGCCGTTCCGGAGCGAATTCTACCTAACACCCGAACAAAACAGCTTTGACCTGGGCAGTCTTCCCTGGCCGGAGCAGCTCGCCATACACGAGTTCAGGCACGTGCAGCAGTACAACAACTTTAACGTCGGTCTGTCACATGCCATGAAAATATTATTTGGCGAAGGCGGGCAGGCGGTTGCAAACGATATCGCCATTCCTAACTGGTTCTTCGAAGGTGATGCCGTTTTTAATGAAACCCATGTAAGCCGGCAGGGTAGGGGCCGGTTACCCTATTTTTTGAACGGTATGCGGATATTGTGGGCCGACGGCCGCGATTACAGCTACGCCAAGATACGCAACGGCTCCTACTTAGATTATACGCCCGACTGGTATCCCCTTGGCTATATGATGGTATCTTATGGGCGCGACAAATATGGTGACGACTTTTGGAAAAAAGTAACCCAGGATGCCGCAGCCTACAAAGAGCTATTTTTCCCTTTTCAAAAAGCGATTAAAAATTACGCGGGTGGGGATTTTGTGCATTTCAGAAACGATGCTTTTGACCATTTTAAAAAGGTGTTTGACATCGATGATTACGTGAGAAACGCCATAAATGAATCTTTTCATCACCCTGACAGCCAGTCCGCGGGAAGCCTCATCTCTAATAAGCATCAGCATTTTATCGCCGATAGGGAATACCCGGTATATGTGAACGACAGCACCCTTATCTATATGAAAAGCCCCTACGATCATATCCCTGCTTTCGTGGTTAAAACCGGCAATGCAGAAAGGAAGATAGCAGTTCGCAGCGTGTCGCTGGATACCTATTTCGCTTATCACGATGGCAAGATCATTTATTCAGCCTACCGCCCCGATTTGCGCTGGAATTACCGCGACTACGGCGAATTGATGGTGCTGGACGTCAAAACGGGGAAAGAACACCGGCTAACCAAAAGCACCAAATATTTTTCGCCGGATTTTAGCGCCGATGGGAAAATGGTTGTTGCCGTCAAAGAGGGCACGAATGGCAAATGCGACGTTCATTTGCTTGATGCTTCAACCGGCCGGCTCATCGCTATCGTACCAAACAAGGACAACCTGTTTTATACCTATCCGAAATTTTATGGGAAGGATCAACTCATAGCTGCCGTCCGCACACCGAAAGGGGAGATGACACTCGACCTCATTGATATCAAAACCGGGGAAAATAAATATTTGCTGCCTTTGTCGTACCAGCCCATTGTGTTCCCACTGGTAAAGAACGATACGGTCTATTATTCGGCCACTCACGGAATTGACGACCGTCTGTTCGCGCTGAGCCTCAAAACCGGGGCTCTTGCTGAATTAGATAATTATAATCTGAACGGGTCCATTGGCAATTATGAGCCGGCTCCCGGCACGAATAAGTTTGCTTTTGTTGGGTTTACGGCTTTTGGCTACCAGGTAAACGAGCTCGATAGGAAAGATCTTTTATGGTCTGTTGTCGATCCCGGCGCGGCGCGCGACGCTTTACCCTCCTTTGGTATCGGCGCTTTAACGCGCGATAGTTCAACCGATTTGCTGGATAGGGTAAAAAACGATTCGCTGCGCATTACCAAATATCACAAATCTTACCACCTGTTTAATTTTCATAGCCTCATCCCAAACTTTAACGACCCCGACTACACTCTTAGCCTTGCGGGCGAAAATGTCCTCAATACGTTGCAATCCCAACTTTCTTTCACATATAACCGCGACGAAGGCTATAAGGAACTAAGCTTCGAGGCCATCTATGGCGCCTGGTTCCCCTACGTCACCGGTGGTGCTGATTATTATTTCAGCCGGCGGGGGCTTTACAATGGCAGCAATATTTATTGGAACGAGACTGACGTATATGCGGGTTTTGAGTTGCCCCTGAATTTCAGCGAAGGCAAAAACTTTACTTCGCTGCAAGCCGGCACCAACATTTATTACACTGGCGTGGATTTCCAGCAACCCTATCAGCGGATGTTCGCAAATACGTCATATACCTACCTTAATTATTACCTCAACTTTTCAAACAGTATCCAGCAGGCCAAACAAAACATTTACCCGCGGCTTGGCCAAAGCCTTATCTTCCAGTACAATTCGGCCGTCACTGGCGCTCCTTCTGAACAATTTTTGGCCAACGGCTCTTTCTATTTCCCTGGTTTTTCAATTAACCATAACACGGTACTCAACTTCGCGTACCAACAGCAAAACCGGGGCGATGTGATCGACTTTCCAAACAATTTCCCATTTTCCCGCGGCTACACGGCCGAAGATCTCGATAATATGTATAAGGCCGGGATAAACTATAATTTTCCAATCTGCTATCCTGATGCAGGCTTCGGCGACTTTTTTTACCTGCAGCGAATAAGGGCTAATCCATATTATGATTACACTTATGCTACTGACTTTTACAACGATGGCATGAAGTTCAAGGGTACCTTCGAGTCGACCGGCCTCGAAATTTATTTTGATTCCGAATTTTTTAACCAGGAATTGATCTCTTTTGGCTTCAGGTACAGCCGCCTTTTGAATGCTGATACGTTCGGCGGGGCCGGGCGTAATCGTTTTGAAATTATTGTGCCGATAACTGTCTTTTAATGGGGAAGTCCGAAAGATGGGTAGGGTTTCATAATGCAATTGTTCTTTGGGCACAAATGGTTGAACCATTATTTGTATTTCGCCTCGCCTTTGATATATTTGAAGTAACCAATTACTAAAGCCCCGAATTTTGCCATGTTAAATCTTTCCGTCATACTGGAAGACAGCGCCCGCCGCTACCCGGAGAAAACTGCCTATATTTTTATGGACACTACCATGTCTTTTGCCCAGGTAAACGCCGCGGCCAACCAGGTGGCTAATGGGTTGAGGGACATCGGCATCGGTGTGGGCGATAAGGTGGCAATAAGCTGCCCGAATTTACTGCAGTTCCCGATCCTGTATTTCGGCATCATCAAAGCCGGGGCGATTGTAGTGCCCCTGAACGTTTTGCTTAAAACCGATGAGATAGCCTACCACCTGCAGGACAGTGATGCAAAAGCCTATTTCTGCTTTTCCGGAACACCGGAGTTTCCGTTGGGCCAGATGGGCCATGCCGCTTTTCAAAAGGTGGATGCCTGCGAACATTTTTTCATGATCATGCCCAAAGCCGGCCTGCGGCCCGCCGGTGAAGGGCTGCGCACCCTCGAAGACCTGGTGATGGGGCAGCCTGCACGGTTTGAAATGCACCAGAGCCATGCGGAAGACACGTGCGTTATTATTTATACTTCCGGCACAACAGGAAAACCAAAGGGTGCGGAACTTAGCCATTCAAATCTTTTGTTAAATGCCGTGATGATATGCGATTTGATGAAGGGTTCGACGGATGACGTTGATATTACCGTTTTGCCGCTTTTCCATATCTTCGGAATGACGGTGATGATGAACGCGGGCGCCTACACCGGGCGTACCAGCGTCCTGATTCCGCGTTTTGATGCGGAGACGGTGTTTGCTGCTATGCAAAAGCATAAAGTCACCATTTTTGCTGGCGTACCCACCATGTATTGGGGCCTGCTGAATTATACCGATCCCAAATTTGACTATGAACAAATAGCAAAAACGTTAAAGCTATGTTGTTCCGGCGGGGCCGCCCTGCCCGTTAAGGTGTTGGACGATTTTCAAAAACGCTTCAACGTGCCCATTTTAGAAGGTTATGGGATGTCGGAAGGCTCCCCGGTGGTGACCTTCAACCAATTGGATAAGCCGAGGAAAGCCGGATCCATCGGGAAGCCGTTTTGGGGCGTTGACGTAAAGCTTGTTGACATCGACGGAAACGAGGTGCCCACAGGTGAAAAAGGTGAGCTGCTATTCCGTGGTCACAACGTGATGAAAGGTTATTATAAACGGCCGGAAGATACCAAACAGGCCATTGAAAACGGCTGGATGCATTCGGGCGATATTGCCATTAAAGACGAAGATGGGTTTTACTTTATTGTTGACCGTACCAAGGATATGATCATCCGCGGCGGTATGAAGATATACCCCCGCGAGGTGGAAGAACTGATGATCAAACATGAAGCGGTATCGTTGGTGGCTGTTGTTGGTGTCCCACACGAGGAGATGGGTGAGGATATTAAGGCCTTTGTGGTTTTAAAACCTGAAAAGACGGTTGAAAAAGAAGCGTTAATAGCCTGGACGAAAGAGCGTATAGCCCATTACAAATACCCCCGCCACATCGAATTTATAGCGGCTTTACCGATGAACGCAACTGGTAAAATATTAAAACGGGAGCTGAGGGGACAAACCTCTTAATAACCCTCTTTGTAAAATTTAGAATATCCTAAACCATAAGTCGATCACAATGTTTAAAATTGACCATGGAAAACTACGCACACTTAAATGTAGATGACGGCACCGAAATGGAGGCCTACATCTCGATACCTGCCGACGCTACCGGCAGAACATCACCAGGATTGATCGTTTTACAGGAGGCCTTTGGCGTTAACCACCACATCCGCGATGTGGCCGACCGTTTTGCTAACCAGGGATTTGTTGTTATTGCACCGGAGCTGTTTCACCGCACGGCGCCGCCGTATTTTGAAGGCAGTTACAGCAATTTTCAGGACGTGATGCCGCATTACCAGGCATTGACAACCGAGGATACTACCGCCGATTTGAAGGCCGCTTACCACTGGCTGCGCCATAACGACCTGGTGAACCCCGCCAATATTTTCAGTATTGGTTATTGTCTCGGCGGCCGCGTATCATTTTTGGCAAATGCAACTTTGCCGTTAGCAGCCGGCGTAAGCTATTATGGCGGCGGCATAAAGCCCCTGGCCGAATTAGCCGCCGATGTTAGTGGCAGGCATTTGTTCTTTTGGGGTGGACTGGATACCCACATTGGCCAGGATCAGATCGATGCCGTCACCGGCGCGTTGGACGCTGCCGGCAAGGAGTACACCAATGTTAAAATCTCTTATGCCAACCATGCTTTCGCCTGCGATGAACGCCCAAGCTACAATGAAAAGGCAACCAAAGAGGCATGGGCATTAACGCTCGCGTTTTTGCAGAATAATATGTCGTGATGCGGATTTGAGCTTGCAGCTAAAGTCCCTCTCCCTCGGAGAGGGATTTAGGGTGAGGCGTGAATAATGTTCTTAACTAAACGACATTGGTGTGCGGATGAATTATAGCCGAAGGAGTGACTGATAGCGGCGGCCGTTGCGGTGAGGGTGGATTCTTGGCTCTCGATTCTTGGCTTTTGGTTCTTGGCTCCTTAATGGCAAAGTGGCATTTTGAAGTGTTTTCGCCCGACATTTTAGCAGGTTATCGGTAACTGGCAGGTGATTTGACCATGTTAGATTGGAATATTCGGCTGGATGACTAACTAAATCAACCATCTAATCGTCCCGATAGCTATCGGGACAACATAATCAACTAACAAATGAATTTTAACAATTTTACCATAAAAGCACAGGAAGCCGTGCAAAAAGCTGCGGAAATTGCCGCGGGCAACCAGCAGCAGGCTATCGAAACAGCGCATCTGCTGAAGGGCTTATTGCTCGAGGACGAGAATGTGGTAAGTTACCTGCTCAAAAAGCTGAACGTTAACGTCAACCGTTTGAATGAAACGCTCGACCAGCAGATCGCCTCCTTCCCAAAAGTAAGCGGGAGCAATAGCTACCTTTCATCCAATGCCAACTCGGCCTTACAAAAGGCAGCTTCGTATCTGAAAGAGTTCAAGGACGAGTTCGTATCAGTCGAGCACATCCTTTTGGGCATTTTGTCGGTTAATGATAAAACCAGCTCAGCCTTAAAAGACTATGGCGTAAACGAAAAGGATCTTAAAAAAGCCATCGCCGAACTACGCGGCGACAATAAAGTTACCGGCCAGAATGCTGAAGCTACCTACAACGCCCTCAATAAATACGCCCGCGACCTGAATGAATACGCCGAATCGGGCAAACTCGACCCGGTGATCGGCCGCGACGAAGAGATCAGGCGCGTCATCCAGATATTGTCGCGCCGCACCAAAAACAACCCGATCTTAGTCGGTGAACCTGGGGTGGGTAAAACCGCCATTGCTGAAGGTATTGCCTTTCGTATCATCAAAGGCGATGTGCCCGAGAGCTTGAAAAGCAAAACCGTTTACTCGCTGGATATGGGCGCGCTCATTGCCGGCGCTAAGTACAAAGGGGAGTTTGAAGAGCGCTTAAAGGCGGTTATCAAAGAAGTTACCCAGAGCGATGGCGATATCATCCTGTTTATCGACGAAATACACACCCTGGTTGGCGCCGGTGGGGGTGAAGGCGCAATGGATGCGGCCAACATACTAAAACCAGCCCTCGCCCGAGGCGATTTGAGGGCGATAGGCGCAACAACGCTGAACGAGTACCAGAAATATATTGAAAAAGACAAAGCCCTGGAACGCCGTTTCCAGATGGTATTGGTGGATGAACCAGATACAGCCGATGCAATTTCCATCTTGCGCGGCCTGAAGGAACGTTATGAAAGTCACCACAAAGTGCGGATCAGGGACGAAGCCATTATTGCCGCTGTCGAGATGTCGCAGCGCTATATCTCCGACAGGTTTTTGCCCGATAAAGCCATTGACCTGATGGATGAAGCCGCTTCCAAACTCCGTTTGGAAATGGACTCCGTTCCCGAGGTGGTGGATGAGCTTAACCGGCGCATCATGCAGCTCGAGATAGAGCGCGAAGCCATCAAACGCGAAAAAGACACCAGGAAGGTTGAAGAGCTGAGCCACGAGATAGCAAACCTTTCGGCTGACCGTGATACGCTCCGGGCCAAATGGCAGGCTGAGAAGGATATTGTCGATGGGATCAACCTCAAGGTTGAGCAAATAGAAAATTATAAGCTGGAAGCCGAACAGGCCGAACGCGCAGGCGACTACGGTAAGGTTGCCGAATTACGGTACGGAACGATCGTAAAGGCCCAGCAAGAGGTGGAACAATTAAAAGCAGCGCTCCTCGAGAACCAGAGCGACAGTCGCATGCTGAAAGAAGAGGTTACTGCCGATGATATTGCCGGGGTGGTTTCAAGATGGACAGGCATCCCTGTTTCTAAAATGATACAGAGTGAGCGGGAAAAGCTGCTGCATCTGGAAGACGAACTGCATAAGCGGGTAGCTGGCCAGGAAGAAGCGATCGAAGCGATAAGCGACGCCATCCGCCGAAGCCGCGCTGGTTTGCAGGACAAAAAGAAGCCGATCGGTTCCTTTATTTTCCTGGGTACTACAGGTGTGGGTAAAACCGAGCTGGCTAAAGCCCTGGCCGAATACCTGTTTAACGATGACGGTGCGCTGATTCGCATTGACATGTCCGAGTACCAGGAAAGACATTCTGTTTCGAGGTTGATCGGTGCGCCGCCGGGATATGTGGGTTATGATGAAGGAGGCCAGCTTACCGAAGCCGTTCGCCGCAAGCCCTACAGCGTTGTATTGCTCGACGAGATCGAAAAGGCCCACCCGGATGTGTTTAATATCCTGCTCCAGGTGTTGGACGATGGCAGGTTAACCGATAACAAGGGCCGTGTGGTGAACTTTAAAAATACTATCATCATCATGACGTCGAACATTGGCTCTAATATTATCCAGGAAAACTTTAAGGATTACAACGAGTTCGACAAAGATGAGGTGATCAATAAAACGCGCAACCAGCTTTTTGAGCTGCTCAGGCAAACTATTCGTCCTGAGTTTTTGAATAGGATCGACGAGATCATCATGTTTACCCCACTGGGCCGCGACGAGATAGCCGAGATCGTAAAAATGCAGTTCAGGCAGGTGCAGCAAACATTGGCTGATATGGGTATAGGTATTGAGGCTTCTCCCGAAGCGCTGGATTGGCTGGCCCAGTTGGGTTACGACCCGCAGTTTGGAGCCCGTCCGCTCAAACGCGTGATGCAGAAAAAGATACTGAACGAGCTGTCCAAGCAGATTTTGGCCGGTAAGGTTGATAAAGACAGCAAAATAGTCCTGGATATGTTCGATAACGAGTTCGTTTTCTTTAACCAGCACGATGCGGAACAGGCGACAGCGCAATAACCGGGAATAGCATCATCGTACAAAAACAAAGCTTCTGTGGTTTAGCAGAGGCTTTGTTTTTTTAAGCAAGCGTTAGTGTTGAAAGCATCGTGTTTACGACGGAATAAGACAGTTCACGGATATTAATCAACAGCCGCTTGCAAAAAAAATTAAATTAGTATATCATTGTCGGGTATTTGACATTAAAGCCAGATTAGAAACCCGGGCCGGGGTATTGAGCTGTCAGTTTCTCTGGACAAATACAAATTAGAAGGCTATAAGCGGGGCTTACCTTAAATATTTGTATTTTGCTGCCCCGTTGTTTTTAGGATGAATTCAGAAACAGGTACTTATCAAACTATTGTCGATCCTTATCGGGACGCGTTTTACCTCGCGGCATACAGGTTACGTTATGATCTCGACTTCAAGTTTTGGCCTGGCCGTAAGCGAATAAAACAGCTTCACAACAACCACACGGGCAAGTGCGTGATTCTTTGTAACGGCCCGTCGTTAAATTCAGTAGATTTTGATCTGCTGAAAGAATCGAAAGTATTTACCATCGGGTTAAATAAAATAAATTTAATGTTCGATCGCACCGATTTCCGGCCGGATTTGATTTGTGCGGTAAATCCTTTTGTGGTACAGCAGAACGTGGATTTTTTCTTAAATACCAACATTCCTCTTTTTTTGGATTACCTGGCAGTTAGAAAATCTGGCGGCATCAACCAACTCATAAAACGGCCAAATATCAATGTGTTGTATTCAAGCGGGGTTTTAGGGCAATTTTCAACCAACCTGGCGGGAGGCATTTGCCAGGGTTACACCGTTACCTACGTCGCCTTGCAGGTAGCCTTTTATCTTGGGTTTACAGAAGTTGCGCTGGTAGGCTGCGACCACAGTTTTTCCTCAACAGGACTGGCAAACAGTACCATCACCCAACAAACAACAGAAAACAATCATTTCATTCTAAATTATTTCCCTCCGGGCAGCCAATGGCAGCTCCCTGATCTGGCCGGCTCGGAATTTCACTACGAAATTGCCAGAGAAGTGTACAAGGCCAAAAACAGGACCATCTACAATGCCACCAACGGCGGCAAATTGGAGGTTTTTCAGCGCCTGACTTTGGAAGATTTCCTGAGGTAAGACAATTAACTTTGTTGAGGCTTCGCCGTTTACGATTTACCAATTACGATTTTGGGTTTTAGCGCATGGATATGGGCTTGTCAATGCGTCATCGTAATCCAGGCTCAAAGAAATTCCCCACTACTTTTTTGAGCCTGTATAAAGTTCAACAATCCCGATAATATCCTATTTTTGATCTTGTCAACCAATTAGTCCAACCAACCCAATGGCGCATTCCTTTTCCTATTTGCTCATATGCCTCATCATCGGCGTAGCAATCATCGTGCTGCTCACCACGCGTTTTAAGGTACCTGCATTCTTCGCCCTCATTTTGTCAGCCCTGGTGGTTGGCCTCGGTGTGGGAATGCCGCTGGGCGACGTCATCGGGACCCTAAAGGATGGTTTCGGAAATATCATGAAATCGCTTGGACTCATCATTGTTTTAGGCACTACTTTGGGCGTCATCCTGGAGTATACCGGCGCCACGGCGGTTATGGCCGGATTTATCCTGCGGCAAACCGGCGAAAAACGGTCGGCCTGGGCAATGAGTATCACCGGCTTTATCGTTGGCTTGCCCATATTCTGCGATTCGGGCTTCATCGTACTTAGCGGACTTAATAAAAACCTCGCAAAAAGGTCGGGTATCCCGATTGCCATTATGTCCTCATCGCTGGCCACAGGTTTATACGCCATCCATTGCATGGCCCCGCCGCATCCGGGCAGCGCCGCGGCGGCAGGTATTATCGGCGCCGATATCGGCAGGCTGATGCTTTATGGGGCCGCAATCGGCATTCCTGCTATGATCGTCGGAAATCTGTGGGCATCCTATGCAGGTAAGAAGTTTCCCGGCGATGATACACAGCCTATGGAAACAGAATCAACCAATTACAGCCTGTCGGTTCTCAGAGCTTTCTTACCGGTCATCGTGCCGATACTGCTAATTGCGGTAAAATCCGTTTACGGCATTGAAACGTCCCACGGCGCCAAATGGCTTTCGTCCCTTCTTTTTATTGGTGACCCCGTTCCCGCGCTCATGATCGGCGTAATACTCGCGCTATGGTGCAAGTCGAAGTGGACCGCGGGCGAACTCAGCCACCGTTTGCAGGATTCGGTTGAAAAAGCCGGCAGCATACTCATCATCATCGGCGCCGGCGGTGCGTTCGGGGCTATACTGGCCGCTACAAAGATCGGCCTGCATTTCAGCGAGGTATTGAACCTGGGCGCATTGGGCCTGTTATTTCCATTTCTTTTGACATCGGTTCTAAAAACTGCCCAGGGTTCTTCCACGGTTGCTATTATCACCGCCGCGTCCATTGTTCAGCCTTTGCTGCATAGCCTTGGCCTGGAAAGTGACAATGGTAAAATACTGTGCGTACTCGCTATGGGTGCAGGTTCAATGGTTATCTCCCATGCCAACGACGCCTATTTTTGGGTGATCGCCCGGTTTTCCGGCCTTGAGATGAAAACAATGCTGCGGGTATATACCATTGCAACCTTACTCATGGGGCTAACTTCTATCATCCTCGTTTATCTTTTGTCTGTCATCATCTGATATGCATATACTCATCGCACCAAATGCTTTTAAAAACAGCCTTGCAGCGGCAGAAGCAGCCCTTGCAATCAGGGAAGGACTGGAGTTGAGCAAGCTGAATTGCACTACCTCGTGCTTCCCGATCGCCGATGGGGGCGACGGCACCGGCCCGCTGATCCTAAAAAAATGCAAAGGAAGGTTCGTCACAAAAGAGGTGCACGATCCTTTAGGCAGACCCATCTCCGCTCAATTCGGCCTTATCGACGACGGCAAAACGGCGGTGATTGAAATGGCTGATGCCTCGGGATTAAGGCTGCTAAAAAAAGAGGAATTGAACCCAATGCGTGCTTCATCCGCCGGAACAGGCGATTTGATCAGCCACGCCCTGGATGAAGGGGTAAATAAAATATTAATCGCCATGGGCGGCTCGGCCACCGTCGATGGCGGATGCGGCATACTTTGGGCGTTAGGTGTCAGGTTTTTTGATGTGGCAGACAAATTATTGCAAGCCGTTCCCGAAGGTCTTGCGGATCTGGCGAGGGTTGATGTATCGGGATTAGACAGGCGGCTGTCC
>Ga0302309_10003829_pt1 | contig 11455 bp, 4 predicted proteins | sample III_Palsa_N1_1_FD_200453 | JGI IMG/M metagenome (GOLD analysis project Ga0302309, IMG submission 200453) | Peat permafrost microbial communities from Stordalen Mire near Abisko, Sweden - III_Palsa_N1_1 | ecosystem: Environmental > Terrestrial > Soil > Palsa > Peat permafrost | place: Sweden... | reverse complement strand
TTAACATATACCTCCACCACTTCGCTACCGCCCATATGACCAACATTTTGCACTGTAATTTTACCTTTTACTCCATTTCTGTTTTTACTGAGAGTTAGGTTACTGTACTTAAAGCTGGAATAGCTGAGCCCATACCCGAAAGGAAATTCTACTGCTTTATTTTTGGTATCGTAATATCGGTAACCTACCATTAAGCTATCGGTAAAATAAACAGACTCATTATTTTCAGAACCAAGAATCTTGCAGGGCACATCTTCTAGTCGCTTCGGCCATGAGAAAGGTAGCTTCCCTGACGGATTGGTTTTTCCGAATATGATATTTGCGATGGCCGTTCCGCCTTCCATCCCGGGATACCATGCTTCCAAAACAGCGGGAACACCCGGCAACCAGCCACTAAGTTGCAAAGGCGATCCATTGATTAGAACAGCAACCAGGTTTTTGTTCAATTTTGCTAACCTGTTTAACATATTTTCCTGCGCTCCGGGGAAATTGATGTCGGTGCGGTCGCGGCCTTCAGTATCCATGCTATGGTCTATACCGGCAACATAAATCACGGCATCGGCTTCTGTGGCCTGTTTATCCAGGGCTGCAAGTTTTTCCGCAGGCGCTTCAGGAAGTTCCCATTCAAGCCGTATCGCTGCGTCTCCTGGCTCTTTTTCATAATCAATAGTAATTTCATAAGGAACTCCCTTTTTTAAAACTGCAGACACATTGGCAATATTTAGCGTTTGTCGGCTGTCAGCAAAGGCAAGATGTTCCCCGTTAATGCCCCGATGATACATATTACCAATACCATTGACAATCATTCTAATGGTATACTTACCGTCCATCGGCGGGATTAACATAGCGGAATAAGTTGCTTTCCTGAAGGAGTTAGGGTCTATTTTAGGGTCGGGTGATTTCATTTCCCACATAAAGTCGATGGTAGAATCCACCCTGTTTAAAACGGGACTATTATTACCAGTAATAAAGTATGATGCTTTAAAGCCCTTTGTTCCGTCTGTGTTTAATATCGCTCTTTGAGGTATTACTTGAAAGCCGCCCAAATCTTCTGTAGATATATATTTTACCTTTTCCGCCCCCAGGTAATTCATGATACCTTTTAGCGGCGTTACCTCATACGGACCACTAATGCCTGAACTACCACCGCCCCCCGGAAAGCATAAGCGTTTATCTGCATTAGGACCAATTACTAAAATTTGATGAATTTTACTCGGTTGAAACGGTAATATATTGCCTTTATTTTTCAATAACACCATGCCCTGTTCTGCAATTTCACGGGCTACTGCTTGATTGCCCGGTGTATTGACTTCATTTTTATCAACCTTTTTTACCGGATCCAGATTTCCAATTGTAGCATATACCCTCAAGATGCGCCTCACTTTATCATCTATAACTGCCATCGGTACACGTCCTTGCTGAACGGCCTCGAACAATTGCTTTCCAAAACCGCAGTTTTCGCCACCGGGCATTGATATATCCAGCCCCGAAAAAGCAGCCTTCTCTGTCGAACGTGTTTGAAGCCAGTCAGTCATTACAAAACCTTTAAACCCCCATTTGTTTTTTAGGATTTCATTAAGCATATTTTTACTATCACTTACAAATTCGCCATTGACGCCGTTAGCGGAGGTCATGACAGTTAAAGCTTTACCTTTTTGAATGGCTGCTTTAAAAGCCGGCAAATAAATTTCATGTAAGGTTCGTTCATCTACCATTGACATATAAAAGTTGCGATTATTCTCTCGGCTATTACATGCATAATGTTTTAGACAAGCTGCGACACCTTCTTTTTGTATGCCTTTAACATCTGCCACGGTAATTACACTATTTAAAAAGGGATCTTCCGTATAATACTCAAAAAAACGTCCGTTCAAGGGATCTCTCAATATATTAATACCCGGAGAAAGCAACACGCCAATATCTTTAGCACGAGCTTCCTTGCCCATCACCTCCCCTGCTTTTTCTACTAAATCCGGATCCCAAGAAGCTCCAAAAGAAAGCCCCGACGGAAAGGCGGTTGCCGTGCCCTCTCTATTTGGGCCACGTGGTCCATCCGAGCACTTTACATCAGGAATGTTCAGACGTTTAACTCCTCGAAAAGCTCCTTCAGATGGAACTCCTGAACACATATCAATTTTTTCCTGTAAAGAAAGTTGTTTGATTATATTATCAATTCTTTTTTCAAAAGGCAACTTCATCGCCTTTGATTGGCTATGAACTGAATTGGACAATAAAAAAAATAATAGATGTAATAATATTATTTTTTTAATATATGAGGTTAAAAATTGATGCTGTAAGTGATAATTTGAGATAGACATTAATTTCAAAAAGTTATAAAAGTGTACCGGCAATCGTTAAGCGATGGAATCACCCTAACACGGAATTAGGTTTAGATTTTGTTTTAGAAAGGCAGTTCAATAGGAAAAGCTGATTGTTTTTTTTAAGTAATTCACATCATTATAAATTGATGAAATATGGCACCGGAAACTTTTATCCGGTGCCATTAATTAGAGAAGGTTAAGGTATTTTTATTGGAACAACTTCACTGTAATTATATTTGTTATTTGCATTAGCCGTTTCTGCTCCAACGCGAACATAATAAGTCCTACCTGAAGTTAAGCCCGTTATGGTATCACTATATGAGGTTCCAAGAACCACATTGTCTGGGGTAGTAGAAAGGTCATGTGACGCACTGAATTCATTAATAATATTGCTAACCGACGGAAAAGCAGATACCAATGTTTTGGCTATCATAATCTTATCACCAACTCTCTCCCTGGATATTACGTAATTAGTGATAACGCTTTGGCTCCCAACAGAAATAGTGGCGGTTACGGTTAGGAAAGGCGTTACTTTGAAATTTACAGTTGTTAAGCCACTTACATTTATCAAGGCCGTATCTGCCGGAAAGAATGCTCCCTGGTTCGGAATAACTTTATATTGTCCTGAAAAAATATTCGAATTCTCAAATGAGCCATCCGGCTTGCACCAGAAATCCGTTGGAGTTGCGTTCGCCCCATATTTCGTTTCAAGCAGGCGAATATCTATTCCGCTCGGTTGTTCGGTCGGAACCTGCTTACCAGTTGCGCTATCTATTATAGCTCCTTTAATACCAGCATTAGGTGCCGGATAAGTATCTAATTTGCAGGATGCGACCAATAATATCAATCCCGCCATACTATATATAAATCTTCTAAGAATTTTCATTGTGTATTGATATTAAATTAATAACCTGGGTTTTGAGTCAATTTAGGATCTGTAGAAATTTGCCCCGGATCTATTCGTTCGTAATACATATTAGGAGTGAATGTCTTCGGATAGCCAACTTTTTTTGTTTTAAATTCATATCCACCACCCGGCAATACCTCATAAGGCAGGATCGCGGTAAATTGGGTATTGATAAACATTTTATCGTATATATGCCATCTACGCAAATCCCAGTAACGATGAGGTTCAAGAGCCAACTCGATCTGACGCTCATGCCTTACTCTATCGCGGGTAACATCGGCCGATGTCAATAATTTTATCCCAGCACGGTCACGAATAAGATTTATAGCTGTCATGGCATCAGAAGTCTTGCCCAGTTCTACAGCAGCTTCTGCATAGTTTAACAACACTTCCGCATATCGAAATTCAATAAATTGCTGCGTAGAAGTATAATTACCTATCAATGTATGATCATAAGAAGGCTGCAGATATTTTCGAACATAAAAACCAGTTTGAGAAAGCTCCCCACCACCGCCAATGCCCCATTGGCCAATAATGTGTTGGTTATTATAAATGTCACTATAGTTACCAGAAGTAATAGTTTGACCATTTGCTATTATTCCAGCTCTTATCTCTAAGGTAGTTCCTTTCCAATCGCTAAAAGGAAGCATAATCGTTGCACCAAGTCGCGGGTCTTTGTTAGCAAAAATATCTGAAGGGTTACTATAAACAATGGGATTACCGTTCGCGTCATTAAGTTGTAGTGTCCCGTCAGTTCCGTCTATATTTTCGTAACTATTAACCAATTCAAGCGTCGGGTTTATACGGCTTCCGTAGCCGCTGGATGGCCCAATAATGCCCCCATGCGGTAAAATCCAAAGATCCCAGCTATGCGATTTATTAGGATATTCGTACTGCTTAACAAAAATATTTTCAGTACTTGAAACGTCAAGAAAAGCATTAGTATAATTCGTCGCTTTATCAGCGCCTTTATTATATAAAGCATAATTACCCGAAGCCATAACAGAATCCGCGGCATCATACGCTGCCTGCCAGTATGCCGATGCGTTTGTTGCTGGAATTCCAACTAAACCGTTTATTTGAACGGAACCATATTTTGCCTCCGACGCAGCATATAACATTGCGCGAGATTTTAAAGCAAAGGCCACATATTTATTGGCACGGGTGCCGTCTCCAGTGGCTGGCAGTAAAGAGATTGCCTCGTCAAGCGTTTTCGCTATAAAATCATAACAATCCTTTTCGGTATTACGGGGCACTTGTAATTGCGCTAAGTTGCTACCCGTATAATCTTGAACGGAGGTTATCAGCGGTACGCCGCCATATCTTTTCACCATACCGAAATAATAATAGGCTAGAATAAATTTAGCTTCGCCTAACCACTCATTCTTTTCTGCCTGCGGAAAATTGGCTGATGGGATTTTCTGGATAAATTCGTTCACATTCCGTACTGAATTATATCCCCACCAGCCTAGTGAAATGCCACCTCCTATATCCTGACGATCGTCATTTAAACAATTTATTGCTTCGTCGGTAAGATTTGGCATATAATATTGCGCGCTCACATTAAACCCAACATATGGGTGAAAATCAAAGTCTTCGATAGGCAAGTCATTATATAGAGAAGCGAAATAAGCAGTAATTGCCGACTCATTAGCAAAGACAGTCTCGTCTTGTATGATGTTTTGAGGAGCAACATTAAGGTCTTTCTTACAGGAAAAAGTCACTAATGTAAAAGACATCACCAGCGTAATATATTGGATTTTCTTTTTCATAATTAATAGTTAAAAAGTAAGGTTTACTCCTAAATTGTAATTTTTCATTATTGGATAATTCATACCGTAAATAGCGCTTGTATGTTCAGGATCAATAAAGTTATTGAGGCCAGACCATGTAATAAGATCGAATCCATTTACATATATCCTTAATGATCTTATAAACCCGGTTTTACCTATAACGGATGAGGGAAGAGTGTACCCTAATTCAAGACTTTTTAAACGTAGGTAACTTGCATTTTGCAGCCAGAAATTTGAAGGTAAATAATTCCAGGAATCAGGGTTGGTTGTTCCACTTTTTGTTCTTGTAGAAGGATATTTCCCCGGAACCCAAGGGCTGTTAGGATCAAAAAGATTTTCATGATGCCAACGATCCGTAAACATTGACAACCCGTTTCTACCCCAAGCTAAAGGGCCGTCAAGAGCAATCGTATTAAGATAGGAAACACTAACATCGGTAGCTCCCTGGAATAGCGCGCTTAAGTCAAAACCTTTCCATTGTACATTAATCGTAAATCCAAAAGTCACCTCAGGCGTATTGGCATTTTTACCAATTGGCTGGAGATCGCCTGCATCTATGACACCATCATGGTTTAAATCCTGATATTTTAAATCACCAGGCAAAACACTCCGGTTCCCATTGCCATCTTCCACCGGTGAACTTTTTATCTCTGCCTCTGATTTAAATTGACCGATTACTTTATATCCCCAATATATATCATTGTAGCGGTTTGCCGGATTGTTAAGCCAGTTGCTTGAAGAGTTTGTTGCACCTGCTTCTTCTACATATAAATTTTTAGTACGTGTAAAAGCTATGTTTCCCCCAATATTGTAACGAAAATCGCCAACATGATCCTTATAAGATATTGATGCCTCAAACCCTCTTGTTAAATCGCTATTCAAATTTTCCTGGGGTAACGCTGCTCCCACAGTACCAGGAAGGCTAAGTAAACGTGTAGCAAGCAGGCCATCTCTTTTCCTACTAAACACATCAGCAGAAACACTTAACTTACCTGAGAACATTTCCGCGTCGAATCCAAGATTCAGCAGATGGTTTGTATACCAGCTGAGGTTTTCATTTGTCAAGCCCCTAAATCCAAGGCCATTAACTAATTCTCCATTTAAAACATAATTAGCCCCGGGGTAATTGTAGCCTGACAAATATTGATAGCTTGATGAAGCGTCATCTCCCAACACACCATAAGATGCCCTTATTTTCAGATCATTTAAAAACGATACTTTGTCTTTTAAAAATGGCTCATCGGATATTCTCCAACCTCCGGATACTGCTGGAAAAAATCCCCATCGATGCCCTACTGCAAATTTAGAGGAGCCATCTTCTCGAAAGCTGCCTTCTAAAAGATATTTATTATTATAATCATAGTTTACCCTCCCCACAATTCCCTGATTTACAGCAGGGTCTACTTCAGTGGAGGTAATTGTTTGATTTGTTGTATTACCTGCATATAACTGATCAACCGCATCTAAAGCGAATTGCCTTGATCCGTTAAATGCCATTCCTGATGATTTATCCTCTTCCGTAAGCAACAAAGCTTTGATATTGTGACCGGAATGGAAGGATTTTTCGTACTCAAGGGAAGCCTGCGCGGTTGATGAAACGAGCTCCGTATAAGATTGTGACAAAGTTGTTGGCGCATTGCGCGATCCTGTAATTGAATATATTTGTGTAGTCGGATCGTAATCATAGAGATCAACCTCTTTTATCCAATTCTTAGTGGTATAGTTTGTATTAGTATACGAATATAGAATCTTAGCTTGCAGGCCTGGAACTGTGGGTACTTTGTAATTAAGGTTTACAGTTCCATTGAAATTTTTATAATCGACGTCAGCGTAACCTGAATACGAAGAATTAGTAATCGAGACCGGATTTGTCCCATCTGGCATCATTTGTAAATAAGCCGGATTGTTGTTGGCATAAGGTGTAAGTGTTGGCGGTTCGGACCATAACGCCTGATAAATAGCTTCCACTCCTTCACCTGGCTGGTATTTATCATCTTTTAATCCGCTAATTAACATTCCAACTTGCAAATCTTTTGTCAGATCGGTTGTAATATTAGACCTGAAATTATATTTTTTATCACCAATATCGCCGGATTTATAAATACCACCGTCATTATATTCACCAAATGATAAGTAATATCTGGTTTTATCTGATGATCCGCTCGCACTTATATTCTGTTGTTGCTCAGGAGCGCTTTTTCTAAGCACAAGGTTAAGCCAATTAGTGCTGGGCAAGGCCCCTGATTGATATTGTTGTAGTTGCTGAGCAGAATAAGGCGGTGTTGCTCCTGCATTTACATAAGACTCGTCAGTTAATGTGGCATACTGATAAGAATTGAGTATTTGGGGAGAATTAGCCATCTGTGCAACTCCATAAGTAGCAGAATAGTTAAATACCGCTTTTCCGCTTCCTTTCTTCGTAGTCACAAGTATAACCCCATTACCACTTCGTACGCCGTAAACCGCAGCAGAAGCATCCTTTAAAACTGAGACACTTTCTATATCATTTGGGTTTAGCCGACTTAAATCTATTTGATTTCGCGGCACACCATCAATAATAACTAAAGGAGCGCCAAAACCCCTGATATCAAAGTTTGTTGCATAATCACCAGGTTCTCCTGTTGTTTGAGCAACCCTTAATCCTGGTAATTTCCCAGCAAGTAGGTTTGCAACGTTCGGGTTGGTTGCAGTGGTGATTTCCTTACCTGATACCTGAGCTATTGATCCTGTAACTGACGCTTTTTTCTGAGTGCCATAAGCCACAACGACAACTTCATCTAACCCATTTGATGCTGATGATAGGGTCACATTAAGATCTTGTTTATTGGAAACCGTCATTTCTCTCTTTTCATAGCCAACGAATGAAAAAACCAGTACACCTCCAACCGGTGTCGAAATCGTAAAATAACCATTGCCATCGGTTACCGTTCCATTTTTTGTTCCTTTAAGTGAAATGGAAACGCCAGAAATTGTTTTCCCTTGATCGTTGGTTACTGATCCAGAAATTTTTAAATCCTGAGCGTGAACCTGCTGTACTAAAAGCAGGGAAACAAATAATAAAGCGAAGCATTTTATACAACGCCTGCATTTAAAGTAAGTCTGTTTCATAAATATTATTGTCTTAATTTAATTGGTTTATGATATATAGGTTTGTATTGAAGGGGAGTATTTAGCTCTTTTCAAAGCCTATTTAAATACAGAATGAATTCATATTGATTTCAATTCGGCATGGATAATTATTTTACCTTGTAAAATATCATCAGTTGATTTTTAGTACTAAATAGTAATTTTCATCCCCATAATTCTAAGCTTTAAGTGTAAATCCAAAGTATATCGCGAAGAGATACTTTAGCATAAATTGGTTGACCAAATGAACACTATTTTAAAAATTCCGGCAACCCACACTGTCTGTTATGTAAAATAACCGTTACGATTAATGGGTATTAATTGAGTAAAGCAAACAAAATCTCCGACAGTGATTAAGGTTTAAGATATGGCAAACATACTCTAAAACGTTTATACACGCTTTGATTGTTGATTACCTACGATTGCTTATTCCCTCGGGGGGAAGGATCAATCGACACGGAAGAGTATTAAGAGAAATGTAATATTAGTGAGGAACACCAGTTATCACCAGGCTTTTTTTTAATAGAAAAAATTTCGTTTGAAAAAATCAGACCAAATTATAGGAGAACGAATTCCTTCCCCAGTCAGAATTTTTACAATGTCAAAAAGAATGAATTAATTTTTATTCCAATTAACTTTTACACTGTTAACGTCCCTGGAGTTTGTCCCTACAAATATGTTAAACTCCCCAGATTCCCATGTGTACTTCAAGTCTGAATTATAGAACATCAGGTCGCTTGTTTTAACGGTGAAATTCACTTCCTTTTTCTCACCTGGTTGAAGCATGATTTTCTTAAAACATTTTAATTCTTTTACAGGGCGTGCGATACTGGCTAACACATCCTGAACATATAACTGAACTACTTCTTCACCCGCATACTTCCCCATATTTGTGATAGTGGTTGTTACTATTAGATCCTCATTTCCATGCAGCTCCTTCTTATTAACAGCCAGATCACTGTATTTAAAATCAGTGTAACTTAATCCATACCCAAAAGGATAAAGTGGGCTATTATTGACATCAATGTAACTTGTGGTGTACCTTTCCTTACCTTCGATGTAAGGCCGCCCTGTGCTAAGGTGATTATAATAAATAGGTATCTGCCCCACATTTCTAGGGAAACTTGTTGTTAATTTTCCAGAAGGGTTGTAATTACCAAATAGCACGTCAGCAACAGCATTACCCCCTTGAATTCCGGGTGCCCACGCTTCAAGTATGGCATTCAAATTTTCATTTTCCCAGGTAAGGTCCAATGGCCGCCCGTTAATTACTACAAGCACCACAGGTTTACCTGTTTTGAGCAATTGTTTAAGGAGATCAACTTGCGTTTCCGGGATGTTGACCATTGAACGATTTCCATCTTCGCCAGTCATTCCTGATGTTTCACCCATAACAGCTATAATTACGTCCGAGTTAGCGGCTATTTGAAGCGCCTCTTTACGTAATTCATCTGGTGTTTTAGTTTCCGTTAAACCCGCACTTGGATTTGCAGATAACGGTCCGTCCATATATTTTAGTAGATAAGGATCTTCAGTAATATTGCAGCCCTTTGCATATGTAACAACACTATTGGAGCTTGCCATTTTTTTAATGCCTTCAAATATACTAACTACGTTGCCAGACTCTTTTGTCGCCACCCAGGTTCCCATTAAGTCAGCCTTAGAATTTGCCAGCGGCCCTATTACAGCGATTTTAGCTGATTTTTTAAGGGGAAGCAACTGGTTATCATTTTTAAGCAATACCATTGACCTTTGCGCAAAGCGCCTTGCGGCATTTAAGTTTTGAGTGGTTAACTGGTCTGTATTTCGCCTTTTTTCATCAAAGTATTTATAAGGATTTTGGAATAATCCCAATTTATATTTTGCCTCAAGCATTCGCCGGCAAGCTACATTAATGTCATTTAAAGTTACACGCCCATCTGACAATGCTTGTCTCAACGTATTTATAAAATTACCTGAGAACATATCCAGATCAGTCCCGGCTTTTAAGGCCATAGCGGATGCATCTCCAGCATTAGCAACGCCGTGGGTCTTCACTTCGTTGATCGAAGCAAAATCGGTGACAACAAATCCATTAAAAGCCCATTGATGTCTGAGCACATCTGTTAACAACCATTTATTGATCGTTGCAGGTATCCTGTCTACGAGGTTAAATGAAGACATAAAACTCCCTGCGCCAGCTTCAACTGCTGCCTTATAAGGTGGAAAATAGTCATTGTACATCACAATATGACTCATATCAACGGTATTATAGTCGCGACCACCTTCCACAGCACCATAAAGTGCAAAGTGCTTCACGCATGCCATTACGTCGCTAGGTTTAGAAAGATCTTCTTGATAGCCTTTTACCATGGCCTGAGCAATTAAGGAACCGAGGTATGGGTCTTCGCCGGCGCCCTCTGCGATACGACCCCAACGGGGGTCTCTTGCAATGTCCACCATAGGAGAAAACACCCAATTGATTCCTTCAGCTGAGGATTCTGTTGCTGCAATCCTTGCACTTTCTTTAATCAAATCGGGATCCCAGGAACATGACATTGCCAAAGGAATTGGAAAAGTGGTTTTAAATCCATGGATAATATCTTTTCCAAAGATTAGGGGGATTTTCAATCTGGATTGCATTGCCAAATCTTGACTCAACTTATTTGAAGCAAATTCACCGCCAAATGTTGCACCTACCAAACCTTGTTTAACCCGGTTTGAAAAATCGTTGCTTTTTGCACCTCCGGCGTTAACGGCAGCACTCGGTTCACCTAATTCAAGATTCAGCTGCCCTAATTTTTCTTCCAATGTCATTGTACTCATCAGCTTCGTAATGAAAACATTCATTTTCCTTTTATCTCCAGACTGTTGAGCAAAGGCGTTAACAAAAAGAAATATTAAAATAAAAGCAATAGCTAATGAGCGTTTAGAAAAAGCATTCGGTTGAAAAAAAAACATAATAATTTTTAAGTGAATAGTAGTGTTTGAAAATTTAAAACTTGTTAAACTCCAAATTTTAAGTCTTCAATTTTCATTTAAAACGGGTTTAACTCCATTTTCAAAAGTTAGATTCGATTACGATCATGCCAAAGTTGTCTTAGCCAGCTCTATATCACATTTAGCTAAAATTAAATCATTCCTAGCCAACGCTGCTTGAACTATTTAAAAATCGACTTTTTGATTAAAGCCGGTTAATTATCGATATGGTCAATTATTTATTGGTTTAATAAAAATCCGGTACTCACAAAGTGGTAATTGCCTGAGCCGATTGCTATAGGCACATATCCATCTACAGGATTGTTATAAAGCAGTTTGTCAATTGGCTT
>Ga0302309_10003821_pt1 | contig 11468 bp, 11 predicted proteins | sample III_Palsa_N1_1_FD_200453 | JGI IMG/M metagenome (GOLD analysis project Ga0302309, IMG submission 200453) | Peat permafrost microbial communities from Stordalen Mire near Abisko, Sweden - III_Palsa_N1_1 | ecosystem: Environmental > Terrestrial > Soil > Palsa > Peat permafrost | place: Sweden... | reverse complement strand
CTACATCATTTCACTGATTCCTTCGCTGCTTCCTTGTCCGTTGCTTATCAGCATACTTAAGGATCCGAGATATTGTTGCAGCACATTTGACCAGCAAGTTGAGAAAATTCGAATTCGAAATGACCCAGTGTGCCGAGAGCAAATTCACTATACAATTATGGATTCCATCCTTGATTGTACTATTTATCGACAACCTTTAACTTTGCCGACTGAATGGATTGGTTGGCTTTTTGGAGCCATCTTTGGATTTAGTGGAGTTGTGCTTTGCATCGCTGGCATTTACATGACCTATTACAAGATTCCTTGCTGTCGTTCTTGTAAAGAAGCGCGCGCTATGGAACGACAAAAAGCTATGTCTGATGCTCAAGTTCCGTTGTTGCAAGTTTGAACACGAATGATTTGTGCAGGATGATTGTTTTTTGTTAATCTTGGTGAATATGAATTGTTTTTTTTAACACATTAAAACAAAAAACTTCAGAGGTCTATGCGAACATGTTCAAATTTGCAGGGACTGATGACGAAGTTCAAATTGATCCTGGTCACGAAGAATTGTGTTGGCGCATCTTCACGACCAATGGTCATGTAAGAACGTGCCATGAGCTCATCAATCAGCAAAACTTGTCGGGAGGGTGTATGTTAAACGATGACAATAACCGTCCTATTAGTGACGAGTTCATTGAGACGCGTGTGAAGCCGTATTATCTTCCAGCTGTGCGAAAGTTTAATGATTACATTACCGCATTTGGTTTTGCATGCGTACGAATTAAACGCGAAGGCAGGAAATTGTATCCTATCATTTTGGATTACGGCACATATTCAGCTCGAATCATCTTGGTGAAAGGCGGCGGCCGAGAGTATGTGTGCTATTTCCGCGACGGCGAGTACGGTTGGACCAAACCTGATCCCTATGTACAAGTGTTTGTGGAAAATCACCCTACGGCTGCTGGCCGTTTGCAATCGCGCATGGCTTTTCTCATTGCCCCTCTCATTTTTCAAACCAATATGGAAATGAGTGCCGCGGTTGCGGAAGCAGGGCGTTGCAAGCCTATGATTTACACGGAGGCGCGCGAGAGCGGATTACAATCAGACAACTTACGAGATACTGATTTTTACACACCAGGCGATGCAGCAGCTGTCGAAGCCAATCGACGTTCGCGCAACGCTCAAGCTGGTGCTCAGTCTATCAAAGTCACACGCGACTTTGTAGAGAGTCTGAATCGACATTCTGTCACAGGGCAGTCGATGGACCCTACAACGGGTATACCTACGCTTGATAGTGTGATCAAACCACAGTACATACGGCACACATACCAATTGCCACCGGATCAAAAATTGGTGGCGCAACAATTACCGCTTATTCGCCCCGACTTGGTTGATTTGAAGCGTGTGACCAAAGAAGAGGTGTTTGATCAAATGGGTGTACCCGAAGTGGCTATTCACCCAGCGCCGGGAGCACGCACAGTTGCTGCTGAAGAACAAACCTCGTCCACTTTTGACAATACCAAACTTTACTGGAAGAAGCTGGATTCAGAGTTTGTCGAGCATGTGTACAACTCCATCTATGGGGAGACTGACGATGTGTTTTACACCAACTTGGCACGGCAGTTCAGACAACGCAGGAGAAAAGAAGAAGGCAGCAAAGGCAAGGAACTAACACGAGGGGAGCCCAAGCTAAAGGATAAACCTGTCTTTGGCATCGTGGAGATGAGAGGCAGAGGTAGCACTTTTAATCCACCCAACGAAGGATCGCGGTTAGACCAAGGAGATGAAGAGACAGATAAGGCAATAGAACAAGGGGACGACGATGAATCGTTGCGTGACTCAACCGATCATTGGAAACAAAGCAAATTCAAGAGACCTCGCATTCATGCTGTATTTCTCGGAATTATTGATGCCTCCACTTTACATGGGTTGTTTGCTCGTGGGTTGCTCACACCTCAAAAATACAGAGAGCTGCTGGCAAGGTATCTAGGTATTCCTGAGGATACTCTATCTCTTCCGCCCATCTGTGATATGAAATTCGATCGCAAACAACAAACTGATGCGGCTGATCTCAATTTGTTTGTGGCTGAGGAAAGCGCCAAGGCACAAAGGACACAGCTTTCTTTGCAAAAAACAGAGACAACTGCTAAAGTGGCTGCAGTTGGAGCAAAAACGGCTGCCACTGGAGCGTCAAAGAAACCGACGTCAAAATCGAAAGGAAGTGATTCAAGTGCTGGCACTAATGCGTCTGTGAAACGAAAGGCTGCTGATAAGGATAAAACTTCATCTTCTGCTACCCAAAAAGAAAAGGAGGAACCAACAAAGAAAAAGGCAAAGACTTCTGCTGAATAAATTGTACCAATGAATGAACAGAAAAAAAAATCAGTTTTTTAGTCTTTGTCTTTCATTGCTTCATCATAATCGGGAGGGGAATCTTCCCGAGCCTTGTAGATTGGGGCTGGGTTAGAATCAACGCGGGACAAAGGCGACGATCCTGGTCCTGATCCTGATCCTGATCCTGATTGGTAATCATCTGCGCGCATAAAACCGTGCTCCATTTTCATGGGCAAATCGAAACGCTCAAGATGAGCTGAAGCTGCAGAAGCGGACTCTTCGGGTCCACTCGCTGACATAGATTCTTTCGCTTCTTCTTTTTCTTCTTCTTTCTCTTTCTTTGCCTCTGCGACAGCTCGATTAATGATCTCAGTCAAATTGGTGAGTTTGATTTTTTCTGCGTCCTCTGGATTAGCAAACACGAGCACTTGCGGCAATTGTGGAAGCGGAGGAGGTGCAGGAGAACCATCCTTGTTAAAGAAATCGGTGTTGCCTCCTTTCACAACTCGCCCAGTTGATTGAAAATTGTCCTTGACTGAATCATGTTTTGTTAGTAATTTGCAGTTGGCCAAGGCATCAAGCGCGACAAAATAACGCTTGTCTTCTTGGAAATCACGCCACATAAACCGGCCGCTCACATTCATACCAGATTTAATTATCGTTGAAGCAATATGGAAAGCCTTCTTGTATTCAAGCAGAGTGGTTGTGCCAATGGAAACGACGCTAGCATGTTCGGGCAGTTCAGTTTCGTCAGTGAGCGCGCGAAGGTAGTCCTCGTCGATACAGAAAAACTCTGCATCGCCTTTGATTTTCGTATTGACCAGTTCTGACACGGTCTTGTTGTCCTTGCCGCCGTCAATGTTTACCATCAATGCCAGTCCAGATGAAAAAACCATAAATGTGCGTTTTGCTTCTGGCACCATTTTGGACATGGATTTACTGAGAGGTAGATACAATTGTTGACCATCTGCCGTGATTCGAATAATACTTCCTTCACGAGCTGCCATGGTCAAGATTGTGTGAATTGGATTTAATTTGCCCACGATTTGGAATTAATCAACTTTTAAATTTTTTTTTATCATCATCAGACTTTTGTCAAATGTCCGCTGCTGTTGCTGTTGCTGTTGGAGTGTCTAGTAAGAAGCGTAAAGCAGATGTGGTGAAATCGGAGAATGAAGGATCAGAGAAAAAGCTTCGCGCCGAACAAAGTTGTGTTTGTGTGGGCTCGCGACCTCGAGGATGGGACTGGTCGAAACGAGATGGATTTGAAAACCTCGATGTTACAAGCGGGTCTCAGACTGGGAAAGCTGTCTCTCCATTTTACCTCAAAATCGAACTCGCCTACATTGCCATGCGCTGGTTTCTTCGTGGAGAAATAAAAGACGAAAAACTTTGGAATATTGCGCCCAAACGGACGGCTCCATTTGAACATGTCTGGCAAGGACCCAAAGTCTTCAAGGAACTGGGACATTGGGACGAAGAAAAGCAGAAACCCACGGAGAAGTATTGGACTGATCGCGCAGTTATTTTCTTTGACAAGGGAAAGGATTCTACTAAACCCGATAAAGGCAATCGACGCCCCAAAATCGTCAAAGCATTGATCGAGAAACATGAAAAGACGTGTGCTGACTGTCAAAACATCAAGAAACAACGCGCCGCCAACAAAGTTGCTGCAAAGAAAATCAAAAGCCAGGGCAAAAAGAGGGTATACACTCCACTTCCTGTTTGTCCCAACTTGCCTAAGCCCATCGGACATTGGTACGCTGGCAAACTTCGCGGGCTAGTGGAGTCTCGCCTAACGATATACTGGCCTTACTACACTCACGCTATTCAAGACGTGCCATTTTTTAAAAATACCAAAAAGGGTCTGCCTGACTTGCGCAAGCTTATGGTTATTGATGTCGACGGCCCGTCTGTTTTTAAATACCCTGAGGGTCGTGAAGTGACTGCGGAATTGCTTGATGAAGTCGCTTATTGCCGTGAAGCTCCGATGGGCCACGGTTATGTGTTTGCGGCTGCTCTGCTCGAATTGAAGCGACCAGCATACAAAGACGAAACAAAGATTAAAGTTGAGGTCAAAGAAGAAACGGCTGAAAAGAAGGAATGGGTGTTTCATTTGATGTCTTTGAACGGAGACGACGATTACGGCGCGTTGTCAATTGAAAACGAAGTTGGTACAGACGTAGCCTATCGCGAATGTCTGAAAAATGGAGGAAGTGCGGATTTTGGCGACAGCGACAACTGGCATGCTTCAATCCAAGAATACAGGTTTTCCACTGAAAAAGATCGCGGAGCGGCAATGGAAGCAGTCGGATGTGCTCTCAGCGAGATCGATTATGATGGAAGCAAGCACTCTAATGCCGTTATTATGACCCCTGGAGAAGAAGCGGCTGATGATCCCGAAAAGAATGAAGGCAGTGACGAAGAAGGTGAAGAAGGCGAAGAAGAAGGTGACGACGACCATGACTACGACGGTGATGCGAGTGAATGATTCAAATGTTTTTTTGTGTTGAGAAAAAACACACTGTATTTTTAAACTACACGTGCCCAAATTGGATTTAAAAAACATTGGTTTGGAATTAATTAACCTTGGCACTTTTTGTCTAACATGGCTTCGTCGCCCACGCTTATGGATACTTCAGATGGAAGTTATTCTGCAAGAATTCTCTGGCGCGCAAAGCGAGCGTTAGCCATAAAGAAGGCAAATGAAAGTAAATGTGTGTGTGTGTGTGTGTGTGTGTGTGTGTGTGTGTGTGTGTGTGTGTGTGTGTGTTTACTCTAGATCTTTAGGTAATGCGCAGCGATTAGATCGATTGACTGAAATGATTCGCTATTGCTACGCCCTCAAAACTGAAGAAATTGGCTTAGAATTACTCGGACATCAATGCGTGCAAAAGTCGCCAAGTGAGGAAAAAGAAGCGAAGGACAGCGGCGCATCTTTGCTTTATGGGGAAGTTTTACCGATCGGTGTTGAAAGAGCGTTGAATGCATTGTATGCGCGGCTGGATTCGACGAATATATTGTTTGATCTTGGCGCCGGATGTGGCAAACTCTGCCTGCAAGCATTTGAGTCCTGCTCGAATCTGAAGAAAGTTGTTGGCGTGGAATTATCTAAAAGTAGATTTTGGATTGCTAAACAAGCCTATTTGCACTTCGCGTCTGCTGTGGGCGGTTTGGTTTGCAACACACCGACAAACCTTCAAGTTAAAGTGAATGGAAGACTACTCGAACTTCGATTGGGCAGCTTATTTGATCAACACGATGTTGCTGAAGCTGATGTGGTCTTTCTGGAAACACGCATCCCCACAAAGTCGCGTAATCAACTGTGTAATTTTGTTAAGAAATTCAAAACGGGTGCTCGTATGCTCAGCTATGAAAAATTGGCTGAGATTTTTCATCACCGTGGATTTATTCCTCCATTTATGAGTATCCCTGGCACTATTACGCCCACGACATGGAACATGAGCGAAGGATTCAATTTCAGATACTACCAAATGACAGTGCCACTGCGCTTACGAGATCCAGTGAAAGACGAAGGCAAACCAAGTGTTCCTGCCGAACCCAAAGGCAACTGGCGAGTGGCACTGAATCGCCCTTCAGTCCCAATTGTGATTAAAATTATGAACGAGTCTGAATGATTTTGTTTTTTAACATAAAAACCTTCCAATGACCATACATACATCTTTTGAGAAATAATCATCAATGGCTGTATGAATAGCCGCATGGTGTGCAGCAATAGCTCTTTGTTCGAATTCGCGCGCCTGAGGCACCGTCCATTCCAAAACAACCTTACGGCTGTCCCCAGATTTGTCCCGAACGATGTGATGGTTTAGCTCGTAAGTGAATCGGTTGGGCGGGTGATCGGGATCGAAATCGTCAGGACGTTTTGGGTGAAGCTGTGAACCACAGTCAAATTCAACCGCCGAAGGATTTGTGGGCGATTTCTTCATTTCTCTCGAGTAGCCGTTTTGTGGCCATTGAGACCAATTGTCTAGATATCGATGAATATCCACCCCGATATCGGATTCATAAGGAGGCGAGTCTTTACATTCGATGAATACATGCATAAACTGAGATTTTTTAGTTGTGCGCATAACAGGACGCGTTTCAACTTCTTGAACCCATTTTATGACGCGCGCCCATTTCTTACCGCCCATTGTTGCGAAAAAAAAGTAACGAGAGAATTTTTCTTGCGATTTGGATTTAATCAGCACAAAAATTTGCCAATGTGCAAGAGCACGTCGGCTGAAAAACGATCATTTAATGTATTCAGAATGACGTTGTGATGCGCCAGAATAGCTTTATCCCCTTCTTGGCGTGCCATTGTCTCAGTCCAGTCTAAAATACAATTAGATTGAAATCTCGCCCATTCAGATTGAAGAAAAAATCTGTGGCGAATGTCTTTGACGTCTTTGAGAATATCGGATCGATCCAAATGAACCAAAGAATGACAGTTGAATTCAACACAACCCCCTTGTATCATTCGCGTGCATACCGCGCACGCTTGTAATGGTCCATAATTATCACCTTCTGGGCGATGACGTTCCATGATGATTTCAAAAACATTATAGGGTGCAGGCGGCGCAGAATCGGATACAAGAAACAGGTCAAAGAATGGTGAATTCTCTGAGGTGCGCATATCTGGTTTTAACTTTGCGGTGTTGATCCAAGCCTGCACTTTTCCGTCTGGATCCGAATGTTTTCCATCGAATGATTGATTTTCCCGCACGAACTGCATTTCGAAAAACAAACAACGAGGTTTGAAATGCAGAGATTTGGATTTGGATTTAATCAACCTTACCGACATTTATTTTGACAATGGATGCCGATAACCTTGAGTTAGAGTTGGAGAAAAAACAAAATCTTGCAGATGAACTTGAATCTGCGCCATTGTCTGGACGAGGACGAATTCTTCGAATCCTGGTACAAACATGTGCAAAATTCTACTACGGCGATACATGTTGCATTTTGGACAATTTGCAACTGGAACTGCAACTGTTTTGTCTTCAATTTATTTTTTCCACTCCACCAGTTTCTGAATATTGGGGATACATTCGTTTTCTTGCGCGCTTGCGTTTTTGGCCTGTTCTCTTAGCACAAAGCATGGCTGATGGTAAATCAAAACTGCTGCCAGTAATTGCAAACGTGTTAAATGACGATTTGAGCCAACTTCCTGCCGCATTTAGAGAACAATTGATTGGCAGCGTCTCGATACTGAGCGGTGTTTGGGACAGCGATTTTCATGGAAATCTTTTCAAGTCGCAACATTTTCCGCTCGAATGGGCTGATGGTAAACGTACAGCTATCGGATTGGCTTGTTCTGCAATGAACATTCCCGCGTTATTTTCATGTGTCTGTGCCGGAGTGAATGTGGATACACCGTGCCGATTAATATTCTACCGGGGGCCAGAAACTTTCACGCGCGAATATTTTAATTACATCGAATGCGCTGTGGACATGTTTGATCTAAAAGGAAGCGAATTGTGTCCAATGGCAATAAATCGAGCACTCTGTTGGATCGCATTTAACAGTACACTGGAAGGGGGAAAGTTAAAGCATAAATGGATGCAAGTTATCTTCCCTCAACTTGTTCTCATTCGCAAACTGGCTGTTTTAAAGGTACGCGAAAAACTCAATGAGGCCGTTCCGTACAAGATGCACGGAGATTTACAGCAGTGTATACTCAGCTACTTGGGGCGTGTTTTTGATCCTTTCATTTATACGCCGTCTCTAGTTGGCACTTCTGCCGAAACGGTATTTGAGGCTATGTCTAATCTACGATCGCTAAGGGAATGTGAGTGTAAAAAAAAATTCTGCGGAATTCTGCCTTGTATTATGAAGTCATTTTTTGACATGTAAGCGCAAAAAACGGATTCTTACTCTCATTGCACCCCATTGCGTGCCAAAGAGATGACGGGGGGTTGGCCAAGCCCATAAAATGCAATAGGTCAAACCATGAAAACATTTTATCATTTGCGCTGCGATCTGCCAGAATTGTAGTGAAATGCCGAGTGTTTGTAAGATTTGCACAAGATAAGCGCGTAGCGTGCACCCATCGATGTGGTCGAAACATTGGATCTGGATTTTTGAGAAGAAAGTTCATTCTGACCGTATTAAGTCCATTCACACCGCCAGACCAGTTGCCGTTAAAAATGTCGGTGGTGCATAAAACAAAATTGCGTCCACCAAGTTTCATTTTGATTAGCAATGCGTCTGCAACATATGATCCTCGAATTAATTTAGGGAAAGCTGCCGCGATTTGCATTTGACATGACATCTCGTGAGCTTTTGGCTGAACAAAAATATCCACAAGACGTACATGTGACGCGACGGGAGTTCCTTGTTGTGGGTTCAAGAGTCGATATCCGAGCGAATTGTGCATGCCGTCACAGCGAATGTTTTCAAGGAAGTGCACTAAATCGAGTTGCTCTTGAAAATATATCCCCACGATATCATTTTCTAATCTGTTTTTCATGAACCGTGGGAGGCAGACGATGTCATCGATGAGATAAGAGACGACGATTTTAGAAGGATCCGCGTTTACGAAATCAGCGAGTCCTTTGAGATAGTCAGAAACGAGCATTTTGATGTAGGCTTCGAGATTGAAGGGCCTCCTTTGTGTCCCAGATTGGTTTCCGGTGGATGCAGATTCGATGTCGACTTTCATTTCCACATCCATATCAACAGTGGACATCACCATCTCGCGCTGATTAATTGAAACAAGCCTTGTTGGTGGTTGAAAGTAGGCGCCGTGATTTGAAGAAGGTGCTGTAGTTGGAAACATTAGTGAATCAAATGTTTGAAACATTAGTGAATGAAATTTTTCTGTAAATTTGGAGTAAATTAAATCCAAACAACAGATCGACAGTAATGGCCTCAAAGAAACGCAAATGGGACTACGACGACGAAGACGATGATGACAGTGAATTTGGTCCAACAAACAAAGACGACCGAGAAGATTTTATGCCAAATGGCAGATCAAAAAAAAAGGCCAAAAAGCCCAAGTCTGCCAAGTCCAAGCCCAAGCCCAAGCCGGAAGTTAAAGCTCGCACAAAGTCTTCAAAAAAACGCGCACCTAAAGTTAAAAGTGTGCCCACGCCTAAGCCTGTCGCTGCTGCTGCTGTAGAAGCAAAGGAAACCAAATCTGTGCCAGCGTGGAAACAAAAAGTTCTGGCGTCACTCATGGCATCGGTAGCTCATATGCAAAATTCCATCAATTGGTCTCCAGAGGACTTCAATCGGCTCGCGCTTGATGAATTACAAAAAGCAAGGGAGGTGTTGGTCGATGAGACTCCTTCGAATGTATGCTGCTCAAAATGCAAAAGAGTGACTGCACGGCGCAGTTCGGGCGAGTGCTTTAGTTGCGACCCGATGTGAAAAACTAAAGAAATGATTTTTTTTCTTTGTGTTAAACAAAAAACTTTGACAAACAATCGAGAAAAAAAACAAATTGTTTCATCAATCTGCCGCCCCATAAATGGATTTGTACGCGCTCTCAACGACCTTGGTATCCAATTTCCCCACCAAATTAGAAGGATCAATCAATGGTGGGAGGCTGACGGGCATGAGTGTCTTGAATGTGATCACAACTGGGTTGTATTTCTTGGAAAAAAATTCCGGCAAGGGCGCGTCGTCACAAATCACGACGTCTGATTCCAATTGTCTATGGATATTGACAACTCGGAAATTAATGAATCCGATTCCAGTTCCTGTGTAAATAATTTCCTCGCTCTTTGGGTCTTTAGGTGAACCGAAACACATCGTCTGGGCGTCCTTTTTAACGATGTGATCTTTGGTGTAAACACAACTTGAAGCCTTCTCAAACACTCCTTTAAGAAGAGTTTCGGCTGCGCGTCGGCCAGCGCACAGAACTTGGAGTGTGTTCAAAGTAATGTTGAAACGGATATGTAACAACAAGAATAGTTGAACTGTGGTGGACTTGCCGTAATCCTTGAGACCATTACTGTCAAGTCTGCCACGACGAGGCCATTCGAAATCGACCCTTTTCCCAGTCTGATAAACAGATTCGACCATTTGGCGTAAAGCCTTCTTTCGGTTTTCGCCAAGTGCTTGTCCCAGATCAAAATCGTCGGCGAGTGCATCGATGCCTTTTAAAAGCAAGACTGCTACATTATTTGACACGCGCTCAAATACAGGTGGGGCTTCATCTTTGCTGTCGTCGCTTTTTACAGAAGACTGACTCATTGTTTAGCTGTGGAATTTGAAATTAAAAACACACAGAAGTATTTGCATAAATAGCTCGCTAAAATTAAACCAATACTTATGTCAAATTCGGTAGTCCAAAAAAAGGGCGGCAAAATGAAAATTTGAATTTTATTGAGTAATTTGACTGTACATAGCGAGGGCACTTGATAATCAAATGAGTTTTACTCGATTGGCGTGTACACTGAGCACTTGGCCAGGATTGACTTCCACGTCGAGATGAATATTGGCAGATTTAGCATCGCAGCTGCCGCATACAATTGTCACTCGTCCGATAGTTCCTGTAGCAGCATTGACTCCAAATCCGTGACGATCGATGCATACCCGCTTCCCCTCGCATGAAGGCCCAACTCGACAGCCGAACCAAACGTTCTTTTTATCAGGCTTGTCCTGCTTTTTAAATGTACGTAGACGAGGTACACGTGGTTTCTTGATAATCGGACGCGATCGAGATGAGATTTTAGCAGAACTCGAGTTGTGGTCAATCCTTTTAAAATCAATATAACTGAATTTAAATGAACAGAAATGTAATACAGTATCTTACTGCATGATAGTTCGTTTTATTTTCATGCTCTGGTTAACCAAAGGTTTAAAAAATCCAAACCGCCAAATTCAAAATTTCAAACTTGTCTAAGATCCCGTGGATGGTTCAATGGCTTTGAAGTTGAAAGAAGTGGAATGGGCTAATCAATTGCTTAAATGGGTGCATAAATGCAGAGACAAACGACGCTTGGCGCTACTCACTGCCACTCCTGATCCTGCATTCATGCCACACAAAACAGAAGATGATTGGGCTGATTTCATTCGCAAACTACATTGGACGCCAAATAACAATATCTCTGGTTGGTTCGAAACATTGGAACGCGCGAATGTCATAGTCCATGCCATTCGCCTCGTGTATCAGCGCTTTTTTACACCAAAGAAGTAAA
>Ga0302309_10003817_pt1 | contig 11471 bp, 9 predicted proteins | sample III_Palsa_N1_1_FD_200453 | JGI IMG/M metagenome (GOLD analysis project Ga0302309, IMG submission 200453) | Peat permafrost microbial communities from Stordalen Mire near Abisko, Sweden - III_Palsa_N1_1 | ecosystem: Environmental > Terrestrial > Soil > Palsa > Peat permafrost | place: Sweden... | reverse complement strand
CTGTGTTTATAACAGTTATTATTATTATTATTATTATTGCTGACGTTATTACTATTATTATTATTATTATTATTATTATTATTATTGCTGACGTTATTACTATTATTATTATTATTATTATTATTGCTGACGTTATTACTATTATTGTTGTTTTATTGTTATTATTGTTATCGGTGTTGTTGTTGTTGTTACTGCTGACGACAGTAACAACAACAACAGAAACGATTGGTACAATCTAGCCTGATTCAGGTAGTCGGACAATAATAATCTTGACCTGTTTGCCGGCTACTGTAACAGCAAACTCGTTGATAGCGGCCAAGTAGTTGGTCCAGTGGCCACCGGCCAAGCCACAACCAATGTAGTAGGGAAAGGCTACTATAGTTTGCGGCTGGACTTGGGTAGCCAGTTTATCACAGGCAGTCTTGAACCAGTACAGCCGCTGACTCTCAGTCTCGTAGCTGGAGGCCCGGCTAGGCAAGTTCTGGCCATAGAGGTTGACTACAAACCTGTCTTTACAGCCTTGTTGGTTAACCCTGAAGATATCATAGTCACCAACCTTGCGAGTATTGGGTCGCTTGCCGTAAGTGTTAGTGTGTGGCCACTTGCGAAAGACAGCTTCGGCCAGACCTTTAGCGTTATATGTTTGACAGTTACACTGCTGTACGATGTAGTCAGCTGGGTAGTTAAGCAGATCACCAGTAACAGTTTCAACCATCTTTATAGCTTGCAGTTTACTTTCATGGTAGTGTACTACGATAAAGATATACTTATTATTGTCTGGTGGTGTTCATCACTTGAAGTGGTGATTGTTAGTTTAAGGGTTTGTCATACTTTTTCTTGGCAACCTACGTAGTCCTAGTAACTTACAGCTAGCTTTGCTAGCTTAGATTTGTAATTCTTGATATCTTAGGGGTTTTTGCAAGCTAGACCTGTAATCTCAGTAACTTACCTCTTATAAGTAAACATATTTTCTCAACAACTTACTGCTTACAAGTTAGACCTGTGATCTTTAGTGACTAGAGAGAGTTTATAAGTTTAACTTGTAATCCTTAATAGCTAGAGAGAACTTATAAGTTTAACTTGTAATCCTTAATAGCTAGAGAGAACTTATAAGTTTAACTTGTAATCCTTAATGGCTAGAGACAACTTACAAGTTAGACTTGTAGGGTTAGTAGCCTACAAGCTTTAGTAGGTGGTAGTAATGTACAGTTGCAGCTGTACCTTGTCGGGCAGGTCTAGCTTGATAAGCTTGACATCCTCAATAAACTTGGTCTTAGCCTTAATTTCTTCACATCCAACCTCCACAGTATCTTCACCAACAGTAACCTCTTCTTCGTTGACAATGAAGTAACCTAGGATAAACTCACCCGCCACTGTAGTTTGGGAGATAGCCATGCCGGGTGGTAAAGTACAGCCGAAGATGGCTACCATCTGATCATCGGGCAGCTTCACAAAGTCGGCCTTCATGAAGCCAGCATAGAGATCATGAACCTTCTGGCGATCTATCTTGATCCCTTGCATTAGCGACAACTTAATTGGCATTTTTATTTACCTCTTACACTATTTAGACAAAAATCTGTTAAGATCATAAATAGTGTTATGGTATAGTATCTCTCTTCTATGACTGAAGTCATATAACTAAGTTGATCTATGATTACTACTACTCCAGGTGGTAGTTGCAACTGTTAACGTTATTACTACTTTGAGTAGTAATTCTACACTACTTTCTATCTATCCGTATACCACTAATCTTATTCTTATCATCAATGACAATAAGTATAAGACTTATAATATCCATAATTAGTATTTTCAGTGGAGAACTTCTGTAATGCTTTGTGTATGTATACATCTGTACGTGTCTGTGATAGTGACAAGTTTTTGGTGGTTGACTATCGACTATCGACCACCATTACCAACTAACCAACCACTACAAATTTTGGTGATGTCACACCACCAACTAACCAACCACTACAAATTTTTGGTATAACAGTAATGTAAAAATGGTGTGTGATGTCTTTGCTATCGCTAAGGCGTAGCCGTCGACAAACACTAATCTCAACATCCTATTATACAAGATTTTTGTGTAATCTTGGTGATAAGAAAGGTTACCAGAGATTTTTTTTGTCATCACTCACCATCAACCACTATAAATTTTTGGGTGGTTGACTATCAACCATCATTGTCACCAATTACCACAAATCCAAGAGTTATAACAAATCCAAGAGTTATAACAAGTCTATTATTACTATTATTGTTATTAAGAGAGACAAGCCTACAATTCTAGATCTCTGACTTTGTTACCATCATGATAGTAGACTGAGCTGATCAACTTACCACTGTTATCGTAGTACTTGCAGACACCGTGTAACTTACCAGCCTGACCATAGTTGAGTTCGGTATTAAACTGGCCGAACTCATTGTAGCTTGTAAGTAGACCTTGAAGTTGACCTCTCACATAGGTGCAGCTGATGTGGGTCGTACCGTCTCGGTAGTAGCTTTCACAGGGACCATGTTTCTTACCGCGGAAGTAGTAACAGCTAGTGTGCTTGTTTCCATTCTCATACCAGCTGAGATGCAAACCATGCTCCTGTGTGTTAGGGATACGAGGGATCTTGCAGATCCTAAGTAGTGAGTTGATGTCTGAGACCACCGCTGACCTAACTCTATGACGAGCTAGACTTTTGCTAGTAACACAGTCATCATGATAGGTGGTAACTGTTATGGTACCATCACTGTTCCTTCTAGTCTCCTTATTTGGCGACATAACCTCTACTTCCAGTAACACAAAACTTTTGTTACCATGAAAATCTTGTTCGTATTGCCCAGTGACAAAATTGTTCCACCATAGAGGGGTTATTTTGAATAACCCTGATGCACAACTACTAATAGACACATTTGACTAGAATGAGCTTACTGACAGACAGTCTATTAACCTCTACTTTGTAACAAAGTAACAGTTAACTGGTTAGAAACTTCTTATGTTAAGATGGCTGATACAGCGGTGGGTCATTGTCGCTGGTTATCTTACTGTTGGCAACCATGGGGAACTTCAGCACAACATTACCACCGTCACAGACGACAGTCCACCCCTTAGGTAAATCTGGTCTCAGGCGCTCAGTCACACTCTGAGCTCGGCCTTTAGCCATCTCACAATCAGTATAGATATTATACAAGTGTAGCACGGCGACGAACTCATCACCTGATCTGTATGCGGTAGAGATCTTGTCTAGCAGACTACTACACAGCTTGTCAACTTCCTCAACATCAGTCTCACGTCGTCTGTCAGCCAACTTCGAAAGAAGTTTTAGTTTGGTTTCAAGATCATCAATGCCTGACATTTTACTACTCGAGATCATACCATACTTCAACTTTGGTAGATTTGAGGTAACTTTGGTAGAGTTACTGTAGCTTTCTCATCTAAAAATATCACTGCAGACTATCACCACCTAGAGTAGTCTAAAATTCTGATCTTTTATTAGAGTGCTGAACTAAGCAGCTGTAGCTGACAAAGTCTACAGGATAAACTGTCACCAACCCCATGTCAGCTACTGAACAGACTGTTGTTAGACAACGACCACTGACAAGGGTGCTTGAGGCAGGCAGAGCGTTAGCTTCTACTCGAGTCTCGGCCTCAACAACAACAACAGTAGGAACTTCCACTAGTGGACTGCCTCGTAGAAGGTTGTTCCCGACCCCTTTAGATGCATCTAAGGCGACAGCAGTAAAGCCACGACGCACCCTGCTGTCAACAGCTATCTCATCTACCGCATTTCTAGAAACTGGACAGATGTCAACTAGGATCAAGTTCGACGTAGCTGGTGATATAATCGAAAGACCGTACTATCAGGTAATGAACTCCAAGTTAATAACTATGATATTGTCTGACATGGGTTTTAACCCTGATGCTGTTGCTGATAGTAGCAACAACATCATTCCTATCCCACAGCAGTATGCCAGAGCTTTCACCGGCTCTTACATCAACGATCACACTTACCATACTGGTGCCATCACCGGTATACCTGAGACGACGAAGATGTCAAACACAACAAACACAACAAGCTCACCGGTAATGTCGTTGTTTTTGGCGCTTTCGGAACCGCTAGAAAAGGACAAAAATGTGGTTGACTTCTTGGTTAAGTGTTTTGAGCTGGCTAACTGGCTGGAGGATCAGCCGTACTTCCAGAAGCTGATTAGTGTGCTGTTCAACTTCTGGGACGATCTGTCAGCGGAGTTTATGAAGGTCAAGGTCAGTCAGGATTTGTCAGAGAAGATCATGGTTAATCTCCCCTTCATACTACTGCCAGCCAGCTACCGCAGCAACAAACGCTTTATCATGAACTGGCTATATAACAACGGTTTAAACGAAGACGGTGACACTTTCACGCCTAAACTCACTGTCCTCAACTGTCGTGATCGCTACTACAACAACGATGTAAGAACATGCTCTAGTAACTTCGGGGCTAGTATAAGGACGATAAACTGCTCTGATAGCCCGAGTATTCCCTTCCCCTTCCTCATCAGCTTCAAGGCCAAAGGCCTGCTGAACGGAGTTCACGTTAATCCTTCTGATCCTAACTCATTTGCTACTTACATATACGACCCAACAGGTGACTTTCCGCTGCGCAACGTGACCTTTGCTGGCAAGAAGGTGGGTCTGTGGCGCACTTATTGTAACGCATATCTCGAGGAGAGTACCAAGGGTCACTATGTTGATGGTTTAAAAGAGGGTGAGTGGGAAAGATACACCTATGGAGGGTACTTTATTGGGAATGAGCTGTATAAATCTGGCCAACTACAACAATCAACCCACTACAAAATACTTACTTCTGCTCCTGTTGTTGTATCCTCAACTGTTGTACCCTCAACTGAGGGTACAACAACAGCAGCAACTAAGCTCACCAGGGATGATGTGGCCAAAATCACTAGAGCTACGGCCTTAACTAGCTCACGAACAACATACGTTAGCCAGGTTGAAGAGGTCAGGGAAGACTTTTATAATGGTGGTCAGCTCAACACATTAACAACATATTACCATTTCCATGTGGTTGAGAGCCTTCAATTACACAGTGCTGATGCAACTAGAGTTAACAGACTCAAACAGCTGTTTAGGCGCAACTATACAGGTTGGCTACCGCATGGACGTTTCGAGAAGATGTCCGCTGTTGATGATAGTGGTGTTAGCCACCAACGTTTCGTAGGCAACTATTATGAAGGCAGGAAGCATGGTAAGTGGTGCGAGTACTATGGTTCGACCGGTGTGCTCAAGCGGGTCAATATGTATGTTGCTGGTAAAATAGAAGGACCGTATTCTGAGTACTACCAGAATGGCGATCTGTACCTCACTGGCCACTTCCATAACAGGAAGAAGACTGGTATCTGGTGGTGTTATCATCAGGGTGGACTACCGCAGAAAAGAGAAATCTATGACAACGGGCAGTTGGTTGACTCCTCTGTTGAGCCCAGTATCCTCCAGACGCGTCAGAGGTAGGTCAGTAAAGATTTCTGGGATATGAGTTATGTGTGTGTACGTGTGTATGTGATAATAGTTAGGCAACACAATACTTACTTTGTAAGTATTACTTGATGAGACTTATCGTTAACTTGACTCTACTATCTTGTTAAGGCTTTAGTATCTTGTAACTATTCTAACTTTGGTGGGTGTCTGTTGCTGTTACCCATTTAACATCTTTGCCAAGTCTGTCCTTATTGCAATTATACTGTTCTGTCATAGTTTTTCTGCTACAACTTAGAACCATGAATATAGTTCTAACCTACAGAGTTTAGTGTAAAAATGTAATACAGTTGTTGTAACTCGGTTACAACCTACAATTTTATAATTTAGAGAGTATAAGAGTTCTAACTCTAAGTTAGAACTTTGTTAATACTATGCTTTGTTAACACGATTGAGAGTCTACGGTTGATATAATATGTGTTTACTTGAAGCTATTATTCAAGCCGTATAAATCTAATATACTACTTTCATGTACTCTTAAGTAACACTAGTAGATATTCTAATGTTATCCAAGATAACATTATTGTCATGATATATATACATACATATATACATATGTAAGACTAGAGCCAAATGGTCTTCTCTATCAGAGCGGGCTTCAACTCCTCGATTTCGCCACTAGGAATGGTATCGATGTAAAACTTGCGATTTTCGGCCGGGTTGAAGATAAAGTACGCGAACATATTACCGTAAGCTCTCTCTGTTCTCAACCGCAGCTGACTATCTCTACTGAAGTAGGCATCAAAGAAGTTCTTGACACTGTCCTGTTTGTTCCATTTCATCCTCTTGATATAGTCAAGAGAGATAAGGCTATGTTGCGACCTCTCATATTGCTTCAGTGACTCTTGCTCAAAGAAGTCAGAGACAGGTTGTAGTGAGAACAGCCAGTTCTTGATACGATTAAGATTGGTTAGTCCATACTGGTAGTAGAGAACACCAACAATTGCCTCGAACACATCAGCACAAATATTTCTTGTACCCAACTTCTTATCAACAGGGATCCCAAGAATGTCATAACAAAGACCTACCTCCTTGGCGAAATATGTAAGTGTGCTATTCTTAGTGATTTCGGACTTCATGTCATGAAGATCTTTAGGGTCAAGATCTAAACCGTAATAGTACTTGTATCTGTCAACAAAAAGTATTGATAGTGCAGAGTCGCCATAAAATTCGAGAGCTTCGTAATTCTTTTTACCCCGGCTAAGTGGTATTTGCTCTCAAGACGAGCGGAGATGTCTTCAGGCAGTGCTAGGCCTCGCGGTGTTATCGCTAGCTTCAACAGATCCCCGTCTACATTGGGAAAGTGGAAGTTAAAGTTTAACATCTGCATCAGATCCTGCTCAGCCATTTTGTTTAGAGAGATTTTTGTTATCCTGCAAATAACTCACAGGGTTTTAAACTTTTCAGTCTAAACTGGTACTATACTAGTATCGTTCGAGACTACAACTTTTAGATGCGATACTAATAGTGTGAACAAACAAGATGGAGTTGATTCTTCACTAAAACTTGCTATTCATGTAGTCAGCTTGATGGTGTACTGTCACCATCCAAAATTGAGATGAAAGGTAAAGTTTAAATATGGTCTGGGTGTCGGTACTAATTTGCTGTAACAACACATCAGTAGCAGGAGAAGTAGAATATAGTACTTCAGACAAAAAGATGTGTTCTTAGAACATACCAGAGTTTAACGTTTGTACTTACTACACATAGTAAGTTAAGGTTGTTAGTAATATCTGTTGCACAGTTAAACTATAACAGCTCTAACCTAAATCTAGCTTATTACTATTGTTGTTGTTACTAAGTATAACCTAGTTATACTTACAAAGTACAGTAGTGTACCGCCACTATAAAATCTTACAAAGATTACCCTGGATAATCTCAAACACTTGCAAGCTATAAGTTACACTAACAACACTACAAACTTCCAACAACTTATTATTATTATATTCCCAACCTAAAAATTTCGTAGGTTATAGCAAGATCTTAACAAAGACTAGTTACGAAGGTTATCTGAGATAACCCTACTTATAGTTCTCTATCTTAACTATCGTTATTCTACCACTCCAACTACTCTACTACAACAAAATTGTCTCTTACTGAGGTGTAGTAGCATTAATGTCATCGACAGTGAAGCTGAAGCCGCTAGTCTGCCGTTCAACCTGAACCTTAATAAGTAGACTGTGGCTATTAGCCACAGGTGTGGTAGTCGAGCCTGACGACTTGCGATGGCTGTCGGTGTCAACAGTTGAGCCGCTGTGGAAGCCCATGCTGTCACCCTTCTCCTTAACCAACCAAGCCATAATGGCCACCGACAAGGCCAGATTGAACTCGTTGATGGTGTACTGGAACCAGAAGGCACCATAGAGATCAGCCAACATCCAGAAAGGAAAGAAGCTGAAGAGGATTTGTGATGGCAGGCAGTTATTGGCTATCTTAATTAGGAACTTCAGCCGATGCATCAGCTCGGTAGTCTTGGTGTCCTGCTGGACCATTTCAGCGTCATCAGGCATGCATGCAGCATGAAGTTTGTTACCAACCTGTCTAATCAGCAAACAGACGCAGACACCAATCAGACTAGTCACACAGGTCCTGATACTGTAGAACCAGTTAACCATAGTGTAATAGCCGTTGTGATAAGCCACCACTGGACCAATGACACAGCAGCTGATGTGCATCACGGCAGTGGTAATATCCATCACCTGCATAATACGTTTGAATTTGACTATTGTCTTGTCATCCACGCCGTGGGTGATAGCCACCGTAGTGTCAAACCAGGCGTTGATAGACCAGCTGACCACCGTGCGAACTGCCTGTAATGGCACCACGTAAATAAGGTAGCGGACCCAGTGTTGGACGCCAGCCATAACTAGACAGATGCTGCACAGCTCAAAAGCAGCTGCAATGACCGTCAACAGATAAATCCGTCGTCTCAGGTCGAAGCTGTTTTTGTGCTTCAGTATCTCACTAATGAAGATGTGACTTGACCAGATAGTAATATAGGACCATGTGATGAGGTACAGAAAGAAAGGGATGAACTTGACCCAATTAGCATTACATTGGCTGGTAACAAAATTTTCATTGCCATAGCTGGTAGCCAACAGCTGCCAGATGTTGAAGGTGTTACCACAGTTTTCATCAACCATGACCCACATAACTAGTTCTATAACAAAATACAAGATCAGCAGCCAGCTGATTTATCACTTGAATATACTCTTACAGGAATTCAATTTATCAGTTATGTTGTCACTGCTACGTGGTAGCAACAAGAATAATTGTAATACTGTAGCACACAAGCTAGTAAGTTTAACTTATGATTGATTTGGTATCATCTGGTTCTCGGAGAACCAGAAAAGTTTCGTGTATTGTCTGGTTCTCAGAGAACCAGAAAAGCTATAATCACTTAGTTTAGGTAGGATTATGTTGGCATCTAGTGATGAGGAGCCTAACTAGTTTTTACTGATGACAAATTTATACTGTTTCTATAATCTCGAGTAGATAGTCGTGGTCGAAAGAAACTCTGTTTGATCATCTGCCAGCAGTAGACTTTTGAGATTTGTTAGCTTGCACCCATAAATTAAAAGCATAAACTAAAGCTGAATAGCATGTCACTCAGCAATAGAAGATATACTACTTTTGATCTGGCAACAAAGGATGGTTCTAGATGGTATTTGGTTACCCACATCAGTGAGAATGATGCCATTACAATTTTGAAAAACCGAGGTGCCCGTAGCTATGAGGTCATTCCTCAAGGTAATGAGGTTATCATCAAAGCTAATCTTGGAAACCAGGACCGTTGTGGGGTCAACATGCTAGTCGGTGAGATTAACCGACTCGACAGCTCTGTTCGCATCCGTAACAGGGAACGGGAGACACAAATGAACTGTCGTTCTAACCATCGTCGTTCTGGTCTGCTTCTGCCTCATGAGAGTTCGAATACCACCTTCGGACGTGATAGGTTTAGAGGTCACCAGCCATTTCTTGACCGTGATCGTGGTTTCAATGATGCCTTCTAGGGTCACTATCTACAAGTTATGTATTACTCAGAGTAATACAACTGTTTCGCTTATATATATATATACACACACACACACACACACACACACACACATATATACTTTAGTATAACTGTCAGAGGTTACATTTGTGCTAGTACTGTACCCTGTGAACAGTATACTACTGTAAGTCTAGTACTACTACTGTAACCTACACAATTATCAACATCATCTAATAATCATTAATTCTGCAACCATGACAACACCTCTTGTCGCATACGGGAAATCAACTGCAGATCAACAGGTTGTTGATTGAGACAAACATACATGTGGCCTAAGTAGGAGTAGAAGATCAAGTAGGAGAAGTTAGGACAGTGTAGCTGTAGTGACGTGAATATCTGCACATGCTGAATCGTAGCTGAACCCCAGCGTAGTGGCTGAGTGCCGAAGGCTAAGTTAGTGGTAGAGTGGATCTGCAGTGGCAGTTTGAGCACTAGGCTGTAAGCTGTGGCCAGAACGAAGGTAATAACATCTTCACCGAGAGTTCGGTACAGCTTAGATATCAGATCAGAGGCAGCTTGAGAGTTGCTACCGATAACCTTTTTACTAGTACTAACATAGTTGTTGATGGTTTGGGCTCTGTTAGTAACACTGTTACCAGTAACACTGTCATTACTATCGTTGTTACTAACTATCGGATAGAAGATGCCTGATGCCCCGTTACCAGCTGAGTGTTTGCCTGACATAGTTAAGGCTGAAGCTACTACTGCTGGTGTTTTAACGACTCTAGATAAGGCCGTTAGCATCAGGGTGTTAATACTAACTCTACCACCAAACTTGTCTTGGATCTGTTGTAGTGTCTTAATGTCGCATAGGACTTCAGTGGTGTGAGACCCGATGGTCATGAAGTTACACTTGCTGCTGTTAGTAGTAGGAGCAGTAGTAGTACTAGTAGTAGTAGTAATAGTAGTAGCAGTAGCAGCCTGGCTACTGCTAGACTGCTGTGTGCTAGGTTGTAAAGTCCTGTGAGCATGGTATTGCATACGACTACTTCTGTGATGAGGGGTGTGACTCTGGTGAGCAGTACGATCACAGTAACGAGAGCGTGAATAGGCGTCAATGTCATGTAGAATTTGGACAACTCTAGCACCATCAGCCCAGGAGTGATCCACCTTACATAAGATCTGGTTCTTACAGTAGTAGAACAGGAAGTAACAGAAGTCGTCAGGCAATGAAATGTGGTAGTAACGGCTAAGATCGTCAACTTTGTAATAGTAGTATTTGTTGGTAACAGCCTTGATGTCGTACCGGTTGAAAACGTAGGCCATGATATCTGTCATGTCGGTCTCGTTAATTTCTATGTCAAATGTTATTAGGGCGTTAATAACAAACATCTGCCCGAACTTCGAGTGGAAGAACTCATCAAACATTCGTACCTTATATCTTTTAAGGCCGTAAATAGATATATTTGTAGCGATTCTTAAGACATAGCAACTATTAAACATGTCAGATAATATATCTCCTAACATACCAACTAGCCAAAGACTTTGTTGCTGTTATGGTTATCTAGTAATGATGTAAGTCTATAAAAGCTGGTGGTGGTAATAGTAGTGAGAGGTTATTTATTAGATAGATAACAAATATCGCTTAGGTAATGAGTCTATAGTATATAATTAGTTTATGTCTTAAGTGCCCTATTACTTCTATACAAATTCTTTAGCTCATAGAGAGTATTAAAGATTTAACTCTCTTCTCTAAGGTTATTCTGAAGGTATAGTTTTTTTACTACCTTGTAACCTAGATCACACCTAGATAGGTTCTCGGAGGACTTTTACTTGTCAAGATATTATATTTTTCTAGACTTAATCATAGAATAAGCTATGCCAGACTACTTCTCTTTCTCTTTATATGTTTTTGGTCAGAGAAGGTCTCCCAAAAATATTCTAGTTGTGACCTAGGTCACAACT
>Ga0302309_10003815_pt1 | contig 11473 bp, 10 predicted proteins | sample III_Palsa_N1_1_FD_200453 | JGI IMG/M metagenome (GOLD analysis project Ga0302309, IMG submission 200453) | Peat permafrost microbial communities from Stordalen Mire near Abisko, Sweden - III_Palsa_N1_1 | ecosystem: Environmental > Terrestrial > Soil > Palsa > Peat permafrost | place: Sweden... | reverse complement strand
ATCCATAGACCACCGTGTCGGTATAATAATAGCCGGAGCAGCCGTCCCAGCCCGTTAAACGCGTATCGGGACTTAATTGCACCATTCCAAATGGGACGACGGCACCCGGGTAGGTATGCCCATGCCCGCCCGTTCCAATAAACGGGTCCACGAGAAGTGTATAGTCTTTTTTATGTTGTGCAAATAAAGAAAGAGCCCAGGTAAGGGACAGGAAAAGAAGGAGCGTGATGCGTGAAAAAAACTTCATCCCTGGTGTAAATCAGTTTAAATATAATTCAAAAGTTGTTTATTATCAGATTTTTATGTTGATCATATAAAGATGGGTTTTTGATTTTAGCCAAAGAAACTCTAACGAATTATAGAACGCGGATCTTCAAACTATCCGGAACTCATCTGCATCCGCTAAGAACGGAAGGGAACGCCTGGTTTTTTTTACCTCGTCGGCAAGGATGGTAAAAGTGTACAAATCTTCTTCGTCGCGTTTATTATAAACCACATTGCCCATTGGATCAACGCAGGTTGAGTCGCCTGAATGATAGACTTCGTTGCCGTCGTGTCCTACACGATTTACCCCGATTACATAGGCCTGGTTCTCAATAGCACGTGCGCTGATCAGGGTGCGCCAATGGGCAATCCTGCGCTCGGGCCAGTTAGCGACAATAATTAGCAGATCGTAAGCATGTTCCACATTCCGCAGCCATACCGGAAAACGCAAGTCATAACAGATCACCGGGCAAATCTTCCAGCCTTTCAATTCAACGATCAGTTGTTTGTCACCGGCTGTATAGGGAAGGTGTTCTTTAGCCATTGCAAAAAGGTGGCGTTTATCATAACATTCGAAGCTGCCATCCTGCCGCATCCATACGAGCCGATTATAGAATTTTCCATCGTCTTTGATGATCAGGCTTCCGCATACCACGCAATCATATTGTCCGGCGGTATTTTGCATCCATTTCATGGATTTTCCGCCCATCGGCTCGGCCAGTTTTTCAGCTTCCATCGAAAAACCTGTGCTAAACATCTCGGGCAAAATGATCAGGTCTGTTTTTTCACGGATACCGGTTAACCGCGTAGTAATGTTTTGCAGATTCTTATCAACGTTTTCCCAGTACAAGTAGCCCTGGAAAGTGCTTACCTTCAAATTTTCCATAGTCGTTTTAGTTCATGCGCGCACTCGTCCGGTTCATAATTTGCGTTCAAATCCAACCTATTAACATTGACATAATCTGGTATTGATCCTCAATTATGAGCCATCAACTGCGCCCCAAGTTAAACTTTTATCAACCTTTCAACGGCTTTATCAAGCGTTTCTTGCCTTTTGGCAAAACAAAAACGCAGTACATGATGATCGGTACCCCGGGTATAGAATACCGAAGTGGGTATTGCAGCCACGCCAAAATCCCGTGTTAACCGGAGCACAAAATCAGTGTCTTTTTCATCTGTTATACCATTAAAAGTTACCGATTGAAAGTAAGAACCACTGCAGGGCAACAACTTAAAGCGACTTTGCTCCAGTCCGTTGCGAAAATAGTCGCGCTTTTCCTGGAAGAATGCCGGAAGGCTCAAATAGGTGTTCTCGTCCTTTAAATAATCGGCAATCGCATACTGTATCGGCGCGTTTACGCTAAACACCAGGAACTGGTGCACCTTCCTGAATTCACTCATTAAAAATTCCGGCGCCATACAGTAGCCCACCTTCCAGCCGGTGGCGTGGAAGGGCTTGCCAAATGAAGCCACAATAAAGCTACGTTGCCGCAATTCAGGGTAACGGGCAAGGCTATGATGCATTTCGCCGTCATAAATCAAATGCTCATAAACCTCATCGCTTAGCAATAAGATATCCTGGTTTTTTACAATAGCAGTCAGCTCGTCAATGTCTTCCTGGTGCAAAATGGTGGCCGTGGGGTTGTGCGGCGTATTCAAAATGATCATCCTGGTCTTGCTGTTGATCAGCCTCTTTACCATTGGCCATGGTATCCTGTAGTTAGGAGGTTCAAGTTCCAAGGATTTTACAATTCCACCGGCCAGCTTAATCGCCGGGGCATAACAATCAAAAGCCGGCTCAAAGATAATTACCTCGTCGTTGGGGTTTATTGTTGCTGTAATAGCCGTAAATATAGCCTGTGTACCGCCTGCTGTAACCGTAATTTCCGTCTCCGGGTTATAAACAGCGCCATATAACTTTTCTGTTTTTTCAGCTATCCGTTCGCGCAGGGCAACCACCCCAGCCATTGGCGCGTATTGGTTATGGCCGGCTTTCATTGCGGCATTGACCAACGCGATGAGCTTCGGCGAAGTGTCAAAATCGGGAAAGCCCTGCGAAAGATTTATGGCGCCTACCTGGCTGGCCAATGCCGACATTACGGTAAAAATGGTGGTGCCTGTTTGCGGCAACTTTGAAATAACAGGAGTCATGAGCGGCTAAATTAGGTAAAAATCACCATTAAACGCAGTAGGAGAATGTTTGTCAGCTACATCATCGTGATTATAACCGAATTATTCTAATTTTGCGTCAGCAAATTATTAAAAAAGGCAATGGCTCGATAGCCGCCGGCGCCCGGTTAAACCTTGCGGGAATAACCAAGTCTAATGTGCCGACAAAAGCCTTTAAAACATCGGCCAAATACATGGGCTGCTGATAATAAATTGATAAAAAGACTGTTATTACACATGAACTTACCATTTTAAAATGAGAAAAAAATACACGTTAAATGCCCTATCTATTCTTTCCGCACTTTTTTTATTGTTTATTTTAGCTTCCTGCAGTAAAAAAGAAAATAATAATAACAAGGTACCAGTTACGGCCACGCCGACAGAATTGGGCTTGTATGAAGCCGATTCCGGGCAGTACAGAGAATTGATCGTGGCTATTTCTAAGGTAGGCACGCAAGTTGTAGATGACGGCCTCGTGTTCGATACCGGTTCAGGCGGCATGGTTTTAGACGCCAGCGGGACTGTTCCCCCTGCCATGGTCAGCGCCTCGGGTTTCAATTTCACCGGCGACTCTACGATCGTGAATGGCATTACCATCACTAACCAAACTTCCGAGCTGCAATACGGCGCTGATAGCGCCACTACCACAACCGTGTACGGAAATCTTGCCTACGCCCCGGTGGAAATCGGTGACGCAAACGGGAATTTTACAATTAAGCGCCTTCCGTTTTGTTTGTATTACAAAGCGGTCGACGCCACCGGCGAAACGCTTCCCGCGCACTACTTTGATACGTTCGGCGTCAATTGTGAATACATCTATTTCACTCCGGGAAATAATTACATCACCAGCCCCTTCAGTTATTATGATCCGGGGACCGGACTTACCAGGGGCTTCAAGCTTGCCGCTTTGGGCACTTCGAACTTTACTTATGACGGAGCCTATGTACCCAATGTGGTAACAATAGGTTTAACATCATCCGACGTTTCGTCTTCTTCCGGATTTACCATGCACCAGGCCAATTTTTACGCAGGTGATGGGTATGTTCCTATTTTCCCTACTACGGTAACCTATAATGGCACCAAGGTGTCTACTTACGCATTATTCGATACCGGCACATCGGGCTACAATTATGTTGAAGATCCGAACGCCAAGGCCGACATTACACAATTAGCGGCAGGCAGTACCGTAACAATTGCTACACAGGCCGGATTCAACTACGCCTTTACGGTCGAGGCTGAACAAAACCTTACGTACATCGAAAACCCTACCAAAACCGGTGGGGAATTTACCATCTTCGGAATTGACTTTTTCGTTAATAACCAGTATTTGGAGAATTTTTCAAACAACCAAATTGGGTTGAAAAATAATTAGTGTATTTGCGCGAGTTTTTCGCCGGTTGATTTTTTTCAGCGGCGCTCAAGAGGGTTATGCCGTTTCACGAATTGGAATTTCAAAACGGATTTGGGAATTCAGAAGTCGGAATTTTGATTTTGGAAGTCGGAAGATCGACTTGAAGTATTTGACTAAATGCTTTTGAGCGGGGACCCGCACGAAACAACGACATTTTAAGGGCTTTCCGGGAGGGGTTCGTTTCTCCGGGAAAGCTTTTGTGTTTACACCTGTTTGCCTATCTTAGTGGCATGAAGATACGAAGTGTTCTCGCCCTGCTGCTCCTCAGCACCGTCATCGTCTCCTGTAATAAAACAAACAAACGAACTATACCACTCATTGGGTTTGTGGATGCTTTCGAGGACGCATCGCTGGCGCCGGCCCGTACCGGCTTTGTGGAGGCGTTAAAGAAAAATGGCTTTAGTGAGGATACCAGGACCGTAAAAATTGATTATCGCAATGCTCAGGGAAGTCCTGCAACGCTAACGCAAATCGTTAATTATTTCATTTCCGAAAAGGTTGACCTGATTGCAACCTGCCCTACTGTTTCTTCGATCGCTGCTGTTCAGCGCACCAAGACCATTCCAGTGTTTGTAACTGTTTCGCCCACTGTGAAGCTCATGAACCTGGAAGATGAACGCGGAAAGAGACCCGTTAACTTGTTCGGCACAGTTGAGGACTTGAATTATATCGATACGTCCTTTGATATAATTCCCACGTTATTGAAACCAATATCGGGTAAGTTGACCGTTGGGATGGTTTATGACCAATCGGAACCCCAATCGGTGCTCGCCAAAAACCGAATACAGGAACTGGCCGGCAAGCTGAATATCAACCTGGTAAGCCTGCCGTTAAACTCGTCGGCTGACGCACAGTTGGTAACCGAATCGCTGCTGGGTAAAAAGATCGATGCATTTTTCGCACTTCCTGACAATACCGTATTTACCGCGATGGAAACCATTGTAAAAAACTGCGACCAAAAACATGTGCCTGTGTTTACCAGCGAAGCCGGGCTGGTTCAGCGCGGCGCGGTAGCTGCATTCGGCGCCGATATTTATCAATGGGGTTACCAAACCGGTGTGCAGGCGGCCCAATTTTTAAAAACACATTCGACGAAAGGGCTGCAGCCCGAATTGGTCAAAGTCCGCAAACGGGTTTATAACCCCGCACAAGCAAAAAAATACAACATCACTATTCCGTCCAATTTCGAAGCGGTTAAATAATGGATTTTTACCTCACGGCATTATTACAGGGTCTATGTTTTGCACCAGTTGCGCTTGGGGTTTATATCTCCATGAAGATATTTAACATCCCGGACATTACTACGAATGGCAGTTATACCCTTGGAGCGGTAGTCACCGCCATTTTGCTCACCCATCACCAGCCAGCTTATATTTGCCTTCCGGCAGTGATCGTTGCGGGCGCGGTTGCCGGAGCCGTCACCGGAATTATTCATACTAAATTGAAGGTCAATGCCTTGTTAGCAGGAATATTGGTAATGACAGCTCTTTATTCTGTAAACTTGTCATTAATGGGACGCTCTAACATACCGCTCATCAATCTGCCGACCATATTCACTTATATCAACATCAGTGCGGACCCTAACCACAATACTTTTTGGACATTGCTGGTGTTTGTTTCAATTATCACTGTGATAGTCGCCTTTGTGCTCAAAACAGACTTCGGAATAACGATGCGCGCGACCGGCAACAGTGAGAGTATGATCCGTTCGCTTGGCGTTGATACCGACAGAATGAAAATCATCGGCCTGGCTGTTGCAAATTCGCTCACGGCAATTAGCGGTTACCTGTTTAGTCAATACCAGGGCTATGCGGATATCAGCATGGGCATAGGTATCGTAATTGTCGGACTTGGATCGGTGATAATAGTCGAAACGCTTATCAACTGGTTAAAAGTTACATCTATAATGTTGAGCCTGCTTTTTGTACTCGGCGGAGCCATAATTTTCCAGCTCGTTTTGGCGGTAACCCTGGACATCGGGGTCGACGCAAACTTATTGCAATTGGTTACCGCGGTTTTTGTTTTGTTAATTGTAAGCCTGCCACGTATCGCTGCACGCGGTAACGAATCGTTTTGACCTGTTATGATCGATCTTAACCATATCCATAAAACTTTCAATCAAGGCCAGGCTAACCAGGTGAATGCTGTCAACGGGGTCGACCTGCATTTTGGGGCGGACGAGTTTGTGGTAATCGTGGGAGCGAATGGATCCGGTAAATCAACCCTGCTTGACATCGTGGCCGGAAGTGTTAGACCCAGCTCGGGCAGTGTGCATATCGACAAGATGGAAGTAACCAAAATGCCAGACTATCGCCGGAGCCAATGGATCGCACGTGTTTTTCAAAATCCGTTGAGCGGCACGGCGCCCGACCTAAGCATTATTGATAATTTCAGGCTGGCTTCTATCCGCACCCGACCAAAAGGGCTTTCTATCGGCATCAATGAAACGTTTAAAAACCAGGTTAGGGAAAGAATCTCAACCCTGGGCATGGGGCTTGAAAATAAGATCGAACAACCCATGGGCACGCTTTCCGGCGGGCAGCGGCAGGCCCTGACTTTACTGATGAGCGTAATGGACAGCTGCAAAATATTGTTGTTGGATGAACCCACCGCCGCACTCGATCCCAAATCGGCCCAAATCGTAATGAAAACTGCCGACGACCTCATTAAACATTACCGCCTGACGGCCATCCTGATCACCCATAACCTGAAAGACGCGTTTACCTATGGCAGCCGGCTGATGCTAATGGGAGAGGGGCGCGTGCAAAAAGACCTGGATTCCGGGCAAAAATCAGCGCTTAAACAAAGTGATCTTTTTGATTGGTTTGCGTGAGGCGAGGATTTCGAAGTTTTTCGCGGGTTGTTTGTTTTATAAGGCGCTCAAGAAGGCTTTGCCGTTCGGATCTTCGATTTTTCGCGGTTGTTTTCTCATCGATTGTTCATTTTGTCAAAGCATTCGAGAGGCTTCGCGTTATTTTCAGTGGTGCTCAAGAGGGCTACCACCCTTTCAGATTTAGATTTTTTGAATTGCGAAAGTCGGTCCCGATAGCTGTCGGGTGCGGAATGATCTTAATTTCGATTTGAAATTTCGCAAGCCATTTACGATCTTAAAGCATTTTTCCTATCTTCGCCCAAATTTTACAAAGATGCTACGCCTTTTGTCAATCTCAAAACAAAGTTTCATGCGGCCCCTTGCGCCGCAGCGGAAGGGCTATGTACTGTTCATGCTCTTCTCATAGCCGGGTTAAAGAACCTGATTTTTATTTGAAATTTATTTTTAATACAGTGTTGCATTTATCCGCACGCTATAAACCATTTAATTTTATGGACACTTATTTTACTATAGAAGAGAAATACTTACAGGCCGTTGAAGAAGCAACCTATGATACAGCAAAGGGGCTACAGTTATTAAAACAGATCATTGAAATCGATCCGCTTTATGCCAGGGCATATTTTCAGCTGGGGAAAATATACTTTTACCAGGTTTGCGATTATCAAACCGCAGGCTTTTATTTTAAGACCTGTATGGAACTGGAACCTGCATTTCCAGACAATTACTCGCACTTCTTAAGCCTGGTGATTTTCCTTAACATGGAAAAACAGGTAACGATGGTTTCAGAAAAAGCGCTGAACACGCCGGGCGTCGAGGCTGCGGCGATATATGATTTGCTCGGGTTGTTTTTTGAGAAAAGCAAAGACTGGAATAGGGCGCTAAGGGCTTATCAGAAAGCTTTCCTCGAAGTAACCTGCAAAGACCGCAAGGGGGAAATTGAGGAAAGCATCAACCGGGTTAAGGTCAAAATGACGAGGACGGCAGCTTACCAATATTACCTTACGGGTTAGTGTTTTCTTCAGGAGTGATTACATCGGCAAATTAAGGCCGGTGTAATCATCTTCTCTTTTGTAACCTATCCCAACCTAACGTTATTTGGCGTTGTTCAATGCCCTAACGTTTTTCACCTCTGCAGCCATTACGCCGCCCGCTTTGTTGCCAAAGCTTTTACGAACATAGGTCAGCACATCGGCAATCTGCCGGTCGGTCAGGTCGCTGTGCGGGGTCATGTTGTTTGAGAATGTTTGCCCGTTTATCTGTACATCCTCCTTAAAACCGTTCAGCACAATCTTGATCAGCCGGGGTTTATCGCCCAATACATACTCTGTGTTCACAATAGGCGGGTTCATTGTGGGTACGCCATTGCCGTCGGCCATATGGCAGGCGAGGCAAATATTGGTATACACAATTTTACCCCGCGCCATTGAGGCAGCCACAGCGGTAGAATGATGAACAGGCTTTTTAGCCTGTGCAAAGGATAAGCAGCTGAGAAACGTCAAACAAAGCAGGATAGCTGATTTCTTTTTGTTCATTTATTATTTGTTGTAGGTGATCTTGTATATAGTGCCTCCCTGGTCATCGGCCACGTAAAGCGAGCCATCGGGGCCTTGCGCAAGGCCGCAGGGCCGATGTGCAGCGCCGTTTGGCGTTTTGTTGGGGCCTGCAAACCCGTCTGCAAACACTTCCCATTTCCCATCGGGCTTGCCATTTTTGAACGGTTGAAACACCACGCAATAACCCGCCTGTGGTTCAGGCGCGCGGTTCCAGGAGCCATGGAAGGCGATAAAAGCGCCGCTTTTATACTTTTCGGGAAACTGGTTACCCGTATAAAACATCAGGCCGTCGGGTGCGTAATGCCCCGGATAAGCCGCTACCGGGTTGATGTATTTTGGATCAGCTCCCTTTTTGCCGTCCCCGCCATATTCAGGACCAAGCATGTTTTTGTGCTGCATCCAGTCGTAATATACGTACGGCCAGCCGGCATTATCACCTTTCTTTATGGCAAACATACACTCGGCCGGCAATTCCGCCGACTGATGAACGGTATACAGGTTTGGGAAAAGGTCGTGCAAAGCGTCGCGGCCATGCTGCATAACAAAAAGCTGGTTATCCTGCTGGTTCCAGGTCAGGCCCACCACATTCCGTATGCCCCAGGCGTAATGAACGCCGTCGCCGTAGGTTTGGTCGGGTTTATCCACTTTAAACTGCCAGATGCCCGCGGCCGAATCTATGATCGGGCAGCCGGTTTTCTTCGGGTCGTAATCGCTGCAAATATTGGAGTAGGCGCCCACGTTTACGTAAATATTGCCATCGTTGTCAAGACAGATGGCCTTTGGCTCGTGCATGCGCCGGCTGATCAGACCTTTCACAATCCGTTCGGGATGACCAGGGTCTATCACTTCTTCCTGCGCATTCAGTTTGTATCGAAAAACTTCTGTATTGTTGGACGCATACAGGTAACCATTCTTGATGGCAATTCCTGTACCGCCATAATCAGCAAAGCTGGTTTTTAAGGTTGTTTTGTCACCATCCACGTGCAATACCAATATGCCTTTGCCATTCACCGGACCGGCAAGGTGAACGTAAATATTATTTTCGGGGGTAACCACCAGGTGGCGTGGGCTGCCCAGTTTTTCCGCTACCGCAACAGCCGAAAATCCTGGTTCCAGCGTCAGCCCGGCATTGCCACTGCCGGTGGGCTTGTTCGCATTTTTGCAGGCATTGAAAACTATCAAGCCAAAAACGGCGAAAGCCGGCAGTAATAAGATGAATAATTTCTTGATTTTCATGGTATAAAGCGTTTAATATTCAAAGTTAAATCAATCTACCGCAAATACGGGAATATGTTTTGTACAAAAATAGTTACATAGGGAGCGGGGAGTAGTGAGATGTGAGTAGCAGTAGCAGTAGCAGTAGCAGGTGGGTCCATAGTTCATGGTTCATAGCCGGAGGTGAGGGGGTGAAGATGAGGGGGCTTGGGAGGTTCTTTAGTATGTTTATCCCGGGTCTGCTGCCTGCCGAAGGTTATGCACGCGGCTGATCTGCATCCGAGGGATGTTGATAAGTGGAAAAGTAGCAGAGAGATGAATACCCTCATTACCAATAGAATCGCTAAATTTATGACGAGAAAAAGCGCTATGAAAAAACTAATACCCCTTATTTTTTTGCTGGGTTTGGGCAAGGCCTACGCCCAGCGCCCTTTTGCGTACGATGATACGAAGATCACCATCACAGATACCGGCCAGACGGTACAGGCCGAGATTTTGCCGTCAAAATCAGATCCGAAGATACTGAATGACCGTTATTATTTTTGGTATATCCCTAACGCCATTCATTCTACCCAGGGTGGCTTTAACGGGCAATTACTTAATGGCAATTATGCAGCCTATTACCCCGACAAAAACCTTAAAGAACAGGGGGACTATAAAAAAGGCCTGAAAGACGGCGTTTGGAAAACCTGGAACCGCAAAGGTGATCTGACGAGCGTAGTTAACTGGAATAATGGCGTGGTTGCGCCACAGTCGGGCGGATCTGTTTTGAGTAAATTGCCGTTTGGAAAAAAGAAGAGTAATGCCGCGCCGGCTACCACAACCAGCCAGGCGCCCGTAGCAACGACAGCGCAAGCGCCGCCTCCGGCTACCGCAGCGGCCGCGGTTACAGCACAAGTTCCGCCTGCAAGCCCGGCGGGCACTACTCCGGGACAGACGCCCCCGCCGCCTACGCAGGCTCCGGCAACAACGCCTGTACCAGGTACAAATCAATAGTTAATAGTGCCGGATTGGCATAGTTCATTACCTGCCAGCGGGCACGGATTGGTATGCGCTTCCATGCCCTTGTTGGTGTTTTCACCAACAAGGGCAGCGTTAAATTACCTTGACAACACCTTATGCAAGGTTTTATTATCGTTCAATGATTTATAGTCGACTGCCCAGTTGGGTCGCAAACTTGCAAAATCCCGGAAATACGTTCGTCAAGTGCGATCAATGGTGATACCCGGTCGAATTGGAATAAGGGACAATGATTTGTTGGTGATAACACCAACAAAGGCGAGGAAAACAATCTTTACCTTTAAAAGCATATAAAATATTGCCCGTGACAAACGGGTGATAGTTATTTGATATATCATTTTGATAAAATAACATAACTCAATATATAATTCTGTAAATGTGTAATATGCAGGAATTATAGTCTGTGCTGATTAAACTTTTTATTTTTTCTGCCGTCTTAATTATAACTGGAACGAAAAAAATACCGGCGATTAAAACACAAAAAAAGCCGGTTGAAGTTCCTGGAGGCTTTAAAAATTAAGACAATGAAAAAGTTATTTATATTATCAGCAATAGCATTAAGCGGGTTAGCTTATAACACCGCTGATGCGCAGACCGGTTTCCATATTGGTTTCCGTTTTCACGCTCCAGGGGTAATTATCGCAGCCGCCCCGGTAGTGGTTCAGCCAGTGGCTTATGTAGAGCCGGCTGACACTTACCAGGATCAGGCCCCGGCCTATGACACCACAGCCGATGACTACTATTATCTACCGGATGTGGACGCCTATTACGATGTTACCGGCCAGTGTTATTTTTACTTCGATGGCAGCGCCTGGATTTCCGCTGCCTACCTGCCAGGGGCATACCAGAATTTTGACTGGCGGACTGCCCGCAGGTTTGAAGTAAGGGCCGCTCGTCCGTACCTGAACGACAACTTTTACAGGTCAAGGTATAATGGTCACACCGTTGCTGAGTTTGCCCGTAACAACTATGATAACCGTGCAAACGGCGTTTATGCCAGCCAGGGCT
>Ga0302309_10003812_pt1 | contig 11480 bp, 9 predicted proteins | sample III_Palsa_N1_1_FD_200453 | JGI IMG/M metagenome (GOLD analysis project Ga0302309, IMG submission 200453) | Peat permafrost microbial communities from Stordalen Mire near Abisko, Sweden - III_Palsa_N1_1 | ecosystem: Environmental > Terrestrial > Soil > Palsa > Peat permafrost | place: Sweden... | reverse complement strand
GGTGAGATCTCGCCAGACCCCGATCGGCTAAACACCTTTGAATTCAAGTGCTTGTGTATTGGATCAAAAATTGCACTTCATTTTAAGGTGCGTAGGAGAGAATGTATGCCGAAAATTGAACGCGTCGCAAACGGCGACGTCGTCTTAACGAGGTCGAAAACGGCTCTTGTCGATCTTAAGCGCGCGGATTTTCGATTCGAGTGTCGAACGCGGAATGCCAAGCCGTGCCGCCGCTCCTGCAGCTCCAAAGACCCTTCCATCGCAGGCGCGCAGGGCCTCCTCGATGATCGTCTTCTCATGGCTGGCAAGCGAAGTGGACAGTATGACCGATGAAGGATGCGAAGAGCTCGCCGACAGCCAACTGTCATCGATCATGAATTCTTCCGAATCACACACGATCACTGAGCGCTCAATGACGTTTTGCAGTTCGCGTATGTTCCCCGGCCACGGATAAGACCGTAGGCGATCGAGTGTCCGCTTGTTGATGTGTCGAAACGTCTTCCCCATTTTTCGCGCATAGCGATCGATGAAATACTCCACCAGCAGAGGAATGTCCAGTATTCGTTCCCGAAGTGGGGGCATATTTACGGGGAACACGTTAAGACGATAAAAAAGGTCTTCGCGAAAGGTTCCTCGGGACACCGCTTGCTCCAAATCGCGGTTCGTGGCCGCGATAACACGAACGTCGACATGTACGGCCTCACTTCCCCCAACGCGCTCAAATTCCTGCTCTTGCAGCACCCTCAGCAACGCAACCTGCGTATCGGGCAACAGTTCGCCGATCTCATCCAGAAGGATCGTTCCACCGTCGGCCACCTCGAAGCGACCAAGGCGCCGTTTTGTGGCCCCCGTGAAGGCTCCCTTTTCATGTCCAAACAATTCTGAAGCGATCAATTCGCGCGGAATGGCGGCACAGTTCACGGCCACGAATGGCCTCGAGAGACGGCGCGACCGCCGGTGAATGGCACGGGCGACGAGCTCCTTGCCAGTCCCTGTCTCGCCGATAATCAACACTGTCGAATCACTGGCCGCGACCTTTGTTACGCGTGTAAGCAAGGCCATCAGCGGAGGCGATGTACCGACAATTTCTTCGAACATTGAGGTTTTGTCGATTTCCTCGCGAAGCGCGACGTTCTCTTGCAGCAGTCTATCCTCAGCTCTCTTGCGCTCATCGATATCCGTACATGCAATATACCAACGGAGCAGCTGGCCTTGATCATCGAGAAGAGGGTTGTAGCGAGCCAAGAACCAGCGATAACTTCCATCGCTTTTCGGCAACCGCACCTCTATTTCAGAGACACAACTGATGGACAAACGGTTTTTAAATGTGACCAATCGTTGGTAGTCGTCTGGATGAATTTCAACTCCAAGGGACGCATCCATCCACTGATCCAGACTCACGCCGAGATATGAAAGGGCTGGGTGATTCGCATAGATGCGCTCGCCCTTGGGGCCATTTACAGCTATAAGCTGCGGCGAGAACTCCAAAATCTGCCGACACTCTTGCTCGCTCTTGCGCAATTCCGCCGTTAGCCGCACCTGTTCCGTTACATCTATTCCTATCCCAACGAATCCTTTGAATATCTCGTCGTTGGTCACTGGCTTGCCAACGTAACGAATATGACGAATCGCTCCATCTGATAGCACGATCCGCTTGGTAAAGTCGAAAGCAATCTTTTCCGCGAGCATTGTTCGAACAACTTGCGCCATAAAGTCACGATCTTCTGGATGGACGATCGCCAGCAATTCTGGCGTGCTCGGCGGCTTGCCCGGCGGAAGACCGTGAATTCGAAATAATCCGTTCGACCAGTACTCAACGCTGGTGGCGTTAAATGCCCAGGTGCCCGAGCAGCCAATCCGCTCACCTTCCGCGAGGTAGAACTCGGCTTGCATACGTTCTTCAACATCGAAATTAATGCCGAGCCAACCCTGCAATGTTCCATCCTCAGCCAGGCGGGGAACGGCGCGACAGTGGAACCAGCGGTATCGTCCTTCAGCGCTACGTATTCGATGTACCGACTCTCCAGGGGACACCGAACGTATACACTCCGACCAAAATTTGCGATTCTCTTCGTGATCGTCCGGATGCAAGAAAGGTATGTGGGCGTCCCACTTTTCGCTCCTCGGGATGCCCAAGCGAAGCGGGTCGTCTGTCGCGAGGCCCAAGTAATCCGAGCATCGTTGGTTTACGAACGTTAAGGTGCCGGTTCGATCGCCGCACCAGATGTGCGCTGGGATCAGATTCAGAGTAGCTCGTAGCTGTTCCTTGGTGAAGTCATTCATGGGGTACCTGCCGCCGGGAAAATCGCTAAGAGAGTTAGTCGCAGTTTAAGCGTTCGCCAACATGTTTCCTGTAATAGTAGGAAAAGACTGAGCTCCTGCCCGGCCACTGTGCAGTTGTTGTTCAGTATATCGCCATTGGTGAGATCTCGCCAGACTTCAATCGGCTAAATACCTTTGAATTCAAGTACTTGTGCGTTGGACCAAAAATTGCACTTCATTTTGAGGTATGTAGGAGAGAATGTATGCTGAAAATTGAACGCGTCGCAAACGGCGACGTCGTCTTAACCGTGATTGGTCAACTCGAGGCCGACAATATACGTGAGCTTTTAGTACTGCTAGCCGAGGAGCCAGCTGACCGGAGGGTCGTTCTCGACCTCAAAAACCTAGTCCTCGTAGATCGCAGCGCCGTCCGTCTTCTTCAAGAGTGCGAAGCCCGAGGCATACTTCTTCGAAACTGTTCTCCCTATATCCGCGTCTGGATTGCCTCCGGGAAAGAAGAACCCTGATTTTCTGGCGAAATCACAATGCCACGGCCAGTGGCAATCTAGCGCTAGCCACCACGCCGGGATTCCGACAAATTGACGTCAGCGGGAGGCGACCAACCGCCGCCCAGAGCTTGGAAGAGACTGACGGCCGCGTTGAATCGGTCCAACCGCGATTGCACCAACGCCAGTTCCGACGAAAGCAAGTTGCGTTGTGCATCCAACTGATCCAGGTAGTTTGCATAGCCTTCACGATAACGCCTGGTAGCGAGCTTAAATGAATGTGCCAGGATGTCGCGTTCCCGTGTGAGCGCATCGAATTGTTCCCGGTTTCTGGCGACAGAGGCCAAGTCATCTTCTACTTCGCGAAATGCTTGCAGTGTCGTCTTGCGATAAGCAAAAGCCGCTTCGTCACGTTGCGCAGTTGCTGCGTCTTGTTGCGCTTGTAGCCGGCCGGCGTCAAACAGAGGCGCAAGAATGCTGCCGCCGATCGACCAAATCCGCACCGGACTGGAGGTAACAAGCGTGGAACCGACTATTCCTCCGGTGACTGCAAGTTGGATGTCCGGGAGGAACGCAGCACGCTCTGCATCCAGAGCGTGGTCAGTCGCCGCCAGCCTTGCCTCGGCAGCTGCTATGTCTGGACGGCTGCGCAGGAGCGTGGAAGGAAGCGAGGCCGGGACGTCCGGGAGTGACAGTCGATCGAAGGTGCTACCACGCGCGATCGGGCCAGGCGTTCGCCCCATGAGAATGCTCAAACCATTTTCGGTCTTTGTAACGGCAAGCTCCAAAGCCGGGATCAATTGTTCAGTTGCCGCTAATTCGGCTTGCGCACGGGTCAGATCCAATGCGTTCGAATAACCCGCATCGAAGCGCCGCTCTTCGACACGAAGTTCGTAGCGTCGCACGTCCAGCGTTTCGCGCACAATCACCAAACGGGCGTCGAGCGCGAGTAGCGTGAAATAGCCACTCACAAACGAGGCGGCGACGCTTAAGCGTACGGTATGCTGCGCATCTTGCGTTGCGAGCAGCGCCGAACGCGCGGCTTCGCTGCCAGCTTTGAGCCGGCCGAAGAGGTCAATATCAAAGGTCGCGTCGATCAAACCTTCATGGGCAGTTTGTTCCTCGGGAATTCCGAATCCCGGATTGACGTCACGGTCACGTTCTTCCTCCGCAGCGGCCCGGACATTTGGCAATCGCTGCGCCTGTGCGTAGCGGAACTGGGCGCGCGCTTCTTGTACTCGCACTGCTGCCAAGGCGATGTCGTCGCTGTGCGACAGAGCCTCCTCCACCAGTGCGTTCAATGTAGCGTCGTCAAACGATTTCCACCAATCGGCCTGTAGCGGAGTTGTGCCGGTCGATGTCGGCGCACGCCAAGCCAACGGCGTTTGGACGGTGGCTTCGGACGGTGCGTCCTTGCGCACGCCCGCACATGCGGTCAACAATGCGCCAACGAGGAGAATGAAGCCGCGGCGCCTCATGATCACCGCCGCGTGTCGACGTGTGTAACTACCGACATGCCGGGGCGCAAACGTGCGGCAAGATCCTGTTGTAGATCGACGCTAATGCGTACACCGATGCGCTGGGGAACTTTGACGAAATTGCCGGTGGCGTTGTCGGGCTTCAGCACAGAAAACTCGCTGGCCGCTGCCGGCGAAAGTTGCTCGACATGACCGTGTAGCGAGGCGCCGTCGAGTGCGTCAACCGAAAAGGTGACCGATTGGCCTACGGCCATGTGTACTGTCTGTGCCTCATTGTAGTTGGCAATGATCCAACGTTCGTCGGGTACAAGCGACATAAGCTGGGTGCCGTTGGTGACAAACTGTCCGAGTCGCACGCCGATTTCGCCAAGTTGTCCGGTCTCGGGGGCGTGGATGGCTGTGTGATCCAAGTCGATTTGCGCCGCGTCCAACTGCGCTTTGGCGCCGGCGACGGCCGCTTCCAAGCCGCCCAGCGCGGTCTCAACTGTCAGAATCGCTTGCTGTGCTTGTTCCCGCGCGGCTTGCGCTTGATGAAGCTGCGCTTCACCCAGGGCCAAGGCCGCCGCTGTCTGGTCACGCTCGCGCATCGAGACCGAACCGTCGTCGACAAGGCTGGTAACGCGACCCATATCGGCTTTTGCGCGCAGCAACTGAGCTTGAGCATTGAGTACGGCTGCATCCTGGCTATGCAAAGCCGCTACACTTGATGAGTGCGCTTGCGCATTGTTGGCGAGATTGGCTTTCGCAGCTTGCAAGTTTGCGCGCGACTGTTCGACCTTGGCGGCATAAGTGCGATTATCGATACGTACTAGCACGTCGCCCGCCTTCACGTGCTGGTAGTCGCGCGCCAACACTTCAACAACATAACCACTGACCTGAGGAGCAATGACCGTCGTGCGGCCACGCACATACGCGTTTTCGGTCGTTTCACCACCCTGCAGGGAGAACCATCCCCAAGCACGGGCAATAGCGAGCAGCGCTATCGCAGCGACAACTACAATGAGGACGGTCATCCAAAGGCGCCGACGAGGAGGAGTCCAGTAGGTAGACACCGGTGCGGGGGAAGTCATGACGATGCCTTTTGCGGCAGTTGTCGCAAGTTTTTGAAAAATAAGGAAAGTGCCACGGCGGCAGCGGTGCCGCCTGCGAGCCACGCCAGCAAGCCAAAGACATCGTTGAAAGCGAGAACGGCTGCTTCGCGCCCCATCGATTGACCCAGAAGCGCACCACCTTCGGCACTTCGAAGTGTCGGATCACTCACGACAGGAGCAACTGCAGTGCTGCCACCTGCAATGCGCGCACTAACCTGCGGATCGCCGGCGACAAGTTGCGCCGCGAGATCGTCATTGTGCACATGCACCCTCTCGATCTGATAGCTGCCCATAAGTGCCGACCCGGCGAGCGCTCCGACATTTTGGGTGATGCTAAAGACCACGACGAGGGTGATGAAATGATCGGCGCCCTTCCGCATCATCTGGAGAAATCCATAAAGGATGCTTGGTCCGATGAAGAGAGTGGTGCCGAAGCCAATCAATGATTGGCTGAAATACAACTGCTCTGGACGTGTGAGGTTGGTGGCGTGGCTGTCGAGTAGCGCACTCGCGCCGATGCAGATTGCTGCAAGCATGACCTGATAGGGCAATCGCGCCTCATTCAGGGTCAACGCGGCCACGACGATTCCTGCAGCCATCGCCAGGGCGACGAACATGAATAGGGTATGCAGTTGATCATTGTTCAGTTCGGCAGCAGAAAATAGCCCGACAGAGCCAAAAGTCTGTTCGGCTAACGCCAAGCGCATCAGGAGTGCTATCCCGACAAAACGCGCGATATTGACGCTCGACAACCAGTGCAACTGGAGCAATGGTCGTTGCCGATTGACCTCGACCAGACACCCAGCTCCGATTAGTATCACACTGCCGACAAGAAGTTCGCCTAACCAAGGGGTATCAGTCCACCATAGCACGCGTCCCAGACTTAAGACCTCGCAGCCGAGCACGATTCCCGGCACCAATAGAGCGATGCTGACGAGATCGGTACGTTCAAATGCGCGAGAGCGGTCGCTTGGCGGCAATGGCGCAAGCAGAATTACAGCAAGCACCGCAAGCGGGACTGCGAGCTCAATGCAGTGCATACCGCGCCAATGTTCGATACTCAATAGCTCCACGGGCACCAAGCGTGCGAGTGGGGTACCGAATTGCGTGAGGCTCACGCCGATCACGAGCGCGAGTGGACGAAGCTTGGGTGGAAAGATGACCAGAAAGTAATACGTCGAAAGACTGACGAGTGCACCTGATTCCAATCCGTTTGTGATACGCGCCGCAACGGCTATCCCGAAACTTGGCCAGAAAAGTTGGATGAATGCGACAACCGCATATAGGATAAGAAGCCCTTGCGTGACTTGCGGAATTCCAAACTGTGCACGCGCCTTGACTAGCGTCAAATTTGAACTTGCATTCATCCCGAAATAGAGCGCCGGCAACCAACTGCCTTCGGCCGCGTACATGCCGAGCGAGCCAGAAATCGTGCCGACATTGACATTCGTCATCGCGTTGGGGAAGGTCGTCATTAGACCGATGAAGGTGCCGACTGCAGCATAAGCCAGCCTGCGCTGCACGGACATCTTGGGGGTGTAAGGCGTTCCCGCTGACGTTGGCTTCTCGTCGTCGGCGTAGGTATAGGTGCTCACTGCTGTGATTCTCCCTATTTGTCTAATCGTTACGATGCATAGGTCGATTCGGCTCGACCTGTGTGACGCTGACCGGAGCCGCGGAATTCCCCCAACTTCCGCGAATATATGTTACCACATCGGCAACATTCGTATCGGACAAACGCCATGCAAATGAAGGCATGGTGAATTGCGCAGGAGTGGAAGCAGTGCGCGGTGTCGTATTGCCCCGCATGACAATCGCAACGAGCGATAGCGGATCGGATGCTTGGACAATCGGGTTGCCTGCCAACGCTGGAAACACGCCTTCGTATCCGCGGCCATCAGGTTTGTGGCATGGCGCGCAATTGTCGAGGTAAATCTGTGCGCCGCGCTGGGAAGCATCGCCCCGCTTCACACGATTATGTGCGCTTTCGTCGTAGGCGAAACTCAGTGTCTTATCACTGCTTATGCCAACCGATTTCAAGTAGTGTGCCGTCGCGCGAGCATCTTCTGTGTTCAAATATTGCGAGCTGTGCGTAATCACGTCGCTCATGGAACCAAATGCGATGCCATGAGGATTCGTTCCCTGTTGTAAGAACGAGACAAGATCGGCTTCAGTCCAGTTTGCCAGCGACCCTCGACTGTCATTACGCAAGCTAGGTGCAAAAAAGTTGTCAATTTCAGCACCTGCTAGGTAGTCAGACTGATCGGCTGCGGAGGCACGTAGTTGCATGGCGAGACCGCGAGGGGTATGGCACTCCCCGCAGTGGCCCAAGCCGTTTACAAAATACTCGCCGCGCGCGACGACCGGGTCGGCCCCAGCGGCTGGCGTGAAAGGGTGTGGTGTTGGTGAAAACAACCAGCGCCAATAGGTCAGCGGCCAGCGCATCGATAGCGGGAACGGAATGCCGTTTCTGTGATTTGGTACGCTGGCTGCCGTCACGCCTTGTTGGAAAAATGCATAGAGCGCGAGGACGTCTTCGGCACGTGTATTGTAATAGCTTGTGAACGGCATCGCTGGATAAAGTGTGTGGCCATCGGCCACGCCAAAGCGTAAAGCACGATCGAAGTCCGCCAGGCTGTAGCGGCCAATGCCGTGCTCAGAATCTGGAGTGATATTCGACGAGTAGATTGCGCCAATCGGCGTCATCATGCGCAACCCGCCGGAATAAGCTGGTTGCCCCGGCACACTATGGCACGCGGCACAGTCGCCCAACCGAGCGAGGTAGGCGCCACGCTCAATCAAATCGGACCTGGCTTTGGAAGATTGGAGCGTCGAGTCGCCTGTCAAGTGATCGGAAATCCAAGACACGCCTACTAGCGTGACAAAAGCCGCTAGGGCAAAGAGTAATAGGCGTATCCACATGCGTTTCATGCGTCCACCAAGGGGCCAGGGGCCTTCAGGTAGTTGTCGCGCAGCTTGGCGGCCGAGAGATAGGCCAATGCGGCAAGCAGGCCCGTTGGGTTGTAGCCGATGTTCTGTGGGAACGCCGATGCTCCGTACACAAAGAGGTTCGAGACGTCCCAGCTTTGCGAATACTTGTTTATGACGCTGTTGCTCGGATTGGATCCCATGATCGCACCGCCTGTCGTGTGCGTAGATTGATAAATGCGCGTGTCGTAGGGCATTCCCGGTTTCATCATCAACGTGGCAAGGCTGGCCGGCTTCATGCCGTGCACGATCGCTTCCATCTGCTTGGCAACGTGGGCGATCATCTTGTATTCATTGTCGTGCCAATCGAAGGTCAGACGTAGCAGCGGCAACCCATGTGCGTCTTTGTAGGTCGGATCCAGTGACAGATAACTGTCGCGATAGCTCATGACCGAACCTTGTGCGTTGACCGGGGCCGAGTGCAGATAGTGTTTGCGAGCGGCAGTCTTCCATGCTTGGCCCCACTGCGGTGTTCCAGGAGGCAGCATCATCTGGTCGATGGGTCGCCCTCCTGTGGCGCCCGCATAGATGACCCCTCCTCCGATGAAGTTGAGCGCATGATGATCAAAATGGTCAGCGTTGAAGTCGTCGATTGCTCGCATGCCTGCGGCGCCTGCACCAATAAAAGGGTTGATCTGGACGTCCTCGTTAAAGTAGGCGCCGGTGCTTGCGCACATCTGGTATGCGTAATTTTTCCCTACGACACCATGTCCGGTATCCGGATCGTATGGTTGCCCGATCTTGGAAAGCAGTAGCAATCGAACATTGTGCATCTGAAAGGCCGACAGAACGATGAGATCAGCGGGTTGCTCTACCTCCTCACCGTTCGCATCAATATAGAGCACGCCAGTGGCACGCTTTCCCGTATTGTCGGTCAGGATTTTGGTGACGTAAGATTGTGTGCGTACCCGGAGATGCTCGCGCTCCGCAAGGATTGGAAGGATAGTCGTTTGCGGCGAAGCTTTGGAGTACAAGAAGCAACCAAAACGCTCGCAGAATCCGCACAGGTTACATGGTCCCATGCGCACACCATAAGGATTGGTGTAGGCAACCGAACTGTTTGCCGCCGGCACGGGGAATGCTTGATAGCCAAGTTCTTTTGCGGACTGCGCGAAGAGGCTCGCTGCGTAAATTGCCGGCAATGGCGGAGTAGGAAACTCGTCGCTACGCGACCCCTCGAAAGGGTTCCCGCCCGACTTGCGCTCGCCGCGTAGCACGCCGGACGCTCCCGATACGCCGCAAACTTTCTCGAAGTGGTCGAAGTGCGGCTCAAGCTCCTCAAAGCTGACGGGGTAGTCCTGAATGGTCATGTCCTTGGGCACAAATGCTTTGCCGTAACGCTCTTCCGTCTGGCTACGCAGACGAAGATCATCTGGACTGGCGCGCCAGAGCTGTCCGTTCCAATGGACGCCGGCCCCACCGACTCCATTGCCCAGCACGAACGACCCATAGCGCCGATACGGCAAAGCCGTATCTTTCGGGGTGTGGCGAATGGTGACCGTCTCATGTGCCAGGGGCTGCCAGAGATCTCCACGCACGGCATGCCGCAGTTCGTCGACAATCCGTGGAAATTCGAAGTCGGGCGACGTGTCGCGCGCGGGTCCGCGCTCCAATGCGACCACCGAAAGACCGGCATCGGTAAGAGTCTTGGCGAGTATCGCCCCGGTCCAACCGTATCCGACGATAACAGCATCGACCGACTTCATACGCTTGCTCATGATAACGAGCGCCCAGAAATTGATACGGGGCCGTAGGGATAAGCTTTACCGGCTTGGTCTATCCAATCGGTGAAGTCGGCGCGTGCGCCCGGAAATCCGATCCACTTCCAGGACGCCATATCGCGATTGCCGCCATATTGCGGGTCGGCGAAGTAGCCCTCGCGAGCGTTCGCCAACAGCTGTTCAAAAAAAACGCGCGCAGGAAATTCTGCAAGCGAGAAGGTACCATTCTCCAAACCGCGCAACACTGCGTCCTGTTGCCCACCATCAAGATCGGCAAATGCCTTCCCAAATGTCTTCGTGCATGCATCGTTGATCGCGCCAATGCCCGCGCGATAAATATCCCGTGGCGGAAATTTCAACTGATAGCCGAGAGCAGCAGGCGCATCTTCTGCGAAGGGTCCTTGCATATACCAATAGCTACCGTGACCGTAGGGCAGTTCCATCTGCCGGTCGATGAACTCTGGTACGCCAGTTTCAATGCCACCGGGCCCCTCGCCTCCGCTTGGGATCAATCGTTCGATTGCAGCGAACAGAAAGCGCCATTCGACTGACGAAAAAAAGGTTGGCGTGTAGGTGCTCGGCTTGATGGCAGTCTGCGCGGTTGTTGCAGGCGCCAGGACGGCCGCCACAGCTACAGCCCGAACGGTGCTTAGAAGAAAACGACGTCGATCGACCACGGTTCACTCCCCTATTACATGGAGTTCAAGATTAACCTAACCCACATAGTGGCCCGTATCCCCCAAATGGGGGTGACACGACGGCTCTCCGCCGCACATCATTGAACAATCAACGTCCGTTCACGACGGCAATGTAATACACCATTACAGATGGTCTCGTCGACGTATTTGATTGTTGACGTTTTCCCACCCCACCGTTTCGCTGAGATCTGCGTAGGCGACATGTGGCGTTACGTGCAAACACTATCGACTCGCCGTGGAATATTCCCCCATGCGGGGGATAGGCTCCGCACTGGCAGAGCCTGCATTATTGGAACGCTGGCAACCACCGGAAGACATCTACATTCGTTATTTTCGAGAGACACTCTAGCGATCGTACATCCAATCATGTTGTTCGCTGTTGTCGTATCGAATTCGCAGTCTTCAGATGAGAGTCGGCATTGCCTCCTCGGGATGATTTCTCGGGAGAACATCTCACTGACGACGTTCGGACAGCCATGAGACTTCGCCTTTTGAAAGTCAGTTTAGTTATCCTTGGTGCGGGCCTTTCAGGCTGCACCGAAGGAATATTGGCAACCCATGGGCCGATTGGCGCATCGGAAAAAATACTCCTTTTGGAAGCATTGATCACGATGCTGGTCGTTGTGGTCCCAGTCATTCTGCTCGCCCTGGCCTATTTTTGGTGGTTCCGTTCGACGAACAAAAAGGCCATCTATCGGCCGGATTGGGAATACTCAGGGCGTATTGAATTTAGTAT